>Ga0208919_1000497_pt1 | contig 26370 bp, 21 predicted proteins | sample 4_EtaG_FD_184076 | JGI IMG/M metagenome (GOLD analysis project Ga0208919, IMG submission 184076) | Marine viral communities from the Subarctic Pacific Ocean - 4_ETSP_OMZ_AT15127 metaG (SPAdes) (version 3) | ecosystem: Environmental > Aquatic > Marine > Oceanic | place: Pacific Ocean | collected...
GTGCCACGGAGCCCTTTGAGCATGGTGAAAGAACGTGGTATCTGCAGTTCGTCGCCAGTTCAAGATTCGTTGATGTCCTCTATCTCGTCGCCTTTCCACTGGTGGCAGCGGGCGTACTGGTGTTTGGCTTTGTCATGTTCGTTGCCTTCGGTCTATGCGCCTACATTACCTTGCGCTTAACCCTCAAGCCGCTGCGCGATGTTTCCAAATCGGCGGCGGCTATCTCGCCGCGCTCTATAGACGCCCGTCTCGATACGGACGCCGTGCCTGTGGAAATTGCCCCGCTGGTACATAGCTTCAATCACGCTCTGGAACGCCTTGGGCGGGGTTATCGCCTGCAGCAGGAGTTTCTCGGCCACGCGGCCCACGAGTTAAAAACGCCCCTGGCGCTGATCCGCGGGCAGGTTGAGTTGCTCGAGGAAGGGCGAAATGACCGCAAGGAACTATTGAGCGATGTCGAGTACATGACCCGCCAGGTGCAACAACTGCTACTTCTGGCCGAAGCGAGCGAGGCGCACAACTACCAGTTTAGCGTTGTTCGAATGCACGACATCGCCCACGAAGCTTCCATCTACTTGCAACGCATGGCGGAGTCCGCCGACGTGCATTTAACGGTGCTTGCCGCGGATCAAGGGGTGACATGGAAGGCTGATCACGGGGCATGCTTCACTCTGCTCAAGAACTTGCTGGAGAACGCCATCCAGCATGCCCCCGCGCAGACTCTCGTCAGCATGGAAATCCAGAGCAATACGATAACCGTGCGTGACCGAGGGTCTGGCGTCGAGCCTGAACAGCTGTCTCTGCTGTTCTCTCGTTTCTGGCGAGGTGCACATCGACGCGACCATGGTGCTGGTTTGGGGCTGGCCATCTGCCAGGAAATCGCCATGGCACACGGCTGGGTGCTTTCGGCTCACAACGCCCATCCCGGGTTGATCATGACGCTACGCAAAGAAGCCTAGGGTTAATCCCTGCAAACAGCGCCCTACATCACTTATCAACGAGGTGGTCATGCAAATTTTAAGACGCAAGCCCCTAAATCCGCCCAACCTGCCCGATACCTTGATCGAAGGTCACAGCCAAGCCGTATTAGTTCAGGGAGGCTCCCGGGTACTGATGTCCAGCCAGGTAGGGGTCGATGCCGAAGGCCATTTAGCGGGCCCTGAACTTCCCGAGCAGACCGAAGCAGCGCTGAACAATATCGAACGATTGCTATCAAGCCTCGGCGGCGATCTCTTGCGGGTGGTGATGTTGAGAATCTACTTAGCCGAATCCGCTCGCTACGACCAGCAAGTGGTAATGGAGGCGCTGAAGCATCGTTTCCCCACCGCCCCGCCGGCGGCTACTTGGTTGATTGTGTACGGCCTTGCCGAACCGGAATGGTTAATTGCTATCGAGGCCGAGGCAGTGCTGCCGGGGTTTGCTTTAAACAGCTAAATGACCGTAACCGTCGAAATAATAACGCTGCTCGTTAAACACCGCACCGCCCGGTTGCCCGATCATTCTAAATAAGGGGGAGCACATTTGTGGCTCTCTGTCAGAGGCAAGCACCTACAGAGAGGGTTTCATGATTAGCCGCCTGAACGTTCTACTTTTCACACTTTTCTTGCTGGCTTCCTGCGCCGTGCCACCGGATTCGCCGGGTTTTCAACCCTCAGAAAACCTGCCTCGCTATGATCAGGAGAGTTTCGATCAATATGTGCGCGAAACACGTGCATGGATTGCGGATAACCGCGCTTTCATCAGTGACGACCGCGACCTTGAAATACAGCTCAATACGCCGTTCGAACTCCGCCCTGATAAACCGGCCAAACGCGGTATCCTGTTAGTGCATGGACTGGGCGCAAGCCCGTGGTATTTCATCGATATCGCCACCGCCATGGCGAATGACGGCTGGCTGGTTCGCTCCATCCTTCTGCCTGGCCACGGCACACGCCCAGCCGATCTGATGCTGCCTGATAATGATGATTGGGAAAAAATCATTGCCCATCACGCGGAACTGCTAGCAGCCGAGGTCGATGAGCTTTGGCTTGGCGGTTTCTCAACCGGCGGCAACCTGGTCACCTCCCATGCGTTCACAGACGACAATGTCGATGGCCTGCTGCTGTTTTCTCCTGGATTTTACCCCGATACCCACTATCTATTTCTCGCCCCGACCATTGCCTATTTATGGGACTGGCTCGATATCGATGATGAAGACAATATCGTCACTTACCAATCATTTCCTGCGCGAGGGGCCTCGCTCTATTATCACTCGGTCAGTACCGTGCAAAAAAATCTCAAAACCTCACACTTTAATAAACCTGTCCTGATGACGATGAGTCAACATGATAGTGTCCTTGACCCCAACGCGACGCTCATTGCCTTTCAAAACCGCTTTCCCAACCAACAATCGCGCTTCATCTGGTACGGCGATCCACCACAGCACCTTGACGACCCCCGCGTCACCGCCTTTACCAGCCACCTTCCCGACCGGCGAATCAGCAACTTTTCCCACATGAATGTGCTGTTTGCGCCCGAGAATACCTATTACGGTCAAGCGGGTAGCTACCTCATGCTGGAAAACGGCCAGGATGGCCTCGCGCCGCCCGACGACCCGGATGCCCTGTGGTTCGGCGCATGGGGGCAGAGCGACGCGGAAAAATACCACGCTCGACTGACCTGGAATCCCTATTTTTACGACCTCCTCGATGGTATTCGCGAGGTAACAGGAGACTAATCGACGTCCCTCCCCGACTGAGTTTTTCGGGACTCATGGAGAATAGGTGCAATAAGATGGTTATATCTATATTTTCACTATCCAAGTGTTTTCTTGTAACGCTATGCATGGAAGAGAAAACGTTATTCACAAATGCTTGGCTATCAGAAACTCCTGGAACTTTAAGTCATTCACAGTGCTTTGCTTTACGCATCACAATAACTTTAACTGCCTTTTTAGCGTTACCCATGACACTTCTTGATGCAGGATCAATTGAAAACATCATTGCCGTCTTTAGCGTTGAAGCTAGCACTACAGCCTTAATCTTTTCCAAAGTAAAATCAAAAAGCACTACAGCTTGGCTACTGAGTGATATTGAGGATGAGATACTAGAGTGCACCAATACAATAGGAGTGGCAGGCGTAGGGACTCTTTTAGTTATATTTTTGTTGGCCTAATCCACTTCTTAATTGCTGTGCTGAATATCAAATGACGAATTAATCATTAATAACGACTTGGCCGCAGAATCTGAGAAAAGCAGCCCCTCGAATATACTTGCTGGAAGAGACAGGTAGCAGCACAGTGTCACTCGCAAGCCGGAGGAAACTCACTCGGTAAGTCAAAGACAGTCTCTTTTCTTTCAATGTGCCGCTCCCCCCCCCGACCGCCAATCATCATTCGCCTGAAACCACTGCTTAGCATTAGATGAGTTTGGTCTCGACCATTCGCAATAGAACTCTCCTCCGGTGGATAAGTAGCTGTGTGGCTTCAGCAACATTTACCGCGCTTTAGTTGTCTTGATGCACCTTGCTACAAAATACCCAATTCTTGACACACTGTGGGCATAACCATGGCTTACTTTTCATTTCCAGCGAAAAGTTTTGATAGCCCGGCTCGGTAAGCAGAGATAATCACATATAGAGAGCAGCGAAGTATTAATAGTAGGCAGGGTCTTGGTAACAATCGATAGCCTTCGCAGATGCTGCCGTCTTCGATCCTTTGGAAGAGTTTAGAAAAGCTATGGAACTTAGAAACCTTTCCGATACATTTTTATTCTTCAAGGCTTGGCTCTTTAACCCACTGAGTATTGGTGCGCTCATGCCTTCTGGTCGAGCGCTGGCCAACCTTATCACCTCGGAAATATCTACGGATACGGGTCTGATCATCGAGCTTGGGCCGGGGACGGGTGTCTTTACACACGCACTCATTGAGCGTGGTATCGACCAGAAAAACATAGCATTAATCGAGAATGACGCGGCATTCGTTACCAAGCTACAGCATCGCTTCGGGCATGCTCACACATTTTGTATTGATGCTTCACGGCTACACGAAGTTGAGTTTTTCGACGGGGCACATGCCGGTGCTGTCGTCAGTGGGTTGCCCATGCTGTCAATGTCTCCACGCAAGATGATCGCCATTCTGGACGGTGCTTTTGCCAAAATGCGGCCCGAAGGATCTTTCTATCAGTTCACTTATGGCCCCCGTTGCCCGATCCCACGAACGCTGCTCGATCGTCTTGGGCTGAAAGCAATGCGTGTCGGTCGCATACTCGTAAACGTCCCTCCCGCTACCGTCTACCGCATCGTTCGACGTAAGCCTCGTCCTGCCGCTAGCGGTGAGCGCATCAGCGTGCGATGACGGAGTGTCATCTGCACTACTCCATTCACAGTAATCGGAACCCACTGATGGCTTTTCTCCTAGCAGAGGATGGCCGGAGAGGATGACAATGACCATCAAATTCTGGCTTTCTGGATTCGCCTGTTTTCTGCTGACCGCCTGTGGCACCCCTGCTGACGATAATATAAGTGACAATGAGCGTGCTGCCGTACCTGTCTCAGCGGTACCAGCGGAACTGGCGACGTTAGGCGAGCAGTTGTCGCTTACGGGCACCCTAACCGCTGAGCGCCAGACACGTCTCTCCCCTCGCGCGGACGGACTCGTGGCACGCGTGCATGTTGAAGCGGGTGATCATGTTGAGACCGGACAGCTACTCCTCGAACTCGACCCGGCCCTTGCACAACAGGCGCTCACGCGTGCTCGCGCTCAGGAGGAAGAGGCAAACGCCTCGGTGCGAGAGGCTGAACGCTTGGTAAATGAGGCACAGCGGCTCGCTGAACGTCAGGCCATCCCCGCAACAGAGGTCGCATCGCGTGTTGCCGCGCTAAATCTAGCACGGGCATCGGCAGCCTCCGCTCAAGCAGCCACACGAGAGCAGGAAGAACTGGTTGAACGGCACAGTTTGCCAGCCCCCTTCCCAGGCGTCGTCGCCGAAAAACTCACCGAAGTTGGCGAATGGGTGCAACGGGGAACGCCGGTGTTATCGTTAGTCACGATTGATCGTATACGTCTGGATGTGCAAGTGCCCCAAGAGCGATTTGGGCAGCTAGATGAGCAGGCACAAGCGCAAGTATATGCCGATACGCTGGATGACACCCCATTGCCAGCGCAGATCATTGCACGGGTTCCCGTCACCGACCCCGAGGCGAGAACCTTTCTACTTCGCCTACTGGTAAACGATCCACAGGGTCGATTACTTCCTGGCACCTCCGCCCGAGCAGAAATTTCTTTACCCCCGCAAGCAACCGATACGTTGGCCATCAGTCGCGATGCGTTGCTGCGCCAACCGGATGGTAGTCACAGCGTCTACATCGTCGATAACACAGACGATGAACGCATCGCCCGCCGGCGCCAGGTGCAAATTCTGTATGAACAGGGCGGTCAGGTCGCCGTTGCAGGCGACACCCTGCGCCAGGGCGATCCGGTCGTCACCCGAGGCAACGAGGCCTTGACCGACGGTCAGTCCGTAGAAGTGGTGGAGCGTTAACACATGGATTTCGGACGCGTTATTCACCACAGCACCCTGATTGCCGTCGCGGTTCTGATCCTGTGCTTGCTGGGGATCACTGCTGCACTGCGGGTACCGGTTCAGATGATTCCCGACCTGGAAGTACGCACCATCAGCGTGGAGACAAGCTGGCCTGGGGCGTCTCCCCGTGACGTGGAGCAAGAGATCCTTATCGAGCAGGAACAATACCTCCGCACCTTGCCCAATCTCCAACGAATGGTTTCCACCGCCAGCATCGGCCAAGCCAGTATTGAGCTGGAGTTTCCCTTCGGCGTCGACATTAATGAAGCGCTGATACGCACCAACAACGCGCTTAGCCAAGTATCCAGCTACCCTGAAAATGTCGATGCCCCCGCCCTGACGACAGTCTCTTCCTCAGACGAACCTTTCATGTATTTCCGCATCGGGCCACATGCAGAGAGTGGGGAAAATCTCGATCTGGCGATGATGCGCAACTTTCTGGAGGATGAGGTGCGCCCCCGTATGGAGCGCGTCAATGGTGTTTCGCTCGTGGAAATATGGGGCGCGGAAGCACGACAGGTGCGGGTAGAAATCGATCCGTACCGTTTGGCCGAACGCGGGCTCGACATGACCGATGTTCGCAATGCACTACAGACCCGTAACGTCGACAGTTCAGCGGGCGACCTGGACAGTGGAAAGCGCAGTGTGATGGCACGCACGATCGGCCGCTTCCACGAGCCCGCCGATATGGGCGAGTTGATCATTGCCGAGCGCCAGGGCGCCTTGATGCGGCTCTCCGAACTGGCCAATATCCGGCTCAGTCACCATGAAATGCGTACCCAGGCATTCTATAACGGCCTACCTTCACTGATCCTGGCGGTGCGCCGCGAAACGGGATCGAATGTCGTCCAGACCAAGTATGCCGTACTGCCGGAAGTCGAGGCGATCAGCGACGAGATTCTGGCGCCGCTGGGTCTTGAAATGACGCTGATCAACGAAGATGCGCGCTACGTTGAAGACTCGGTCGCCAACGTCTGGAATAACCTTTTACTCGGGACACTGCTGGCAACACTGATAATGTTTGCCTTCCTGCGTTCGGCGCGCAGCACCTTTGTCGGGGTGATTGCCATACCGGTCTGTACGATCGCCGCCTTTATCGGCCTGTTACTCGCAGGCCGGACGCTGAACGTTATCTCATTGGCCGGCGTAGCGTTTGCCATCGGCATGACGCTCGACAACACCATCGTCGTCCTCGAAAGCATCGATCAAGCACGACGACGCGGCCTAAAACCCTTCGATGCTGCAGTGGCGGGTGTGCGCCGGGTCTGGACGGCGGTCATGGCGAGCACGCTTACGTCAGTCCTGGTATTTGCCCCCACACTGTTCATTCAGGAGGAAGCCGGACAGCTCTATTCGGATATCGCGATTGCGATTTCCTCTTCTATTCTTGCGTCGATGGCCGTTGCGGTGACCGTGCTACCGGCGATGGCGGCGCGGCTGCTACCGGCAATACAGCCAGATGTTACCGTCAAGGACGGCGCCTTTGACCACATCGGCCGCTGGATCACCCGCGCCTATAGCCGTCCGATGCGGCGAACGATGATTCTACTCGGCATGCTTGGCTTGTCGGCATGGGTCGTGGTGTGGCTAACCCCTCCGGCGGAGTACTTGCCGGAAGGCGAAGAGGCGCGCATCTTCTCTAACATGATCGCGCCGCCGGGCTACAACCTGACGGAGATGGAATCCATCGCGCAGGAGCTAATCCCGGAGCTGCAGCAGCGTCTTGATGACGAACCGGCACGCTTCCACCGTGGCGAAACGAATATGCCCGCACTGCGCTTCTTCGCCATGTTCGTCGATGCCCAGGGCATTCGTGTCATTACCGATCCGAAAGATCCAACCGATCTGGAAGCATTAATGGGCGCCCTCGAGGCACGCTTTACGGCCTGGCCGGGCATGCGCGCATTCGCCTCACGGGGCTCCATCATCTCCACCAACGATGGCGGTACGCGCAGTATCAACATGGACATTTCCGGCTCTGATCTTGCCGAGATCTATCAGGTTGCGAGCCTTGCCTATGCCCGCGCAGGAGCACTGTTCGACGACGCGCAGATTGGTTCCGAACCCAGCTCACTCAGCCTGGATCAGTTATTGCTGGAGATCCAGCCTCGGTGGGAGCGTCTGGTGGAAGTCGGGCTCGACGCTGAGCGCTTTGGCTATTCCGTGGCGGCGCTAAGCGATGGTGCGTTTGCCGACCAAATGATCCTGGATGACCGTCGGGTCGACATCTACCTATTCAGCAGCGCGGGTAGCGATCAGCGGGCAGAGCGCCTGGGTGACCTGCCCATTGCCACACCTTCTGGCGACGTGCTGCCACTTTCTGCATTGGCCGATTTGAACGAGTCCGTCGATACGGACAGCATTCGACGGCTGGACGGGCGCCGCACGGTGACGCTGAATATCGTGCCGCCGCGCTCGGTGGCGCTGGAAACGGGCGTCGAACGCGTGCAAAACGAGCTGATCGGGGCCATGCGCAGTGACGGTGAGATCCCGCACGGCGTCTCGATAGATATCACCGGTGCCAGCGACCAGTTGCAAGCCACCCGCGAAGCAGTCTCGGGTAATTTCATGATCGCGGTGCTGTTGTGCTATCTGATGCTCGTGGCGATTTTCCGCCACTGGGGGCGGCCGTTATTCGTCATGGCCACGATTCCTTTGGGGCTCGCGGGTGGGATTCTTGGGCTGGCGATACTCAACGGCGTAGGCGCTCCGTTTGGCATCCACCAGCCTTTCGATATGATCACACTCCTAGGTTTCCTGGTATTGCTCGGCTCCGTCGTCAACAATCCGATCCTGATCGTTCAGGAAACCTACAAGCGGCTGGAAGAAGGCGCGGAATCCATCGTCGCGGCAGTCGACGATGCGGTCAATATCCGTCTGCGCGCGATCCTGATGTCCAGCCTGACCACCATCTTCGGTATCGCTCCTCTGGTACTGATTCCCGGGGCGGGCACAGAACTCTACCGTGGCCTGGGCGCCATCGTGATGTTCGGCATCGCGTTTTCCACGGTCATCACCCTGACGTTCCTGCCCAGTTTGATGGTAGCCGCCATAAGCGGGTACCGGCATATTGCCGGATGGGTATCATCGCGCAGGGCTCAACGCTCAACACCATGAAAGGCGCGGGGCTGGACAAAGCAACACTTCACCTAATGGGGTAAATGTTGTGCTTGGCTATTGAGACTGCAGCCCTAGGAGGTAGCGTAAAATCTCAACCTTACTGAATCAAATGGAAGCCTGAAAATAAACGGGCGGGCCTAAAATTACTAGGCCCGCCCGGCATTACTGTCTATATCAAGATCAGTAGTTCGCTTTAAGGTTTATAACCAGCGTGTCAGATAATGGAAAACCCCTTTCGCTTGTTGCGAAGACATTTACTCGAGCTAAGCAATCTCTTTATCTTCATCGGAACCTCTCTCAACGGATGTTTCACCTGAGAAAAGTACTAATATAATTATTTAGGCTGCATTTAAAATTTTCATAATTTACTCCTTATCCTTAAATAACTAGCCATCACTCGACCAACCCTGTGACATGTGATTAATTTAAAATCCACATGCCACCGAGCAGTTTCAATGACTTTAATTCACATCAAAACACACTACCTACAACTGACCTACTTAGCTCTGTTCAAGGGTTGTCAGAAAGCACCTGGGAGGCCGGAATATCCTGATTACCGCTGTCTGTAGATGTCGATCCAGAATAAACAATCCTGTTATCTTCATCCGAGCCTCTTTCAGCAAGTGCTACGCCTGAAGAAAGCAGTAATGCAATGATTAAGGCCGCATTTAAAAGTTTCATGATTCACTCCTTACGTTTAACTACTCGATCAACCTACTGAGCTAAAAGCAACCTCATGGATCGCTTCCCCCTCTAATTTCCTACATGTGAGTTAATTAGCTCTTTTAGAGAAGAAGGCTTGGTTTGCTAGTCGCTTCATCAGCATATGAATGATAGATTCAAAATGAACGGATCAGAATGCCAAATACTCTTTCGTTCTTGCCTGATCCAGTCTTTCGGTATATTTCCGAGAATCTTTTAATACTGAGAAGAAGTGATGCCCGCATGAAACTCTCGTCAGACAGCTAGTACAGAATAAAGGCAACTGCCGACCAAAACCCTCACCGAAATCGAGGATATCAACATTCCGCCTCTCAATTGGCACTTAAGATCTCCAGCTATCGATGTCTTCTAGTGAGGGGGCACTTGGGGCTAAACTGTTATTTTCACGCTACTCAGAGCAGCCAGCCCCCAACGCCGCAGAGCCTATGATCAACACCTTTGCCGTATCCAACTACCGCAGCCTGAAAAACGTTGTCTCTCCCCTGTCGAGTCTCAATGTAGTGACTGGGCCCAACGGGTGCGGCAAATCCAATTTATACAAAGCGCTGCGGTTATTGGCAGAAACAGCCAAAGGCAATCTTATCTCATCGATTGCTCAAGAAGGCGGGCTTGATAACACCTTCTGGGCTGGCCCGGAAAAACTCACCAGAGGCATGAGAGACGGCTTCGATCCCATCGAGGGCACTGCCAAGAAAAACAGTCCCCGGCTTAGGCTGGGTTTTGTGGGTGAAGATTTCGGCTACGCCATTTCATTGGGGATGCCCGCACCTCAGGGCTTTGCGGGCTACCAAGACCCGTCCATGTTCCAGTTCGACCCCGAAATAAAACGGGAATGCATTTGGGCAGGCGATGTTTGCCGACCCAGCAGCTGTTTGATTGACCGAGTTGGGTCTGTGGTCAAAGTGCGTGCAGGTCGTAAATGGCAGGTTTACGGCGCCCACCTTAACAGTTACGAAAGCATTCTGAACGAAATCAGTGACCCGATCGCCGTGCCTGAAGTCCATGCGGTTCGGCAAACTATTCGTCATTGGCGCTTCTACGATCAGTTCCGAACCGATCCGCACTCCATCATCCGCACACCGCAAATCGGTACCCGTACCCCGGTGCTGGATCACGATGGCCACAGCCTAGTGGCCGCATTGCGCACCATACACGAGATTGGCGACCGAAAGGCCTTGTATGAGGCAATTGAAGACGCCTTCCCCGGCGCAACGATTGATTTTGGGGCCGATGCTGGGAATCGCTTTCTACTGCAGTTTCTACAAAAGGGGCTGTTGCGCCCCTTAAACCAGTCCGAACTATCAGACGGCACGCTTCGCTATCTGTTGCTGGTGGCGGCGCTGCTCACACCCAGGCCGCCTTCCTTGCTAGTGTTGAATGAGCCAGAAACCAGTCTACATCCGGATTTGCTTCCCGCCTTGGGCCGCCTGATTATCCGTGCATCGAGGGAAACTCAGGTGTGGGTGGTCTCCCACGCGCCACGCTTAGTGGCAACACTGGAGCAAGATCAGGCCTGTAACTCTATCGCGCTGGATAAAGAGTTTGGTGAGACCGTTATCCTAGGCCAGGGGTGGCTAGATGAACCGCCCTGGCAGTGGGCGGATTAAGCAGAACGCTAACGAACCGAGGACACTAGCGTTTCGTCTTTTCCATTTAGTTTGCCTAGAAGCCCTTTTCGCTAACTAAAGTGTAGCTGTTGGGGTGCTTTAGATTGATCAAAACGTAGGCTCATCACTATCAGCCCAATAAAAATCACCCCAAGCATCAGCCATGCCTGCTCAAACCCTCCCAGTAAGTCTTTTATCAACCCCGCCGCGATAGGTGCTAAAGAGGCGATGAGATAGCCGATCCCTTGTACCCAAGCAGCAAGCTGACCAGATAGCACGGGGTCGTCTGAGTGATCCATAGTGATGATCAAGCTTAAGGGAAAAAGGCCTCCAATTCCTAACCCCAGCAGCGCGGTTGCCAACCAAGCCATTGTTTTAGGCATTAGCCCAAGAAGCAAAAAGCCCGCCACCGATAACAGAAGCACCAGCAATAACACCGGGCGACGGTCTTTCATCTGTTGAGCCAGTATGGGAAACGTTAGGCCAGCCATCACCTCAATGGCAGTTAGCCAACTAAGCGCCAGCCCCGCTTGCGTTTGAGACCAGCCTAAATTGATAAAGGTGGGCGGAATCCAAGCCAGAAGGCAGGTATAACCCGCCGTACCTAAACCAAAGAAAATCGCCAACGACCAAAACCGAGGCTGCCGAGCCATCGCTGAAAAAGCGATGCTAACACTGTTGTTTTGACTAGGGGCTGGCAGTATTCGCCTGCGCATCACCCAGCAAACGAGCCCTGCAAGTGCTAAAAGTCCCCATAACGCCAAGGCGCTCTGCCAGCCAATATAATCACTCACCACAGGCGTAATGGCAGAGGCTAGAGCCGCGCCCCCCATGATGGAGGCAATGTAGAACCCCATCACCATCGGGGTTTTCTCGCCTGCCGCCTGTTTTATCACCGCAGGAAGTGCCGCCTGGATAAAGGCTATGCCAATGCCGGCGCCCAGCGCGGCTGCCCATAAGCCTGTATACCCGAAGCCAAACCAGTGTAACGCGTCCGATAAAGCAATCGACGCAAGCGCCAGGGTAATCACGCTATTAAAGCCGATCCGCTTTGCAAGCAACGCGCTAACAAAACACCCCAACCCCATCGCTAGTACCGGTAACGTGGTTAAAAGCGACAGCTGTGTAAATGAAAGACTCACATCATACCGGATTGCCTCAACCAGCGGGCCAATAGCCGCCATGGATGGCCTCAGGTTGAGCCCAATCAGAATGATCAGAAGGATCGTTCTTACCAACGGTATTGATCTCGAATTGCTATTGCGCATACCCACTGCCCACCCTTTATCGGCCATTGCTAAAATAAGAATCGGCGCTTACTTTAAAACCTCAGGTTAACTTGAGGTCAAGATAAATGATGAACTGGCTAATTAGGCCTAAAGAAGAGAGTGTTAAGCGTGGGTGCAGTGGCTAAAAGAAGCAGGTTTAACGTATCGACGATGTATTATTACGGTGCAGAAGGGTTATAACGAGCTGGCAAAAATCGCGGCGACCAGCGCCGCTTCGCTTTGGGCAAGTTGTTTATCGTCAACTATACTGCGCCCTAACGAACATGATGTCGTTGCCTGAGTTGGGGCTAGCGTGCAGCGCCAGCCAACAAAGGTAAATTAGTCAGCTTGAACAGCATAAGGAGTTTGCCGTGACAGCCACTAACGATCGCACTTATCGAAGCGGACCAAACCCGTTTCATACCGTAATGCTTGCAGGGACTACGCCACTCTTTCTTGGCACCATGCTATGTGATTACGCCTACTCAACCACCTACCATATTCAGTGGGCCACCTTTGCTTCTTGGCTAAATTTGGGTGGGCTTATTTTCGCGGGACTTGCGCTTTTGTGCGCAATTATTGGCTTTTTTCGTTCCCAAGACCGTCGTTTGGCTTTTCTGATGTATCCAGCGCTGCTATTGCTCACCTGGGTACTGGGTCTTGTCAATGCGTTAGCCCATGCACGAGACGCCTGGGCCATGATGCCAGTTGGCTTTGCTCTTTCGATCGTCGTTGTTTTGCTCGCAGGCACGGCGACGTGGGTCGGTTTTTCCCGCTTTGGTATCGGAGATAAGCCATGAAGTTTTCCCATTTCTTCGCCGCTCCTCTCTCGATACTTCTGGTGGCAGGTGTTGCTCGCGCTCAGGACTCTCAAAAGTATGGGCCAAACCCTGACCTTCCTGAACCACAACGTGGGCTTCTGCCGGATATGTCAGTTCCCGAGCCCGCAGAATGGGGCGACCAGCTACCGACGGTTCCCGACGGTTACACCATTACGGCCATTGCTACTGATCTTAAGGTGCCGCGCCAAACGCTGGTGTTGCCCAACGGCGATATTCTGGTGGCAGAGGGAAGCGGCGGCAACGCACCGCCCCTGAAGCCAAAAGATTTTATTGCTGGCTACATAAAAAGCCAGGGCACCACCTCCGTTGAAAGCGGTAACCGATTGACCCTTTTGCGCGATAGCGACGATGACGGCAGCTACGAAGAGCAAACGGTGTTTGCCGAGAACCTCAACGCGCCTTATGGGCTGGCATTGGTTGATAACAACCTCTATGTCGCTAACCAAGATGCGGTTGTACGCTTCGATTACGAGGAAGGCCAAACCGAGGCCAGTGGGTCGCCAGAAATAATTACGCTGCTACCCTCGGAAATCAACCACCACTGGACCAAGGCGATGACCGCGAGCGCTGACGGAGACTACTTGTACTTGGGCATTGGCTCCAACAGTAACATCACCGAACGTGGCATGGCAGCGGAGGTTAGTCGAGCCGAGGTATGGGAAATTGATGCCGACACCGGCATGCATCGGCCTTATGCCACCGGCCTGCGCAACCCCACGGCGTTGGCTATCCAACCCGATACTGAGCGACTTTGGGCAGTCGTTAATGAGCGTGACGAACTAGGCCCGGACTTGGTTCCAGACTACCTAACCACCGTACAGGACGGCAGCTTTTATGGCTGGCCATTTAGTTATTGGGGGCAGCATGTTGACCCCCGCGTACGCCCGCAGAACCCTGAAAAAGTGGAGTCAGCAGTGGTACCCGACTACAGCCTAGGCTCGCACGTAGCACCACTGGGTCTCGCCTTCTCCATACCGGAAATGGGAGATGAGTTCGCTGAAGGCGTGTTTATCGGCGAACATGGCAGTTGGAACCGCTCAGACCCTGTGGGCTACCAGGTTGTCTTTATCCCTTTCCGCAATGGCGAGCCCGACGGTGACCCAATTGATTTCGTTTCCGGGTTTCTTACTGAAGACGGTAAAACTCGCGGTCGCCCAGTCGGCGTCACCATCGATCCAGAGGGCGCCCTTATCATCGCTGACGACCTGACGAACGCCGTTTGGCGCGTGACCTACGATGGCGATGAGTAAACACTTAACCCTCCGCGTAAAAAAAGGCGGCAGCCTGTTGTACTGCCGCCTTTTCCGTTTGTTCTAAAGAAGCCTTTATATGAACAACTCATACCAGGTTAACTCATGCACTACTTCAATTAACCGCGCAGTAGCAAGTATTGTCATGGTTAAGATTTATGATACAAAGCGATCTGTCGCGCGTATCAACTGATCGAGAATGCCGGGTTCGCTCCAGGCATGCCCTGCCCCTTCGATCAAATGGAATTCGGATTCTGGCCAAGCGTTATGCAGTGCCAGCGCATAACGAACAGGGCATGGCATATCGTACCGCCCATGGACAATGACGCCGGGAATGCCTTTTAGGCGTGAAGCGTTAGCAAGCAGTTGCCCCTCCTCCAGCCAAGCGCGATGAGTGAAATAATGGTTCTCTAACCGCGCAAAGGCTAACGCAAAATGCCCCTCTCTGTAGGGAGCCGATAAGGCAGGGTCTGGTAGCAGGGTGATGGTTTCACCCTCCCATATCGTCCAGGCCTTCGCCGCCTCAAGCTGAGCGATAGGGTCGTCACCCATCAAACGATGATGGTAGGCGGCCACCATATCGTGTCGCTCTGCTTCAGGAATAGGCGTCTGAAACGCCGCCCACTTATCGGGGAACATTTCAGACACACCAAACTGATAGTACCAGTCAATCTCCGCTTGAGTGACCGTATAGACGCCTCGCAAAATCAACTCACTGACACGTTCAGGATGCGCCTGGGCGTACGCAAGGCCCAGGGTAGAACCCCAAGAGCCGCCAAAAACCATCCACTGGGTTACGCCAACATGCTCACGTAGCCTCTCGATGTCTTCGACTAAATACCACGTAGTATTGGCTTCGATACTGGCATGGGGCTCTGAACGTCCACAGCCACGCTGATCAAAGAGAAGAACATCGTAGTGCTCAGGGTTAAACAGACGTCGATGATCAGGCGAAATTCCACCGCCGGGGCCACCATGCAGGAACACCGCAGGCTTACCGCCCGGTTTGCCAACACGCTCAAAATAGACCGTATGGCCACCCCCAACATTGATCATGCCTGTTTCGTAGGGTTCGATCGGTGGGTATAGGGTTCTCAAGTTCGTCATTCAAGCCTCCCGCTTCAGTTTCACCTTTCCAAACACCGTTTGACACTTCCACCTTCGCCGACGACTTTACTACAGGCGATTCTCAAATGACCTCGAAGAACGGTCAGGAATGCTAGTATCTAGGAAAGGAAGTGAACCCGGAAGTGGTACAGCCAGCACTGGATCAATCTGGCAATAAATGAAAGGACCTCATCATGATTGAATCAATAGAAGAACTCGAAGCGATTAGAAAAACGTGTCATTCGATGGTCACCAAGAGTTCGAGCCTCTCTGCGGGCGCAGCGGTTATACCCATTCCAGGGGTGGATATAGGTTCAGACGTTGCCATATTGATGCGGCTAATTCCCAAAATTAACCAGAAATTTGGTTTAACGCCTGAACAAATCGACAGCCTGGATACAGAATCCAAGCTCTTTGTGATGACGGCCATCTCAAATACCGGCAGCAAAATGGCCGGTAAATACATCACGAAAAAACTTATCGTGATGCTGTTAAGCAAGATGGGCGTCAAGGTAGCGTCTAAAGGTGTTGCTAAGTTCGTGCCCTTTGTAGGTAGCGCTGTGGCAGGTGGCATTAGCTTCACCGCCATGAAGTACATGGGTAACAGCCATGTTGAAGATTGTTATCAAATTGCCTTGGCGGCACTGGAAAAAGAGCGTCGGGAACATGAAATCGTGATTGAATCAGAGCCAGACGTATAACCCGCCCCTCACTGCAGAGATACTCAGTAAAGCTGAATAGCGGTCTTTCTAATGTGGCTCCGCTAGTGGGCGGTGATATGCTCTAGTTGATTTCTTAACGATTACATCAGGAGAATTTAATGCCCGCTTACGTCGTACTAACCCGTGAACATACTCACGACGCCAAGGAAATGGAGCGCTACGGCGAGAAAGCAAAAGCTGCTCGCGAAGGCCACGATCCGCAACCGCTCGCTTTTTATGGCGATTTTGAAGTGCTTGAAGGTAGCGCTATGGAAGGTGCGGTGATTCTGCGCTTTCCGGATATGGCTGCCGCCCGCGCCTGGTATCAAAGCCCCGCCTATCAGGAAGCCCGCAAGCATCGCTTCCAGGGCGCCGACTACCGCGTTTTTATCGTTGATGGCCTAACAGAAGCCTAAAGAACCTCACCTGCAAAGGCGATGGAACCCTCGCCTTTGCGGGGCCGATTTTCCCTATCCCAATCATGACGCAACGATTACCCCCGCGTTAGCGCTCAACTTTCTTTAAGCAGTACAAAATGCTCAATCAATCGAATCATCAGCGTTTTCTGATCGGGCAGACTTTCCGCCACTAATAACGCTAACGCGACCAACGTGTTGTCATTAATAAGCTGCTCAACAGGGCGTGCCAGTAACGCGGCGTTGCGGCGCAGGTACCACAAAAACAGAAAAGAGCCACAGCGCTTATTTCCATCAGCTAGGGGATGGTTCTTGATAACAAAATAAAGCAGGTGCGCCGCTCGGGTAGCCACATTGGGGTAAAATAGCTCATCACCAAAACCTTGTTCGATGGTGGCGAGAGCTGATGTCAAACCATCACCCCGCACCTGTCCAAAAAGCTCGGTTGCTTCGCCTTTGCTAATGAGAGTTCGCTTCAACTCACTAATGGCTTTCAGTGCCTCTTCTAACCCTAGCGAATGCATATCAGGCTGCTTGATGTTTAACTCAGCTAATTGCTGTTCATCGTAGCCCTGCAGCAAACTCCAGGAGCGTGCGTAGTCGCTAATAACACGCGCAACGGCTTCGCCCTCGATAGATACCAGCCCTTGGTTGGTCAAGGTTCGGCTGAGCAGATTGACTGCCTGTTCAAACTCGATACCGCGCTCGGTTAGTCGGCGTTGGTTAAGGGTATAGCCTTGAACCAGATATTGTTTGAGTACATCGGTAGCCCACTTGCGGAACTGTACACCACGCTGAGATTTCACGCGGTAGCCAACTGAAATAATGACATCAAGATTGAAGTGATCAACCTGATAAGCTTTGCCATCTTCGGCAGTATGTGCAAATTTTGCACATACTGAATTTCGCTCCAGCTCTCCCTCGTTAAAAACGTTACGAATGTGCTTTGTAATAACCGAACGCTCACGCCCAAACAGTTCACACATCTGCGCCTGACTCAACCACACGGAGTCCTGTTCCAACGCCACTTCCAGCTGCGCTTTGCCATCTTCGCTGGTGAATATCTGTATTTGCTGGTCATTCATCGATTGCGCCCCCGTTTTTATCCCGATCTACCTGTCGCTAAAGCGACTTTCTTAGTTAGCTAAGTATAAATCGCGACTTAAACTGTACACCTATACAGCAAAAATCCCAAAAAATGTTTGCTGTTAAACATCCACGAACGCTCTGGGGGATGGAAAACGCGATACCAAAACGCCCCGAACCAAGTCGGGGCGTTTTGCCGTTGCTTTACCTCTGGGATAGGCGGAATTACATCACCAGCGATAGCTCACTTTCGCGCTGATTTCGCGACCCGGATTATAGTAATCGGCCGTGCTTGAACCGACCACGTGCTGCTCGTCGAGCAAGTTGCTGACATTGACGGCTAGGTCGGCGTCTTTAGTGAGCTGGTAGCTGAAGGCCGCGTCAAACAGCGTTGCCGCACTGCTCTTTGACGTATTGGCGACATCAAAGTAGTAGGAGCCAATGTAACGGGCGCCGAGACCAACGCTCATATCCTGGCTTGGCAAGGTATAGTAGCCCCACAGCGACGCCGTATGTTTGGGTGCTGCGGTGAACTCGTTACCCTCTCTGGCTGCGTTGCTGTCGCGTACCACCTCCGACTCCATATAGGAGTAACCACCGGCCACGCTAAAGCTATCGGTCAACTCAGCCTTCGCTTCCAGATCAAGACCCCGTACGCGGGACTCACCCACGGTTTCCCGCTCGATAACGCCATTGTCCTGTACAACCGAGATGGTGACGTCGTCCCTGGTTAGGTCATAGATGGCCGCCGAAAACAGCGCATTGGTACCAAAGGGGGAATATTTCGCACCAATTTCGTACTGCTCACCCCGTTCGGGGTCGACACCAATCGTGGGCGGTGCGACCGACTCCACCATGCTGACATAGGTAGAAATTTCGTCGGTGACCCGATAGGTCAGCGCACCGCGAAGTGAGGTCTCAGAGAAGTCATCGGAATCGGTAACGCCCGCCATGTTGGTGCTTGAGACATCCATCGAGTCGTTGCGCACACCCGCTGTCACAATGAATCGGTCATAGAAGGACAAATTCTGAGTCAGGAAAACAGACTCAGTGGTGAAGTCCTGCTTGTTGCTGCTGTAGACGTTCAGGCTACTCGGGGCACCGCTAAAAACGGGATTTGCGATATCAATGGAGGTCGCATCCCCGTAAAACGAACGGTCTTCGGTTGAAGCTTCGCGATACTCGACACCCACGAGCGTGCTGCTATCGACCTGATCAAAGCGGGCGTCGTATTGCAGGATAGCGTTGCCGATCAACTCCTGGGCTTCGTTGTCCGTTCCAAAATAGTCGCGATCCACCACGCTACCAACTCGCGCCGCGGAGTCAGTGATATAAACGTAGCCGAAGTCATCAGTCAGGTCGCTATAGCGCAGATTACCCCGCAGCGTCAGCCCGTTGTTGAAATCATGGGTGAGCTGTCCGGTAAGGCTGGTACGCTCAACATCGTGATAATTAAAATCAGGCTCACCAAAGAACTCGCTGCGATCGTACTCCCGGTCGAGTGGATAACCGCCGCTGTTAGGGGTGTCGTCACGCTTCAGGTAATCGAAGATAACGCTTGCTGAGGTGTAATCTGTCGGCTCCCAGGCCAAGCCCCCCATCAGGAAACCATTGTTGTCTTTGGAGTGATCGTATTCGCGGTCGCTGTCTCGGATGGTGCCGGTAAAGCGGTAGGCCACTGTCTCGTCAGCGTTCAGCGTGTCACCCACATCAACACCGGCTTCTTTTGCGTCAAATGAACCGTAGGAGAGATAGCCCTCTCCAAAACGCTCAAAGCGTGGCCGCTTGCTCACGAAGTTGACCGAACCACCTGGATCCGCCGGGCCAAACAGGGTGGAGTTGGCCCCACGCAACACTTCAACGCGTTCGTAGGCGTAAGGCTCTTCGCGTACACCGCGCATTGAGCCTAGCGTAAGCCCGTCACGGTAGGTGGTGGCCTCGAATCCGCGAATTTTAAAATAGTCGTTACGGTCATCGGTGCCGTAATAATCAGTGAGGACGCCTGGCGTATATTGCAGCACTTCCTCGGTGGTAGAGGCGTTGCGCTGCTCAATCTCCTTCTCAGTGACGACCGACACGGAAGCGGGGGTATCAAGGATACTGGTAGCCACCTTACCGCCGACCCATAGCTCTTGGGCCACTATCGAGTTGGCATCATCATCAGCGTAAGCCTGAGCATTGACGATAATGGGAGCAAGGCGATAGCCCTCATTACCTTCACTGCTCTCGCCGGTTTCCTGGGCGTTCCCAATCATGGGAATAGTCACCAGCGTGGTGCCGCACAGAATGGCGGTAGTGGTCTGCTGCCACCGTAACCAACTTGCGTTGCGCCGGACTGTGCTACTGCTATCAGTCATGTTGAAGATCCCTTGAAATGATTAAACCGGCCCTGCTCGCCTTATGGTTTTCTTTTAAAAGGCCGTGAGAGTATCCAAAGGTGGCAGCACCTAGTCAATAGTAATAACACAAATCATAATCATTTATTTTGAACTTTAGTTCATGATTGCAATACACGTATGAGGTCATGCACCAACCGACTACCCGTCCTATATCTGCAGCGCTCGTGTACCAGCGGCATCTGATCAACAAATAAAAAAAGCCCCGTGTTATCCAAAACACGGGGCTTTTGACAAAGGAGTGTGGCCTGGCTCAGTGTGCCTCGACAGCGGCACGCCCTTTGATGATAGAGCGGGCAAGCATCAGATACGCCACCGAGCCACAGGCGGCCATGGCCAGAATGACCGCTTCAAGCGTATGCGGCAACATGGCGGACAATGCGCTCAGCAGCCCGGCGACACCGAACTGTGCTGCGCCCAGAAGCGCTGCGGCCGTCCCGCCACTGGTGGGAAAGAACTCCAAAAAGCAGGCCTGAATATTCGGAGAGATCGCCCCCACCGCGCCGATGGTCAGCATCATGGCGGCGAGGAAGGCGTAAAGCGACCAATCCATAAAGGCAGCCATCACCAGCAATACTATACCCACTGCCTGACAGCCCGTTGCCAACTGCAGGATACGCAGTGACGGTAGCCTGGAAAGCAACACTCGATTGAGAATGTTGAAAATAAGCATCGCGACGATATTCGCCGCAAACAGCATCGAAAAGCTTGAAGGCGACTGGCCGAAATGCCCCTGATAGATAAATGACGCATAGGTGATGAACATCATCAGAGTAGAAAACGAAGCAGCCTGCCAAACGATGAACGGCAGCGCCGGTTTTGTCGACAGTACCAGTTTGTAACGCGCCAGCAGGCTCATCTTAGGGCTTTTCGCGCGCGACACCTTTCCCGGGCCGGTAAACAGCACCCGCACCAGCAACGGCACCAGCAGCACCGCGTACACCGCCAAGGCAAAAAAGATATAGTGCCAGGAACCCAGCGCCAGAATCGCGCTGCCTACGCTCGGAGCGATTCCAGGTGCCAGCACCATGATAAAGCCCATCATCGAGAACAGTTTCGCGGCGTCGCGGCCCGCCACCCGGTCGCGCACCAGCGCCGGCACAGATACCAGGGTAAAACCGGCGCCAAGAGCCTGAACTGCCCGCCCGCCGAGCAGGGTGTTCAAAGAATCCGCCATACCAATGACGATGCTTGAGAGCGCAAAAATCGCCAGCCCGCTCATCAGCACCCGCTGGCGCCCGAAGCGGTCTGAAAGCGCACCGCCGATCAACTGGCCAAACGCCAACGCGAGTACATACACTGAAACGCTCAACGATACCGCCTGCTGAGAAATCCCCAGCGATTCACCAATAACCGGAAAAGCCGGCAGATACGTATCCATGGAAAACGGGCCCAGCATCATGGTCATTGCCAGGCTCAGCACCACAGTGAAGGGCGTTTTAGATTGGGTCATAGAAGCTCGCGGTAAAAGGGCGTAATGATGGACAACATCAACGATATGATACCGACTGATGCTATCAAGGCAATCGAACAGAAAACGAGGGATACGCTGCCGGGCGGTAATTGACAAAACACACAGCCAGTTTGTTATCGGTTAGCGCGGCTATGCAAAAGAGTGTGCTCAAAGCTATTTTAAAAACACACCCCCAACGAGGAGACCAGGATGTCTACCCCTCAGCCAGAACGACTCCATCTCGACAGCGATGCAGCGACCGGCTACCCCAACTCCCCTCTACCAGTGCTGGTTTATCGCCAGGTTCTCGATATCAGCAATGCAGAGGAGCGGGCCGATGCCTTTGAAAGCATGTTCAAACACCACGGTTGGCCGCCTGCGTGGCGCTACCACCTGTATGACTTTGATCACTTTCACTCCACCGCCCATGAAGCACTGGGCATCTTCCGTGGGCAGGCCCGGGCACGGCTAGGTGGCCCTAACGGCCAGGAGCTGATGCTTTACCCGGGCGATGTGCTGGTGCTGCCGGCAGGAGTTGGGCATGCCAGCCTGGAGGCGGACGATGATTTCTGCATGGTAGGCGCCTACCCACCAGGCCAAAAGCCGGAAATAGAGCGCGGTGATCCCGCACAACTTGCAGCAGCAAAAGCCCGAGTCGCTGCCGTTGCCTTACCCGAGGATTCCCCGGCAGGAGGTTCACTAGCGGAGCTGTGGCGGGAAGGCTCTTAGCAGGTGGAAGGCAATTGGCAAGCTCGACGATTAATTAGCTTTTCGACGAACCGGAGCAGTTTTTAACTATTTATGCATAATCTGACGCTTCACCTGAGGAGTTTTAACAATGTAAGTAATATCTTGGGGAAACGACCAATGTAATGTGTGAAATATCATTAAATAGGTCGTCGGAAAAAGAGTACTCTATAGCACCATATATTGCTAACATGGCTTATTCTCTGCATTTATACTATTTTTTTCTACATAAAATCGTGGTTTCTCAGCCAATACAGCAGCCTTTTTCAATAAATAAAAACCAGCACTAAAGGGAGCTCATGGAACTCAGACACTTAAGATACTACATTGTCGTCGCCGAACAACTTCACTTCGGGCGCGCGGCTAAATTACTTAATATATCGCAACCACCCCTAAGTAATCAGATAAAAAACCTTGAAGAAGAAATCGGCGTTCAGCTTCTTATTAGGAATAACAAGGAAGTCCGCATCACGCCAGCGGGTCAGCATTTTCTCGAAGCGGCAAGAAAGTGCATTGCGACGCTGGATAAGGAAATAGCCTTTACTCAAAGAATAGCACAAGGCAAGGAGGGATCTATTTCAATCGGATTTAGCGGTACTATGTCGTTTCACTTGATTCCATCTATCGTTAAAGACTTTAAAAGAAGCCATCCAGGTATCGACATACGTTTGCAACAACTTACCACTCACAATCAGATTGTCGGCTTGATACATGGGACAATTGATGTCGGATTTCTTGTCTCTCCTGTCTCAGACAAACGAATAGACAATATCACGATACTAGAAGAGCACTTCGTTGCCTGTCTTCCTAAAAGCCATTCACTAGCGACCACTAACCAGGAGGTCGACGTAAGTAAACTCAGTAATGAAAACTGGGTGATGACACCCCGAGAAGCAGGGCACGGTTACTATGATGCGATAATGGCTCTGTGTAAAGAACATGGCTTCAAGCCCAATGTCATTCAGACAGCTCAGGAGCAGCAAACACTGGTGGCACTCGTGGCCGCCGAAATGGGCGTTACGCTACTTCCCCACTCGGCCACCTACATAAAAAATGACCATGTGGTGTACAAGTCGATTAATTCAGATGTGCAAAAGGTCAGCTCGATGGCGTGGAATTCCAATTTATTGACTGATACGGCACGTTTCTTTATTCAGTATATTGAATCGAAGATAAATGAAGGCACGATCGAAAAGCCGATCGTGCCTAAAACTTATCTGCTTTCTTAAAAAGGGCCTAGGTTGATGGCCACCGCAATGCTTAGCGCCGCAGCCCCAATGGCTATCCAGATTAATAGCAAAGGGATCACGAACTTAAGCCATTTAAGCCATGGAACCCCACCGATCGCAATACTGGCCATTAAAATTCCCGACGTAGGGGTAATAATGTTAGTAAAACCATCACCAAAGTTATAAGCCAGCACGGCAACTTGCCGGGTCAAACCGATAGTGTCTGCTAATGGCGCCATCACGGGGACAACAATCGCCGCCTGACCGCTGGCAGAACTAATGATGATATTGAACGCCAGATTGAACCCGTACATACCTAGTGCCGCCAACACATTAGGTAATGGCTGAAGTACCATCGCAATCGAGTTAACAATGGTGTCCAGAACGTAAGCGTTTTCGAGCACGACCACAATTGCCCTGGCAAGGCCCACAATTAATGCTGCGTACAGCATTCCTTGCGCACCTCTGATGAACAGATTCACATACTGGTTTGCGGGTACCTTTTCAATCGCCGCCGTTCCCAGGCTTATTACCAAGAACAGCGCGGCCATTTCATGCAACCCCCATCCTAAGTTAAAAATGCCCACTACGTAGCCAATCATACAGGTCGAAAAGTATCCCAATATCACCTTATGTTTCCGAGTAAACTCGGCGGGGATTGTGTTAGCGTTTTCAACCTCTGTGGGGAAAGGTGTAGCGCCCAGCACAGATTTACTTTGATCTTTTGAAACTTTGGAAATGTAATGACAAAGATAGGCGATCGTCGACGCTAAAATGCAGAGGTAGACGGCAAAACGAAACCATAGGCCGCTGAAAATGGGGAGCCCCGCGATCTCTTGACCAAACCCGGTGGTAATCGGATCCAAACCGCCAATCGTGTAGCCTGCATATGCTCCCAGGTAAATAATCGCCACGCCTGCTACCGCATCTAGCTTAAAGGCTCTGGCGATAATGATGCCGATGGGGATAAATGCAATAACAGCCGTTTGTAACGCGCCAATAAACCCCGCTGCCGAAAAAGCGATAGACACCGCCACTATCAACGCATATTTTTTATCCTGCGTTTTCTTGATCAGCTTCATAATGCCAGCCTGAATGGCTCCTGTGTGATCCAGGATGGCGAACGAGCCGCCAATGGTCAGCACAAGAAAGATAATGCTGGCAGAATCGATCAAACCAGACTGTATCGAAAGAAAAAAATCATAGAGCGTGGTGGGACTTGCAGGCAACGCTTCATAGCTACCTGGCACCACCATAGCAGTGCCACTTTCTGTTGTACGCTCAAAGCTGCCTGCTGGAATGAACCACGTCGCTATTGATGCAATCATTAGCATCGCGAACAGGATGACATAGGAGTCAGGTATATTTTTCTTCTTTTTAACAGCTGAGGCATTCGGGTCTATTTTTTTCATTTTTACCTCTCTAAAACTTATAAGGGCAAGGTCAAAGGCCTCACCCTATTGTGAATTAACCAATGATTAGCGACTCGAAGTCTCTGGGAAAGTAAGTGATCATATCCATACCCTTTTCCGTTACCACGATAGTGTCGGAGTGTCGGAAAGCGCCCAGGCCATCGACATACAGCCCCGGCTCAACGGAAAAGACCATGCCTGGTTCAAGCAGAGTGTGATCTCCCAGGTCGAAAAATGGGGCCTCGTGGTTTAAAAGTCCCATGTTATGGCCGGTATGATGTTTAACGTATTGCGTTAAGCCATTATCCTTAAAGTATCGTTGCACCTCTTCCTCTACTTTAGAAGCGGGAATACCTGGTTTAATAGTTCTAAAAGCTACTTCCTGCGCTTCATACATATGATTGAAGAATATTTCCTGTTCTTTTGTTGCTTCTTCAATAAACATGGTACGTTCTAGCTCGCTCTTGTAGCCCCAAACATCGCAGGCCGCCTGCGAGACAACATTGAACCCTTTCTTGAACATGGCGTTCTGGTTTTGCGAATGAGGGAAAGCCGAATGCGGGCCAATCTGACCGCGATAGAATGCATGCGCTGGCGATCCATAGGAACGATAACCTGCGCCCAGGGTTTCGAACATCGCCTTGGTCGCTTCCTGGGTAGCGCGGCTTTCCGCCTCCATTTCACGGCCACCCGCATGGGTATACTTAGTCAGCAGGTTGTGCGCCAAATTACCCCATCGGGCAGACTCTTTAATCAGCTCTATTTCCGTCGATGATTTAATATAACGCTGCTCTTCAACGAGCCCTTTGATAAGCACCTTATCGGCAAAAGTGATCAGTGAAGTAATTGCCGGCCCCGCATAGCCCTTTGCTGACCCATACCCCTCGGCATCAATGCCAACACTTAAAGAACCAAAGTTCTTATCCTGAAGTACCTTTTTGAGATACTCCATCGGATGAGTAATGCCAGGGTATTCAGGGTAATCGTAAGAAGTACTTATAACGGCGTATTCTTGTGCATGCTCTACCTCCATGCGGGGCACAAATAAACTGAAAAAGCCCTGTGCATCCACAATAAGAGCAATCGGCCTTTCTGAAGGGCGGAAGTTAAATCCTGTAAGATAGAAGATATCGGTAACACTAAAAAGCAACGCTGCGTCGCAGTGCTTATTTTTAAGATTAGTTAAAAAAATTTCTTGCCTTGCTTTAATTTCTGAAACAGAAATTTTCAAAATCATGTTGCTAGCTCCTGAGTTAACCACCTCAGGAAGCTACCAGTGCCCTCACGTGAGGGTAAAATACTATATAAATGTCATTCGATATCTTCTTGGCCGCAGAAATTGAGTGCAACACCTGAGCATTTCGCTAAGGTGTTGTCCCATGTCTTACCTCGAACTCAGCATTGAAGAACGTGCCAGCATCCAAGTGGGTCAAGCCCAAGGGATGAGCCTTC
>Ga0208919_1000499_pt1 | contig 26350 bp, 26 predicted proteins | sample 4_EtaG_FD_184076 | JGI IMG/M metagenome (GOLD analysis project Ga0208919, IMG submission 184076) | Marine viral communities from the Subarctic Pacific Ocean - 4_ETSP_OMZ_AT15127 metaG (SPAdes) (version 3) | ecosystem: Environmental > Aquatic > Marine > Oceanic | place: Pacific Ocean | collected...
TCCACTCTCGCTTCCCTGTCCCTATCCTCTTGCAGAGGAATCTAGTAATTAGATTCTTCTTCTACGTTAGTTTCAACAGAAGTTGCAGCTATATTGCTTTTATGTAAAGCAAGATTGAATTCTCTAGCCATGCTATAGATTTCTGCATTTTGAACTGGTCCGACTAACGAAACTGTCATTCCATGCCAAGTAAAATTACCTTGGTTCTCTACAGATTTAATATGATAAACCCTTGAAAACGCTGGCGCTGGTATAGACTTGCCTGTTTTTTTAGATACAACGAATTCATTATCCATTAAAGAATTCCAACCTCTACTAGTTTTTAACTGAGTAGTTTTTAAAGGCATCAATGCCTTTTCTGGTCGGTCTCCTAATAAAATAACAAAATGATTTGCTGTCTTGATAATTTCATTACCATTTTTCAACACATCTTTTGTACCTGATTTAGTAGTTTCGCCCATTACCTCTGGTCCCCTGTCATTATGTACAGGTCTACCTTCACTTCGTTCAAACGGTGCCCATTCTGGGTATGTCATTTTATAAAAACAAGGTATTACATTAATACCTTTTTCCCCACTATACAGTTTTTTTGTAACTGTATTGTAGAACATTCCAGCTTCTGCACCTTCTACATACTTAGCATGTTTCTTTTTAGTTTCGTAAGAACCACTTTGCAGCAGTTTTAGAAATGGTAAAGCTAAGTCGTCTTTCTCTATATTTTCTAAACCCATTCCTGAGTCTGTTTCAAAATCTAGAGTAGCTATCGCACCTTCTTTTTTGACCGTAAGGTCGCTTGCTTCTTGTGTCATGTTATTTGCTCCTTGTTATTTTTGTTTTGTTTCCCTTAAACAGGTTAAAATGTTCAGAAGGCAAGTCAAGATTACTCTCTACTCGCTCTCTGTACAATGCTTTGAGAGTCATAGGTTCAACCTTCATTTTTTGTGTAGGTTGATATCCATTCTTCTCAGCAAGACTAGCATAATCGTTAGCCTTGTTATCTTCGCCACGACCAAAGGAAACAGTGATTTCATTTTTAATAAGATCACCCAGGTCATTATCTCGAAGCCATTTGTATGCGCTCTCTCTGTTTGCTACAGGTATACTAGCGCCATAAATCTCTTTTACTTCTATAGCTGATCCATCTTGAAGTTTAAGAGTTTTTAATTTCATGTTTTCCATTATCTCAGGAATTACTTCCTCAGATATTTTATCAGCTGCTTCTTTTTTTCTTTTTAAATTTTCTTCAAGAACTTTAACTTCGTCCTCTAAAGATTGCAACTGGATAACATAATTAGATAAACTATTTACATTATCAATTTCATTTACTTGTTGAGGTGAATCTGCCTCAAACTGTTGTGTTAAGTCTTCATTACTCATCTATCTCTCCTTTCTCGTATAGATTTATTCTTATTGGATAGTACATTCTTTCTTGTCGATCCCATTTCAATAAATTATATCTTCCATTTGTCATATCAGATACAACTGAACATGCTATACCAATAATAGCGGGATCACCAGTTAATAATAAATAATCTTCTTTAGAAAAATTAATTAATTTTTTTCTTAAAGAAAAAACAATTGGTCCTGGTGAAAAAATAATCTGTGAGTCTTCTTTTAATAAGACTTTTATTTCTCCATATTTTTGAGCTCCCATAATATTAATTTTAGGTCGCCCCTCTCTTGTGCCAGGAATTTCCTGTATTACGTATACAGTAGATTGCTTTTTATTACTTACTATGTTTTCGTACTCTATTGTTTTGTCTTTCATGCTTGACAATATAAGGGTGAAAGACTATATTGTCAACTAGAAAGAAGAAAATTATGAACTATAAATTTAAGACAAAACCCTACGCTCATCAAATGACTGCGTTGGAAAAATCTTGGAACAAAAAAGTATTTGCTTATTTTATGGAAATGGGGACAGGAAAAACTAAAGTCGCTATTGATAACATAGCAATGTTGTATGATGCAGGAAAAATTAATGGAGCTCTTATTATTGCACCTAAAGGTGTATATAAAAACTGGTATTCTCAAGAAATTCCTACTCATTTACCAGACCACATAGAACATAAGGCAATATTGTGGCAAGCGACTATTAATCAAAAACAACAAAAATTATTAGATACTTTGTTTAAAACAGGAGAGGATTTACATATTCTTATTATGAATGTTGAAGCTTTTTCTACAAAAAAAGGATTAGACTTTGCAGCTAAATTTTTAAATTGTCATAGCACATATATGGCTATTGATGAGTCTACAACTATTAAAAATCCTGGAGCTAAACGTACAAAAAACATAGTAGGTGTAGGTAAATATGCTAAGTATAGACGTATATTAACAGGTTCTCCTGTAACAAAATCTCCATTAGATTTATATAAACAATGTGAATTTTTAGATGAATTTCTATTAGATCATTCTTCTTATTATACTTTTAGAACTAGGTATGCTATAATGCGTAAAGCACATTTTAACGGAAGATCTGTAGAAATAGTAGTAGGTTATAAAAACTTGGGTGAGTTGTCTGAAAAATTAAAAAACTTTTCATATCGTGTATTAAAAGATGATTGTTTAGATCTACCTAAAAAAACATTTATGAAACGTATTATTACATTAACTCCAGAACAAGATAAAGTGTATCAACAAATGAAAAAAATGGCACTAGCTTTAATGAATGGCAAAATGATTACAACTGCCAGTGCCTTAACTCAGTTAATGAGACTACATCAAATAACTTGTGGCCACTTTAAAGCTGATGATGGTTCGGTCCAGGAGATAAAAAATAATAGGCTGTCAGAACTTTTAGAAGTTTTACAAGAAGTACACGGTAAAGTTGTAATATGGGCACATTATCAGTACGACATAGAAACAATAGTAAAACATATTAAAAAACAATATGGGGATAACTCTGTTGTAACTTACTATGGTAAAACTCCTAACGAAGAAAGACAAGATAACATTGCTAAATTTCAAGACAATGAAAGTGATGTTAGATTTTTAGTTGGTACACCACAAACAGGTGGTTATGGTATCACTTTAACTGCAGCTAGTACTATGGTTTATTATTCCAATGGTTATGATCTTGAAAAAAGAACACAATCAGAAGCTAGAATAGATCGTATTGGTCAGACTAAACCTATGACTTACATTGATTTAATTGCTGAAGATACAGTCGATGAAAGAATTGTAAAAGCTTTGGTTAAAAAAATAAATATTGCTTCTGAAGTAATGGGTGAAGAATTAAAAGATTGGTTATAGGAAATTATAGGATATACATATGGGAGCGGTGTAATTTTATTCTACGACTTTTCCACCAGACCATTTCATTTCTGGAAGACCTTCAGTGTACTTTTTCCCGTCAAAAGTAAGAACTTGTTTTCTATTTGAGTCTGATTCGTGATAAGATATGTGAACCCATCCCCCTGCTGGATCATCTTTATCGTAGTACTCCATGATCAGCTGGTCAAAATCGACGTTATTTTGTAACCAGTAAGCTGTCTTAATATTTGGTACGCCAAAAATTTCTAGGTCGACGGCCTGCCCCTTGGCATGCTGTGACGTTTTTTTGCTGCCTATAGCCTCACAGAGCGCCTCTGAGCGGTATCCTGATGTAATTGTGACCGGTTTATCGAAATGTGCACGAAGTGGCTCTAAGACCTCATAACACAGATCACCTAAACTTTTAATTTCTGCTGATCCTGGTGTGTTATCTATGCCCTTCCGTTGAGCTGTCATCGAATTGGTCATTTCTCTTAATGTAAAGTGTTTTGAAAGCTGCATGAAAATTTTTTTTATTGTATGATTAACGCAAATATAACATAAGCCATACCTGATATCAACGCTCCAGTAGACACTAATAATATGCTTTCTACACGGTTAATTTGGCGTTCTAGTTTATGTATTTTATCATGAGTTTGCTTTTGCATAATTCTGCAAAGCTTTTCATGATCTTCTATTTTTTGTAATGCATTTTTAGCCATTAAGTTACCCTCCTTTTATTTCCTAACTTGATAGCTTTTTCAGTGTTAGATAATAATGCATCCTCTATTCGTGTCAACCCTGTTACTGCATTAACATTATTAGGAATAGCTGCTGTTTTAACAGTTTCTTCTGACACTGCAACCGTGTCGCTTGGTACGTTAGGCTTGACTAAAGATGCTTGATCGTCAGATTTAGCATTAAACCGTCTAACTTTATTTTCTGGAGTTGGCTTTTCTCCTATAAAATTTTGTCCAATAAACTTATTACGTCGTAATTTTTTTAAAAGTCTGTCTTTTTTTATTTCGTTTCTATATTCTTTTAATTTAAATTTAACCGGCACATTTAAAGCTTCCTCTTGATCATCAATATTAATACCTAATTTTAATGTATCCCATTTATCATAAATGTTTTCTAATGCTTCTTCATTAATAAAATCTTCAATTTCATAATCTGTTCCTAATTGTCGATTAATTTCTTTAAGCCTCTGTTGAAAAGGTCCTGTTTCTTCTGCTTTCATATTTTTAGTGTATGTATTTAAGTTAGGTATTTTACTTGGTAAATAAAAACCATCTAATAAAGCATCGGTCTCTTCTTTACTATAACCTCTTCTATCTTCTAAAATAGTTCTAATTTCATCTTCGTCATAAAACAATTTCATGACTTCAATATCTTTATAAGTTTCACTCCAAATACGATAAAGATTTTTTTGTAAATTATCATATAAATCACTTACATGTGTAGCATTACCTGGATATCCATTTTTAATTTCAATGGCATCTTTTAATAATTTAGCTCCATCTAATGCTGGACCTCTAAATCTACTTTTAGCATTTGATAATTCCTGTGCTCTGGCAACTATTTTGTATCTAAAATTTCTAATTGGATCTATTTTTGTAATACCTAAACCAGTTATAGTTTTAATTACTTCTGTTTCAGGGTCATAGGCAACTGCAGACCTAGAAACTTGTCCTTGCATAGACTTAACTATTTTTTCTATATTTTGTAAAGTAGTTGGAAGAGTTTTATCATATATATACTTTAATGTTTTAGAATAAGCATTATCTCTATCATTAACATAGTCTACAATAATCATTCCATTTTTATCTACTGCTCTATTTACACTTCCATCTGGTCTTTTTTGTCTTGTACTTCCAGGAACAGATGCTGGTAAAAAAGGTTTTGCTGTTTCCCACCAAATAGCATCTGAAACAAAAGGTTGGATACCTGCTAATGTAGATTTAACAAAAGCATTATACCATACATCAAATACATTTTGATCAGTTGTACCTCCTGCTTGAATCATTTCCCAAGCTTGTCTAAAAGGTTTTGACACATCATCGTAAGGCATCATAGCACTAAAATCTACTGCCATAATTGTTTTTTTCTCTTTGTCATAAGAAATAGGAATCATTGTGCTATACTTTTGATACTCAGGAGCAAATCTTTCTTTCCATTTTTCAATTAATTCTCCTGGAACTCCTGACATTTTTAAAGCTGTATCATATACAACTGGTCCCATAATCCCTGTGGTTACAGTAAATCCAGCTAGTCTTCGAGCACCCATTTGTCTTATAAAAGGGTTAGAAGATTTTAATTCTTTTGTTCCTCTTGTTAACATTTGAAAAGAGTTTCTCCACATTTCAGAAGTAAATCCAACAAAGTTTCCCATGATAGGAATTTTTCTAATAGTTCCTACAACTCTTGGAACCATAGAATAGTTAGGATATACATTCCTAACTTGTATTCCTGCTATTTCTTTTATAGCATCTTCTAAAGTTTTTAAATTTCTTCCATTAGTTCCAGCTGTTGAACTACCAGCTTTATATGGATTCCATTCGTAACCTTCAATTTCTCTAAAGTATTTTCTAACATCATCTAAATTTTTTAAAGCAGGTTTTAATTGTGATTTAGTAAATTGATAACCAAATAGTTTCCAAATGTTGTCTCCCATTTGATATGCTTCAATAGATTTTTGTACAACTTTTCCAGCTAAACCTTTATTAGTAAGCATCCATTCAAAAATCTGATCTGATGTTTTACCTAAATTTTCGTAACCTCTTATAGTTGTCTCTGCAGCAGCACCTGCTGTGCCAGCTAATTTTTCAGCTGATTTTTTTCTTAAAAAAGCTGTGCTTGTACCCATTAACTCAGGAATAACTTTTTCTAATTCAGTAGCAATTGTAGAAGAATCTAAAGCTCCTGCTTCTAAACCTTCTTCTAAAAGTTCTCTTAATTTTTTAGGGTCTTTTGTTTTTCCTATTAATTCTTTAAACAACATTTCAAAATTATCAGCTACAGATGCTCCTGCTCCCATATGGCCATTAGCTAACGCAAAAGACGCTGCAGTAGTTATGTTTCTCATTTGAGTCATAACAGATAAAACAGTTTTGTTTATTTGAACACCAGCTTTAATAGCTAAAGCACTTTTAAAAAAAGGAATTTTTAATAAAAGATCTGCTAACATTGTATCGTCACTAATAGCTTTTGCCATAGAAGGTATGGCATACATGTCACTACCATCAGCGTTTTTAAACACTCCTTCTAAATCTACATTGTATGCTTTTTTAACAGTGATTGGTACTACTCCTTGACCTGTAAAATCAGCTGAAATATCTCCAGCTCTTTTTCTTTCAACTAACCAATTTGAATAGTCTTCTGGACTTTTAAAAATCCATTTACCAGAACCCGTAGATTCTAAACCTATTCTAGCCATATCTTTATAAGCTTTAAAAGAATGAATTGTATGAGCTTGTTCCATTACAGTGTTAATAATTATATTTTTAGGGTCGTCAACTCTCCCCATTAATTGAGCTATAGCTTCGGGTACGTTAACTTTAGCTTTTAAAATTCCTTCACCCACTCTAATTTTTTGAGATTCTTTAGCAATATCTTGCAGTCTTTTCATAGCAGTCGATCCTTCACTTCTTCCAATAGCTAATATATCTTCTACTTTTCTTACTGCTTTTAATCTTAATTCAGATTTAGTTAGTTTTGCATTAGTAGGCTTTAATAATTGTTCAAAATATTTAACAGCGTCTTCGTATATTTCTTTAGGTGGATTCCATTTAGAATTTCTAAATATTTCATAACTTGTATGTAAATACTTACCCATATTAGCTATTAAAGTATCCTTAAGATCTATTGCGTCATCTTTTAATAAAGGTTTTAATTCTAATGTTTGATCATCAATTAATTTTCTTATTAACTTAGTATTAAGTCTTAATGATTTAGGTAGCGATTCAAGTGTTTTATTTCCTCTTAAAACTTCTAATACATCATCCCACATTCTCATTGCAGCGTTAGATGTTCTTGAAGTAAAAACAGCATCTGTAAAACCTGCTCCCACTAATTTATAAATAGAACGATCTATATTTTTCATAAATAAATCGACTGTTTTTCTTGCTTTACGCATTAAATCTTCTTGTCTTCTTTTTATAACTCCAGTTTGTTTATTAAAAACAAAATCAGATTTAAATCGTGCATAAGCAAAATTAGATATTCCTTTAAAAAATTCTGCTTTAGTGCCTCGTTGTATATTACTAAATTTCCACATTTCAAATTTAGGAATTCCTGTTGTTTTTTCTAATGATTTTGTAACTCCTTTTTTAACTAGTCTAACTAGACCTGGTATAGAAGTAAGATCTGTGGCTATCTCACTTTTAGCAATCCATTTTTGCAATGCATTTAAATCTTTTGCTCTCCATATAGATTCTGGCATTTTTATTTTTTTACCATCTTTACTAAAATATTTACTTAATGGAAAATTTTTTAATCGTGACCAAGGATTAGCAATAGCCAAAGGTTGTTTAGCAATTTCATAAGTTAATAGTTTTGAAGGAAGAGTTAGGAATGCAGGTTCTGCTGCATACTTCATACCAAGTCCTGCAGTTCTAGCTGCTAATTTTAAACTAGGACCAATTAAAGTCATTCCGCCAAACAAAGCAGCACCTTCTGCTCCAAATATTAATTTGTTTTTTAAAACAGCAGCAGCTCTTTCTTTACCTGTTAAACCTTTTAAATCTATAAGTTTAGTATTAGCTAAAGTTCGTTTTAAAAGGTTTCCACTTTTACTGTCTCCAAATATTTCTCCTAATGTTATATTAGATTGATTAGATACAACAGTATCTCCAATAGTTGCAGGTAGTGCCCAGTAACCGCCAAACTTTGCAAGACTTGTAGAACCTTGAGTGTATTTATTTATTTTGGCATATTTATCTACAGCACTAGCAACTGTTGCTCCTGCTACAGTAACTTTACCTGCTCGTTTTAATAAACTTGTTACAATTTTTTTAGCAACACCAAATCCTAATCCATATTGAGTTAATACTGCTACTGCTTTAGAAATTCCTCCACTTCCTTCTCCATACAATTCCTCTAAATCTAAAGCAGGAAAAGCTTTTTCTAAATTTCTTAAAGAGTTTTCTGTAAGACCACTTAAATCTAAACCTACAGCAGCTAATTCTGTTGCTCCTTGGTATGCATTATATATACCTACACCAAAACCAACAAAAGGTTGAACTAGTTTATTAGTTGCAATTTTTCTTGCAGCTAATTTACCAGCTTCTTCTTTACCTCTATAAGTAAAGTCATACATTCCTTTACCTAAATAAAGAAAGTCTTGATACTTTTTAAAATCTTCTGGATGAGAATTAGCTTTTATATATGAAAGGTTTTTAGTATCAGAAAATAAAGTAGAACTACCTGTTTCACTTACTTCTTTTAAATACTGTTTAACAAGTTTGCTGTCTTGATTAAAAATAGAAAATAACCTTTCTACATCTCCTCTATTGTTTAAAGTTCTTAATATTTTTTTATCAGACTTGTCTATTACAGGTTCTGCTCTGGCTTTTTCATTTTTTATTGTATTGGTTTTATACCTTTTATTAACTGAAAGAAGACTTCTTTCAATAAAATTTCTTTCTTCCTTAGGTTTATCTATAATCCTTTTTAAATAATTACCCGCAGGTACATCTAAATTATAATCTGCATACGGTCCTGTTTCTTCTATAACTTTTTCTTCTGTTATTTTTTTTGTTGAGTCAGATTTTTCTTCGTTCGAACTGTAAACTTTTAATAATTTTTCGGTAATACTGTCCACGGTTTTCTCCTAGACGGTTGCTGCAGGTAATACCAATTCAACTCCGTACTTATTGTTAAAATCTAAAACATCTTCTTGACTTTCAATAGATGCAAAATCTTCAAACGCTTTAACATTGTAAGAAATTAATTGAACTACTTCATCAGTAATTTCTTGAGGAAGCTTTGCTCTAAGTATTTTATAAGTTTCAGTAGGATTGGCATCTATCCCTAAAGCGTCATTGTCACTTGATGTCATAGTTTCTGTTTCTGTCATTTCCATATTAGGAGTATCTATAGTTTCTGATACACTCATATCAGCTTGCATAGGTTGTGCACCTTCTATACCAGTACCCACATTGTAACCCACTCTACCACCTTCTGCTTTATATTCTTCTGGCAGTGGAGCACCAAACATACCACCAGTTAATTTGTATATATGTGCTTCTCTTAATGCTGTAATTCCCTCTATTCCAAATTCTTTAAACAATTTTTGATTCTCTAAAGGAAAAGCTTCTTCTGATGCTATAACTGCATCGGCATAAGTAAAGTATTTTCCTTTACTTGCAATAGTTTTTAAATCTTCAATTTTTCTTAATGTGTCTTGAGGAATTTTAGTTGGATCTCCTCCAGCTGCTTCTAGTGCTTCTCTATATATTTTATCTGCTTCTTGAAAATATCTATTTTGTGCGTCTATTTCTAATTCTCTTATACCTAGTTTTGTAAGTTCTTTATCTGCTTCAAACTTTTCATCAGCTACAATTTTTGCTTCTCTAGATTCTAAGTTTGTTAACTTAGCAAGATCTTGTTGATCTTTTCTGTCTTTTCTTAATTTTGTAATATCTTTGGCTTGTTCATAACCTATTTCACCACTTGTTTTTGCTGTGCCATCGTCTTTGTAAGGAGAAGCATAAGCACCAAAAGATGAAATAACATCGCTAATATTTTGTCCTTCTGGAGTTCTAAAAATTTCTTCTCTTTCCGTGTTTATAATTTCTCTAGTGTCACCAGCATATCCACCAGGACCATCTACTAATCCTCTTTTAGGTGTATCTAAACCAGACGTGATGCCTGTTCCTTGCGCCGAGTAGCTTCTGCCACCCATCTTGAACATTGGTCTTTTTAAAATTCTATTATACATTATGGCGCTACCCTTAATCCTTGACCCATTTCACTAGCTTGAATTTGAGCTAAACTTTGTGCTGGTGCTCCTCTTGTCATAGCAGATCCACCAAGTGTAGTGTACATATTAGCAAAGCCACCTATGCCAGTTAGTAATGGATTAGGTGTAAATTTCTGTGTAGGTGAGCCAGGCATTGCACCAGATACAGTACCATAAATATTTGCTACATCTGTAATTCTATCTAATGGTAATTGATATGCACTTTGATTAGCTTGTGCTATTGCATTTAGTTTAGATTGTTCGAGTAACTGATCTTGTTGTCCTAGTGCATCAAACGCTGCAATGTTTTGTTGTTGTAGTCCAGGTACAAAAGTAGCCATTCCTTGTAGGTTAGCTAACTGTTGTTGCTGTTGTGCTAATGCTTGGTTGTAACCTGTGCCACGTAGACCTGCTAATAAAGCTGCTCTGTTTCTATCAGAATTAGATTGATACTCAGCTTCTGCAACACCTTGTCTAGAACCACCGAAAGCTCCAGCAGTGTATGCTGATTGAGATACATCTTGTCTACCAATTTGTGCTTGTCTATCAAAATCAGCTAAAGTTGTGTCTATAATTTCTTTTTGGTAAGGAGACATAAAATCTTTATATCCTTCTGCTGGATCTAATAATTTTTGTTGTGAAATATCATCTAAGTAAGGTTGATAACTTGCAACTCCTGTACCACCTGTAAATCCAGTAACCTGTCCGCTCGCATCTCTTTGAACTTGTCCTAGTCCACCAAGATCTGCAATACCTTGTGCAGCTTGTTGTTGAAATGCAGTTTGCCCCGCAACTTGTGGAGTTAACTTTCCAACATCAATAGGAGTTCCTAGTTGCCCGATACCATACTTAAGAATATTTTGTCCGTAAGGTTGTAATACACCTGAAGGTAATAAACCGGCTGTTTCGTATGGTTCTGCCATTATGCTGTCATCCTTTTAGCTGTTGGTTTTGCTTCTAATTTTTTCATAGTGTCATACATTTTTTTAGCACCTTTATTAATACTTCCTCCGCCTGCAGCTCTTACTGCATCAGCTGTAAATACAAATTCGTTTTTAGATAATCTAGCTGGTACATCATCTTTTTTTTCATACTCTCCAATTGGAACAAAGCCACCATTAAATCTATAATCTTTTTCCATACCACCAAGATCCATGACGCCACCACCCATGTTAAATACTCCTCTTCCTTTTAACACATCTGCTTTAGTAACTTTACCATCTTTGTTTAAATCAGGGAAACCACCATTTTTTAAATTTGCTATTCCACCTTTAGCATAAGTTGGATCTAAATATTCTTCACCATAAAATTCTATAATGTAATCTTCAATTGATCCGTCATACCCTTCAGCTACATTTGCATTGTATTCATCCAAAATACGTTTACTAAAAGTAAAATTAGCCATTTTCATAGGTTCTTTTGTTTTCATTACAGCTTCTTTAATACTTACAGTGCCATCAGTTTCATCCATTACAGGACCTTCACCCATCATGTAACCAGGTCGACCACCATTTTTTAAATTTGCTATTCCACCCTTAGCTTTGTTAACCATAATTTCTTGAATCATAGATTCGTATACATCTTTTGATATTTCACCGTTTTTATAAACTGCTGGTATTAAAATTTTGTAGTATTGCATTTTTGTTTCTTCATCTACTTTACCTTCAACATCATTAAACAAACCATTTAAGATAGCCATCTCTTGTGACTCATCTTCTTTTTTTGGAAAAGATATATTTCCATCATAAGTTCCAAGAGAAACTGTTTCACCTTCTGCTTCTTGTATAGCTACACCATCTTCATTACTGCCAGATTCAAATCCCATTCGTTTTACAACACCCGGTGCTTTTTTTCTAAGAGCTGTAATACCTGCATTAGGATCACCACCATTTTTTAAACCTATGATACCACCCTTAGCAGCTAGAGCTGTAAAATCTGTAACGTCTGCTTTAGATGTTGGAATCCCTGTAACTTCCATGGGAGTTAAATTTATATCAACAGCAGCTTGTGCTTCTTGACCAGCTGCTTGTTTTTCTTGCATATATTTTTTATAAGCGTCTTCTGTTAGTTCATTTAATTCTTTTTGATTTTTATAATCTAAATACGCCTTACCTGCAGAACCCCCTATTTTAATAAGGTCTTTGTATTTATCCGCATACCCTAAGGCTGTATCAATGTAATCAAAAATATTTGCCATGAATCTATATTCCCTTGAAATTGTTATATATTAAAAACGCAGGGATTTCACCTGAACTTATACTATTATCCTTTTTCCCCCAATAAATCAAGAGGTGGCATGATAACCCTTACATCAATTTGACCCTCTTCCTCACTTAGATTAGCTGCCTTATAAGCTGCTTCATCCTTGTAAATTTCTCCTGTTTTAGCATTTTTGTATGTTGTAATAATTTCTGTTGGTTCAATTAATGGTACATCTTTGCCATCTACTTTAACGGTTTTCATCTAAGTCCTATCTTGTTGTAATACACTTATTGTAACTATTGGGTTGGCTACATCAGAAAGCATTTGAATCTTGTCTCCCTCTTCTAGTATTAATACAGTTGAGTCATCTCCTTTTAAAAACTCATGTTTTATAGTGGTTGCTAACGAGTGTTTATCATAAATAAACGCTGTGCTTGATCCACTATCAAAAATAGATAAAGTTAAAGCAGATGTGCCTGAATTAGCATTATAAACCGAGATAGATTTAATAATACCTACAGTAGCAGCTGGTACTGTATAACAGTCAGCTGTAGTAGCAGCAGCCAAAGTAGTAATATGAAGTTTATATGCATTAGCCATTATAGTCTTTTTATATTTTTAACTTAACTTATAAACAAAGTAAAGGCTTCTTGTTCATCCTTTAACTGTTGTTGATATGTAGTATTCATTTTTTGTACAATAGATATTACATTGTTTGCTAAGTTTTGAACATTTTGTTGATCAAAGTCTGGTCCTTCTATTGTTGATATTACTTCTGATATTTTAGCCATTATCTTCTTCCTCCTGCATGTATATCTAGTCTAAAAGTTCCTAGTCGCCAGTTTTCTCCTGTACCTGTATTAGATACTTTAAAAGCTATTTGACGAGCTCTTATCCTAGTGTTTAGTTGTGTAGTAGTTGTTGTTGTTGTAAAAGTATTTGTAACCGTATTACTGTTAGGAAAAGCTTTTGTATTTAATGCTACTTGTGCATTACCAGTTTGGGCTCCAAAGTCTGGTATAAATCTACTAATACGCATTATGTATTCGCCTTCTCCTCTTAGATCTCCTTCTTGACCGCCAATATCATAATCACCTGATTCTATGTTAGCTAGAATAGCGTTAGTAGTACCATTAGCAAAAACTTCATCAGTCCCTACTTCATGTTGCCAAAAATAACTAGCACCATTTGTAACTGCATTTACACTTGGTTCAGTAGGTGCAACACTTGTTACATATTGTGTGGCATATGGTTTTCCATAAACTCCTTCAGGAGTCCAAGTAGTTCTAGCAAGTGAACTAGTAGTCCATATAGGATCTGCGTCACTAGACTCTATATAGTTGTAACTAACTGATCGATTAACTTCATCTGATCCTTGACTACAATAAAACCAAGTTACTTCACCAAATAAATTATTTACTGCTCCGTGAATTTGTTGATTAGCATTAACATTAATATCTTCAAATACATAGTCTTCAACAAGGCAAGGCATACTGTAAACCCTACCTCCTGTATATTTAAAGAAACCATTTGGTCCCATCCAATAAGCAACACCATCAATTTCTACTGGTGCATGTTGACTAGATATTCCACAATTTGTTCCAACTTGTTCAAAACCAAAAGTAAATGGTTGACCAACAAATTTCATTGTATACATTGCTGTATCTGACCAAACATATAAAGCTGTTTTACCAGCAATAACAGACATTAGTTTAGATCCATCTGGAAGCCTTTGTTCACCTGCTGTATTAGTAGCACTAGCAGTATAAGCATCTGTGCCATCAATATTTTCTTGATCAGAAAATCTTACGAACATATCATCTTGAGTAGTTGAATCCCCTATTGTAGTTTCGCTTCCAATAAATACTAAATGTCTATCAGGTGTAGAAACAGCCATATCTCTTGAAGCAGTTGGTGCATTTGATAATACAGTCGCTCTAGTTGTTAGAGCATTAGTAACAGTTGGATTCCATTGAAATACTTTTTTGTTATGAACTAAAGCTAATAAATTTTGTCCATAGTTTACTAATCTCCATTGGCCAGGTTCAATTACAACTTGAGCTGAAGAACTTGCACTTCCCCATCCTACATAACTACTAGCATCATAAACTGTAGCTCCATTAAGATGAGAAGATCTTGTGCTTCCACTATAAGCTCTTGTAATTCCTGTTACTTTATTTCCTGTAATTCCTGTGTATCCAATTAGTTCATTGCCTACTTGAATAACTTCTGTTGATGAAGAAGGAACTGTAAATCCTGTAGTTGATGTTAGAGTAATTTCTGTAGCTGAACCATTATTACCTTGTGCATCATCTGCTAAAGCACCATTTAAAGTAGTCAGTGTTGGTGGAACAACTCTACCGCCAAAAGTGTTTGTACCCCACCCATAACCATAACCTTGAGTAACAGGTCCTATTTCATAGTAAGGATCGATGGTAGCTGTTGCAATATTTCCTCCCGTACCACTTTCATTATTACTTGTTAAAGTTGTCATAGTAGTGGTTAAAGTTGTGGCTGTGGGAATTGTAATTACTTCAAATAATTTTCCATCAAAATCAGAAGCAGTATATGAAGTGCTTACTCCAGTCATAGCCGTAGTTCCGTTTCTAATTAAAAAAATATCACCTATTTTTAAATTATGAGCAGAACCAAAAGTAAAAGTTAAAGAAGCACTTCCATTAGTGCTTTTAATAGAAACTCCTGTTTGAATTTTTGTAGTATCTATTGGAGTAATATCGTACACAGCGCCTTCAAAATAAATGTAAAGCATTTTGTTCGTACCAATTGCTACATATTTATTTCCAATATTGTCTACCCAAGCGTGTTGATCTCTTCCTGCACCCACTAAATTACTTGAAGTAAGTTGCTGCCAACCTCCAATTTTTTCAGGATAACTATATCTAAATCTCATATAGTCTCCATTAACCCAACGGCTTTCAGCTCCTGTATCTGAGGACTGTTTATCTAAACCTGGTTTAAGTGTAATTTTTCGTAACATAAAGCCTCATTATAATACTATTTAGCAAATGATGGTAGACCCAACATCGGTCTGCCGTCAAATCTATTTTTATTAGCAAATGGGCCATTTACATGATTATAATGTAGAAATACTTGACCGCAAATGTTCCCGTCAAAAGGCTCTCGCCAATGTTCGAGTTCACAGCCACTATATACTAGCATATCTCCTACTTCAAGCAAGACTTTCGTGCCTGCTGGAGCGTTTGGTTTTACAATATTTTGTCTTTCGTTAACAACATTATCAGCACCTGTGCCATCTATAAAAATAGGCCAAGGATCACCACCTAAATTAAGTGTTGTAGATATTTCACAACTAGGTCTATCTTTGTGTCGGTGTAAACAATCACCTTTTTTATAAGCTCTAGCGTAAGAATATGTTGGTATTAAATCTAGTCCTGTATGTTGTTTCATAACTGGTAACATTTTAACTAATAATGTATCCATTACAAAATCACCATAACAAGAATAAGTATTAGGTATCTGTTCATCAGTCCATGTTCCAAGTATTGGAGACTGTGAATGTAGGTTATTTTCATACATGAATCTTGTTGCATCTCTTTTAAGTAAAAAATAATTTAATATAAAATTAGCCATATCATAAGATAATGCTTGTTTAATTACTTGATATTTATTAGTTTGAAATGTCATACAAACATACCTTTCTGTAAAAAATTAAATGACACTGATATTCTTATATCATTAGATTCGTTAGGATCAACACAGTGCATTACCCAAGATGGAAACATAATACACCTTCCAGCAATAGGTTCATAATGTGTTTCTCTAAATAATCTTGCAGGTTTTTTTACATCTTTTTGTTGAGGTCTACACATTGCAGCTGATGATCTTGGGTCATCTATTTTTAAATGTCCTGAATTTTTAGGAGCTTTTATATAATAAACACCAGACCATAAAGAATTAGGATGTTGATGAGCTCTATTCATTCCTCCTGGTGGATTTATATTAGCCCACATATTACCTAATACTGGTTCACTTTCATAATATTCTTGTTCGTATATTGTTTTTTGACAAGCATACAACATGTCAACTAATTTTTTAAATTCAGGTAAATCCTGCATGTTGGTTGTTGAATGCCAACCTTGTACATTAGTTCTAACTACTCCTTTATCTCTTTTAGACCAAGCTATAATATCTCGCTCTAATTCTTGATTTAATGTCGGGTGTTCTATGTCTGCAATATAAATAGGTGTTGGAAAATGTAGTTCTCTATGCATTATTTAAATGGTGTGCCTCCAAACCACATAACTAAAGATTTTCTATTTCCCCGTATAACAGGTTTTACTCTATGTCTAATAAACGATGCAAAAAATATTGCATGCCCCTGTTTTATTTTTGCAATTTTACCTTCTGATCCTAATTCTAAATCACCACCTTCAAACTCTGATTCAGGAGATAATAAACAAGTCATAGATATTTTTCTTACCGGTGGTTCATGTGCACAATTTACATCATTATCTACATGCCATTCATAAAATCCTCCTTCTGGATATTCTGTGTATTGTGCCATTTCAGTTATTGTCATTCCATCAAAACCAAAATGATTACCATTAGTAGTTTTCATAATACGTTCAATGTCTTTGTACATGTCAGGCATTTTTTTAAATGGTATCCAACTAATATGTGAGGTTCTAGTTTTAGTATCGATTACTCCACCCTTAATACCTTCTTTATTTCCAACAGAAGCATCTTGCTTAGGTTCTGTTCTTCCTGCTTCAATAATCATCTGACATTGTTTAGGTGTAAAGATTGGTTGTGTAGTCTCAACTATATAAGATTTCCATCTTGGTTCTGTTATCATATTAATATCCGTATTCTACCCATCCCGTTATTATATATTTATCATTTGATAAAGGTGGGTTGCCTCTATGAATGTGTGTAAACTGTGATGGCCAAACTAACATGGTATTTTTTTCAGGTTTAAATCTACACTTTTGATATAAAAATTCTGTTTCTCCACCTTCGGTTACATCATTAAGATAAACCATAAAAGCTAATATTCTATTTCTTGCTTTCATCTCAGCGTTTTCACAGTGCCAAGTATGATAGCCTTCTCCAACTTTAGTTTTTTGTATCTTAACTTCTAATATATTATGTGTTGATAATTTTTTTAAGTAAGAGTATTTTTGAGTATATAGTGGATATACTTCTTTAAAAAATCCTTCTATAAAAGGTTTATTAGTATAGGTTAATGCAACATTTGTTTCTCTTATAGTATCAATTGCATTATCAGATACTAATGTTTCATCTTCTTGTCGAGGATGTATAGCACCTTGTTGTTCACACTTATTAAAGTAATTTAAATAATCATCTATTAATTTATTAGGCATAAAATTTTTAAATATACCTATATGATTATCTATATAAAATTGTTTTTCCATTATTTAGCACCTCTATTTTTTATTGGATCAAATTCTACATCACAGTTTGCAGCAAGAGTTCGTCTAGTCTCTGTCGTTCCATTAAACGGATAAACACAGTGCCTCATGTCATAAGGAAATACATAAAAATCTCTAAGATCCATAGGTGGTTGATAATCTATCTTTGCAAATTGACCATTACTAGCTCCTAATATTTGTAGTTTACCATTTTGTGGTATGTGAGATGCTGAGTATTCTTTACCATATGTTGATGGTAATTTTAAAATCATAACACTAGACAATCCAGTAAACAACATACCTCTATGTATGTGAGTTGGATTGTATTCATGTTGTTTCATTTCATTAACCCAAACAGAATTTAAATGAATATTATAATCTTTAATTTTATTAAATGCTAAATAGTGTTTAAACGCTTCAAAAAAATAATTTGTTACATCTCTTGGCAATATATTATGATTTTTCATTTTTGTTTGATCTTCACCATGATAAAACAATGAATGTTCGTTTTTTATTTTACCTACTAATTGACCATTAGCAGGTTCAAGGTTATTAAAATTAGATTCATAGATATGGTTAATAGAATTAAATATATCTAAAGGAACTTGATATTTTAAAACCGATTGACCTAAAAATATAAAATCAAACTTTAGGTTTTCCATGCTGTTCAATCTGTTCTTTCTCTGTGTAACTGCTTTCTAATTCACCAGATTTTTTAATTCTTTGTAATGATTGTAATTGACCCATTACATTAAATATTTCTGCTTCACTTGAGTTTTGATTTAAAGTTTTTGCTTTCTCGTGATATTGCATACCATAAGATTCTAACTGATGCTGGTTAACATCTTTGTCATTAAATGATCCATCATTAAATTCACCTTTTAATTTAGACCACATTTTAATTTCTCTCATTCTATGTTTAGCAACTTTTTCCATAGATGCTTTACCAAATATAGCTTCATCTAAATCTATTTTGTATTTAGTTCTTTTGTATTCATCTTCTTCTTTTTCAACTTTACCTTCTAGCCATTTAATCTTTGCTTCGTTTCTTCTATAATCAAACGATAAAGTCATAAGATTGTCTAAGTATGATGATTGTTCTCTAACACACTGCCAATACTTTGAGGCTTTAGTTGGATATCTATTGTCTTGTAATACAGAAAACCTTGCTTCTGTTTCTGTTCGAAACATTTGTTTTTTAGTCCATGTGTCACGAAGCTCGTCCACCATACCTTTAAATGATGACAAATCTTCTTGTGTTAATAGATTATTTAAATGTGGTTCTTCACCTTGTATTACTTCTTTGACGTCTTTTTTCATGTCTTTATTCCTTTATAGTTAAGACTAATATATACTAACTAAAATATATTACAAGTCTTATGAGTCGGTAAATGTTCTTGTTTGAGCTGCGCCTGCACCTGTCCATTCTTCTGTGTTAGTTTTATCACTACCACCACTTGCTAATGCAGCAGTTTTTGTTCCTGAACCTGCTATATAAGCTCTTGCTGTAGCCATGTCTGCAACTTCAGTCCAGTTCGTTCCATTCCATTCTTCGGTTTTAGCTGTAGGAACTGTAGGGGGTGGGGCTGACGGATATGGTACTCCACCACCAAAAGCTATTGCTGAAGTATTAGATGCTCCAGCTCCGCCTGCACCTACTCTTGCAGTATTCATATTATTTACTTCTGTCCAATTAGTTCCATTCCATAACTCTGTTTTATTTGTAACAGAAGGAGTAGTACCTCCAAAAGCTACTGCTGAAGTTTGAATTCCAGCACTTCCTGGTGCATCTCTTCCAGTATTCAAACTATTTACAGTTGTCCAATTCGTTCCATTCCATGTTTCTGTTGCTGATGAACCCCCAGTACCACCATAACATATAGCTGCTGTAATAATTCCAGTTCCACCTGCAAAATATCTTGCTGTATTTAAAGTATTAACCGCTGTCCAGTTAGTTCCATTCCAAGATTCTGTATTGTTCATACCAGGTGAACCTCCAGCAAAAGCTAATGCCGATGTGTTGTCTGCTCCTGCACCTGCTATTCCTCTTCTAGCAGTATTTAAATCATTCATTTCTGTCCAATTAGATCCATTATACGATTCTGTTTCATCTTTATTAGGTGGTCCTCCACCAAAAACTAATGTTGATGTTTGAGTTCCTGCTCCTGCAGCTTGATCTCTAAATTGATTTAAAGCACCACCAGTAGCCCAAGCTCCTGTAGAAGTTACTGCTTGACCTTTTAAAACATTAGAAGTTGTATTATACCAAACTTGTCCTTCAATAGGATATGTCGGATCGGTTGCTACCGCTTCAATATTTGTTCCTCGTATTTCTTTGTATGTTGCCATAATTAATCCGTGCTTATTGTTTTAGTTACGTTTGATGTACTACTCCATTCTTCTGTTGCAGTTTGTGTTCCAGGAGGTGCACTTCCTGCAAAAACTAATCCATTAGTTGTTGTTCCTGCATTAGCTCTTGATAACTGATTTCTAGCAGTATTTAAATCTGAAACTTCTGTCCAACTTGCACCATCCCATTCTTCTGTTAAAGATTGTACATTAGGATTAGATCCACCAGTTGCAAAAGATGCTGTGCTTGTTCCAAATCCTGTTAATGCAGTTCTTGCAGTATTTAAATCATTTACTTCAGTCCAGTTAGTTCCATTAAATGATTCTGTTAGAGCTGAATTTCCAGGATCTAAATTACCACCAAAAGCTAATGCTGCAGTAGTTGAACCACTACCTGCTAATAAATATCTTCCTGTGTTTAAATCTCCAGTTTCAGTCCAGTTAGTTCCATTCCAAGTTTCTGTAACTGTTTGCATAGCTGGAGGCGGACCTTGTCCACCAAAAAGTATTCCAGCAGTTGAAGTTCCTGCACTAGCAACTTGTTCTCTTGCTTGATTTGTGCTGTTTACTGTTGTCCAATTAGTTCCACCCCATAATTCTGTAACAGCTGAGTAACCTCCTCCATCTCCAGTGGCTCTAATAGCTGCACTGTTTGTTGCTCCAAAGCCAGTACCTTTAATTAGTCCTGTATTTAAATCGTTTACTTCCGTCCAATTAGTTCCATTATAAGATTCTGTTAAAGTATCTGTTGGAGTTTGATCTGAACCAAACATTAAACCAGATGTGTAAGTTCCAGCTCCGTATTGTCCTGATCTAGCAGTATTCAAATCTCCACCTGTAGCCCAAGCACCAATTGGTTGACCTGCACCTGTGAATTCTTCTGTTGCTCCTGTATAAGATGGCGAACCAGGAGGTGCATCACCACCACAAGCTAAAGCAGCTGTATTAGTTGCTGCTGTGCCACCAAGTGTTTGTCTTGCTACATTTAAATCACCACTTTCAGTCCAATTAGTTCCATTATATAATTCTGTTTTTCCTGTTTTAGGTTCACCTCCTGCTGCAAAAGCTGATGTTGCAGTTCCTCCAGAAGCCATTGCTAGTCTAGCTGTATTTGCATCATTAACTTCTGTCCAATTAGTTCCATTCCATGATTCGGTAGCTGCTGTTGGTCCAGGACTACCCATAAATCCCAAAGCTACTGTTGAAGTTCCAGCACCACCTAATTGACTCCGTGCTGTATTTAAATTGTTTACTTCAGTCCAGTTAGTTCCATTCCAAAGTTCTGTATCTCCTGTAACAGGTGGAACATTACCACCCATAGCTACAGCTGCTGTAACTATTCCAGCAGCAGCAAGTCTGCTTCTAGCTGTATTTAAATCATTAACTTCTGTCCAGTTAGTTCCATTCCATGTTTCGGTTACATTTGAAATACCACCGGGTGTGTTTCCACCCATAGCTATAGCTGCCGTATAAGTTCCTGCTCCATCATTTCCATATCTAGCAGTATTTAAATCATTTACTTCAGTCCAGCTAACTCCATCGTAAGATTCAGTTTTTCCTGTACGACCTCCTGGATCTAAATTACCACCAAAGTTTAACGCAGCAGTTTGTATTCCTGAAGTCCCAAAGTTGTATGCTCTAGCAGTATTCATAGCATTACCAGTTGCCCATGAACCAACTGTGGTTATATTTGCATATTGAAATTTTAATACGTTATCAGTATCGTTATACCACACCTCTCCCTGTATCGGATTATCGGGATTAGTCGTATAGTTCCGAATCTTTGTGCCATGTATTTCTTTATACTCAGCCATTTAAATTTTTACTCCTCTAATGTTATGTCAGCAGGTCTTGTGCTATCAGCTTTGTCTTCATCTGATTTTGCATCCCAAGTAGCTTGAGCCGCTTGAACCTCTGCATCAACAATCGCCTGTGCCTCGTCTTTTGTTTTTACAGTACCTGCAACTTTAGCAATCCAAAGATTACCATGTTTGTTGTATGCAGGAACTTGCCAAACATTTCCAGGATAGCCTACAAACGTGATTCTTTGAGATTCAACGTGATCGATGAAACCCTTTCCCCAGTTTTCTGCTACACAGTATTGATATGTTTTTGCCATAGTTTTCTCCTTTTATTAATCTGTTAAAGTTTTTACCACATTTGAGCTAGAACTCCACTCTTCTGTTGCAGCTGATTGAGGTGGTGCTTCTCCACCAAATGCTAAAGCGTTTGTTGATGTTCCTGCACCTGCTAGTTCTTTTCTAGCTGTAGCTAAATCCGCAACTTCTGCCCAACTAACTCCATTCCAGTCTTCTGTAATAGCTGTTATGCTAGGTGTTGCACCACCGTATGCTAAACCTGCTGTGATAATACCAGCACTAGCTGTATCTTCTCTAGCGGTATTCATATTATTAACTTCTGTCCAATTACTTCCATTCCAAGATTCTGTTTTTGCACCGACACTAGGGACAGGAGATCCACCAACACATATAGCAGAAGTACTATCTGCTCCAAATCCTGAAGGTCTAAATCTTGCATTGTTTAAATTATTAACTTCTGTCCAGTTAGTTCCATTCCATAATTCTGTATTAGTTATAATAGGTGGGGAACCACCTGGTTCTCCACCATAAATTAAACCAGAAGTAATAGTCCCATTACTACCCATAAATTGTCTAGCTTCTTGTATATCATTAACTTCTGTCCAGTTACTTCCATTCCATAATTCTGTTTCATCTTTTACATTAGGAGGAGAAAGACCTCCCGCAGCTAATGCAGCTGTATTACTAGCGCCAAATCCTGCTAATCTTTGTCTACCAGTATTTAAATCATTAACTTCAGTCCAGTTAGATCCATTGTAAGATTCTGTTGCTCCAGGACCGGGTGTTCCACCAAAAGCTAATCCTGCTGTATAAGTTCCAGCTCCTGCTAACATTTTTCTACCTGTATTTAAACTTCCACCTGTAGACCAAGCACCAATCGGTGCCCCTGCACCTGTCCATTCTTCTGTTGTTGCTGAAAATCCAGATCCAGGTGTTCCACCAAACATAAGAGTAGCAGAGTTAGATCCAGCACCACCTGCAGCATATTTAGCTGCGCTTAAATTATTTTGTTCAGTCCAATTAGTTCCATTCCATAATTCTGTGTTAGCTGTAGCCCCTGGTGATTCTCCACCTGATGCTAAAGCATTGGTGCTACTTGAACCTGTAACAGTAGGATTTTCTCTAGAATCATTTAAATCGTTTACTTCAGTCCAGTTAGTTCCATTCCATAATTCTGTTGCAGCAGTAACGTCTGTTGTTTTACCACCTGCAAATATAGATGAGGTAGATGATTGACCACCTCCTAAAACATTTCTTCTAGCCGTGTTTAAATCATTAACTTCAGTCCAGTTAGTTCCATTCCATGACTCTGTAAGTGCTACGTTTGTTGTTGTGTATCCACCTGTAAAAATTGCACTATCTTTAACTCCTGAAGCCCATCCATATCTTCTAGCAGTTCCTAAATCATTTACTTCTGTCCAGTTTGTTCCATTCCAACTTTCTGTTTCTGCAGTGTTTGCACCTGGATCTTCACCACCCATAGCTAATGCAGATGTATTGTCAGCTCCAACACCTCCTAGTCCAGATCTTCTTTGATTCATATCATTAACTTCAGTCCAATTTGTACCATTCCATGTTTCTGTAAATTCATTGCTTGGTACTCCACAAAAGTATAAAGCAGATGTTGTAGTTCCTGCGCCACCTCCAAATGATCTAGCATTATTTAGACTATTAACAGTCCTCCATGAACCAGATGATGATACATTTAGATATTGATATTTAAAACCTTTGTTAGTGCTATCGTACCATAGCTCACCTTCCACAGCTCCTGGATAATCACCAGCATAGTTGACGACTGCCGTCCCAACTGTCTCTTTATATGTAGCCATGATTATTTACTCTTCAGTAACCAGCCTTGAGTTCCATCTGTGTAGACTAAAGTGTTTGCAGCTCTTTCAACTGAAACTGTAAGATCTGCTGTTGCCCCATTAATTTTTTCACTGTTTCTTCCAACAGTTAAAGGGTAAGTATCAAAAGTACCTGCATAGTCTATAAACGAAACTTCATCGCCGATTGTTGGTGATGAAGGGAGAGTCAAAGTAAACGATCCACCTGTTGTATTACAAAATACACCTTGTCCAGCTACTGCTGTATAGTTTCCTGTTTTAACTGCTTGCCATGAAGTTCCACCTGCGTCGGCTTCTTCCCAAGACAATACTCCACCTGTTGTTGATTTTAAAATGTAGCCGTTTCCTCCTGCTACCGCTGCTGGCCACGTCAAAGTATACGACGTAGTTGTACCTGATGCTTTCTGACCTATATATTCTCCTCCAGTAGTATCTTGTAATCTTATTTCTTTCTGAGAACCGATATTTAATCCTGTCGAAGCATTCCAAATAAAATTTGCATCTCCACCAAATGCTCCTGAATCATTAAATTGTACTTGTGTATTTGATCCACCCGGTAAACCACCTACAGTAATTTCTTTTATGTTAGGATTAGTGCCGTCATCCATTGTGGCATTAATTATTTTAGATGTTTTATCAGTAGCAGACCATGTAACACTTGAACCTGAACCTGAGATATATTTAAATTCTACTGTATATGCACCAGTTGTAGCATTTTCTATAAAATAAAAATTTTCAACATCTATAGGAATTGTTACAGTAATATTTCCTGTAATTGTACCTGTTAATTTAATTACTCGTGTAGCTAAAGATGCTCCCGTTCCTCCATCTACAACAGCTAAATTAGTGGCACCAGTGCCATTAACTGCTTGAGTAGCATAACCACCCGATATTTGAGATATTAGTTGTAAATTAGCGTTTGTTTTTGTTCCCCAAGTACCAGCGTTTTCCCCAGTCACCATTAATTCAATGCCGAGTCCTGTATAAGATGATGCCATAAATTTTTTCTCCTAAGCCACGTTTACGTTGGTATATGATGTATTACTTCCAGTGTCAACATTTCCATAATGCAGAATACCTAACTCTGAGTTCAATGTAACAGTTAAATCAAATCCAGTCAATCCAATATTCATATCAGTAGGGTTAATTGTGCCTACATTAGTAGTTATAGCACCTGGAGAGGTTAATCCTACAGACATATCATCAGGTGTAATAGTACCTACTGCACTCGTAACAGCTTGACCTGTAAGAGTAACTTTTACCTGTGTTGCTTCAATTAAATTTCCAACATCTGTGGATATTGACAAACCAGAAATTCCTACATTTGTATCTGCTCCACTGTTTACAGTTAAAGTACCTAATGCTGTAGTATTTAAATAACTAGGAACTCCTACTTCAGTATCTTCATTAGAATTAACTCCTAAAACTCCTTGTGCTACACTAACTTCTTGCCCTGTTATAGAAACTTCAAAATCAAAATTAACACTTGGAGTTCCAAGAGCAGTTGTAATTTGGAATCCAGACAATCCAATATTCATATCAGCAGGAGTAATTGTACCAAGACCAATAGTTGCTGATTGTCCTGGTAAAGTTTCTTTAGCTTCATCAACACTGCCCCAACCGTTTTCACCCCAATCAAGAGTACCCCAACCTGGATTAAATGAAGCTACAACTCCTGCTGCATTTTCAGCTACAGTAATAGCTAAGCCTGTTAAAGTAACACTTTCATCGCCTTGTTCACCCCAATCATTTTGTCCCCATTTTAATGCACCCCAAGTATTACTTGTAACATCTACAATTCCTCCCATAGAAATTCCATGTACCCAACATGCAAAATAAAAATCACTTGATGATGCGGGGTCAATTTCTATGTATCTTGTTGTAGCTGCATTAAATGTTGTTGTGTTCGTATAATTAGATTGATTAGAGGATCCATCTAAATAATAAGTTACGCCTGAAGAAATAATTCCACTTCTCATTGTAGCAGTGCTAGTGCTGTTAGAAGTAGTAAAAATTAATGGATGATTATCGTTTGAAGAAGCTGATTGATCTAATCTTACTGTTGCACCTTCAACCCACGGAAAAGTAAAACTTCCAGGTTGAGATCCATCAAAATAATAAACATTACCTGAACCACCTACAAGATACTGTGTTCCTGTTGCGACTGTGACTGTGATTGTAGTATCAGCCATAAGGACTTAACTCCTTATGATGTTATTCTCA
>Ga0208919_1000500_pt1 | contig 26319 bp, 29 predicted proteins | sample 4_EtaG_FD_184076 | JGI IMG/M metagenome (GOLD analysis project Ga0208919, IMG submission 184076) | Marine viral communities from the Subarctic Pacific Ocean - 4_ETSP_OMZ_AT15127 metaG (SPAdes) (version 3) | ecosystem: Environmental > Aquatic > Marine > Oceanic | place: Pacific Ocean | collected...
GGACATGCCTATCGTAACCCAGTTGGCATTTAGGGGGTAATGTAAAATGGCAATATCACGCGCACAACTTCTTAAAGAACTACTTCCTGGGCTTAACGCACTTTTCGGTTTAGAGTATGCTAAGTACGGCGAGGAACATGCAGAAATTTTCGAAGCAGAAACTTCTGATCGTTCTTTTGAAGAAGAGACTAAACTATCAGGCTTCTCCGCAGCACCAGTCAAAGACGAAGGCTCTGCCATCGAATATGATAACGCTCAAGAAGCTTTCACCGCTCGCTATAACCATGAAACAGTGGCAATGGGCTTTTCAATTACTGAAGAGGCTATTGAGGATAACTTGTACGATTCTCTATCGGCTCGTTATACAAAAGCACTGGCTAGGGCTATGGCGTATACAAAACAGGTCAAGGCAGCTTCTATCTTAAATAATGCCTTTGACTCAGGTACTACCTACGGAGACGGAGTAGAGCTTTGTTCTACTGCACACCCTCTCGTAAGTGGTGGAACTAACTCCAACGAACCTGCAACCGCAGCTGATCTTAATGAGACTTCTCTTGAAGCGGCTATTATTCAGATTGCAGGTTGGACCGATGAGAGAGGGTTGCTCATTGCATCTCGCGCTCGGAAGTTGATTATTCCTTCAGATTTACAATTTGTTGCAACTCGATTGCTTCAAACTGAAGGACGAGTAGGCACTGCGGATAACGATCTCAATGCGATACGTAGCATGAGTTCTGTTCCCGAAGGGTTTGCGGTTAATCATTATCTAACTGATACTGATGCTTGGTTCTTAATGACGGATGTACCTAACGGTCTGAAGCACTTTACACGTAGCCCAATGGCAACGTCTATGGATGCTGATTTCGATACAGGCAACAGCCGTTATAAGGCGAGAGAAAGATACTCTTTCGGCGTATCCGATCCGCTAGGAATCTTTGGTTCCCCAGGAGCTTAAAAAACTTAAAGGGGTGGCTTGCGGGTCGCCCCTTTTTACTCTATACTACAAATACCTTGACAGTCGCATGGTGTGGCTGACAGTAGCCTAGACAAGGAGATTTGAAATGGCTAATACGACTTTCAACGGTGCAGTCCGCTCCGAAAACGGATTTAAAACAGTTTCAAAAAGTGCTATAGGGGCTTTTACTGAACAAATCGTTGCTTCAAGTGGCGGTGTTTTAGAAGTTCAAAAAGTAGCAACTTCGGGAAGAGACAATATTGTTGCCGCAGGTACAACTGTAGGCGATAACAATGCAAGTCTTGGCACAGCAGCTACAATTTTTAATATTACCCCAAACGCACATGGTTCTGGTATAGCTGATGCTGCAATCAACACTTTTGTAAATAAAGTTGGTGGTGATATTGTTACTACTATTTTAGTTGATCTGCATGGTGGGTTAGCTTCTGGTGGTGCGGCTAATGATATTATCGGTACAGACGGAGGCACTGCAAACGCTTATATTGCAGAACTTACAAGTGCAGTTAATGGTATTCCATATAAGTTAGAGTTTATTTGTTTAGAAGTTCCAACAGGTGGTGATCCAGATATTAACTTAGTTTGTTCAGCTACTGGAACAGACGCTGAGAACGCTGCTGTAACAAGTGGTACAGTTCTGTTTAACAATGGAGATTTAACATTAGGTCTTCATAACGAAGCAGATGCAGGGGCTACTTTAGCAGCTCTAAGTAAAAAGTATCTCTATCTAACTTGTGGCGATGCGACAGACGCAGCGTATACCGCAGGTAAACTTGTTATCAAGATACATGGTGCAGCCTTTGATTACGCAAACGGCTAATTAATCAGGTGGGGCGCAAGCCCCACTACCCAAAATAGGAGATTAATATGGGACTTTCAGACGTACAAGCGCTCACCATAAATGACGAAAATGCTTCTGACGATGACCGATTGGTTACAGCAGCTCGACCAGATACTTCAGCGACTATGGCAAATACCACCTTTGCAGGTGGAGCAGCGAGAAACGTAATAGTAACAACCACGGGGACTGGCGATAATAGTAAAACTTGTACTATAACAGGTACTGATGTTTTTGGTGATGCTATGACAGAGACTATTACTTCCACAGGTTCTGCAGAAGCGGTTGCAGGTACAAAATTATTTTTAACAGTGACTGCTGTAGAGTGTTCTGAACAATATGCAGCTAATATAAAAGTTGGTTCTGGAACAACTTGCGCTCAAGCCATAAACGGTAGTAACAGAGTAAGATTAAAAGGGATGTCTATTACATCTGGTGGCACAGCAGGAGACGTAGAGTTTATTGATGGCGCACCTGAAGACGGCACAACTTTATTTAAATCACGGACTATAGGTACGGCGAACACAGTTATTGACAGGACAATACCCTCAGAAGGGGTTATATTTAGGAGTGGTTTATCTATCAAATACACTTTAGATGTTGCTGATATGATAACTGTATTTCATGCGTGAATATTACAAAAGAGGGCGCAAAGTAAAAGGCAAGGGCATGAAAGGCATGTCTATTGGTAGTGGAGATAAACGCCCTACCAAGTCTGGCGCAGGTATGACTGCTAAAGGCGTTGCTAAGTATAGAAGAAACAACCCTGGATCAAAACTCAAGACCGCTGTTACAGAAGACAAACCTACGGGCAAGAGAGCTGCTCGTAGGAAATCATATTGCGCTCGTTCAGCAGGGCAAATGAAGAAGTTTCCTAAAGCAGCAAAAGATCCTAACAGCCGTTTACGGCAAGCAAGAAGAAGGTGGAAGTGTTAATGGCTATATCCCGCGCACAAATGGGTAAGCAGATAATGAACCCACCAATGAAAAACAAAATGTCTAAACTCTCACAGAAGAGAAAAAAGGCAGCAGAGAAGGAGAGAAAAAAGAAGGATGGCATATCTACAAAGTAACATACCCTATTTTAAAGCATGGGTGAGAAGAGAGTACACAAAGAATTTTATAGAGTATCACGGAGAATTTTTACACGCTATGGTGATCGCAGTAACGACAATGCCGAATAGGACTCTTAGTTTCCAAGTAATCTTTACTGGGTGTGAAACTGATGATACAGATGAGCCTAATATACACGGTGGAGCTATGTGGGCAAGAATGCCTCTAACAGCTCTCGTTGCTGATGTGACATATGAGGAATGGCCTACAGAACTTCCTCCGTATATAGCACAACCTTGGGATTGTATGTCTCATCACCACTCCGTTTATGTCTTGAATAGAGCAAGTCCTGCACCTTGGATAGCAAAGGTTGATGGAGAGTTCTATCCTGCGAAATACTACTTCACGGTAGATTATACAGATAGTGAAGTAGCTGACGATCCTGCACAACATAAACAAAGTCACGTACTTGAATTATTAGACGCAGGAGAGTATACAGGTAATATTGTTGCTCTACCCAACAATAGAGTTCGGGTTACACACCCTGCGTGGTTTGAAACAGGTGAAGGCGCACCAGACTTTAGACCAAATCAACACACTTTTCATTCTAAGCAAAATCATGAATATGTGTGGGATACTCAACGTGTTTTTAACAACTTGTATAAGGATGAAGAAGATGAAGAAGAAAAAAATGATGGCTAAAGGTAAGCAAGTCAAGAAGAAGATGATGGCTAAAGGCAAAATGGTCAAGAAGATGATGGCAGGTGGCAAAGCCAAAAAAGGTTACAGCAATGGTGGTAAGCTTAAGATGGTTGAAGGGAAAGACGGTAAGCAAGTTCCGTTTTATGCTGCTGATGGCGTTGGCAAAATGAAAGCAGGCGGTATGACTAAGAAGAGTTATAAAAGAGGTAGAAAGGTAATGAAGGATGATACTTCTTTAAACGAAGGTCAGCAGGGTAGTGAGAATAAAAACACTATGGATAAAATAATTAAAGGGGCAACAATGCTTACTCCTTTTGGGTCAATGGGTAGTGGGGTAAAATCTGCAGCCGAAAAAATAAAGAAAAGAAAAGATTCTGCAGATAATTTTAAAGCAGGCAAAATGGTCAAAAAAGGTATGGCTGCAGGCGGTAAAGCTAAAGGCGCTGCTAAAGGCGGTAAGTCTAAGGTACGTGGAGCAGGTATTGCCCGTAAAGGTGTACGTCCTGCAAAGATGAGGTAGACATGCGCAGTTATTATAAATCTGGTGGTAAGATATGTCCAAAAGGTAAAGCTTGGGCGAAGCGAACTTTTGACACTTACCCCAGTGCGTATGCTAACATGGCTGCATCTAAGTACTGCAAAGACCCTAACTACGCTAAAGGCAGCAAAGGAAAGAAGAAAAAATGACGTTAACCAATCGCAATAAAAGAACAGTTAAGAAGGTTGTAAAAGGTTTAAAGAAAGCCTCTCGTTTACATGCAGGACAGGCTAAAAAACTTGAAAAGGTTGCAAGTTCTGTTACTAAAAAGAAGAAGAAAAAGTAATGGGCGCTCTTAAGGATTGGGTAAAACAAGATTGGGTAAGGATAGGCACAGATGGTGGAATTAAAGGTAAATGCGGCACTTCAAAAAACAAAAAACGTCCTGATAGATGCCTTCCTAGAAGTAAGGCTCAATCTCTCTCCAAAGCAGAAAGAGCAAAAACAGCTCAAAAGAAAAAGCGAGAAGGCGCAAAAGGAAAAACTGTAGTAAAGAACACAAAACCTGCTACAGTGAAAATGCGTCAAGGTGGACTAGCTAGGAGACGAAGATGACGGAAAAAGAAATAGCAGACTTAAAAGCAGAGTATTTTGATGGTCGTGCTTCTGATTATCAAGGGCTTTTTGATTTCTTAAGAGATAAAGGGGTTTCTTCTAAAGATTTTAAAAGGTTTAAAAACGGAGGGCTTGCTAGAAGAAAGAGAAGTATAGCACGAGGTTGTGGCGCTATTATGGAGAACAGACGTAAGAAAACTTTATATACTTAGGAGACGAGTATGGCAGATTTAAAGATGGTAGAAGTAGGCACGGATAAAGATGGTAACTCTTTGTACAATGTCCGTGACAATAGTAAGGGTGGTGAACTTGTTGTTGAGAAAGCTTTAAGCTTATCAGAAGCAGAAGCGTTAATGAACGGTGGATCAACTTCTAGTTATAAATCCATGTCTAAATTAGAGTTAGAAGCAATGATGCGTGAGCATGGCGTAGAACTTGATAGACGAAAGAGCAAAAAAGAGTTATTAGAAGAAGTAGAGAACTTCTTTAAGGAGTAATAGATGGCTACTTCAGGAACTACCGCCTTTGACATGGACTTCACGGAAATCGCTGAAGAAGCGTGGGAACGTGCAGGACGCGAAATGCGTTCTGGGTATGACTTAAGAACTGCTCGTAGGTCTATGAATCTAATGACTATTGAGTGGCAGAACAGAGGTTTAAACCTTTGGACTATTGATAGTGGAACTCAAACTTTAACTGCAGGGACTAGTCAATATACACTACCTGCTGACACGATTGATTTGTTAGATCATGTGATAAGAACAGATGCAGGTAATACGACCACCCAAGCTGATCTTACCATAAGTCGTATAGGTGTGAGTACTTACGCATCTATCCCTAACAAGTTAACACGGGGTAGACCTATACAAGTGTTTGTTGAACGGTTACGAGCTGCACCTGTAATAAATCTTTGGCCTGTGCCTGATGATTCTACTACATATACGTTTGTGTATTTTAGATTAAGAAGGATAGAAGACGCAGGTAATGGTGTTGAAACAGCAGACATGAACTTTCGTTTCTTACCTTGCTTAGTTGCAGGGTTAGCTTACCATATAGCTATGAAAGTGCCTGAACTCGCAGATCGTATATCTATGTTAAAAGCAGCTTATGAAGAACAATATGCACTTGCCGCAGGTGAAGATAGAGAAAAAACATCTGAACGATTCATTCCTCGTGTAGGGAGAATATAATGGCTAAAGCTTTTGCATCAAATAAAAGAGCCATAGCAGAATGTGATATTTGTGGTTTTCAGTATAAACTTAAAGATTTACGTAGTTTAGTTGTTCGTGGGCGAGATACTAACCTACTCGCATGTGTTGCTGAATGTTGGAGCGAAGATCACCCACAGAACAAACTTGGTTTATTTCCTGTAAATGACCCACAAGCTATTCGTAACCCACGTCCTGATTTTGCGGGGCGTAGCAGTAGTAGAAATATTCAGTGGGGTTGGAATCCTGTGGGAGACGCTAGAAACATTTATGGGTTAAGTCCTAATAATTTACAAGCCACAGGCGCAGTGGGTGATGTTACGGTAACGACGGGGTAGGATATGAATTACGCTTCTCTTAAAACAAATATAGCAGACATTTGTGAAACAACATTTACCGACGATCAACTTGCACTGTTTACACAACAGGCAGAAGAGAAGATATTACAAGCTGTAAATATACCTGCATTACGCAAAGTAGATGATGGACCTTTAGTATCTACGAATAAACTGTATACGTTGCCCACTGACTATCTTTACACTTATAGTATTGCTGTTATAACAAGTAGCACACACACCTACCTACTAAATAAAGATGTTAACTTCTTACGAGAAGCATTTCCTGTAAATACAAGCGCAAAATATGGATTACCTAAATTTTATGCTCAATACAGTGAAACACAAATAGAGTTAGCGCCTACACCTGATGCAAACTATGAGCTTGAACATGTGTATGGGTATTACCCTACATCTATTGTGAGTGGTAGCACTTCTTGGCTCGGCGATAATGCGAGTGCAGCTTTGTTAAACGGTGCTTTGGTTGAAGCTATACGGTTTCAAAAAGGTGAAGCTGACGTAGTTGCTATGTATGAAAAACAATACGCACTATCTTTAGGTTTATTAAAACAACTTGGAGATGGTAAATTAAGACAAGATACGTACCGTTCTGGGCAGTATCGTATGAGTGTGGGCTAATGGCTTTTACTGGTAATTATATGTGTACATCTTTTAAGGTCGCTCTTTTAAATGGAGAGATGGACTTTAGTAGTGACACATCACAATCCTTCAAGATTGCTTTGTATACGTCGAGTGCAACTCTTGATGCTTCTACAACAGCTTATTCAACAACCAACGAGGTCTCAGGTACAGGTTATACAGCGGGTGGTAATACGTTAACAATAGCAACTAACCCTACGAGTGATACTGATGGGACTGTAGCATACCTAGATTTTTCTGACACAACATGGACAAGTTCATCAATAACAGCGAGAGGAGCCTTAATATATAAGTCTGGAGGTACAAATCCTGCAGTTGCTGTGTTAGACTTCGGAGCTGATAAAACGACAAGTAGTGAAACTTTTACGGTTACTTTCCCTTCTTCGTCTGCTACTACTGCAATAATAAGAATCGGTTAGAGGATTAAAATATGGTAAGTGTATATACAAATCATCTTAGATTAGAAGAGATAGGGACAGGTGAGCAATCAGGTGATTGGGGAACGACAACCAATACAAACTTAGAACTGATCGCAGAAGGTTTTAGTTACGGCACAGAAGCGATAGGGGATGCAGATACTACTATTACAATGGCAGACGGAGCTTCAGACGGCGTAAGGTCTTTGTATCTTAAAGTTACGTCAAGTGCAGACCTTACGGCAACTCGAACTATAACTTTAGCTCCAAACACAGTATCTAAAGTATGGATAATTGAAAACGCTACATCTGGGTCACAAATTATAACAATTAAACAAGGCACAGGAGCGACTGTAAATATTGCTAACGGGCAAGTTAAGATGATAGCCACTGACGGTGGTGGTACAGGCGGTGTTGTTTATGATCTATTAACAGATGTAGAGCTTGCAGGTACAACTACTGCTACCGCACTTACTGTAGACGATGTAGCTATAGACGGTAAAGTTATTACCATGACAGGTTCTACGGGCGACACGGCTGTAATGACTGTGGGTACTAACGGCACTCTAACCGTTACAACTACTGATACAGCGGCGGCAGCGGCAAACATAACTATAACCGCAGATGGTACATTTGAAGCTGTAGGAACAACAATAACTTTAGACTCTGGCGGAGATATAGAACTTGAAGCAGCAGCAGGCGGAGACGTTAACATACCTGCTAATATAGGTTTAACTTTTGGTGATGATGGTGAGAAGATTGAAGGTGATGGCACAGATTTAACTATATCAGGTAACAATATAAATCTAACTGCCGTTGCAGATGTAAACATACCATCAGGTGTTGGGCTTACTTTTGCTACTGCGGAAAAAATAGAGTCTGATGGTACTGATCTTTCTATAACTGTGGGTTCAGGTGGGGACATAAATATACCCGCTAATATTGGAGTTACTTTCGGCGATGATGCTGAGAAAATTGAAGGTGACGGTACAGATTTAACTATATCAGGTAACAATATAAATTTAACAGCTACGGCTGATGTAGTTGTTCCTGCTGATGTAGGTATTACATTTGGTACTGGTGAAAAAATAGAAGGTGATAACACAGATTTAACAATTACTTCTGGGGCTAAGATTAACTTAACTGCTACCTCAGACGTTATTATTCCTTCAGGTGTAGGTTTAGTTCTTGATGGCTCTGGAAATGAGAAGATAGAATCAGATGGAACAGATATTAGCATTAGTGTAGGTGCAGGTGGGGACATAAATATACCTGCTAATATAGGTTTAACTTTCGGTGATGATGGTGAAAAAATTGAAGGTGATGGTACAGATTTAACTATTAGTGCTTCAGCCGATCTTAATCTTACTGCTACTACAGATATTAATATCCCTGCTAGTGTTGGTCTAACTTTTGGTGATGATGGAGAGAAGATAGAAGGTGACGGTACAGATTTAACTATATCAGGTAATAATATAAATCTAACAGCTACGGCTGATGTAAATATACCATCAGGTGTTGGGCTTACTTTTGCAACTACAGAAAAAATTGAGTCAGACGGAACTGACCTTTCAATTACAGTAGGTTCAGGAGGAGATATTAATATTCCTGCTAATGTTGGTTTAACTTTTGGTGATGATGGTGAGAAGATTGAAGGTGATGGTACAGACTTAACTATATCAGGTAATAATATAAATTTAAGTCCTACGTCCACAGTAACCGTTTCAGGGGTGGTTGATATAACCGATACCACTGATTCTAGTGATGCCACAGGAGATACAGGAGCATTACGCACCGAAGGTGGGGCAAGTATAGCTAAGAAGTTGTTTGTTGGCACAGATTTAGATGTAGATGGCACTACTAACTTAGATAATACAGATATAGATGGCACACTTGTTGTTGATGGATCTAACATATCATTAGATAGTACAACTACGTTAAATATTGACAATTCAGATACATCAAATGGTATTACTATCGGCACTGCAACTTCTGGGGTTCCTATATCTATTGGGCATGGCACATCTGAAACTACTGTAAATGATAACCTTACTGTAACAGGCAATCTTACAATTAATGGGACAACCACTACAGTAGCTACAACCAATACAACTGTAGCTGACCACCTTATTAAACTAGGTCAGGGTTACACAGGCAGTGCCAATGACCAAGGTTTTATTGTTACAAGAGGTGATGGTTCTAGTAGCAACACAGCAAATAGAGGGTTTATTTGGGATGAGTCAGCGGATGAGTTTGCTACTATTGCAGCTAACACGGAAGCAGGTACAACTACAGGTAACGTCACAATAAATGATTACGCTAATATTCGTGTAGGAGCGCTTACGGCGGATGATGCTTCGCTTTTTAGTGGAGGTATTAAAGTTGCCAATGATGGTAATATTGGGTCAGCAGGTGACACCGACGCTATAGCAATTAGTAGTAGTGGGGTTGTAACATTTTCTCAAGCTCCTGTTTTTCCAGACGGTTCTATAAACATTGCAGACCTAGATATTGATGGAGCAACAGATATTAACGCTGCGATTGTCGACGCCGACTTATTTATTGTGGACGATGGTGCAGGTGGCACAAACAGAAAAACAACTGCATCAAGAATGAAAACATATTTTCAAAGTAATGTTACTGCTTCTGAAGTTGCCGCAGACGATATAGTTGTAGGAGATGCTGCTGTTACAATCGGCAATGGAAGCACAAGTGCTGATATTACTATAGACTCTGGAGACGATATTGTTTTAGACGCTGCAGGGGGTAACATTGAATTTAAAGATGGTGGCACGTTAAAATTAACTTTAGATATGGACGGTACGGCGGGTGCGCAAGTAATTCAATTAGGTGTAGATAGTGATGATTTAATTTTTAAACAATATGATGGAACAACGGTTCTTACGTTAGATGACGATACTACAGTAAAAGTCGCAACGGATTTAACAGTGGGTGACGATTTAAGTTTAATATCTGATTCTTCAGTTTTATCTTTTGGGGCAAATTCAGAAATTACTGTAACTCACGTCCATGATGTAGGACTTAACATAAAGAATACAAATACTGGTGATGACAAACCCATTATACTTACTCTTCAAACTGGGGAAACTGATTTAGCTGCTGATGAAGTTATTGGTGCTATTCGTTGGCAAGCTCCTGATGAAGCACAAGGTACTGATGCTATTCTTGTATCCGCAGCAGTTCAGGCTGTAGCTGAAGGAAATCATAGTTCTTCTAGTAACGCTACAAGATTAGAGTTTCATACTGGCGCAAGCGAGGCTGCTGCTGTTAAGATGATGATATCTAGTGCAGGTAATGTGGGTATTGGAAATACAGACCCAGAAGCGTTTGGCTCTCTTATCGATAATCTTGTCGTAGGCACAACATCTGGCAATAACGGAATGACTATTGTTTCTGGTACAGATAGTGGGGGTCGATTATGTTTTGCAGATAATACATCAAGCCCACAAAGAGGTATGGTTGAATACTCACACGACTCTGACTCGATGAAACTTAACACAAATGGAGCTACTCGTACCACAATTGATTCTTCTGGTAATTTAACTCAAACAGCTAACATAACAGCTTTCTCTGATAGGCGATTAAAGTCTGACATTCAAACTGTTGAAAATGCTCTTGATAAAGTAGAGCAACTTAGAGGTGTTACATATACTAGAAATGACATTAAAGAAAATGGACAACAGCTTGGTGTTATAGCTCAAGAAGTAGAAGAAGTGTTCCCCCAAGTTGTGCTTACAGCAGATGACGAAAGAGGCACTAAGAGTGTAGACTATGGTAGATTAACAGGTGCATTGATTGAGGCTGTCAAGGAACTGTCAGCTAAAGTTAAAGAGTTAGAAGGAAGACTAGATGGCTCTACAAAGTAGCGGTGCAATATCATTAGATGACATACACCAAGAAGCAGGTGGTTCAGCAGATAGTAATTGTTCTATTAACGATGCCGATATTCGTGGTTTAATTAGTGTGTCGGCAGGTGCTACTATGTCTTTTGATGATTGGTATGGGGCTTCAGCCGTTACTCCTAGAACTTTATTTATGGGAGGAGTAAATTCAGATTTTGACGCTCAAAATATTGTTGATTTTATAAATATTGCAAGTGCAGGAAATGTATCAGATTTTGGAGATATTCACGATCCATTTGGAAATAGTTTAAATTCCACCAAAGCAAATTTAGGAGAGTGCGCTTCCTCAACAAGAGCTTTACATTCAGGGGGTTCAACATCAGGTAATGCAGGTAGTAATAATTCAATAAGACATTTTACTTTTGCAAGTACAGGTAATTCAAGTGATTTTGGAGATATGTCTGGTTCAATTATGATGCACGCAAGCGCTTCTAGTGCAACAAGAGGTATTACAAACGCAGGTGGGCGTTACAACAATGCGATTAATAATAATAGAATTGAATATGTAACAATAGGTAGCACAGGGAACACTACTGATTTTGGAGATTTAACAGGAGCAGCAAATGATTTTGCGGGGTCGGGCGGTAAAACTAGAAGTATGTTTATTGGCAATAAAGAAAATGGGTTTAATAGAACAAATGAAGTAGAATTTATAACAATAGGTTCTACAGGAAACGCAACTGACTTTGGGAATATGTCTGGTTCTAGTTTTGACCAACCTGGAGGAGGTTGCGCTGCAAGTAGCAATACACGGTTAATTTACGGCGCATATACGAATCCAGGTACTGCTTCTGATACACTTGACCGATTAGAGTTTTTTACGATAGCAAGCACAGGAAATGGCAGTAGTTTTGGAGATCTTGCTCAAGCCACAATAGGAAGAGTTGCGGCTAGTAATTCAACAAAAGCAGTTTGGGCAGGGGGGTCTAATTATACAAATGTGATAGAATTTGTAACGATTGCAAGCACAGGGAATGCTTCAGATTTTGGTGATTTAGGTAGTGCTGTGGGTTTCAGATCTTCAGCATCGAGTCAACATGGTGGTTTATAATTATGAAAAGTGTAACAGTTAAAGAACAGAGTATTCAAAGTTTAGATTTAAGCACTTTAAATCCTGAATATAAAACTATGATGGCTAATATAGATAATAAGATACCTGAAATTAAAAAAGCATCATCTAATTTTTATAAATCTCATTCTCAATTTATGAATGTATCACTTGATGTTACAGCTATTACCCCTATTCGATCAATTAAACATACGCTTGCAGAAATTGATAAAACACGAAGGGCTTTGGGAGAAGCTCACATAAGGCGTAGTAAAGGTTTTGTTAAACTAAAGAAAAAACAAAATAAAATAAAAACTTGCAAAGATAGTTTAAAAAAAGAAATGTTAGAGATTGAAATATTTGAGATAGAAACGGGACTAGCTGAAGGACAAAATTCTATTCAAGCGGCAATTAGAAAACTTAATATGTTTGTAAATCAATATGAAAATCTTTTAAAACATTTAGGTATAACTGAAGTAACAGAAGAAATGTATGAGCGCGAAGAGAATAGATACCATATTATGACAGCCATGAAACAAGCTTTAAGTGCGGCTAGAACAAGTGGAGGTGTAATTGATGAAGGTAATCACATATATCTTTTTGATCTTGGTATTAATGGAGCAGCTGCACAAGTAGAATTATTTAATTATTTAAAGATAGAAAATGAAATGATTGCAAAAGGAGTACAACCCACACATGAAATGACGATGCGGTGGTTAGAAAGTTGTGCAAATAAATTTGCAAATGAAACACAAAAATTTGTTGAACGTAGAGGGTTTAAACTTTTAGATAAACAGTCATTAACAAATACATTAAAATTGCAGGCAGCAGAATGAAGATTATTGAAGTAAAAGCAGAACTAGATACTTATAGAGCTGTGTCTGAAGAACGATGGCTAGAAATAATCAGCCGTGTAAAGCGACTTGAAATGGTGTTGATTGGAAGTGCAGGAACAACAATAGTGTTGCTTTTAAGTTTGGTTGTAAAAGGATAATATAATGGAACCGATTTCTGCCGCACTTTTAGCTTTCGGCGCTATTAAAAAAGGAATCAGTATGGGCAAAGAGTTACACTCTATGTCCAAAGACCTTAATAATCTTTTTTCTTTTATTGACGGTGCAAAAGAAGCCCAAAAATCAGGTAAAAAAGGAGACCCATTATCTGACTACATAGCCTATGAGAAGGCAATGGATTACGAGAAGCAATTAATGGATCTTATATGGGAAACAAGAGGAAGTAAGGGAGTTGCAAAATTTAACGAGTTTCGTAAGCAAGCTAAACAACGTGAAAAAGAAGGTAGGTATCAAGCTACAAAAAGAAAAAATCAACTTATAAACGCTGCGGGGATTATCTTTGCAATTATTATTACAGGTGTTGGAGGATATTTTATGATTTGGTTTGCAATGCAGTATAAATGATATGAATGATACCCAACAAAGTAATAATATCATTTACTCTTGCGTTGCTTTTATTGGCTTACTTAGATGCTACTACAAATGAACCTTATTGGATGTTAATAGAATGAAAAAACTTTCAAAAGATAACCCTTTAAATCAAGCTGATCTTGACGGTGACGGTATAGTTACAAAAGAAGAACTTGACACGCATGAGCGTTTTATAAAGATAGATAACCAAAACAGAAAAGAAGATCAAAGTCGTTTTATGATTTTATTTAGTTTATTTAGTGTAACCGCTTTTATTGCAATAATGATGACTCCGTTTATTACAATAGAGCGTGTTCAGGTGCTTCAACCTATTGGCTCAACATGGGTTATCGCCAACATGGGTATCATTGGGGCATTTCTTGGAACGTCAGCTTACACAAAAATTAAGGAAAACGGGAAATGAGTTTATTAAACAGTCTTATAGGTCCAGTAACTGGTATCCTTGATAAAGTTATAGAAGACAAAGATCAAAAGGCTAAACTCGCACACGAGATAGCTACCATGTCCGATACCCACGCTCAACAGGCTTTGCTTGCTCAATTAGAAATAAACAAAGCAGAAGCAGCGTCTGGTAGTTTGTTTAAAGGCGGTTGGCGGCCCTTTATTGGGTGGACATCTGGGATTGCTTTTGCGTATCATTTTGTACTTCAACCTTTTTTGGTTTTTGTTTTAACAGCTTCAGGAGTGAATTTACCAGAGTTACCAAATTTTGACATGAGTACGCTCCTCACGGTTTTAGGCGGAATGCTAGGCATAGGCTCCCTCAGAACGTATGAGAAGCAGAAAGGTTTAACGAAATAGAAGATGAAGTTTGTATTGTCTGTGGAACTAAAATAAATGTATACTGGATATACACTAGAGAACAAAAATGGAAAACTATGAAAGAAGTTTGTCTTACGTGCAAACAAAGGAGTGACGATGAAAGAAAATTTCGAGAAAGCTCTACAAATGCTCTTAAAACATGAAGGTGGGTACGTTAACCACCCGCGTGATCCTGGGGGTGAGACTAATCACGGTGTAACACGTTTAGTTTGGCAACGTTGGGTTGGTAGAGAGCTTAGAGACAATGAGATGAAAGATCTTACTCAAGCAGATGTAGCTCCTTTATATAAACATGAATACTGGAAAAAAATTAAAGGGGACGATTTACCATCTGGTTTAGACTTTTTTTGTTTTGATTGGGGTGTTAATTCAGGGACTAGCCGTAGTGCAAAAGCTTTACAAGGTGTAATAGGCGCAGTACAGGATGGCGGAATAGGACCTATAACATTAAAAATGCTTGCAGAACATGATGCAACAGAAGTCTTACATAAAATGCACGATAAACGTCAAGGGTTCTATGAAGGATTGTCAACATTTGATACATTTGGTAAAGGTTGGACAAGGAGAAATAAAGAAGCGTTAGAAGAAGCTCTACAACTAACATAGGAAGTACCATGCCTGTTAAGAAGTTAACATTTAGATCTGGGGTTAATAGAGAAAATACACGCTATACTAATGAAGGTGGTTGGTTTGAGTGTAATAATGTACGGTTTAGACAAGGCACTCCTGAAAAAATTGGTGGGTGGACTCGTATAAACTCTTCAACTTTTGACGGTATTGCACGATCATTACATAACTGGATTACTTTATCAGGACAAAATTTAATAGGTGTAGGTACTAACCTTAAATTTCTCATTGAGAACGGCGGTGCGTACAATGACATTACTCCTGTACGTAGTACAACCTCATCAGGAGATGTGACATTTAGTGCGTCTAATACAACTTTAAGCGCTAATGTAACTTCGACAAGTGCAACAACTATAGCAATAACTGATGGTACAGGATTTCCAGTAGCAGGGAAAGTTTTAATAGACAGTGAAATTGTAGATTATACAGGTATTACTGACAACACGTTAACAGGTTGCACACGAGGGGCTTCTAAACTTGTAGACGACGTAGCCACTAGCACAACGGCAGCAACACATAGTTCAGGAGCCGCAGTAACGTGTTTTACAATAATTGTTACCGACGCTGCTCATGGGGTTATAGCAGGAGATTTCGTGACATTTAGTGGAGCCGCTTCATTAGGAGGTAATATTACTGCCACTGTTCTGAATAGAAATTATCAAATAGAAGCGGTAGAGACTCCAGATACTTATACAATACTTGCTAAGAGTTTTAGTGATAGCACGTTAAAGTTTACTAATGTTGCGTCTACTTCTTCAGATTCTAGCAACGGGGGGAATAGTGTTGTAGCGACTTATCAAGTAAGCACAACCGCAGCGTCTGCTACAGAAGTCCGAGGTTGGGGTGCAGGTGCTTGGGGATCAGGTCCTTTTGGTACTGGTGAAACAAGTACAGAAGATTTTAGATTATGGACACAAAGTAATTTTACAGAAGATTTAATTTTTGGACCTAGAGGAGGTAGATTGTATTATTGGGACGCAAGTGTAAGCGCTCCTTTAGAAACAAGAGCTGTTGAACTTTCTACCCTTGCAGGAGCATCTAACGTACCTACCGTTCAAAACGGAATATTAGTTTCTGATGTAAGTAATTTTGTATTTTGTTTTGGCGCTAATATATACGGGTCTACTACTCAAAATCCCATGCTTATACGTTGGTCAGATATAGAAAGTGCTGTAAATTGGGAGGTTACTGCTACTAGTCAGGCAGGGTTCTTAACACTATCTAAGGGAACAGAAATAGTTGGAGCAAAACAAAGTAGACAAGAAATTCTTGTTTGGACTGATGCTGCTTTGTATTCTTTACAATATGTAGGAATAGATTCAGGTGTGTGGAGTTCTCAACTTCTTGGTGAAAAAATATCTATAGCTTCTCAAAATGCTATGGTCACTGCAGGAAGTGCAACCTATTGGATGGGTAAAGATAAGTTTTACAAATATGATGGGCGAGTGCAAACATTAACGTGCGATTTACGTAAACACGTTTTTACTGATTTTAACACTGAACAGTATACTCAAGTGTTTGGTGGCAGTAATGAAGGGTACAATGAAATATGGTGGTTCTATTGTTCTGGTAGCGCTACCAACATTGATAAATACATTGTATATAATTATGTAGAAAATATTTGGTACTATGGATCTATGGCACGTTCTGCTTGGTTAGATTCAGGACTTCGTAATTTTCCACTAGCAGCTACGTATAATGGAGTGCTTGTAAATCATGAAGAAGGCATAGATGATAATGAAACAGCTACTACGGCGGCTATATCTTCTTTTATAACATCTTCAGAGTTTGATTTAGATGATGGACATCAATTTATGCTTATGTCTCGTGTAATACCTGATGTGTCTTTTGAGGGGTCTACCTCCGACAGCCCTGCGGTTGCTATGACATTTTTTGGTTTGGGGTCTTCTGGTTCAGGATATAACGATCCCGCGTCAGAAAGTGGCGTAAATACAGGCACAATAACACGTTCAGCCACATCTCCTGTAGAGGTCTATACAACACAAGTACACACACGAGTTCGAGGTAGGCAGATGTCTTTAAAAATAGAGTCTACCACTACAGGAGTTCAATGGCAGTTAGGCGCTCCAAGACTTGATATGCGTCCAGATGGGAGGCGGTAATGACCACTGAATATACAGTAGGGTTTCGCGCACCCGCACTGCCTTTTCCTCCTGACGAGTATAGTAAGTTGTATGTTAGTGAATTTAACGCATTGTTACGTATATATTTTAACCAAATAGATAATACATTGCGTGACACTGCTATTGTTAATAGAGCTGAAGCACAAGCGTGGTTTTTAGGATAATGGCAAATACGTACACAAATGCAAAAATAGATTTAACAAGTACAAGTGTTACAACACTTTATACCTGTGCAACGTCTACAACTGCTATATTTAAGTCTATACTTGTATCTGAAGACTCAGGTAATGCAGATACTATAACTGTTACTTTGACTAGCGGTAGTGATGTGTTTAGTCTATTTAAAACAAAGTCTATTAGCGCAAATGCTACAACAGAGTTACTTACTGCACCTCTTGTTGTTACAGCGGGCGAAATAATAAAAGTAACTGCTGCTACTGCTAACAGGTTACACGTTGTTGCTAGTGTATTGGAGTTAACATAATGTCGATCTTAGACGAATATATGAAGATGACTAAAGCAGAACAAGAGGCCGCAACTCAAGCGGCGTTAGAAGATTTTTTAGCTGCACTAGAAACAGCGGGACCAACACCATTAGACCTTGCAGGGCAAGCATATATGGAACGATTAGAGGCAGAACAGGCAGAAGCAGCAAGAATAGCAGAACAAGAAGCAGCAGCTCAAGCAGCAGCTCAAGCGGAAGCAGACAGGTTAGCGGAAGAGGCGGCGGCAGCCCAACAAGCAGCAGAAGAAGCCCTAGCAGCGTCACAGGCTGCAATGGCAGAAGCTATAGCAAACAGCACAGGAATAGGACCTGTGTACACTCCTGCGACGCAAGCAGCGGAGGAACAAGCAGATGCTGCCCAAGAAACAGCAGTAGCGGTAACAGAAGCGGCAGCTCAAGCAGATGCAATAGCAAACCCTCCTTATGATACTGATATTTACCAAAAAAATGATGGGTATTGGTACTATCAAGACGAAGACGGTAAAGAGATTGACATAGGTGTTCGTGACGAGGATAGAGCTAAAGAACTTTTAGACAATTATGAGGAAGTCGTTAATGAAGATTTGACTCCTTTGACGGATACAAGCGCGTATGTAGGTGAAGATGGTGAGCCTAAAGAAGGCTATAGATTTGGTGAAGATGGTACGGTCTTTAAAGATATTGGTGATACTTGGGCGCAAGTCTATGTAAACAAAGACGGTCAAACTGTAGAAAAAGATACAGGCAGAGAGAAGTTTAGAAACGCTGTAGATTGGGAAAAAGGCGCAGAAGGCGAAAGACGCGAAGGTTTAGGTGGTCTTGTAAACGATGTTCTTGGTAGCAATATAGCAAAAGGACTTCTTGCAGTTGCAACAGGGGGAGCCTCTATACCTTTTACAACTCTTGGAACAGCAGTTAAAACCGTAGCAGATGGTGGTAATCCTATTCTTGCGTTTCTAAGCACAGGTGCAGGAATGCAACTTGGAAACGATCTAATTAAAACATTGTCGGATGCAACGGGTGGAAATTTGTCATCCACTGCACAAAATGCAATTACAGGTGTTTTTGAAGGAAAAAATCTAGAGTCCATTGTGGCAGGAGCGGCGGGATTAGACGGTGTTGCTTCAGCTATTTCAGAACAACTAACAGATATAGTAAAACAAGTTGTTCCTGATCTTTCTAGTGAGTTGGCAGATGGGATTAAAAACACCCTTTCTACAGCAATAACACAAGTAACCACGGGGTCAGATTTAGCCACTGCTCTAGATAGCGCAATAGGAGGCGCTCTTATGGCAGAAGCAACTAAGTCTCCTAAAGATGAGGTAGATGCTGATACAATAGTAGATGAAGAAACTCTTGATGCCATGTCTGACGCAGAAACAGGCGCGGATTCTGATTTAGGTACTTCCACATACACACCTGGGCAAATCGGTGAGACTGACATAGATCTATCTGATGAACAAAAATTACAACAACAACAAATATTTTATGAATCTGGCGGGAGTAAGGGAGAAGACTTTGGGATATATGTCCCAGGGGTAGAATATTTTAGAGATATGGATGGTAATTTAAACGTTATAAATTTAGACGGAACAACCACTTCTCTTAATACTCCATCTTTAACAAATATAGAAGGCACTGCTATTGTTGACCCTTTAAGTGAAGACCCTCTTAAAGTTATAACAGATACTTTAGATGCAGAATCTGTTGAAGGAGAACAAGATGTTACCGATGCTATTAATGCAATGGCTACAGCAGGGAAGGATTTTGAAGACGAAGAAGGAATAAGATTTTCAGATTTTGTAAAAAATGCAACAAGTCAATTTTTAAAAGAGTCTGTGTCAGGTGCGCTTGAAGGAGCAGCTAATTTAGCAGACCAAGGAGTTAGGGCGATTGTAGATTTTGGCGACACACTTACAGGTTTTGACAGGTCAGGAGATCCAAACGCAGTACAAGTAGTTGATTATAAAGATGCTTTAGATTTATATGAAAAATCAGAAAAGGGTGAATTTAGTTCTGATTTTGGAAATTTTGTACAACTCACTAATGAAAAAGCTCAAGAATTATTTGATTCTATGACTCCTGCGGCAAAAGAAGCTCTTGAGGGGGTACAAGCCACGGGGGATTTAGTTTGGAAAAAAGTAGAAGGAGAGGATGGAAGTATTAGTTTTGTGCCTGTTATGGAAAATGTTTCTGGAGGAACAAATCCAACTCTTGAAGGGTATGCTTTAAAAGCAACAGGTGATATATTTGATATAGCTAAAGATGTAGGACTTGCATTTCTTGGTCCTACGGGGTGGGCGATTTCAGCAGGGTTAAACATATCAGAAGCGTCTGGTGCAGCCGCTAGAGAAATAGAATTAGCAGTTATAAATAAACTAGAAGATCCTAGTTTTATAAAAAGCGATACTTATCAAAAATATTTATCTGATGCGGATGGCAATCATGCGCAGGCAGGGCTTGCAATAATGGCAGAAGCCAAAGGCACAGCGTTATTAGGAGCAGGTTTAACAGGGGCTGCGGCAGATACTGCCACTACAGCAGCAATATTAATGCCCGCAACAAAACTAGGATCAGCTTTATTTACTAAATTAGCAGGGGGGTCGACAGTTCTGCTTAGTGAATTTATATCTGGTGCAGGAGAACAAGCTTTTGTAAATCTTGGTTTAGACACCGCAGGGCTAGAAACAGCGTTAGGGTCGAATGTTATAGGAGCAGGTATTGAAGAAATGATCGCAGGATCTCCAGGTGCTACTTTTGCAGGATCTGGATCATCTGAGTCTACTAATGCCGCGTATATTAATTCTATAAACGGATCAAATAGTTTTGAGCCTAGTGGAGGACAAGATATTTCTACGTTTGAAGGTTCTACTTATGACGAAGTACCTACAGGCACTACTGGAACTACACCTACTGGAACTACACCTACTGAAACTACACCCACTACAACTGAAGAAGTGGATGATGCTTCTGATACCCCAACCTTTATTCCCACTTCTGTAGGCACAACTGGAACTACATCTACTGAAGAAGTAGAAGTTGATGAAACAGACGATACAACTGAAGAAGTAGAAGTTGATGAAACAGACGATACAACTGAAGAAGTAGTTGATGAAACAGACGATACAACTGAAGAAGTAGAAGTTGATGAAACAGACGATACAACTGAAGAAGAGGAAGCAACAGGAGAAACAACGACAACAATACCTCCAAGTCCTACAGGAGGTGTAGATGTTTCAAAACCAGAATCTAATCTTCCACCAGAAGAACAACCTGGGTATGACCCAGGGCCAGTAGATGAATCTGGACAGATTGGAGTTGTGACACCTGCACCAACAGACACTGATACTGATACTGATACTGATACTGGTGGTCTAACGGTTGAAGATGTAACAGATATAACAGGACAAGATCCTGATACTGTAACTCAAGATGATGTGAATGCTACTGATGAAATTATTACCATATTAGAGGGAGATACTGATACTACCATTGATACTACTACAGATACAGGTATTACTACAGATACAGGTATTACTACAGATACAGATACTACCACTGATACCACCACTGATACTACCACTGACACCACCGTATCTACTGATGTTCAAGAAGATATAGAAGAAGAGGAAGAAGAGGAAGAAGAAGACGACCCTGCATATAGATTGTTAACTAGAGATGTTAAGGTTACTAACCCTGAGCTAGCAAAAATGGGACCTATATTTGGGTCTCCTTATAAACCAAGAGAACTATCATTAGCGCAAGGCACAACTTCTATATCTCCTTATGGGTCTAGGGGGTTAGCTGCATTACAAGGTTTAGATGCTTACAACCAAAAAAGATTAAATTTACCCTTAACACGCGCTAAAACAGGTGGTAGAGTGCAAAATGACACGTTACAAGACGCTTTAATGCGTCTTATTAGATGAGGTAACTTATGAGCAGTATATTTAATGACATATTAGATAGTTTTGGAGATTTGTTTTATACTGATAAAAAGTTTGATATTGCTAAAACGGGAGGAGTAGCAGCTGCTTTGGCTAATGTCTTTGGAAAAGGTATTGGTGGTAGTAATCCTCCTTATGGTGTTGTTGGGTATGGAGGAGATATTCCTAGATATACCGCCAGTAGATCACAAGTACCAAATACATATGATCCTAATCGTAGACCTGGAAGTGGAGGGCAACGTTACTTTTCTGATATGCAATACACTCAAATTGCGCCTACTTTAGAAGGAGCTAGAACTACACCCTTATCACCTGAACAAAAAGAAACACTTGCAGCTGCAAGAAAAATGGGTTCAGAACAGGCTACGGGACTCGCCGCGTTAAATCTAGCTAATCCTGCAAGAGAAATGATGCCAATTCGTGCGGCTTTACCTGAACCACCACCTGTTGTTTCTTCTACAAAACCTTTAAATGAACCAAAACTTGTTGAACCAGAAGTTTCTCCACCCGTAGTTTTACCTAAAACGGGGCTTGAAGGGTTAAGAGGTCTAGGCAATTTTAAAATGGGAGGTTTAGCAGAGCTTAAAAAAGGTAAATATTTAGACGGCGCAACAGATGGTATGGCGGATAAAGTACTTGCAACAATAGACAAAACACAACCTGCAGCATTAAGTGATGGTGAGTTTGTAATACCTGCTGATGTAGTTAGTCATTTGGGTAACGGTAATTCTGATGCGGGCGCGAGAGTTCTTTCAAAGATGATGGATCGAGTGCGTATGGCACGTACTGGTAGTAAGAAACAGGGTAAAGAGATAGACCCTAACAAGTTTTTACCTGCATAAGGAGATAAAATATGGAAAATTCTTATACATTTGGAGTGCCTGATGGAGCGCCAGGGGATTACAATAACCCAGACAAGATAAATGCATTTGGACAACCCGACGCATCAGGAATAATGGACAACAATCCCTTTGATGATGAAGCGTCTATGATGCCTTCAGCAGGAGGTAATCCTAACTTAGAGTCTTCTTTATCTCCTTACGCAGGACCTTATGTTACAGACATGTTGGGTAAAGGAGCAGCTTTAGGAGATATGCCTTACGAGGCTTACGGAGGTCCTTTAACAGCAGGTGAATCCGAGCTACAAAAAGATGCTTTTGAAGGTATAAAAGGATTAAATATACCCACCGATAAGTCAGGGGTTTTTGATATAAGCACTTTTGGAGAATCTGAAGCAGCAAAATATATGAACCCATATCTTATGGCAGCACTACAACCTCAAATAGATGAAGCACGAAGACAGTCTGATATAGAAAGACAGAGAACTGCAGGGCGACTGTTAGAAGCAGGAACTTTTGGTGGGGGTCGCCAAGCTGTAATGGAAGCAGAAAACCAAAGAAATTTATTACAAAATCTAGCGGGTATCACAGGAGAAGGATACAGAGATGCTTACGATAAAGCGGTGGGACAATTTAATGTAGAGGAAGACAGAGGGTTAAAGTCTCAAAGAGACGCTAATCAATATCTTTTTGGAGCTTTAGAAAAACTTAGAAGTTTTGGAGATACACAAAGAGGTATAACCTCTGAAGGCATAGCCGCAGATAAAACGCAGTTTGAAGAAGAAAGAGATTTTCCTTATACACAAGTTGAGTTTTTACAACGATTATTGTCAGGTTTACCAATACAAACAAAAGATTATACATATACCGAACCAACAGGGCTTGAAAAAGCCACCACTGATATAAGCGGTATTATGACTTTGTTAAATTTGTTTAGAGACGCGCCTGAAAAAGGAGATGTGTAATGTCTGAATTACAAAGAATAGTAAAGTCAGGTGGATCACAAGGCGACTTACTTAAAGCTTTAGTTGAGGCTAGAAAGAAAAATGAAAACGAAAAAAATCAAAAAATAATACAAGCTTCTATGAAAGATGACCCTAGAACGATTGCCCAACAATTTGAAGAAGAAAATAACCAAGCAACCGCTAATGAAGTAGCACGAGGTGTTGCAGGTGCTTTAGCGCAAAAGAAAAAACGTGCTGATGCTAACATGCGAAAAGTTATGAACAGAGGATTAGCCGCTGCACCTGTACGAAAACCAATGATGGCTGCTCAAGGAGGTATTGTTGGGTATGCTAACGGCAACATGGTTCGTGATCCACGAGATATGCCTCCTGAAGAAGAATTATCTCGCGCAGAAAAAATAGCAAGAGCGCGTAAATTTAGTGGTCTTGGTAAACGAATGAGTAGTATTCTTTACCCCGCAGGTAAATCAGGACTTGCAGGGAAGGGAGAAGAAGCAGGAAAAGCTGCTTTTAAAGAATCTCTCGCACCAAAAAATATGCCTATGGCTCCACAGGCGTTGCCTCCAACTGCTATGACAGCGCCAAAACAAGGACTTGCAGGTTTGCCAGTGCCTCCACAAGCAATGCCTAAAACAGAAACAACTCCTGTACAAGCAACCACCAAAATAGAAGAAGTACCTAAAGATGATACAGCAGCAATGCTTAAACAAGAAGTAAAAACAGAAACTGATCCGTTTAGGACTAAAGAGTATCAAGATTGGTTTGACGTGTTTGTACAAACTCTTTCTGCTAAAGGTGGGGAATATGCAAAAGCTTATATAGATGCAAAAACAAAATTAAGTGACAGAGATAAAGCCGCAGCGCAACAAGTTATCGATAATGAAAATACTAAAGCTGATCTGGATATAAGACGTGAAGCAAACCAAATAAACGAAAGGTATAGACAAGATGCTATGTTAGGACGTACTTTAACCTCTTATGAAAAAGAGTTAAATGATATTATTGAAAAAATAGCTCCAGAAGAAAAAATGTTGTATCAACAAAGCGCTTTACCTGATTTAGAAGACGATCTTAGCAGAGAACAAAAGAAAAAACCTGGGTTAACTAATCTTTATCTTGGTGGAGTGGACGCAGAAAGAGTAAAAGAACTTGAGAAAGAAATAAAAGAAGAAACAGATAGAGTGGCTCTTCAATTAAAAAAACAAAATTCACAACTTGTTGCAAGAGCAGTCGCATTACAAGCTATTATAGCGGAACTTCAAGCTAAGATGGGAATACCATCTATTAATCCTGCTCCTGCTCCTGCACCTGCTACAGGTCAAGATTTAACAGGTTTTACTTCAAAACGAATAAGATAAAGGAGTGTTATGGCTGTTTATGAAGTTATTACTCCTACTGGCGAAGCCTACGAAGTAGAGGGTCCTGAAGGTGCTACAAAAGCACAACTTGTAGCCGCGATACAACGCACACAACCTGCAGAACCACAGTATAAACCTAGAGGCATAGACTATATTCAAGAGCTACCGAAAGGTATTGTTGGGGGTATAGCAGGTATATTAGAGAGTGCTGCTCTGGGTGGGGCTACTCTGTTTCCCGAAAAGTATGAAGCTCCTATACGAGAAAAAATACAAGCAATAGGTGACGTAGCTCAAAGTTTTGTAACTCCTGACACTGGGCTTGAACAAGCTATACCTCGTAAATTTGGTGAGGCTCTTGGCTCTTTTACAGGTATTCTTGGTACGTCTCTAATTCCTGGGGTAGGAATCCCCGCAGCGGGTGCATTGGCTGTTGGAGCGGGTGCAGGTGAGGCAAGTGAAAGAGCGAGAGAAGCAGGTGCAACGCAAGAAGAACGTACAAAAGCTTCTCTACTGGGAGCAGGTGTAGGTGCTACTGAAATACTACCAATAGGAGTGGCGTTTAACAGAGCAAAGAGTATTTTTAAAGCATTGCCAGAAAAGAAAACAAAAGAGTTAACTGATAGAATACTTGATGTAGGGTTAGCAACAACTGTCGAAGGAGCGCAAGAAGCGAGTGCAGCCATACTACAAAACATGATTGAACAGGGCTATAATCCTGAACAAGATACTTTTGAAGGCGCTGTAGAGCAAGGAGCATACGGCGCAGGTGTAGGTGGTACGGTACAAACTGTATTAAATTTTATAGATGGACGTAGAAATGTTGCACCAAAAGACGACGGTTCTACAGATACAACTAAAGAACCTGATGAACCTAGAGCTAAAGACGCTAAACAAAGAGTTAAAGATGCCGTAGAGGGTAAGATACCTTTTTCGTTTGACGACTTTAGAAGAGGACAAGTAGAACAACAGCAAGAGGGGGAACGGTTTAGAGAAGATTTTGTAGACCCACTAAAAGCGGAGACAGATGATGCAAGAATTGACACGACAAGAAGTGGAGTTAGCGTTCCAAGTGATAGACAAGATGCTCCAAAAGCCGCCGCTGTACAAGTCGGTAGTGCCAAAGAAGCTGATGCACTTGCAACCGCAGGATTGGGAAGATCTGACGCACCTGTTGACGGAACTGATGTTGGAAAAGGACCAGAAGCGGGTACATTAACATATGACGAATTATCAATAGAACAAAAACGTGAACTTGCAGCAGCGCCTGAAAATAAAAAAGATGAGTTATTAGACTCTTTTGTTAAAAAACCAAAACCAGAACCAGTAATTACGCCAACGTCAGATGCAGGAAATGTTAAGCCAAATGTTGAAACAAAGTTTGATCCTAACAAAGATGCTACCCTTGTAGATAGACGTGCTAAAGCTGACCCTGATCCAAG
>Ga0208919_1000501_pt1 | contig 26315 bp, 34 predicted proteins | sample 4_EtaG_FD_184076 | JGI IMG/M metagenome (GOLD analysis project Ga0208919, IMG submission 184076) | Marine viral communities from the Subarctic Pacific Ocean - 4_ETSP_OMZ_AT15127 metaG (SPAdes) (version 3) | ecosystem: Environmental > Aquatic > Marine > Oceanic | place: Pacific Ocean | collected...
AGAGGGAGTGGAAGCAGGGTCTAGTCTGACCTCTGCACGGTTGTTATTTCTATCTTTCATGCCCCCATTATACCATAGGTTCTGAGAAATACAAGGGTTGGGGACTATAAACATTGGGTGTTCCTAGTGTTATGTGTTGTTGTAAGTGCTTGTAGATTCAATACTTATGGCCTTTCGCGCCGCCGCGCCCTGGATTTTGCAAGCACAAAAGAGAGAAAAGGTGAGGAGAACAAGCACCAAGCGTAGGCACTTACTGCCTCCCCACCCATGTAGAGAGGAAAGACGGAGAGAAGAGGACAGGACTTACTTTATTACCTGCATGACTCCATGTTACTGGTTCGTTATCGCCAACGACAAACGGCTACTGCCTTGACCATACCTCACGGGATTCCGCTCTGGGTTCTGGCCTGTCTGCACTAGAGAGCAACAAAACTCTTATTATGCGACCTACTTCTGCGTTTGCATGTTGCAGAAGCCTCTCCGAATTTCCAACCCTCCAAGGATGAGATCTCATCCAAAGAGGCGCTCTGAGCCTAATGTCTATTTATACTCGCTCAGACGAGTGCCTACTCCTAGGCAGTTAGGTAACGGTGGTTACCCTTGGCAACGAATTGCCGTGAGTTCTTGTACTTGCGATTCCAAGCAGACTTGGCTCCCGCAAGAGATCCCGTGAAGCTGTTCATGCCAGCCTTGAGATCGAAGATAGTGTAGACCGCAGAGTTGCTGCTGCCGACTCGGACCATGACCGCGTTCTGGTTTGAACGCACGATGTTTGTGATGCTATTAAGCATAGGTTTCCTTTTGTAAGGGGGAGTAGTGATGAGGGACCATTATAACATGGCCCCTCGTTAATGTCAAGCCTCAAGTGCGAGAAAAACATCACCATCGGTGATATCCTCGCCATTGGCAATGGAGCTAGTGAGGGCAGCAAGAGAAGCACGGAGCTTGTCCTTGCGAGCCTTAGCCTCTGAGATGAGAACCTCAGCCTCGAACTTCTGAGTCTGGATCTTGTTGATCCGATCCTGAGCCTTGGCAATGCGCTCATCGAAGTTTTGGGGACCCTTAGAGAATCCTTTACGGGCCATGAGTTCAGCCTTCTCTACGTCCTTGATCTCATCTAGGAGAGGCGCGAGAAGCGGGTTTGATGCTGCCTCGGATTCAGCAGCTTTGGCTTGGAGCTTGTCCAAGCGGGACTGAGCATCTGCGATCAGTTGCTCGGGTGTCCTCCGAGTTCGTTTGTTGTTTTCCATGTCGGTATTATACCATAAGGGGAAGGGGTTTGCAAGAACTATTTAGAATCTTTTTGAACTCTGTCCCAGCAAGGTTGGCACAGGATGCTAGTGCGAGGTGCATCGTCTGCAAGGTGAGACTTGGGGTTTTTCGTCCCACACAGATCACATAGGTAGAACATGACTGAGGGGAAGGATGCGAGAGGGTGGACTTTGAATATGTCTTTCATGGCCCTATTATATCACGGATCAGGCCATAAGCAAGCACTCATTCCTACTTTTTTTCTGGCGTAAGTTGTTAGCTCATCACTACTTAGGGCGCAGCGCCCCGCCCCAAAATGGGATGTCCTACCGAATACTGGCGTGACCAAACCAGGAGCAGATAGGTTCCCAAAGGTGGAAGGGGAGAGGATTGATGAAAGGTTAGAAGCCCAACCTGAGGCCCCCTCTCCCCCTAGATGCTATGCCTCCATAGCAGCCCACTCAGGATGGTATTCCTGCTTCCCAGAGCAGATATCACGTTCGATACCCATACCCATAGGAAGCTTGACAGACTCAAGCTCTGCAAGTGTCACATAGCCAAGCTCAGGTGAGCCCATGGCAAGATCACACATACCAAAGAAGAGCCATGTATCCATGCCCTCCTGATAGGAGCCCTCATAGATCTCCCAAGACTCAGAGCCTAGAGGATTGAAGAATCTCACCACCACCTGCTTCTCCTCAAGGGGAGTATCTTCGGATGAGTAGAGAGGGGGAAGAGCTTTCTTGATTGCGTCTGTGAGTAGTTTCATTTATGCGTTCTCCTTTTCGAGCCACCATGTGGCCCATGCTTCGATGTCTGCGTCTCCAAGCTCTGACTCATCAGCCATTGCGTCGAGGACGCGCATTGCTTCAAAGACCTGTGCTTCCGTAACCTCTTCTAGGGCATCGCCCATCAGTTCTAAATCTTTCATGTGCGTATTATACCACTACTTGGTGGGGTATGCAAACCTTTTCTGGAATTTTGTGACATTTTTTATCCAGTGCTTATTGAGCCCTGTGGGGTCGTTCTTAGCTCCAACGGGGCAGTAGATACCCCCAAGGTATGTGATGAACTCACCCTTAGCCCCTGCCTTATGCCACCTGTCCCAGTTCTTCTGAACAGTAGCAGCACACCACCCAGCTTGGGGCCTATAGCCCTTGGGGCATCGCTTGTGAATGATACCATACTGATAGGTCTTTCCATTCTCTGCGTAGCGTATGGCTGCTACTATGGGTGCAAGCTCACGCACACACTCGGGGCGTATGTTGACCTTGATAGCATCATCGAACATAGCAGCACACGCCTTGCCATCCTTAGCGTGTATGGCTTGGGTGGGTGTGTCTGCGCGTACTGCACCACCTAGGACCACCATAGCCAGAAGGAGCCAGAGGGCATAACCCAAGAGAGTAGAGAGGAGAATCGTCAATGTGTCTTTCATGTTTTCCATTATACTATATTATCGACCATATATCAAGAACTCTTTATGCCTAATTAGGATAACTTTGGGTCTTCCTATGGTCCTAAGTGCTTTATTCCCAGATGTTTGGCGGAGAAAACCCCATAGAGTTAGGAGTCCCCATATCGCCCCCACCCTTACATGGTACATCATAATTTTGTTAAGGGACTCCTAAAAATTTTTAGGGACTCCTACTTTTTTTTAATTGGGACCCCTATTTTGGGACTCCTAATTTGTTGGGACTCCTATATAACTATATGAACACATACGATAGAATTTATACTTTAATAACAGAAGCAAACAGGTCTAACCCACAACTAGATTACATTCTCAAATCTAAAGAAAATGTAATGAGCGGAGCTACCAGAGCATTCCGTAAAGGAGCCACAAAAGCTAAGAAGACAGGTAAAGGTAATAAGGGTGAGGATCTAATCAACACACTTCCTAAGAAATTTCCTGCAATGATGAGACGAGGAAGAAAAGCTAGAGGCAAATCCACAATTCAGAACGAAGGAACAGGTTTTAGAAGAAAATTTCTAAGACAGGCTTCTAGAGATGATGATATTACATCAACTGAGGCTGGAACAATTGATGCTGCAATGTACGCTAAAGCTCAAGGTGATAAGAAGGGTGCGAAAAAACTTTCAAAGAAAGTAGCAAAGAAAATTGCAATCAGAAGGCAAAAATCAGTAACAGAAACTAGAGCTTCTAAGAAGACACAGGCTGCGTCTGAGAGAAGTGAGAGAAGAAAAAAACTTCCACTAAAGGATCAAGGTCGTGTAAGTAAAGGTGCCCTACCTGCAACATCTAATTACTCTGGTAAGATTCGTATGAGAGATCGTATGGCTTATGATAAGCAACAATCAGAAAAAAGAGACGCTGATCAACAAACTAAAAAGTTTACATCTGGTACATTAAGACAAAGGAGAGGAAAATGAGTGTATACGAAAAAATTCGCGGCCTCCTAACGGAGGCAAAAACTGAAATGAACTCATACAATAGAATACTAAACGAAATCTCGGCTGCTCAAGCTAAGGACATTGAGATTAAGCACTCAAAAGCTCCTGGACGTAGAGGTCTATTGGGGTTAAAAGCTCCAGACGCAGCAAAAACAGAGATTCATTCTCGTAAGGTCAGTGCTGCAAAGCAGAGAATTAAAGATAGAGATGCTATTAGTAGCGTGGAGCGATCCGATGCGAAAGCTGACCGAGAATTGGGTCGTGATCTTAGTAATAGTCGAAGAAGCCAACTCTCTCAACAAGGAACACAAGCTAAATTTACAAAAAACCTGTATACTCACAAAGTTCCTGGAGCAGACGGTAAGCCTGTAAAGGCTAGAGTAAAAATAGCAGCAAGCACTGAGATCAATATGCAGGGATACGGTAGACTAGCTGAAATGCTAGGTGGACAAGCAAAACCTTCTCACGGGTTTCCAGGACATGAGAAAAGAATGAAGGGTCATATGGAGAGAATCCAAAAGGATCCTAGATTTACGGAACCAGATCAGGCAACAAGAGACAAGGGAAAGAAAGGGGCTTCTGCTTCGAACAAGGCACAAGCAAAGAAAAAAGAGAAAGGCTGAGGAAAGTAGGTTTTAGAACCTCCTTAGTGTAAGGAATAAAAAGAACGGGCGTTACTCGGGGGTTCTCCCTAAATAGAAAAGGGGGGAACAGGAGATTAATAATGACCGATAAACCAATGATTAATGATAAAGGATATATTGATGTAAACTCTGCTTTAAAGCTTAAAGAAGCTGAAGGTAGAGTTGAAGTAGACAAAATGAATGCGGAATCTGATGCTAAATTCCGTGAATTACTAATTCGTGAAAGTGCAAAAGAAACTGCGTCTAAACACCTTGCAAAATTTGCTGGTTTTTACCTAACTTTCTTAGTATGTACCTTCATTTTTAGTATACAATTCGTTCCCGAAACCAGTATTGCTGTTGTTGCAGGTTTGATCACGCTTGTTGTGACAAATTTATCAACTATTCTTAAGGGAATTGTTGAGAATGGCGACAGACAAGAAGAAGAGCTTCATGATGAAGCAAGAAAACGAGGATTAATGAAATGAACCCACTATGGGCACTATTATTTAAGGACAGATTGAGGACACCTTTCTCAGTGTATAAAATGAGTTTAGCTGAAGTAGTAGTTTTAGGAGCTATTGCATTTGGTATTGGTTATGGTTGTGTTCAAGGTGGAAAATGGCTTGTTGAAATTCTTCAAAATGCTTCACCTGTAGAGGTTACCGCTCCCGTAGAGGTTGCCGCCCCTCAAACACCTGTTACCCCTCAATAATTGAACAAAAAGAACAAGGGGTACAGAAATAAAGACCCTAGATATAATGAGAAGCTTGCTGTGTTTAAACGGCAGGTAAAAAGATTGTTTGTTCGAGAGACCAAACGAAAACACGGGAAAAAATTAATATGAATTGGAAAGACAGAATATACAATAGTTTGACAGAAGAACTCACCGCAGATGGGAAAAGGGAATTAGTTGGCACTGTAAGAGGCCGACAAAGAGGACTGAAACCTCACGGTGGTAGAGGCAAAGTAACAACAACCCATAAAAACAAAAAAGGGCAGACTGTGATTGTTACTAAGATGCCTGATGGAACAGAAAAGAAAACAACATTGAAATGACAAGTAAGCATGTTCCTAAGGATAATACTTATGTCCACACTTTAGCTTGTACTTTTAAAGCAAGCCCAAAAATAGCAGCAGAGGTTCTCTATGAAGAGTACCCAAAACAAGCTGTTGAACTAGCAAAAGAGATATTAAAAAATGAATTGGCAAAATAGAATTTACGAGAGTTTAACAGAGGTAACTTTAAAAAAAGCAGCACAAGCTGCTGGGAAGGCTAGGTATACAAGACCTCAGCAAGTTCCCACAACGGGAGGTAGTCTCAACAGTCCACAAGACCCAAAACTGGCGGCGGCGAGTGCTCAAAAGACTGACGCTCAAATAAAAAGAGTTAAAGGGAAGTTAACCCAACGAGCTATAAAGAAGCACGGTGAAGCGGGAGAAAAAAAGGTATATACGAGCCCAGGAGAAGTACCTGCTGAACTAGGTGGTGGTCGATATGAACGAAGCTTGAAAGGAACTGTTCCCAAAAGAACTGTTTATAGTGGTGGTAGAAGAGAGACACGCGCTCAATCGGTTGAGCGTAAATTTGAAAAAATCGCAGGGAAAGCCGAGAAAAAGAGTTCGAGAAATGACCCTAAGTACCAGCCTAAGCCTAAAGGAACAGACTCCATGGGTCGAGAGGGTTGATTATGAATTGGCAAAATAGAATTTACGAAAGTATGCTAGAATCAGTTTATGATTATTCAAAAGAAAAAACTAAGCCTGTTGTTAAACGAGGCGACCCTTTTGCTCACTTGCCTAAAGCGTTACAAAATAAAATCTTAGCAGGTAAAGCTTTGCGTGGTGGTGGAGCTAAGAAACTTGCTACAAACATTGACCGCTCAGGTGGAACTAAAAAATGAGAATACAAGATCGTATTTTAGAAGTAGGTAATCTAAATGAAGTGGGTGAAGATCCTCACAGACTAGGGCAAGTTGTTGGAAGATCCTTAACCAATATTAAGAACGCAAAAATTGAAAAGGGAGAGGCAAAAGACGATGAAAGGGTGGGTGACCCAAAGTTTAGTCAAGAACACCGACAAAAGAAAGTAAAACAAATGATGAGGATTTACAAAAAAGTTGGCAAAAGAGGCGGTTTCTTATCAGGTGCGAAAAGTAAATTTAAAAAAGGGATGCTGGATCAGGGAGACTTTGTGCCTAAGAAACCTGAAACTCCCTCTATGCCTAAAAGAATAGCAGGTCTTAAAGTTACTGGGCCTGGAAGACTGAATAAATAGACCAACTCCGAAGTGTTTACGCTTTTCGTGTTGGAACTTCGCTTGCTCCCCCTAATTCCTGTGTTTTAGGGGGAGTTTTTTGTTTAAATACCCTATCTATAATAGAAAGAGAGTTGCCGTAAGGGACTCTTTACCCCCTTGTCGAAAGAAAGGAGAAAAACAATGGGAAACTTCTATTGGACTAATTTTGATTATATTTGGAATGACCTCGATCTAGTCCTTCGAGATTGGCACCGTATGGTGATCGAACCTAAAAAGCAATTAGCTTCTCTTCCAAATTACCCGCACTCTGATTGCTGGGTAGATGATGACTGTAACAAACTTTCGTTACGGTTTGCACTTGCTGGCTACGCAAAGGAAAATATCAGCGTAAAAGCCAGTAAAAACGTCCTGCGAATCACCGCAAAAGGTGTGGTTGAACAGGGTGTCAAATTCGTGCATCACGGAATCAGCAAAAAAGATGTGGACTTTTCGCTGAATATTGACGAGGCTTTCAATCTAAAGAAAGCTAAGACTGAGTTTGTTGATGGGCTTTTATCCATCGTCATCCCTAGAGCAAAGGAGGCAGAACTGGTTGAACTAATGTAACTTTTTGCTCCTTAGTAAAAAAAAGTCGATCAAAGTTACATTTGGTCGGCTTTTTTACTATATACTGGTAGCATGAACTGGATAAACGAATTAAAGACACTTGTATTAGAAGCAGATAAGCGTGAGACTATTCAACAGCGTATTTCTGCTAATGTTGCAAAAATAAAAGCGCATAAAGGCACTAGAACACCAGAGATTGAAGCATTAAGACGTAAAACAATGGAAATGATTACAAAAGGTAGAGCAATGGAGACTTCACCAAAGAAATCAAGCCCTGAGCGGTAGTTGTTGCCTAAAGATCTTAATATACGCTTCTCTGTTTTTGTGCCAGGAGTCTCTACCTGCTAACTCACCTTTAGACTCATGCATTATCTGAATAGGGAGTGTATGGTTTTCTTTTTTCTTTAGAAATGTCTGTGTAGTGTAGAAAATATCATAGAAGTCCCATTCTCCTTCAAAAAATTTAGGTTTGGTCATTTGAATAGATCTTAATGTCTTTTTAGTTGCAGCCAAGAATAGACCATCTAAAACAGCTACTTTCCCTAACTTCCCAAAGTGCGTATCATCAGCTTTTGTAGCATCTGACCCATGTAAGACATATCCGCTGTGAAATCCTCTCTCCCAAAGATCTTTATCCCACCAAACAGCGTCTCTGCTTAATATTTTTGTTCCTGCTACTCCAACAAAACCAACATTAGGTTTTGATAACTTTTCTTTTAGTAGTGAGGTAAATACTATAGGATCGGTGAGTATTTTTATATCATCATGACAAAGAATTACAATATCATTTGGATCGGCTTGTAGTTTATCTATGCCGTTTTCATATGCGTCGAATATTGATTTTTCGTCTACGAGAAGTTTTGATTGAATATCGCATCTTTTAAAATACTCTAATAGATTAGATGTCGTTTCTGACATCTCTCCACCTCTAGTACAAGTTAAGGAATGAATTTTCATGGAAGCTGATGTTTTAGAAGAATTTAAACGCTGTAAGGAAGACCCTACACATTTTATGTCTAAGTATGTGCGTGTAACACACCCTGTTAGAGGATTAGTCCCCTTTAAATTATACCCATTTCAAGAAAGAATTGTTGGAGAACTTCAAACAAATCGTTTCAATATTCTAAGAAAGTTTAGACAGGCAGGGTGTACAACCATAGCAGCAGCCTATGCATTATGGTTGGCAGTATTTGAGCGACACCAATCTATCGTTATTTTGTCTAAAGGTGATACTGAAGCAACTGAGGTGTTAGATAGAATTAAGATTATGTATGAAGAGCTTCCATCTTTCTTGCAACCAGGAATAACTGAGGATAACAAGCATACACTAAAGCTAAAGAACAGGTCAATAATTAAATCAAGACCTTCAGGCAAGCAATCAGGTAGATCTCTAGCTGGTTCTTTCTTGATTATTGACGAAGCAGCCTTTGTTGAGTCTATTGATACCATCTGGGCAGCCGTTTACCCAATTATCTCTACAGGTGGTCGAGCCTTTATCTTATCAACCGTAAATGGTGTTGGTAACTGGTTTTATGAGACTTACTATAGGGCCATAGAAAAAGCTAACTCTTTTAATGCAATTGATATTACTTGGAAAGAGCATCCAGAGTACTACAGAGTTAAAGGGTTTGAAAAACTATACGAGCAAATGGAGAAAAGAACTCCTCCTATGAATGTTGATGATTGGGTAGCGGTCACAAAATCCAACATGCCTAGAAAACAATGGCTACAGGAGTATGAGTGTGAGTTTTTAGGCACAGGAGATACTTTTATTGACGGATCACTTCTTTCCCACCTAGCTGAGAGTGTAAATTCGGGATACTATACCAAGTATAACAATAGAATGCGCGTTTGGAAGGATCCTGAGCCTTTTTATGATTATATTATCGGAGTAGACACTGCTTTAGGTAGAGGTAGAGATTACTCCGCAGCACAAATAATAAATATGTACAATGGAGAGGTTGTTGCGGAGTTTTATAGCAACAAAACACCTATTGATGAGTTTGCATCCATCCTCAATAAGGAGGGTATTTATTATAATACAGCTAATTTAATCGTAGAAAGAAATACTGTTGGAAATCATGTCCTTGATTTACTCTATAATAAGTTAGAGTACGAAAATTTATGGCACGATGAAAGGGGTTTAACTGGCTTTCAGGTTACTATGAAGAACCGAGAGACAATTTTATCCGAGTTAGAAGAAAGTATTAGGACTAATGTTCTAAAAATTAATTCTGAACGCACTTTAAATGAGCTAAATACCTTTGTAATAACAAATTCAGGAAAGATAACTGCTGATAATGGTAAACACGATGACCTAATTATGAGTTTAAGTCTTGCAAACCATATCATGAAGAGCACTAGAGACAATTCTTTCATCGAATTTACAAAAGAGAATGCTTTTAAGGAAACAAAACTTTACCCTAAGAGCACAAAAATACCTTTAATATCAAAAGGTAAGCAAGTAATAGAGGATATTGAATGGCTGATGAAGTAGAAAACCAAATTGTTGAAGATGGTGGACAATCAACTTGGGCAAATTATGCAACCAAGGGACCTTATTTTTATCCTAGAGGGGCTTTAGGTAGGTTTTTCGCTAGGTTTTTTGCAACAAAAGCCCAAGACGCAGTAATTCAGGCCGTTTCTGACGTAGAGGGTCCAAACCTAACAGGTGATACTAAGCTAAAAAGCTCTGATCCTGCCGATAATACAGGTGCAGCGGCATTTACTATTAACAGGACCACTCCCGTCTATTCAGAGATCGAAAGATCAAGAAAAGAGCGATATAAAGACTACGAATCCATGGATGAGTACCCTGAGGTTGGTAGTGCTTTTGATATGTACGCTGATGACTCCACTCAAAAGGATACACAGCACAGAAGGTGGTCAGTTCGATCAGAAAGCCCTGAAGTAGTTCAAGAAATTGAAGATCTTTTTCAGAATGTACAACTAGACAGGTATTATTACGATATTGTTCGAAATGCTGTTAAGTTTGGAGACTGCTTTCTTGAGATTATTGCAGATGTTAATAACCCCACAGCAGGGGTGCAAAGAGTAAAGATACTAAACCCCAATTATCTAATTAGAGTAGAAGATAATTATGGTTATCTAAAAACCTTTTTGCAGCAAATTCCAGATAACACTACGATTGATGCTAGTTACCAAGCACCTCTACAGACTGGAAACAAAGATAGTCAGTATATTGAGCTAGATAAAAACCAAATTATACACTTTAGACTGTTTACCTCAGATCCTAAGTTTTATCCTTATGGTAAATCAGTTGCTGCTTATGGAGTACACACCTTTAGGTCTCTAAAGCTCATGGAAGACGCGATGCTTATTTACAGGCTTGCGCGAGCACCAGAAAGAAGGATCTTTTACGTTGATGTTGGCAACCTGCCTTCTAGCAAAGCAGAGCTTTTCATGGAACGAGTTAAAGAGAAGTTTAAGAAAGAAAAATACTTCAGGAATAAAGGAGTTGATGCTCGTTATAACCCTCTAGCTGCGGATGAAGATTACTTTGTTCCTATTAAAGGAAATCAAAATACTCGTATTGAAACACTTCCTGGAGCCCAGAACCTTGGTGAGGTAACAGATGTTTCTTACTTTAGAGATAAACTACTTGCTGCTCTTAAAGTTCCAAAAGACTTTATTAGTCAGGACAAAGGGCAACAAGCAGAAAAGAAAGCTAATCTATCCGAACTAGATGTTAAGTTTTCCCGTGCAGTGGCAAGAGTTCAACATGAGATAGAAGTAGGTTTAGAGATAATGGCAAAAAGACATTTAGCTCTTAAAAAGTACCCTACTTCTTTAATAAACTCGCTTAGAATACAATTACCTGATCCTTCTGATAGATTTACCAAGAGGAAGCTGGAAATTGATGAAATGAGATTAAGAATAATTCAGGGCGTTACTCAAACTCAACTATTCCCTAAAGATCATATCTACAGAGAGTATTATGAGATGAGTGACGGAGAGATTGCTTTACTGAAGCAAAAACTAAAACAAGAGGCAGAAGATGCTGCATATCAGCAGCAGGAACTGAATCAAATATCCCCAGGAGCGGGAGAGCTACCTCAAGGAAATACGCCTGGAGGGCAGGAAGCAGTTCCTACTCAACAAGCAAGAGAAGCTTTTTCTGAAATAGAGGGGTTAAGGTCAAAACTTGTAGAAGAAAACGGGTATAGGCCAGCAGAGCAGAAAGTCTGGAAAAGAATTTTAGAAAAAATACCAGAAACTAAAAAAAAGCCTTAAGCTATTTTAGTATATAGATTTAAGCACTAAGGAGCAATTTTAATTATGTTTGACCATATCTTTGAGAATAGAGACAGAAAGATAACTAATATCGTCAAGTTATCGGATTATCTCGGAAGGTCGTTGAGAGAAAATGTTGAAGTATTTTCTATTGATGACACAGAAAATAAAGCTACCTTCGTCACTGAAAGCGGTAAAATTATCGCAGGTTCATACAACTTTGAAAAAGATGTTGAACTTAAGAATATTCAGATTGAGGACGGAGAGCTTTTTGAGGACGATCAGAGGTTTGATGAATTTGTAGACTACAAAATCTCAAACTTTGTACAAAATATTTTTGAGGAAGATTTTGTTGAAGCAGATACTAGCTTTAACAAAGTTCTTCAATTATGGGAGAGTAGAGTTAAGTTCTCCTCCGTGAAGAAAAAACTCTACGAGAAATCCCAAAAATTCAATGGGTCAAATAGAATCATAGATAGTGAAGAGTTCCAGAAGGTAGTAGAGATTGCTCCTCAACTCGTAAACTTCTTAAAAGAAAACGAAAACTTAGTAAACATTCCTGAAATTAACAACATGGTCAAGCTATCATCGTCAGTTTCAAAGGCTTTTGCTTTACCTAAGATTTCATATGATTCTTTAAACGAAACTACTTACACAATTCCAGAAAATGTAAATCATACTATCTATGAAATGATTTGCAAGCAGGAATTGATTAGAAAAGAGTTAGTTGAATCAAAAAACAGCTTTAACTTGGTTTGGTTGAACAACGAGAAGATCTCTAATCTTGCCACCTTAGTGTATGAAGGCAATGAAGAGGTTGTCGTTAAAGCTTTAGTTGAGGCTGTTTGTGAAGTCCCTTACTTAGCTTTAGCTACAAAGAGACAAATCACAGAGACGCTGACCAGCAATCTTGAGTTAAACGAGTCGATTAAGGTTAATATGAAGGACATCAAGGCATTTAGTAGTGCCTTGTTTGAGTATAAGAAGCCTTTAAAGAACTTGTTTGTTTCAATGCTAAATGAAAAGTATGGAATCAGCGTTCAAAATCTAAAAGATATTCCCACCTTTAAAAGCTTGCTTAACACGCAAGTTTTAATTTTTGAGGCTTTAGCAAAGTTAAGCCCTAAAGCTTCTGTTCAAAAAGAAGTCTTAGTCGAAGCTGCGGCAATGCTAAAGGCCAAAAATGGTGTGGAATCTATTGATGTTAACCACTTCATCGAATTATTGTTTGAAAAATCAGGTTATCAAGACTACATCGTTGATGAGCCTTTAGTTGAAAATATCTCAATTAAAGAGACCTTCTCCGAAATGGAATCAATGGAAGAACTGATTGAAGCAATTTTAGTAGAAAACAAAAAGAAATCTAAAAAAGCAAAGCCTGATTACATTGATATAGATGGTGATGGCGATAAGAACGAACCTATGAAAAAAGCCGTTCAAGACAAAAAGAAAGGCAAAACAATGTCTGAAGAGGACTCAGAGGAAGAATCTGAAGAGTCGGTAGACGAAGGCGCTAAGAAAGGTTATCCTGAGATGGGAATCAAAGGTGGCACTGAAGAAGCAGCGGCTGAAGCCAAAAAACGAAAGAAAAAGAAGGTTCAAGAAGAAGAGGCTGAGGAAACTGAGGTTGAAGAAGCTCCTGAAGAGTTAGAGGAGCAAGAAGTAGAAGAAAAACAAGCTCCTACCTCAGATGAAATCATGTCCTCCTTCAAGGACTTCGAAGACATTCTTAACTCAATTGATTTTGAGGACATCATGAAAGACTCTCAAGAAGAGGAAGAAGAAGAGGAAACCGAAACCGAAGAAGAGGAAGTTGATTCTCAGGAGGAGACTGAAGAATGAGTAACAGAGACACCTTAATTCCAGTATGTAAAGTAGTCGGTATTGCTAGTGGCACCACTGGAGGAGTTCATTTAGCTAATACCGCTGTTGAAATAACAAATGTTGAAGTTTTTGATGAGCAACATAACAAACAAACAGCAGGTGCTAGTGGACTAGCAGAAGGTAATCAAACTTTCTTTGTTAGTGGCAATGCTGGAGGAACGATTACCTCTGGTTCAGTTGTTGTTAGAGTTCAAGGTGGACGAGTTGTCAATGCAACTGTTAAAAATGGTGGAGCCTATACGGGAGTAGACACAGCGTTTGGTTTGATTGATAACCATGATGACGGCATAAATAGTTACTCTTTGGGTGTGAATTTAACTGCAAGTCCTGCTATTGCTGATGTTCCTTATGTTACTGTTACAGATTTAAGTGGTCAAAGCGGTTGGTTCCGAGTTCAACCTGGACTTTCTGGGACATCTAATCTTTATGCAAACCCAAGTGCAACAGTTGGAGCAACCTTAGGTGGTAATCCCATTAAGTTGCCTGGTGGTCCAAGGTCAGGTTTTGATACCTCTCAAGTCTTTGGTGATGTTTCTGGTTCTCCAGGAATCGTAGGTTCTGCTGGAACAACGGTAACTTTAACTCTACCAAGAGGTATAGACAGAATTACTATTCAAAATAATACAGAAACTGCTGCTAGTGGCGTTTTTGCAGTCAACTATGGTGTTGTAAAACAAGGTAATGTTGTGCTAGACAATAGCACTAGAGATGTAACATGAACATAGTTTCCTTAGGGCGTACAGTTAGACCAGCAATAAACGGTCTAACTTCAGGGAGAGGATCTACAGACCAAACAACCATAAGTAAAAGAAAAGTTCAAGCTTATCGAGCTTTTGGTAAAGGAAGGTGGTCATTTGTTGTTAGAGCTAAAGCAAAAGGTCCTTATGGTGGTCGCAAAGGAAACTTCTTAAACATCGGTGTTTATCGACAGGCTGGGACACGTTATATCATAACACTTTTTGAAGATGATCAAGATAAGTTAGATGGTAATGTCAGCACCGCAGGGATTGATGGAATTGGAGCAACAACAGTAGAGGCAATTGTTTATAAAATTAACAACACTGTAATGAATACTTGGATTGAGGCTGAAATGCTTGTTAATTATACAAACCAAGAGTTTACTAATGCAGGAAATATCAACTTTGCTGATGCTCTTCCTCTCGAAGGAGGGAGGGGGTAAATGACCGTTGGAGAAAAAATACCTCTTAAGTTTGATTATGACAGTAACAATTCCCCTTCAGCTTTAGCGGAGTATACTGCGTCTGATGTTGTAGGTGTAACTAATGGTGGCACAGGAAGCTCTTCTTTAGGAGATTTTGGTCCAACTTTATCGGGAGTTAACCTGTCTGCGGCAACTGTTAATGGTATGCCTTACCCTGCGCCATTTGCTTATATTCAATTAACCGCAGATGATGCGGCTTCCTCTGACGAACAAAAGGTTGGGTATTCAAATACCCCTACTCAAGTTGTTTCAGATACAAATGATATTTCTTGGGATGATTCTGCTAAACAATTTATTGTAAAAAAAGCAGGTACTTATGAATGCGTAGGAAGAGTAGTTTTTGAAGGTGGATCTACATTAGTTGAAATGCATATTAATAAAGAAGGCAGCCCAGTAAATACTGCCACACCTAGGGCTCACACCACCGTTGATCCTGTTGAAAGAACCATTTCCGCAATATTCACTGCTGCTGTTGATGATACTGTGGATATTACTTATGAAGCAACATCAGCACAAACTACAGCAGCACAAATAGGAACAACCGTAACCGTTAAAAGGCTTAAATAATGACAACACAAGATAAAAAGACTACGATAACAAAAGAAACTTTAATGCCCTTAGGTATGGTAATTATGTTGTGTGGAGGAGTGGTTTGGATTAGTAGCCAACTTAGTTTAATTCATAATAAGCTTGAGTTACTAGAGTCTAGCTTAGAAGAGCAATGGACTAAGCGAGACATGGAAAATTGGGGCTTAAAGCTCAAGCTAGAGAACCCTAATATTGAAATTCCTACAATTGATAATTAATCAACCATATGATCTTGTCTCATTAGGTGTAGTAATCTGTCAGTGTATTGCTCAGTGAGTGTCTGTATACTTGTTTGTATGTTATACAGCGTTTTTAACCCTGCTACAGATATTTCAGATCTCTTGCTAAAATCCTCAAAAGATTGTGAAATCTCTTTTATCTTTTGATTATCTAAGCCGTTTAGCTTAGATAACATTCTGTTTATATCTTTTGGTGTTTTCATATTAGTTTTACCTCATGTCCTTCTGCTTCGTAATGTTTTTTTCTTTCTTGGGAGTGATCTTTTAAGTACTTCTCTTGGTCAAAGAAATCATACACATAAACCTTGTCTTTTGTCTCATGTTTTCGTAGAGCCCTTCCGAGGGCCTGTAGAGTAGCTATTTCAGATTTCATTCCTCTTGCATTGATAAAATGCGTTATTTCTTCAATGTTAACCCCTGTTTGGAGGATTTTAGTACCAATGAGGATGCTAGAATCTCCACATCCTCTGAATCTAGATATAGCTTCATACCTCTCTCCGATTGAATCGCACCCTTGGAGGAATTCACAATTGCCTCCAAGTAAGTCTTCCAAGGTTCTTCCATGGTCAAGTGATTTGGTAAGAATAAGGATACGGGCTGCTTTGTTTTTATTTTTGATGTCATCTACAATCTCCTTTATAATATTGTTTCTCTCTTCATTTTCAACGATGTACCTGTCGTATATTTCTAAATAACTTAGATGCTCATCTTCGTAGTTTGCTTTATACGGTCTGTCTATTATTTGAATTACGGGTTTCGTTAATTTTCCTTTATCTACTAACTCCTCTGTTGTAGCCACAGAGTATACTGGACCTAGCCCACCTTCTAGGTTATATTTGCTTATCTTTTGATTAGGGGGAGTTGCTGTAAATCCGTATCTGTAATTAGCCTCTGGAAAAGACTGTATTGCAGCTACTGTGGTTTTACCGTTGCTAAATTCGTGACACTCATCCACCATTAAGACTTCACAATCGAGATGAGTATCTAAAACTTTTTCTATACTTTGAACCGTGCAAAGCATGATATCTCCATCTATATAGCCCTCACTGAAACATAACCCTAAACCTTTAACTCCTAAGGACTTAAGGAACTCATACGTTTGTGTTAGCAGTTGCTTTGCATTAAATAAAAGCATCATTTTACGGCCATGTAAAGCTTTCACTAAACCCGCCATAATCAAAGTTTTACCAGCAGCAGTAGGTGCCTTTATAACACCTCGCCTGGTTTTTAGCATTTCTGTTATTGTTCGTTCTTGATAATCATAATAATTAATATTATCAAAGGAATGGTCTTGTATGGCGGTATCGTATTGTCTTGTATCTATTATCTTTGGATTAGCATCAACTTTCTTGAGATCGGCAAGAACTTTATCTAATAAACCTGTCTTAAACTTACCTTTTTTTGAAAAAAACTTTTTTTTACCGTCCCAAACTCTGCTTCTATACTGTCGGGAGTACTCTGCTCCAGGAACTTTAAATGAGTATAAATCTTCTAACGCACTTAAAAGCTTAGGATTGTCGGTAAGTAGTCTACAATTTATCGTGTTTATGTGGAGTTCCATACATACTATTATAGATTAGAGGCATATTCTATGAGTAATGAAATTCCACAAGCACCAGTAAATTCCGATGATGATCAAGTTGCGTCAATATTAGAACATCTCCCTGTTGAAACAGAGATTGATGTTTTGCTTCCTTCTAGAGGTATTCCTTATTTTGGAAAGGAAACTTCGGTAAGAATCAGACCAATTTTATTTGAAGATGAAAAACACATGGCTGTTGCATCTAGCGATAGGGATTATAACCCAGCACAATACTTATTAGGTAAATGTGTTGAGGGTATTGACCCAGGAAACCTTATTCTTATTGATAAGTTATTTCTTTTATTAAAAATACGCGAGTTGTCCTACGGTAAGGATTACTCTGTTGGTGCTGCATGTAAGCAATGTGGTTTTGCAAATAACCTAAATGTCCAACTAGATCAACTAAAAGTTAAGTATATCCCTGAAGATCTCGACGTATTTCAAATACCCGTAGATCTAAGCGGCATCAAAAAAACAGCAATTATCTCTACGCCCATAAGCGCAGAGGAACATTACTTAACTAATGATATTGACCAGCATTTATGGAGATTCATTAAATCAATAGATGGGAATGACTCCAAAACTGTTCTGTCCAAAGTCGTTAAAAAACTACCTTTATTAGATATTCATACTATTGTTAAATCATTTAGTCTAGAGCAATATGGAGTGCAATCAACAGTGAAATTTTCTTGTGATTCTTGCGACCATACTAACGTAATCTCACTGCCAATAGACGAAAATTTTTTCTCCGTGAATTAAAGAGGTCTTTAGATTTAAAAGACCTCATACAAGAAGCCTATATACTTGTAAAACAGATAGGTTTTTCCTATTCTGACGTAAAAACATTAACTAGAACGGAAAGAACGATGTTTTTAGACATATTAGCGCAAGATTTGGAGCGACAGAATAATGCCATTAATAAACACAACTGAGGTAGTTGACAGACATAATCGTCCTGGAGCCACATCCAGGGTGATGATTAGAACATTTTTCATCAATGATGGAGAATATACCGACCCATATCAAATTAGTTCGGTTCATGTATTTCAAAGGTCTCAAAACCTTTCCCCTAGCTCTGTACTAAACTCTTCTGGTACTGTTGCCTCTGGATCTACATCGTCTGCTGCGATGGTTTTTGGACCTAGCGGTACAGGTATCCTTGGTTCTGACACTGCGTTTGATGCAAGCAATTACAATGGGGTCGCAGGTGCAACCACCATTGTTCCTAATCCAGCAGGTACGGTTCAGTCCTGTTCTGCGTTAAGTGGAGTTTACAAACTAGCAAAAGGGGAGTTTGCGTGTGTCTTGGATGGCATTTTGGCTGGATCCTTGTCAGGCGTGGATCAAAACGGCACAGTTATGCAGAATACAGCGACTGCGGCTAGAGAGTATATTGATATTTGGACTGTTAAACTAGTAGAAGCTAGTGAGTTTAAGACATTCATCAATTACTTTGAGCTTTTTGATGATTCCTTCTTATCAATAACAGAGCCCTTACTTCTAAGAACTAAGAATAAACTATTCAATAGACAGGTTATCTTGGGATCAAAAACTGATCTTAAAATTGGAACTGAAGTTACTGTTGAAAATGATCGAATTGATGAGTCCGTAAAGAACTTGTTTAAAGACTCTGTTGTTACTAGTGCGACTGTAGTAATCAAAAAGTTAAACGAAGACTCCAGCTTGCCTTCACGGGTAACCGCTGTAAGTTCAACTAATGTGGATATCACATCAGATGATACAATAATCTACACGCTTGATACCGACACAGCTTTAGTATCAGGCGATGGGGTAACTTTGGACTCAGATGAGTTAGGTACGAGACGAGGGACTTATGCATTGCAAGTAACATACACTGTTCTTGCAGAGAAAATAGTAAGTCCGTTGATGTACTTTGTTGTTAAATAAGCTTTAAGCTTCTGTTCTCAAAGTTATACTCATAAGTTTTTTCAGTAAACCATTCATATAGGTCCTCACCTTCTGCGTGAGCTTCGTTCCAATCCTTATACTTAAAGGGAGGATTGCATACTGAAAACGTAGGTAGTAAGTATTTTTTTCTTAGGTTCTCAAACTTCTCGATGCCTCTTATACCTGCTTCATCATTATCATATGCTAAGATGATTCTACCCTCAAACTCTCTTATGGTTTGCATCTGAACATCGGAGATTGTGCTGCCCACTGTGCATGTAGCATTTAAGCCATTTAAATTCAGTGAGATGGCATCAGCGGGACCTTCGCAAATACATAGGTGTTCACGCTCAAAGTCGAAGGGGTAAAGAATATTGCTGGATTTTACGCCTTCTTCGACGCTAGGATTTAAGTACTTGGGTGTTACGTTGTGCGAGAGGCTTCTGGCTTGGAAAAAGAAGATATTGTCATCATAATCTTTGAATGGGATTATCAATCTACCTCGGTATTTGCCTTCAGTGGCCAAGTAGTAAGGCTCATCAACGAATTCCTTTAGATCAAACAAACCTCGGTCCATCAAAAACTTCCACGCTTTGACCACAAGGGGGTTAGTTGAATCATGGCTATCAACATTCACAGGCTCAAATCCTGTGGTGTTTAGCTCATAGTCGCTAATAGAGACCTCATCTTTTTTTACAGTTGTCTCCCACAAGTCCCACATTCCAGTCTCAACACCTTGAAACAGGAGCTTAGATTCCGCTGCCTTGTACGGAATTTCCTCTAGGATTGAGTATAGCTTTATAAAGTTACCTCTGGAGCCAGTTTTAAAGCACTGCCACAAGCCAGTCTCTAGGTTAATACTCATGTGCCTTTTGTAGTCATGCTCTATAAATACAGAGGGGAGGATTAATTCCCTATCACTTGAAGATATACGATAATCGCACTTCAACTTTTCGACTACATAGTCTTTAATAAACTGAGGACTAAACATGGTTTTTATAAATACAATAAGTAATTCAAAACGAGACACATTCAAGCAATGCAAACTCAAGTACCGTTATCGGTATGTAGACCGCATTGATGACTACGACATATCAAACACCGATGCTTTGCATTTTGGCTCATATATTCATAAAATATTTGAGGACGGTGTTGATTCGACTGAGATTTCCCAGTTGCGGAAATTAGCGGAGGAGGCCAAAGGCACATATTCTTTTGCTAAAGCGTACAATAAAAAGATCGAGCCCTGCCTTGAAAACTTCCTAAGATTTAATGCTTCTTTGCCTGAGAAGGGAATAACAGAGCAGCATTTTGATCTGGAGGTTACAGAGGGCATCAACATCAATGGTTACATTGATAGGGTGGTGAAAGGTAAGGAAGGTGGATACCTAGTAATTGATTACAAGACATCAAAACGAGAGAAGAGTAAAGTTGAACTGTACCAGGATCCACAACTAAAAGGTTACGTTTATGCGGTGCATAAGCTGTACAACGTGCCTTTAAATAAGATCACGGCTGCTCATTACTACCCTATTAGTGACACATTGGTTACCGTCCAGTATACTACCAATCAGATACACGCACATATTAGAGCGGTTGTTGATGATGTTTGGAAGATCAGGAAGAGTAAGAAAGTAGATCTTCTTCCTATAAGGAATCAATACTGTAACTGGTGCTCTTACAAGTCTCTTTGCCCTGAATTTACAGAAACTTGCTTAATTGAGCATAGACTAGAAGAAGCAAAAAAGAAAGATTAGTCTAGATATTTTTGAGTCCCTTGGATCAAAGGGTGGTAAATACTTATGTCGATGGCTCTAAAAAAGTTATCTACCTGCTCATCAGAATACTTACATTTCTTTGTTAAATAATTATATAAAGTATCTAGTTTAATAACTTTTTTCTTGTTTAGTGAGTTTAATATTTTTATTTGAAAGTGCTTAATGAATCTTTCACTAAACCTATGTCTCCATTTTTCTACAAATTCATTACTTAATGTAGTATTGATTAAATCAATAAAATCTATAAACTCTATGTCTGCATTACTATCCATTTTAATTAATCCTTAATATATCTAATTAGACCCTCATGTTCAGCATTTTTCAACAAAAAAATAGAAAAATTTTTGACGTTCGATCAACGATTGCGCGGTTAGTTGAGTTATATTATAACTATAGAGCAGATTCAAAAATGTGGCAGAATTTCTCCCTGAGAGCCGCTAAGATGGAATTAAGTATTGAAAAAAGAGAAGAGACTTTACTGAAACAGTTTACTCAGGATATACAAAAGAGCTATTCAAAGCTAGTCTCTGGTAAGTTTGTAGCTTTTAGTTACAACCGTTTGGATGGTATAAGTAAAACTTACCTAGCAATGATTGTGGGAACCAAACGAGGAAATGGGGTTTACTACAATAGAAATACAAAGAACACTCTTATGTCTTGTTTTTTGGTTACTTCGAGTACTAACCTAAATACTTTGGCAGTTGTGGCTACTGTTCTAAAAGAAAACGAGATGAGCAATACAAACAAGACTTTTTCTAATCTAACTAAGACTACAAACAATACTCTAGAAGAAAGGTCAGGTGTTAGCCAGCAGGGATTACAGGCTTTATTTCCCACAAATGAATTTAGAACTTTTAGACTTGAAACAGGAATGAAAAACATGTATGAGGTAACAATCTAATGGTAAACCCAAATCAAACTCCTTACGAAAGAACACTAGCAGAATTGTATGATTTGCCGTTGGCAATGACCCAAGCAATTGAGAAAGGTTTTTCTTCGATGTTTGGCATTCAGCAAAATGTTTTAGGTAAAACCATAGGTATCCCTCTTCTAAAGGGTGTTAACTCTCTGATACGTTTCTCTAAGGGTGCGTTTGACACGGCTAACAAAAACAATAAGCTGTTCCTACAGTTAAACCAGACTCTTCCCCAAGCATTAAATAGATCCGCACAACAATTAGAAGATATGCCTGGATCCTTTGAGGATAAACTAGGAATATTATTCTCTTTCCAGCGCGAAGGTTTCTTAGACGTAGGCAAATCTACTACCTTCTTGGCTGGTAGGATGAAGGTTACTGGTCAAAATGTTGGAGCTTTAGTAGCAACAAATAAATCTTTATTAATCCAAGGTAGGTTAAATCAGGCTCAGATTGATGGGTTTAATAAAAATCTAACCACTTTAAGTGTTGCTTACGGCGTTTCCACAGAGAAACTTCTAGAAGGTTTTGGGGAGTTGAACCGATCATTAGGAGTTCTATCTTTAGGTGGCACTGTTGATGAGGTGGGGACAGCGATCAGTCAACTAGGAGCGCAATTCCCTTTACTAACAAAAGACTTAGGTAGGTTCACAGATGCGTTTGTTACTGCTGATATATCTCAGCTAGGTATCTTAGGTGGCATTGATAATCTAGGTCAATTAACCTCTGGTATGGTTGGTAGCGGCAATGATCTTAGAAAGATTATTAGTGATACTGCAAATAGAGCAAAATCTTTTGCTAAAACCTTTGAAAAAGAAGGTCCTTTAACTCAAAGAGCAATTAAGAATATTGTTGGTGACTTAGGTGTCATGGCTATTCAATTGGATGATGCACTTATGGGCACTGCAAACCGAATAACAGAAGTTGATAAACTGTTTAGAGATGCAGGAATAGCCTTTACAACTGCTTTGGAGCCTTTTGCAAGAGCTATTGGAGATGCAACCATTGAAGTAGGAGAGTTCATAGCAAGAATTTCTAATAATATTCCCGACAGCCTTGCAACTGGTGGTGCCGTTGCTGGCGCTTTTGGAGGCGCATTAGGTATGGGTAGACTAGGGCAAGCCATAGGAGCAGGATTGGCTGGTAAAACTGCTGCTGGGATTGCAGCTAAAGCGGCAGGAACCGCAGTTGCGGTTCCCATTGCACTTAAGATAGGTGTCGTAGCTGCTTTTGCTGCACTAAGTTACGGTATATTTAAACTTATTCAGCGTTCTAATGAGTCAGCAGAAAAGGCGGCTAATGCTACAGCAGATAATACCGCTGCTTTAGTAGACATAGAGAAAAAGAAAGAGCGAGACACTTTTGGGTCATCAAGATTTGAAAGACTTGCCACAAGAGCATTGCAAGATAATATCTTTAGGGTTGCCATGTCAGAAGCAGTTTCCACTAGAGCGATCACACAAGGCTTTGCTACACAAGCTGAATTGCTTGAGACTTTAGTTGGACAAGGATTAATTCCAGAACCCCTAACAGTGAGATAATAAATTATGGCTTTAGACGTTAGAATAGATCAGAAATTAGAACAAGATGCTAAGTTAGTATTTAAATTTCCACACCCTACTGGAAACAAACCTGCATTCTCTAGAACGTGCCCATTCTTTGAAAACCCAACAATCAAAGAGGAGCAAACTGCAAACCTAATTAAGTATGATGTAATTGGCAGATCAGGGAATGTCTTTGGTTATACTGGAGCGAAATCAAGGACATTTAATATTAGCTTTTTCATTACTTTACCTCACATACTGGAGCTTTCTAGAGGTTTAACGGATGCACAGCCCACGCCCTCAGACTTATCTAAGGAGGAGCAAAAAAATGCGTTTTTCATAGATTCGGGAGACGCTGAAAATTTTGATAATGGTTATTTTAAAAATGCATTCAAATATATTAATAGGATTGCTCCTGACGAAAGTTCAGAATTATCTTTTTTAGAAGAAAACTATGCATCGCTTGGTGTCGCTTTAGATTCTACTACTGCCCAAGCCATGGATCTTATCTTGTACTGGGCTAATTTGATTAGAAGTAGCACGTTAACTTATTCTCCAAACCCTTCAGTTGGTCCACCTACAATACGATTTACTCATGGATCGTTATATAGAGACATTGCAACCGTAGCTAGTAGGTATAATATATCAGTAGATGATAGATATGGTTACGACACAGTTACTCTTTTACCCAGAAGACTTGAGGTGGCCTTAACTTTACACGAAGTACAATCTAATACAGATTTAGGATTTGAACAAGGCAAAGACTTTGTTCCTGATAGCATTGCTGGTTGGGAACAAGTAGTAGGTAGAAGAGATTTACCAAGGACCTCGGTATGACACAAAAAGATAAACCAAGTTTAAGCAGATACACTTACGGAGTTTCTGTGTTAAAACACAAAGATAAGTATGTAACAACCTCTGTAGGAAGTTCATATGATACTTTTTTACAGAGAATGCCTCTTAGTGCTAGTAAAAAAGGAAAAGTTCCATCCTTTGTAGAACATAGACCTGATTTAGTATCGGATGTGTTCTATGACACGCCAGGATATTGGTGGTATGTCATGGCTTACAACGGTCTAACTGATCCGTTTGAGCAGTTAAATCCTGGCGACGATATATTTATACCAGAGCTATGAACTATAGATACCCAGTTAATAATTACAGATCTAGTAAAATAGGTAGCTATCAGATTATCCTTTCTGTTGATCCTTTTGTTGTAGACAACCTAAAGAATAGAAGTACTTCAAGCAAGTTTTTGCTTGACGAAGTAAAGAGTTCTAGATTTAGCACCATTTTTAACAGCGCGGACTCTAATTTTATAGAACTTGTACACAACTTTAACCCTCAAGATAAATCAGGATCTACAGTAAACATAAATATGTTTGATCCAGGATTAAACTTCTTGAATGAGTTGTTTTTTGCGTTTAATCAAAAAAGCTTGAAAACAATTGTAGACTCAGCAGAGAACGAGGAGCGTTCACTTCGTGAATACTTTACTAGTTTAAAAGAAGTAAATCAAGAGATTAAAGAGAGTAATACATATAAAGATGTTAGGACTGAACAATTAGACAAGACTGATCCGTTAAAAATGGTGCAAATCAACAAACTTGGTGGTGGTTATGTTACGAATTTTGTAGACAATCCAAGATATCTGGTACTGGAAAATGAAATAGATCACACTGACCGATTAATTGACGCAGCAGAGCAGAAAAAAGCAGCCTTGACAGAAAGTATACAGGCTGAGATAAGTAAAAGAACAATGCCAAAGGTTTATATTATGTATGGCATAGGAAATGATCTAAAAGATTGGGCAGGACCCTTCGAAACTTTTCTAGGTGATGTTAAACATAAAAATGATGGAAGGCATGAAACCGTTCAATATGAGTTTGTTGTTGATTACATTAGCGATCAATTATCTGTTCAAATAGACACACTAGAATCCAAGAGTTCCTTATTTTCTGATGGATCCATACCTTTTTTGGTTTTTGGAACTAAAAGAGATACCAATAGAGAAGAAGGAGAAGCAGGAGAAAATTTTCCCGCTGGAACCTACTTAGACCCTGGTTTAGATTCAAGAATATTTGATACTAAGTCTTACACTATACATGATATCATCGTTAAACTTTTATCTAATTATTTATTTAAACTAGGAATAAAAAATCATATAATACTCCTACCTTTTTTAGATGATATGTTGGCTGGATTATTAGAGAGGTGTGTTTTAGAGAGTACGCCTATATTGGGAATTGATATTATTTCTGGAAATTCAACCTTATCGGGAAAAACAGGGGAAGAAAAAATTACCTATGTATCACAAATATCAGAGTTTTTGTTAAGAAATGATATAGGGGGTTTACTTAATGTAGTTGCACCTGATCCATCGACTGACCAGCAAGCATCGGCACAAGAAAAGTTGCAATTTGCTTTTAGGGACTCGAATAGTATTACAGCCTCAAGAACTAAAAGAAAGTTCATAAATACTGTGTTTGGTAAACTATTTAGTACTATTGGTTTAAAGAGCACAGCCGCAGAGGGTGACAGCGATGAAGGCGCTCCTGTTTTAATGAAAGTAGATAAGCCAGAGGGAGGCGGTTATGGTGATTTTATAAAAATAAACGATCCTTTCAAAAGAGATTTTCATCAAAACACTAACCAGTATACCGATCCCGTCCAAGGACAAACTGGTTTCATAGAAGCAAAAGAAATTTTAAGCATAAAGCTAGGGCCTAAGTATGCAGAAGTTGAGTCCGATACAGCGTTTAAATGGCAGGACCCTTTACGGGAAATAGTTCACTCTTTAAATAAGGTTTCCACAAATCAAACAATTAACTATGATGGTTTTTTTGTAAGTGACCAAGAAACTAAAAATATTCTTAATAGAAAGTTTGAGGGTGGAACTTTTGCTGGTTATGCCTATGGGTATGCTTCACAAGAAAAGAACCCTGGCTACCATGGTAAAGGAGCAGATCGTCCTAAGACTAAACCTATGAATGATGATCCTATTTTTGTTTTTGGCGATAGGGAGCTAATTAGATTATTTTTATATGGTGGTTTATCTACATTAAGATCAACCGAGCCAGAGCTTTTTGATGACATGAGTAACTTGATAAATTTTGCAGGTTTGCCTTTCATGCCAAAAGAAAACGGAAACGTGAGTGTCCAAGATCCTATTTGGAATTATTTCAAAAAACAAATTCAACTTCTTTCTGAAGATAGAAATAATTATTTTGAGAACACATACAAAA
>Ga0208919_1000502_pt1 | contig 26303 bp, 16 predicted proteins | sample 4_EtaG_FD_184076 | JGI IMG/M metagenome (GOLD analysis project Ga0208919, IMG submission 184076) | Marine viral communities from the Subarctic Pacific Ocean - 4_ETSP_OMZ_AT15127 metaG (SPAdes) (version 3) | ecosystem: Environmental > Aquatic > Marine > Oceanic | place: Pacific Ocean | collected...
ATCATCTGTGGTAAGTCCTGTAAAGTTTCTAGTATTTAAAAATACACCCCAACCCATATGTGCATGACTTGAACATTGATAAAATAAAACAGATGGGGTACTGTCAGTTGGTATGATTTGTGTGTACGCACCAGATGAGCCTGGAGTTCCACTTGTTGTTACACCAGTTGTGTATGCAGTTGATTTATCTGCTTCGTAGTAAAATCTTAATGGGTGTCCAGAGTTACTTGAATCTGATTGGTCAAATTTGTATGTATTTAATGGAATCATTTGAAGGTATGGAGAAAACACACCATCAATTTTATAACCATTTGAACTGCCTGTACCATAATAAGGGTGTGATGAATCTTTAGTTGCAACGGTTACACTAAGCTCCTGAGCAGTAGCACTATAAGGAACAGCTGTATCTAATTCTAAGTTAGGGTCTGAACCTACAAACTTACCAGTAGTGGAATTGTATTTTAAGTATTTGTTATTAACCTTTGCTGTATCTCTATCAACATCATCTAAAAACTCTAATCTTACCTCACCACTTCCAGCACCAGACATTTTATTACTTGCGATTTGTTGAGAAACAAGCGACCTAAAGTTATCAAACTCTTTTCTTATTGTATCAATCTCAGATAACTGTTCTTTAACCTCTGTCTTAGATTTCATATCATCTAAGTTATCAATAACATTAGTGATAAGTTCTTGTGTTGCTTCAACTGTTTCTTCTTTAGTTGGTAATGCTCTTTGTTTAACTTCTGTAAGTGCCTTTGTTATATCTACTGGAGTATCTTTTGCAACTTCAATTATATTTACTGGTTCTAATTCTGGTAATACAAATTCCTCTTTTTGCATCTCTTTCGTTTTCTTCTTCATCTTCTCGATATATGAACGATAGATTGCAGCCTCAGCAGTCTTACCCATTTCTTTTGCACGTTGTTCCATTGCAACTGCAGCTTGTATTTTGTGTGCGTGTGTCTTACTAGAACCTTCTATCTTCTTGACACTTGCTCTTGCAGTTTCAACATCTTTGAAACCTAAACCTTGTATTGTTCCTTTTGGATTTTCGTCTGTGTATAAATCAGAGTGTTTGTCAGAACCAGCAGGTTGACCTTTTTTGCGTGGTATTCTTGGTTCTTCTACTAGATTTGAGAATAAGTTTTGAAGAGCTTCTATTTGATTGTTTACTTTTTCTTCAGAAACAACTGGTTTAGGTTGTGGATATATATCTTCTACTTGTAACTTTAATGCGTCTGTATCTTTAACTTCTGGAGGAGCATCTAGGATAGCACCAAAAGAGGACATCAAACCAGCAAACGCACCTAGTTTATTTTCATCTTCTGTTGATAATGATTTTGTTTCTTTAATGTCAGCAACTATTCTGGTTTTTTTTGAACTAACATTTTTGTATGTATCGGTTGTTTCGTTAACCTGTGTGTCTTTACTACTGGTATCCACTCCGTTGGGCCTAACAGTATCAACGGACTTTTTTTCTGTCTTTTTTTGTATATTCTTGTCATTGGACTCCTTTGGAGATTCATCAATAACTTTTACAACTTCTTGTACAGACGTGAGAAAACTATCAAGTTCTTTTACTTGGGATTCAGTCTTAATTTTGTTTTCTTTATTTTCTACTTTTGCGTGTTTAGCTGCATCTTCGAGTTCTTGAAATAAACTGGCTAAATCTGATTTGGTCGCAAGATTTAAGTCTGACATGACAATCCCCTTTTTACTATTTATATAAAGAGATTATCCTATACTTTATACGCCAAGTCATTTTCACCTGGCCACTCTACACCAACGGCAGGTTTTCCACCTGAAGTAAATGTATGAGCAGTACCAGCATCAGCAACACCTGTTAATGAAACAACTGCTTCATCACCAAAGGTACTTGGGGTAAGAGATAATTTGAAAGTATTAGTTGTTTTTCCAATGATATAATAAGTTTGTCCACTTACAAGACCTTTAATCGGATTATCTGCACCTTCTTGTCCATCATCATAAACTACTATTTCATCATTTACATAACCATGACCATTAATTGTAATAGTGTTATTAGATGTACTCACTACACTTGCAGATGTTCCGTTAACTGATTTAGGAGCTCCCTCTGATGCACCAGCAGTAGTTACATATAAAGCGGCAAGTGCGTCAACATCACCAGCACCTGCTATTGCAGATTTTACAGCTGCATATACAGTTCTAACTGCTGTTCTAAATGCAGTTACTTTATCTGGAACTGCAACACTTGTTTCTGTTTTACGAGCAATATACCAATCAGTTGGTGTAAGTAGATTATTTGCTCTTGTTTTTATTTGTGCAGAATGATTTGCTTGTAGAGTAGATAATGTTTTTGCATTACTTCCGTATGTAATAACTACTGTTCCAGCACCAGAATTATATACTGGGGCGCTTGTAGTATTATTGTAGTATGCATCATTTTTGTGAGAGCCACTATAGGTAATTTCTATAACACCAGCATCACTTAATTCATCTGAAGTTGCAAGGTTTAACCAATTTCTAGGGTGTTGATTGCCTGTTACTGGATGCACAAAGGCATCAGCATTTCCAAAAGTTCTATTGATTGACCCATCTTTAATTAAAGCCCATGCCATATTATATCTCCTATTGTTCTATTTATAAGTCTTTTATCGAGCAGTCGCATACTTTAGACTGTTATGAGCCCAAGCTCCATATATATAAGTTTCTGCAACATTTGGGTCTCCTGACGCTCTTAACTTAAACCCATTTGAAAGTAAGTCTATAAAAGTACCAGTATCCTGTGCAGCTTCATCATTTGCTTCTAATTGATTATTATCGACATTATATCCTGCTCTTACATTATCATACATTTCCCAATCACTTGTGCTATCTATTGATTTCAGCATGACAAGAGCTGGACTGAATCCAGTATACACGAAAGTTCCGTTGGCATTGCCGTTGCCTTCATAATGCCCAAATTTAGAATGGCCATAAACTGAAACAAATTGATAAATGATAAAATTATCTCCATTTTCAAACCTAGTTTGACTACCACCAGTAGTACTAGTTCTATTCCATGCAAGGAGAGAACTTGTAATTTGGTCAGTATCTACACTTCCATTACCTGACGCAGCTTGAGCAGCATTTTGTGAAAGATACAAATAGTGGTCAGCTGCCATGTGATGATGCCAACAACCCCATTGGTTATTATTACCATTACTATCTCTATCTTTCATCCACAGAAATTCTGGTTTTGCTCCCATTCCATGAGCCATAGTAACAGCACTACTTCCACCATCTCCTTGATATAAAAGTATACCATGACCATGAGTTTGATTTATTTGTCCTGTAGCATTAATATCGCCATCATTAAGTGCTGTTGTTGTACCGCCATTTAATCTCCATTGGTACGCAACATAATTGTTAGTATTATTATTCACATAATTTAAACTACCACTTATTGTAAAGTTAGATGAAGATGATGCTGTCACGCCATCATTTGAACTACCCTCAGAAACATTATTACTTGGATGTAAATAACTTGTGCTACCAAAATTAGCATTTGGGGTATTATTAACCACATAGTGTCTCCTACTTGCGTCCATATCTTTAATCCATAATAAATCAGCTTTAAAATCTGTTGAGATTGTGCGAGATTGTCCATTACCAGTATATGTTAATGCATCAAATGCTTTCTGTGAATAATCGTCATCAGTTTCAGCAGGGTCGATTGCTTCACCCAATGGAATGTTTCCTGAGCAAAGTGCTAATCCTTTAGGACTGTAATAAAAATCTCCAAATCCATTTGAGTCAGCATTTCCCTGTGCTGTTTTAGCGCCAGCAAAAGAACTGTCTTGACCAAAGTTAAATACCATAGGAGAACTACCTACTACTGAAGGATAGTATGGCATAGTTGAACTACTAGCATGAGCACCAGCAGTCATATTTGTACCAAACGTATGGTCTAAAGAATTATTTACATATACTTTTATTACACCATTATTAACATGAAATGCTATAATATCTCCTGTACCAATACTGCTTGTATTTGCTTCTCCAGTTCCTTCATAACGATACTCTCCAGTTTGAACTGCTACAAAATCGTGATTTTGTTGATTAGCTTGCGTTGTTGTCGTTTGCACGCCAGGATAACCATAAACGTGATTTTCACTTATACATTCCCAATACCATGAACCTGTCATTGGAACTTCAAAAGTACCATAGGCTGCTACCCAAGCACCTCCACCTGTTCCTTTTTGATTACCTTCTGATAAAGTTGCACTATTAACATTATTTAAAGGATTTAGAACACAAAAATTACCAGAACTAGAACTACCAAAAGTAGGCGAGTCTAAAGTATGGTCGTCTGCATCTACGTTAGTTAAAGCAAAAGTATGACTATTGCCGCTTGAATCTGTACCTAGATTACTTGAATCTGCCATCTTTAAATATACCCCATTTGTGCCAAATGTGAGTCCACTAGGGTCTTTGGGAATCCAGACGCCGTTCTTGGTCTCGCCAAAATCGCCGACGGCCTGTGCTGTTCCATCTATGACCACGAATTCTGTTATATATCCATGATAATCATATGCTGCATCTGATGCCGCTCCTATTCGTATATTAGCACCAGTATTAAGAACCATAGTTTGGGAAGCATCGGCTGGCATAGTTGAAGTATCTAAAACGGTTTGTCTTTCACCATTAACATACAGTTGAGCTCTGTCTGCTTGTGTTGAATTATCCATATCTATGATACCAACTACATGATACCAGGCCGCAGGGTCACGAAATACTCTTGTTGTTTCTATTTCAAATTTAACTGCACCACCTGTTTCACCTCTAAATTCTAATGTATCATCATCTAAAATAGTAAGACGAACTGCATTGTTACCATCTTCATGTGCTGAGAATATATATTGGTACGCACCTAATTTCGCCCTTTTAAACCAACATGAAATTGTACCATGTGAATTAGAACCATCACCAGACCTTCCATCATTTAGATATCCTGTGCCGTTAAAACGAGCACTACCTTCTATTTGATGCTCGTAGAAATCGCCTGCTCCAGTTGAGTACATTAATTGTGAAGAACCTATTGGGCCTGACATAATATATTATCTCCTAACCAAATGCTAATTGTGGAGTTCCAAGTGCAACCCTATTAGCAGCAACAACAACGTATGGTATTATATCCGTTGCAGAAGCAGTTGTTGTAAGTGTAATACCACCAGATGCTGGTGATTCATAATCGGTGCCTAGCGTCAAAGTTCTAGAGCCTGTACCATCTTGAATGATAGCAATAAAACCAGTTTGCCCTACTGTTTCTGTGCTAGGGTTTGCAAGAGTTATGTTACCTGTTGCAGTAAGAACAAAATTTTGATTAGCATCATAATCTAAAGTAGTAGAACCTGTTGCGTTTGCAGTACTAGTTTTTCCTACAGCACCACCACCGAATTGTGTTTTTAAATTTTCATCTATTGATATTGCTGGAGTTGTACCTAACGCAGAACCTTTACCAATAACTAAATCATCAGCAGAATCATCTAATCCTATATAAAAATCTTGAGCATTACCATCAAACACAATCTTTGCATCTTCAGCACCAGCATCACCAATCGTTAGAGTTGGTGTTGCACCAGTCATGGTTATATCACCATAAGTAGTTACTTTTAAATCTTCATCTATGGATATAGCAGGTGTTGTTCCTACAGTACTTCCTAAACCTATTAAAAGGTCATCAGCAGAATCATCTAATGCAATGTAATAATCTTGTGCATTACCATCAAACACAATCGCAGTATCAACAGCGGCTGCATCTCCAATAGTTAATGTATCATCTGTTATTGTAAGTATACTATTAGTTCCAACAGTAGAACCTTCACCAATAACCATTTTATCGGCAGAGTCATCTAATGCGATATAGAAGTCTTTAGCATTACCATCAAATACTATTTTAGTATCTTCAGCACCAGCATCTCCTATGGTAAGTGTTGGTGTAGTACCAGCCATTGTGATACCACCATGAAATGTTGCGAGTAAGTTTTCGTCAATGGCAACTGCTGGAGTTGTACCAACTGTACTACCTAGACCAATCAATAAATCATCAGCACTATCGTCTAGTGCGATATAGAAATCTTGTGCATTACCATCAAATAAAAGAGTAGAATCTTCAGCACCAGCATCACCAATTGTTAGTTTAGGTGTAGTACCAGTTATTTCTATATCACCAATAATATTACCAGTAACAGTTAAGTCACCAGTAACACTTAAATTTGAAGCAGCAGTTACATTACCAGAGAATGTACCACCACTAGCAGGAACAACATCAGCAACTGAAAAAATATCATAACTAATTATTTCCATATAGTCATTTGCAGTTAATGCTGTCAAACCACCTATGGTATTTGCAGTTGTTGTGTTGTAGTCGTTTGAGCTATCTAACATCACACCATTTAGATATACGTCTACATATTTTCCATCTGAAAATTTAAGAGTTCTACCATTATCATCTGAACCACTTATAGTAGTTTCACTTCCAGAGGCAGTAAATTGAAATCTATCTCTGATTCCAAATCCTGTATTTGACCTTCCTAAATATGGCATTGTTTAATCCTTATCTTTATCTCTATCTTTATTTATAATTCTTTTTTAACTCTTATCTACTTTTACCCAACCTTTAGTGTTGTCTGATTGGTATAATGTTTCAACCCAATAGTAACTATTTTCACTATCGTCTGTTACATCTATTGGAGCTTTCCATTGACAAGTTGTATCATCTAGAACCCAACTTGCAAAAGGTTTCGGTGGAATAAAAGCATCTTTGTCTGCATCATAAGTATATCCTATTCCAGCATAATTTTTCCTAAATGGTGTTCCACCCAAAAGATGAGTATTAGCAACAGTATTATAGGAAGTCTGTTTCCAAGTATCACTAGTACCATAAAGATTATTAATAAAAGTAACACCAGCACTTTCTGAAGTTGCTATATCATTATCTACAACTATAACAGTAGTTACTATATTGTTTTCATCTAATTTTGCAAAATGTGCCATTATCCTGTATAACTTCCAGAAGAATTATATGTTAATATTGTAAAATCACCTGACGTAGCTGCTCCAGGCGAACCACTAGTTGTTGTAGAGTAAAACTCTGTCGGTATTTTTAATATTACAACACCACTACCACCAGCACCACCTATTGATGAATTACCATTACCTGCTTGGTCTGTTCCACCAGCTCCACCACCACCAGTATTTGCTGTACCCGCTGTTCCAGCTGCATTGGAGGTTCTAGTACTAGCACCCCCACCAGTTCCACCAGTTCCTAAAGTTACTGAATGAGAACTCCAATTATATATCCATGCGCCACCAGCACCACCGCCACCTCTTGCAACAGAAGAACCAGTTATTGAAGATGCAAGTCCATCTCCACCATCACCCACAACATCATTAGCAAAATCAGTATTAGCACCCACTTCTGATGCTCCTCCACCACCTGGCCCATAATTTGCTGGATATGGAGAACTATTACCCATTTCTCCCCTTCCACCAGCAAAACCTTGACCTGTCGTTCCAGCACCACCATTAGTAACGGCAGGGTGGTCATCTCCATAAATTGAACCACCACCTGAACCTCCTACATTACCAGTTTTTTCAGTAGGATTATCACCACCACCAGCGCCACCGCCAATAGAAGTTATAGTTGCAAAAACTGAGTTTGCACCATCATTACCTTTACGACCATTATTTGTGTCAGCAAAACCTGTAGCAGCAGTACCACCAGCACCAACTGTTACTGTATATTCCTGACCAACTGTCGGTATAAAAGGAGTTTCAGCAGCTGCTCCACCACCAGAATTTTCTCCAATAGTAGAATTTCTATATCCACCAGCACCACCGCCGCCGCCTTGACGACCACCACCAGAACCGCCTCCAGCGATAACAAGGTATTGTATATGATATGCTGGTAGAGGTGCTTTACCACCACCAAATCCCAAAATGTTATAACCAAACATAGTCATTTTATGCGTCATTCCCAGCGTCTGTTGTGAAGAATAATTTGACCCCTAAAAGTCTAGCATCTCCAGATTGGTTGTCGGCAGATACATCTCTGTTTATTTGAAAAAACACTTGGTCATTAGCTGCTGGACTTCCAGCAATTGTTACATTACCACTTTCTACTGAAACCATTAAATCATTTGAAGTACCACTATGTGCAAGTGCAGTTGTAGCAACAAGTGTACCAAAAGCAGTATTAATAGAGTCATCACTAGATACTGCAATACCACCTAATTGCCATGCAACTGTTCCTGTATTTGTTCCTGTTACTGTCCAAAAAGGTTGGAAGGTAATTGTACCTTCATTCCATGATTTAGGAAATGCTACAGCAAATTGTGCAAACTCGTCAGAACTTGCGTCAAAATCTAAACATTTTAAATCTGGTCTTAATGCAGTTGTTTCTACTTGTGCTATATCTGCACAACCATTTGTTGTACTTGGATACATTGCACTTGCTGGAACCCAAATTGATTCTTTACCAGCAAATTTAGCAGCTGCACTAGCAACGGTTGGAGTATTTGAAAAGTTTACTATTGCATTTTCGTCAATTGCAATAGCAGTAGTTGTTCCTAATGCATTACCAACACCAATAACTAAATCATCAGCACTATCGTCTAAACCTACATGGAAGTCTTGTGCATTACCATCAAACACAATTTTTGCATCTTCAGCCCCAGCATCTCCGATAGTCAATGTAGGTGTTGCACCACCCATAACAATATCACCACCAGTTGTTATTTGTAAATTCTCATCTATTGCTATTGCTGCAGTTGTTCCTACAGTAGAACCAAGTCCAATCAATAAATCATCAGCACTATCGTCTAGTCCAATATAAAAATCTTGTGCGTTTCCATCAAATACTATTTTAGTGTCTTCTGCACCAGCATCACCTATTGTCAAAGTTGGTGTTGTACCAGACATAGTGATACCACCATGAAATGTTGCTAATAAATTTTCATCAATTGCTAAAGCAGGTGTTGTACCAATTGTACTACCTAGACCAATAAGTAAATCATCTGCACTATCGTCTAATGCAATATAAAAGTCTTGTGCATTACCATCAAATACAATGGCAGTATCTTCTGCACCAGCATCACCTATGGTTAATGTAGGTGTAGTACCAGTCATGGTTAAATCTGTAGTTAAACTTAATAAATTAGAATCTATTTTACTTAATGCCATTTTTTAGTCCTTATTTTTATTCTATTTATTACGATACGGCAGCACTAAAAGGTGTTGCTTCAGTTCCACTTGCAGTTAATACGCCTTTCACAGAATATTGATTTGTTGCCATATCAACTAAAGTTAATTCATCTCCAATAGATACACCACCTGTTGTTGTACCATCTAAGGTAATTGTATCACTAGCTGCAACGGTATTAAAAGTCTGAACTGTAGCAGCACTATCTTGATGTAATATTACCGAACCATCTATTGTGTCATCTCCATTTGCAACTTGAATTTTGTAATTTGAAGTATTAACAACACTTACTATAAAACGATATTCTGCACCTGAACCAGTTGCAGCAGGTAACGTAAATGTTGCAGCTGCATTACCACCAACTTCACCCATAAGTAAAGTTTTTCCAGCATGTGTTGCAACAGTAATACTACCTGTCGCAGTAAGTGTTACGATAGGGGTAATATTTCCTGTAACATTTCTTGCCAATAAATCTGCTAAATTTCTTGCATTACTCATTTCTTAATCCTTATAGTTTATACGCTAAATCTTCTTCACCAGGCCAATCATTTACTGTTTTCATTATACCTAAAGATGTAAATACATGAGCATCTCCAGTATCAGCAACACCTGTTAATGATATAGCTGCTTCATCACCATAATGACTTGGTGTTAAAGATAACTTAAAGGTGTTAGTGGTTGCACTATGCACATAATATTGTTGGCCATGTACAAGACCTTTAATTGGATTGCCTGTGCTATCTTGACCATGACTGTAAGAAAGACATTCGTCATCTACAAACCCATGTGAATTTTTTGTGATAGTATTGTTTGAGTGACTTACAACTCCAGTCGAATTACCAGCAACTGTAATTGATGCTGTTGCACCAGTACCATTTGTGTTAACAGTTTTTAACGCATCAATATTGGCTGCACCATTGATTGCAGATTTTGACGCAGCATATACTGCTAATACTGCAGCTCGAAATGCGATTATTTTATCTGGTATTGCAACACTTCTTTCATACTTACGAGTTACATACCAATCAGTTGGTGCAAGTAAATTGTTACATCTGTTTTTTATTTTTATTAATTGTTGTGTTTTTACATCTGCTAAAGTTTTATCAGCAGCTTTAGCAATAGTTTCTGTAACACTATTACCATCACTTTCTATTGCATAACTTGGATTGTCTTCAGTATGGTATTCACCATCTAAATGAGATGCTTTCGTAACTGGTAAAATACCAATTGCTTTCTTTTCTGCATCTGTCCATAAAGTAAATATTGAACGAGGATGTGTAATACCATCAATTGTAATAATTCTTGGTGCATTTATTATTTCTTGTATCGAACCGTCAGCAACTCTTGCCCACATTTGTAATCCCCTTTTATTCTATTTATAAGTTTTTTACCTAGCTGTTGCATACTTAAATGGATTATGAGCCATCGCCAAGTATATGTAAGTTTCTGCAACATTTGGGTCACCTGAAAGTAAAAATTTAAATCCATTACTGTAAATATCAATCGCATCTGTCGTTTGTGCTTGGGTTGTATCATTCCATTCAAAATAATTATTGTCAGGATTATATCCCAGTCTTTCATTATCAAATACAAACCAATCACTTGTGCTATCTATTGATTTGCATACAACGAAAGCTGGGCTAAATCCAGTATACACAAAAGTACCGTTAGCATTACCATTGCCCTCATAAGAACCACAATCAATATAGCCCTCTAAATTTGCAAAGCAATAAGCTAATACAACATCACTAGCACCATTTAAATTATTACCATCTACTGTAAATACCGTTGCTGTAGGCATAGTTCCACCAAAAGTTTTATAACTTTGATTTGTGTAAAGTGCTTGAGTACCATCTAATCTTAGAGCATTATGAGCAGGTGATGAACCACCACCATTACCAACTGAGTCATGGAATATTTCCCATTGGTCTGTATTTCCAGCAATTTTTTTACACAACAACATGCTTGGTGCTGAAGATAATCCATGGCCAACTGTAATAGCATTACCCCATGAATCATTAGTGCCTGTCCATTTAACTATAGAAAAATGACCTGACGGGTCTACCTGAACGGTAGAGTTTACTGAGCCATTTGAATTAGTGCTTGTAGTTCCGCCATTTGCTCTCCACCCATGTGCTACATAAGTTTCAGTATTATGATTCATTCCATCCCAGCTTTCGTCTGTTTTAAATCCTGTAGAAGTAAACTCTAAATAATCAGTACCACTTGTTACACTTAAAGCAGTACCGCCAGGATATATGTAATAATCATCTCCTCTGGTAGTATCCCAGAATTGAGCACCATATCCTCCACCTGTGTTACCTCTCATTTTTATACTTACCCAATCAGGTTTATATCCAAAGGTTACATTATTAGATGTTCCACCATCATTTCCTGTGTATAAAACTGTTTTGAAGAGCTTCTGGGGAAAATTGTCGTCTGTTTCGGCAGGGTCGATTGCCGCAGCTAAAGATAAATTTGCAGAGCAAACTGCAAGATAATCTGTTGGGGGCGCAGTAAAGAAATTTCCATTTCCGTTTGCATCAGCGTTACCACCAGCAGTTTCGCCGCCATTGAAAGTTCCATTCTGGCCAAAATTCATTGTGATTATAGGTTGACTTCCACCAGTAGGAGCTGCTATAGGTATCATACCACTAGTAAAGGCATCGGCTGGTGTCCATGTTGCACCTGCTCCTGTTCTACTAGCACCAGAAGTTGGGTCACCAGTAGAACCTCCACTTATTGCTTGGAATGTTCCATTTTTACTAACATAAAAAGCACCATTATCTAAATCAACAGCAATGCCCATAACATCACCATTAGAACCTCTTGAGCCACCATAAGTTCCTACTATTGAACCATCTTTTCTAACTTTATTTTCATTATTAGTATACTGAACAGAACCAGTATCATTATAATTACCACCATTCATAGTATACCTATTAGGGTCAAGAATACCAGCTGCTGGAGAATAATCTCCTGTGCCTCCACCCCCATCTATTCGATATTCAAAATACCATTTACCAGAAGCAGGTGTTTTATGAGTACAAGGACGTTGACTATCTGTACTACCACTATATTTGATAGTTAAATTACCTTCAGATGTAACTCCATATTTTGCATCAGTTGTTTGCTCTCCTCTATAAGCTGTGTTTATACTACAAAAATTATTAGTAGGCGAGTCTCCCAGTTGGTCATGTGTTGCTATAGTTCCAACATGTGAAAAGTCATTATCATTACCACTATAATCTTCTCCCATAGCACTTGAATTTGTAAATTTTAACCAGAAACCATTATTGCCAAATGTGAGTCCACTAGGGTCTTTGGGAATCCAAACGCCGTTCTTGGTCTCGCCAAAATCTGAAATAGCAGCTGTACCGTCTATACATATAAAATCTGCCATTAGACCACCCCACCAACCAGCATCATCATACACATACCTACCTATGTGCAGTTGGTGTCCATTTTTACCTACTGATGAATCTGTATTTTGACTTGGTTGAGCAGCACTATTAATATCCCAATAACTTGTATCACTAGTTAAAGGTTCTTGGTCGCCATTTATATAAATTCTAATTCTATTTTCAGCAGTACCTTGACTAGAATCATATATCATAACTACTTGATACCAAGCTGAAGGGTCACGAAATCTTCTTTTAGTCCATGCCGCTCCACCGCCAGGAACAGCATATCCAAGAGAATCACTATACCCTGTAGGATTATTTGTATTAAATTCTATCATGTCATTTGCAGCGCCATTACCACTACTAGCAGACCATAATTTAGTATTTGTTGTACTACCAAATTCTGAATTAGTACCATCTGCTCCTGCTCTTTTTACCCAAACAGATATAGCAAATTTATCATCATTGGTTGCAGCTTGACCCCAAGTCTTTTCTAATGCTTGGTCTGTTCCATTTAATCTTAAACAGTTTGTAATTTTATATTCGTAAAAATCAGAACTACCAGAAGCAACATTCCACATTGAGTTATTTAAAACGCCCATATTATTTCTCCATTATGAAGGTGTTGCAAATGCTAATTGAGGAGCTCCAAGCAGAATACTATCTGCAGCATCAACAACATATGGAATTACGTCCACAGAATTGGCTGCAGTTGAAATTGTTCCAGCAGTTCCAGCAGGCCATTCGTATTGAGTGCCTGTAGAAAGTGTGCGACTGCCCGTACCATCTTGAATGAAAACAATAATACCAGTTTGTCCTACTGTTTCTGTAGATGGATTTGCAAGAGTTACATTACCAGTTGCAGTTAATACAAAATTAGAATGAGCATCATAATCCAACGTGGTAGAACCTGTTGCGTTAGCAGTTTGTGTTTTACCTACTGCACCCCCACCAAATTGAGTTTTTAAGTTTTCATCAATAGAAATAGCAGGAGTTGTTCCTAACGCAGAACCTTTTCCTATTACAAGGTCATCAGCAGAATCATCTAATCCTATGTGAAAATCTTGAGCATTACCATCAAATACAATCTTTGCATCTTCAGCTCCAGCATCACCAATGGTTAAGGTTGGTGTTGCACCACCCATAACAATATCACCACCAGTTGTTATTTGTAAATTTTCGTCAATAGCAATAGCAGCAGTTGTACCAACTGTGCTTCCTAAACCAATTAAAAGGTCATCAACACTATCGTCTAGTGCGATATAATAATCTTGTGCATTTCCATCAAATACCACTTTAGTATCAACAGCAGCTGCATCACCGATTGTTATCGTATCATCTGTTATTGTAAGTATATTGTTAGTTCCAACGGTAGAACCCTCTCCGATAACTAATTTATCTGCACTATCGTCCAATCCAATATAGAAATCTTTAGCATTACCATCAAAAACAATCTTGGTATCTTCAGCACCAGCATCACCAATAGTCAAGGTCGGAGTAGTACCTGCCATTGTAATTCCACCATGAAATGTTGCTAATAAATTTTCATCAATTGCTAAAGCAGGTGTAGTTCCCACAGTAGAACCTAAACCTATTAATAAATCGTCAGCAGAGTCATCTAACGCAATGTAAAAGTCTTGAGCATTACCGTCAAATAACAATGTAGAATCTTCTGCATCAGCATCACCGATAGTTAACTTAGGAGTCGTACCAGTTATTTCAACATCACCAATGATGTTTCCAGTAACAGTTAAGTCACCACCAATAGTTGCAGCTCCAGACGCATTTAATGTAGAGAAATCTCCAGCCTGCCCATCTTGTGGTTGTAGTGTTTGCATACCACCACCTCTATGGATTGCATAGATATTATTTGAACCAGTTGCAGGCGTACCTGTAAATGTTAAAGTTGTACCACTTACTGTATATGCAACTGTTGGTTCTTGTTGAACATTATCCACAAACACTTCTAAGTCTGAAGGTAATGCAACAGACCTTGACAAAGTAAATGCTGTAGTAGATGCATCTCCACTAAATCTATCTTTAGTGGGGGTGATATAATGATTTTGTGGTTCTTTACCTATAAATGGCATTAGTTACCCCCTTATGTTATTTCCATTATACTCATTACAACATCACAACTATTTGCAGTATCAGCTTGTGCTGTTATACTATGTCCTGCTGTCAGAATAATTTTGTTTCCAGACATATATTCAAAAGCAGAACCAGCAGGAATAGGCAAATTTTTGACAAGGTGTACGTTTGTACTTGCGTCTAATTTTAAATCAACAGTTATTTGACTTGAAGTTAGATTTGCAACTGTCAATCCAATCACAACTGTTGTTGTTGAAGCAGGACAAGTGTAAACACTCATATCACTATTTGCAGCTACATTACCACCACCAAATACTTTATTTTTAAATGTATTAGCCATTTGTTACTCCTTAAGCAACATCATCTATAAGAGCTGCTACGATTAAATTTGCAGTTGCATCACCAGCATCTCCAATATCTGAAGATATTGCGTGAAGATTTGCAACTGTGGTATTTGGTAATCTACCAAACCATGTTTGTGATGGGCCAATAAATACACCATCTACTAAATCGTTTGCGGCTGTTCCACCGTCAAAACAAACATATACACCATCTGCTGAACTTGTGTTCTGAACAAATAAGAATTTAACCTTATCATTTGCGTGAACTGCTGTTGGTGCAGTATCATCATCAACTGCTGTGTAATCTAAAAAACTACCAGCGATTAAATCTGTGCTTGTTGTTGTGCAAGCTGTTAATTTGTAATACCATTTGTCATTTGCGTCATCTGGTGATACAGTCATTGTTCCAGTCAGAGTTTTTGCAATCTCGTCTGGTAAGATTGTGGCTTGTATTGAAACCTGTGCGTCATCTGCCATTTGTTTACTCCTGTTTAATAGCTATTATAACTCTATTTATAATCTTTTATCCCAATGCAATTGATAAAGCAGTAGGGTCGTCTATGTTTGCACTTACCAATGTCACTACTCTTGATAATGCAGCTTTTCTGTTTGTTCCACCAGCACCGTCATCTACAATGATTAAATCTGATGAGGTTAAAGCAGCACCTATATCTGTACCACCATCTATATCCACAGCGGCAAGTGGTAAAGTTCCTGTATCTCCTGTACCAATCAAAGTACCAGATGCAGTTGGTAAAACTATTGTTGCACTACTACCAGCAGAGTGTGGTGCAGCTTGTAATGTTTGTGCGTGTGCGTTAGAACTTTCACAGTAAAATAATATTTTTGCTTCATTACCTGTTCCAGTTCTTATATCAATCACACCGTCATCAATAGAAACACCACCACTACTTCCATCACCATCTATAACAACCTTACCACTACCTTTTGGTGTTAGTGTAAGATTAATGTTTGTATCACTACCAGTTGATGCGATACTTGGCCCACTACCTGATGCGGCATTTGTTATATCAATTTGATTAACAGCAGAGCTAGTTGTTTGGAATATAATTTGTTCGTTACCATTTTCATCACCAATAAAGTGTGCGTCATCTATTAGAATATTGAATGAGTTGGTGTCTAAGTTTGCACCAAGTTGTGGCGATGAATCAGCTGCGACAGATGTTAAACCACCAGCAGAACTGATAAGGTTATCAACTGTAACTCTTTTAAATGTAGATGCACTTGCATCACTTATAAGTAACTCATCTGAACCAGAAGCAACATCACCTGAAGTAATAGATGTTTGTCCTGTAATAAGTGTGTTCGCAGTTGTACCAGTAGATATTACTGTTCCAGTTTCAGCTGGTAAAGTAAGGGTTACATCTGCTGTAGAAGCAGGCCCTATCAATGTTACTTTGTTTGTACCATTATCACTATCTTCATAAAACTCTGCGAAACCAGCACTTGTTGCACCATTTTTTAGTTGAGCACCAGCATTGATTACTGGTGTGGTAAGTGTTGGTGTTGTTAAAGTTTTATTAGTTAGTGTTTCTGTATTAGTTAATAATGATACTGTTCCTGTTGCATTAGGCAAAGTAATAGTACGGTCAGCAGTAGGGTCTGTAACTGTAAGTGTTGTTTCAAAATCGTCATCTGTATCACCTTCAAAAATAAATGATTCAGCAGATAGTGAAGATGTAACTGTAAGTTCTGAAACAGATATAGTTGTTGCAGATAAAGCAGTATAACTTAATGTACCAGCTTCTAAACCAGAAACATCTGTTTGAAGATTATTAAACTGCACTCTAAATTGTTCTAGAGTATTTGTTGTACCTACTTGTGATGATGTTATTGCCATTAGTTTCTATCCAATAAAGTTTTTAACATAGATTTAATTTCGTGTATCTCACACTTAACATTATTTATCTCTCTTGTTGCACTTCTTAGTTCATCTCTTTGTTTTTGTGCAGCTTCTGCTCTTTTCTTTGCAAGTTCGTATGCACCTTTGTTTTTATTTACAATTGCACTAGAGTGTGTATCTCTAACCAAATCAGTTTTATCTTTTACTTGTACATATTCTGTCATATTACGTTGCCAGTGCTATTACCCTTAAATCTCTTATTCTTGGTGGTTGAGCTGCGTTAGTTCCTTGCCCAACTATCTTAACTGCAAACTGAATAAATTCTGGTAAAGGTTCTCCAATACCATCATCATTTACACCAGCAGTATAAACATATTGTTGTAAATCATCTCTATCTAAAGATGAAGGTGTAACATCATCTGTAGTTCCAGTTGTGTTAAAGAAAGTATATCCTAAATCATCAAAGTCATCAGCAGAGTCAGACCTTAGTGTTTTAAACATAACTTTTAGTTCAGCACTAGAGTGTTTGTTAGCTGCAAAGAATACCTTCAATGCAGTAGCAGGATTTTCTAATGCAACCCTTTTTGTAACGTAGATAAATGCGTTTTGGTCACCAGCTGGTTCTGTAGATGCGTTGTAATCTGTGGTAGGATAAACATCTGAAGAACTGTCAACATTGTTAATAACATTACCGACACAAATCATAGACTTTCTATCTAAGTCAATAACTGGTGATACATTCGTATTTGTTGAAGCTAAAGTAATTGGAATGAATAATGATTTTGCAGCACTTAACTCATTTGTTTCATTTACAGAAGAAGCAACCATTCTTGTCGTATCAAAATCAAAGTTTTCATTTAATGGAAATGCTACTCCAGTTGATAATGTGGAGAAAGAACTTTCAGAACCAGCTGGACTTGTACCAGTTGTAGTTCGTACCTTTGAAGTCAATGTTGTGTCTGGTAATTCCAATGCACCTATTATAGTTTTCATTGTTTCGTATCTATAATTTTCAGATGCATATACTTGTGTTTCTCCTACCTCAGCAGTAGTAGATGCACCTGTTATTGTTGGTGCAGTTGTAAGTGAAACTGTATATGAATCTAATTGTATATTTGCAATTGCAGTATGTGTTTTATTAATTTCTGTCAACGGTGTTTTAAGTATCTGATACAATTCTACTGTAGCATCATCTGCGTGTGCAACAGCTGTTGTGCTGTCATCACCTCTAGTTAAACTAGAAATAGTAGTTGATGATAATGTTCCAAACATAATCTCATTACCTATCTTCACATAACACCTTGAAGATAAACTACTTGCTTCAAATCCTGTTGCAGAAGTTAGTGTTAAAGAAGTTGCAGATGCAGTAATAGCTCCATCTAATGTTGTAGTTATTCCAGATTTAACCCCTGTAATTTTAACATTATTTGATGTAGAATACATGCCATGGTCAGCATGTTTAATTTGACATGCAGTAGAGCTGTTAGTCAAAACAACTGGATTTGATAAAAGTCTTCTACCATAAACAGTAGTACTTCCATCTTCAGCAGTTACAGAATCACCAATGTTATCATTTGTAAATGTTAGTGTTCCAGTTCCTACAGTAAATGCAGCGTTGTATAAAGTAAATTTTAAATCTTGAGATTGAACTGCGTTCCAAGTTGAGTTGTTTTGAGATTTAAATAATACACCAAGATGTGGTTGTTCTGAAACTTGTCTTGAACCACCGACATCTGTTTGTCCTAATTCAGATATCCATACTTTATAATTTAAACTTTGTGTCATTGCAACAATACAGTACTCTTGATTTTCTTTAAGATAAATTGGTGAATCAAAAGTAAATGTTGTTGCAGTTGCAGCTGAATCAGAAGTATTGACCTCACTTGGTTCTAAAGTCTTTTCTCCAAATGCAAGAACTTTCTTGCCTGGATATCCATTTACAACATTTCTTATCTGTACAGTAACAGGAAGATTATCATCTTTCTGTGCAAAATATAAATCTACCTTAGTTATAAATGCACCACCTTGTTTATCACATAAGAAAGTTTGTGCAAGTGGGTCAAACCAACCTAAGAACTGAGTAACAGTTCTTTGTTCTTCTCTACTAGTAGTTTGATTTACTTGGTCTTGTACAAATCTACCATTTCTAGTTGCTATAATTGTTTCTTGTTCTGTTTCTAAAATACCATTTGCATGATAAATTGCTTGTCCTGCTGTAACTGGGTCAGAAGTTCTGTCATCTGTAGAGCTTGAAGTTAATCTAAATTCAACTTCACCAGTTTGGAATTTTGGAACATTTTCTTGTCCAGCAAATCTATGTTCTGGAATTGCAAAGGTTGCTTCTACCTTTCCAGACACAGTTGTAATTAGTGGACTTGCAGTTGCAGGCGTTGTATCTGTTGTATAGGTTGTAGATGCTGGTGTAACATATGCATTGACATCTTTCTTATCAAAGAAAGCATATACTCTAGTATTTGGTTTAAATCCAATACCAGTAACAGTAATATTTCTTGGACGAACAAATGGCACCATTGCTCTTGATATAACTCTAGTACCTTGTGATTCTTCATCTATTTGTTCTACTACTCGACTTCGTAAACCAACTCTTGCTAAATCTGTTCTAGTGGTTTGTAATACCCTTCCAAATTGTCTTCTTCCAGCTGTCCATCTATTAATAATACCTGAAGTATCTACAACGCCACTCCATTGAGTTTCCCATGCGTTCCAAACTGTTCCTATTCTATTTTGATTTGCAGCTAAAACCGAATCAAAGTTACCATCAACATTGATAATTAATGCTGGTGCAGTTTCAGTTTCAAACCATTCATCTCCAGTTGGTGATAAAGTTATTAATCCTACCCAAGAGAATTTCATATATGGTTGAACATTTTCTAATGTTGTTGCAAAAGAATTTTCAGTCATAACACTATTTGTATATGGTAATGTAATTAAATCACCAGTCTTTTGATAACCAGCAGTTGTTCTTGCAGTATCAGTTGTTGCTTGTTCTGCTAACTCTGCAGCTCTCATCACACATTTAGGTCTAAGTTCATGCTCTTGCATATCAATCGCACATTTATAATCTCTATTTTGCACATCACCAACTCTATGTCCAGCAAAATTATCTACTATAAATCCAGATTTAAAACGATTTAATCCATTAACATCTTGTACCTCAAAACTTTCTGCATCTCTTTCTAGTAAACTTAACGCAGTATAATACTCAACATTTTCAACTCTATCTTGTAATCGTCCAATGTCTCTCATAGTATATCTTTGAGTTTTATATCTTTCTACTTGTACATCTTCTGGTGTGAATGTAAATGGTGGTAAAAATATTGTTGCAAGTTTCATTGAATTATCTAAATCTTTTGGTGCAACTGGATTTTCAGCAGAGATACCTTCTACGATTTGGAAATCACCATCTGCTGTTAAGAATACGTTTACAAATTTACTTAAATAGAATTCAAAGTCTGCTTGAAGACTACTATCTGGTTGAGGACTATCTACAACCGTAGCACCTGTACCGTCAAATTGTCTATGGAAGAAGTCAAATGAGTTTCCTGTAATCTCATCAATAGATGTAATCGTTGTAGATGTTCCAGCAATATCTTCTACAGATGGCCTGAAGTCAAAACAATCTGCAAGAGGAAATTCACCACTTGGTTCTGGGTCATCTGGGTCAACTCTTGTTGCTGTGTATGTTGGAATATCATCATAACCCATTCTATTAGCAACATCTGAGTAAGAATCTACAGAGAAATAACTTCCAGCAGAATGTGAGAAGTAATCATATATTACTAACAGTCTACCTCTAGGAGCATTGAAGTTAGGTTTTCTTTCTAGTCTTGCAATGTCATAGTAGTTATCTCTTTGTCCTGTATCTAGTGTAAAGTAGTTTGTTATCACTTTACTTCCAGCTGTCAGAGCAGATACGGCTGCACTTGCACCAGAAGATTCCCCTGTAATCGTGTCAGAAGTTGTAAAGTCTGTCGCACCAAATCCCTTTGTAAGAACATAAGACATAGGACTTGTTGTATCCACAATCCTTGCTTTTGCACCAGAAGCTGAACCAGTTATAATTTCACCTCTAGTAAATGTTCCTGTAATTGTTCCCAATGTTAATTCTGGAGCAGTTGCATCTGCACTTGTACTTTCTGAATCAAATACACCAACTAATTTAAATACATCTGTACGACCAAGTGAAATAGTTTTATCTGTTGGTCTTGTACCAAATGCATCTGTTGCTCCTGTTGCAACCTTTAATTGTTTAACAAGATTTGTTGTTTTAACTTTTGAGGCAACACTTGTTTTTAAAAGAGTTGCAATTAATTTTACTTTAGCGCCATTTGCAAGTTTTGTGTTATCGGTAATCGTAAGAGTTGCAGTACCATTACCAGCCATTGAGTCTGCTACACTTACAACATCTCCTTGTCCACCTGAACCACCTGAACCAGCAGTTAAAATTGTCATGGTGTAATCTTTTTCTGCATGGGCAACAAATGTTTCATTACTACCAGCAGTAAATGCAACCACACCAGAAGCATTTGTTGTACCTATAAATTGTCTACGAATTGTTATTTGTGAATCACTTGCATTATCATTGTCATCTGTTAATAAAGTTTTAATAACTCTCTTAGGTAATTTAAATAAGGATTGATTTTTTTCTGGGTCTTTTATTTTAGCTTCTTTAATAACTTCTCTTGCAAGTGTTGTAGAATTATCTTCCTCTAAAACTATATTGTCATTAGCGTTTGTTGAACTTGCGTCAGTACCATTTAAAATTATTTGTCCTGTATCACCTAAAAATTCTAATACACAATCAGCAGTAAAATCTTGTCCACCATCAGCATCATCCATAAAGATTTGTCTTACATCTGCGAATGTATGTGTTACTAAACTACTAACAGTTAAGTCTGTATTACCAGAATTTTCTATGATTGAACTTGTTTCTTCTGAATCAGATGCAATTAATTTTTCTCCAGATGAAAACTCGCCTGAAACATTTGTAAGAACAAGTTGACTTCCAGATGTAAGCGAACCAAAAACAAATCCAGTTGCACCAGATGTGTTACCTGTAATTTGCACTCCACCATTTGCGTGAGAGGCAATAAGTGTAGGACTTGGTGTATCACTTAAAGTAATATAAGTAAATGGACGAATATCAAATAGATATAACTTGAATATAGCATCTGTTGCATTTGCATCACCAGATTCATATTGCATGGTACGAGCTCTTGCAACACCAACTTGAGTTCCAGATGCACTACCTCTTGTTGCAGTTTCAGTATCAAATAATTGTAATGTATTGTAAGGTGTTGTTTCACCACTTATAGAAGTGATATCTGGTGTACCGTATACGTTTGTTACCTTAACAAAATTACCAGTTTCAAAAACAGATATACCAGCATTAACTGTTTGTATATCTCTTGCTTTGTTTATATCTTTATATGTTGATGCAATTTTTTCTATCTCATAACCTTTTACATAAGCCTTGCCTGGTGTAATTGCAAGAGTTAATAAACTATCTGACGCAGTATTAGAATCGTCAGTTGTTTTTCCAGAAGTATATACTCCATCAAAATCTACGTTTTGAACAGTAGAGTCTACTGTTTCTCTTACATCAAATTGGAAAGGTCTAACTGTATAATCACCAGACTCATCAAATGTTCTTCTTGCAAGTGTATCACCTAAAACAGAATACTCTGTATTTCTTGCGTTATCTACAACATTACCACTTGACACTCTCATTGTTTCTATGAAAGTTGAGTCAGCAGTAGAGTCTGTATCTAAACTTGTTAGTGTTAATGTAATTTTTAATCTATGGGCACCTTTGGCTGCATAGTTAGATGAACCAGTTGCATTGTCTGTAAGTGTACTATCTGTTTCTGGTGTAACTAATGTTTCTGTAACACTAAAACCAACTCTTTTTGAAACGGTTGTTGAACTGTCAGATAATACTAATGTTTGTTCTGCAACTCTTACAAACTGTCCACGAACATAATAGATACCTGTTTCAACTTTTGCAGCTGAACCAGTTTGTGCAGCTGATGTATGAGTTGTTGCAGATACAATGTTTGACGCATAAGCAGTTGTGTGTGTTATAGATGCATTTGCACTAATATTTTCTGAATCACTAAATGTTTCTGTTGCATAATCATTACCAGTTTTAATATACTTTACATATAAAGTTGGTTGTGAGGTAGAAGTTCCATCTTTATATCCAACCACTTCTGCTTGAACACCAGATGTTGCTCCTGTGATAATTACTGGACTTGATGTATTGTAATATTGTGCTGATACAACATCTTCTCCACCAAAAGTTGTTGCAAGTTTTACGGAGTCATAAGCATTTGAGAAAGACATTTGGCCAGGCACAATAACTGTGCCATCTTTAAATATATTATTACCGTGTCTTTCAATTTGATTTTGTAATATAGATTGTAGTTGTGTTAACTCTCTTGCCTGAACAGCAAAGCCAGGACGAAACAAAATCTTATGAAAATTATCCGTACTATCGAAATCATCATAGTACGGTGCTACATTTAGGTCGGTTTTTTGTGCCATGTTTAAAACTCAATTATTAATTTAATGTCTTCCGTTTGGTCAGAAGCACGTTGTATTGGTTTACGATTCTCTATGTAAATAATATCTCCACTATCTGGTTGTAACTCTGGGTTTGCATAACCAGATGTAAATGCGATTGTATTATTATTTGCAAGCGTTACCGTTTCGGTACTAGAACTAGATGGTGACCCAGTTGCACCAGAAGTACCACCAGTTATTGTTCCTGTACCACTAAATGCAGTATAGGCTCCTGTCGTTGAATTTGTTCCATAATCACCAAATCTTTCTTGGTGATAATAAAGAATACTATTTGTAGAATCCCATTCTACTACTTTACCAATTGCACCAGAACTATTTGATATCTTTTCGTCTGCGTCAAATGTTCCACTTGCACTTGAGAACTTAACAGCAAATGTCATTCTAGCAGTTGATGCACTTGCAACAGTTGAAGTTCCATATGTAGTTGGGTCTATCACTAATCCTACTTCTCTGAAATCATTTGCAGTAGATACGTCATCACCTTCGTCTTGTGTAAGGGTTGTTGCAGTCATTACATAATGACCACCTAATTCGTTGATTGCAGAATGACCATGACCATTCTTCGGACTGATAATAACTCCCACAGCACCACCAGTTCCACTACCCATTGAAGATGAAGAAGATAAGGCTGCGTCAGAGAATGTATAACTTGAACCAAGATTTACAGTTCCGTAAGTGTATGCAGCTCCACCATCATGGATTGTTGTATCTGAACCAGCAGTTAATCCGAAAGAAGCAATAGAACCAGAACTTACAGTAATACGAACTATCGCACCTGAAGAAGTTCCAGCACTTGTACCATCTCCATAGATAGCCGCATAGTATGTTCCGTCTGTGTAACCTGAACCAGCAGTAATAGAAAGTGATTCTATCTTACCATCTGTTGCAGCTGTTGTTACAGTAGAGTCATCTGATACGGGCATATAGTCAGTTGTTAAATATTTTGCAGCTTCTGAAGCAGTAAGTGCATACATATATTTCAGAACATAACCACCTAATGCAAAGGGTGAAGTTGAAGTAGATGTTGGTTCTGAACCTGAATATGCTGACCCACCGTTATTATCGAGAACTTTGTATACACGATAATCAGAAGTTATAAAGTAGAAAGAAGAATCAAATAAGTTAGTTGCACCAGACGTTGCTGTATTTGATGAACTAATGTCATCATCATACATATCGTATGTTGTTCCGTTTGACCAATCCCTACGAGGTAATGCATATGTGATATCTGTAGAAGGTATTTTCTTTGCAGCTATCATTGCGTCCCAGTTATAAAATTCTCTGGATACACTATCTGCTGGAGTTGATGGTGATGAATCACTTCCACCACTTGTTCCAGTTGTAAATGGAGTTGCTTTACCTATGAAAAGGTAGTATGTGTTTGGGGAGCTCTCTGTGAACGACTCATAAAAGTTCGTTGCATTGTGAGACCTAAATTTCTCGGTTATGATTGCTGACATTTTTTGTTACACCCTTTATTGTATCTATTTATCTGTTTTATTTATACAGAATTAAGTAGAACATCATTTAATGTTCCTTTTTCTAAATCAAACATTGACCCAGCGTTTGTACTTGACCCAGACGTTGAATTTAATACCAAGAATCCACCACTATTATCGGTTGCATCTTCTAATGCGATATCACCAGCATCTGTTAATGTTATGATTGCTGATGGCACTACTGGTTGGTATCCTTGACTAATACTATTTAGTGTCCAATTACCTAAAGGTATCGTTCCAACACTTGTAATAATATCTGTGGTTTCAAGAGCCATGTATCTTGGATTAACTTTAAGTTCATCTACTTCTAGTTGTAGTTCAGTTTTAAGTTTAAATCCAGCATTAGACGAATCACTATCTGTACCATTCAGAATAATGTTATCTCCTTGATTTTGTCCAGTACCTTCCTCTAACTCAATACCATCTACAATTTTTTCATCTCTTGTTACTGCATCTTCTAGAATTATATTATCACGTCCAGTTACTACACCAGTTCCACTCTCTAATGAGATTAGTTCTAATCTAGAATTAGTAGAATAATCCTCTGCAATAATAGCACCATTACTTTCTAAATCAAATTTATTTCTTTTATCTGTTTCTTGTAGTATGTGATTACCAGCATTAGATGAATCACTATCTGTACCATTCAATTGAAGTTGTCCAAAATCTTCTAACATAATACCTTCAGCTTCTACTGCATTAGCATTACTAGATTCTGCATTACTACCACCATTTGTATGTTTTCCATCACTTGCAGTAAAATCTTCTAATGATATACTATCTGTGGTAATATTTGAATCATCAAGTGTTCCACTTTCTAATCGTATTGGTACATCTCCATCTACTTCACCTTCTAACATCAGATTACTTGTATAATCTATAGGTCTTATACTTGAGAGTTGTTCAAGAATAAGTTTCTCTTTACGCAAGATATCTTGGAATTGGAAATCTGCAAGTTGTGATAATTGTAATGTACTATCATTTGTTTCATCATCAATGATGATAAGGTCGCTCTTATCTCTTACATCTCCAGCTGCACTAGAAGCAACGGAGGTTTCTGTGGTTAATCTTGCAACATCTGTCGCATGAGAATTCTCCATGATAATATTATCACCAGCATCAGATGAATCACTATCCGTACCATTTAATACAAGGAAGTATTGTGTTTGTAATGGTGGTGTTCCGTTAAGAACAATATTATCATATACAAATCTTTGTGTTTCTTTTTCTGCAACAAGCAAACCACCTGTTTCTAGTAATATTGTATTT
>Ga0208919_1000503_pt1 | contig 26301 bp, 26 predicted proteins | sample 4_EtaG_FD_184076 | JGI IMG/M metagenome (GOLD analysis project Ga0208919, IMG submission 184076) | Marine viral communities from the Subarctic Pacific Ocean - 4_ETSP_OMZ_AT15127 metaG (SPAdes) (version 3) | ecosystem: Environmental > Aquatic > Marine > Oceanic | place: Pacific Ocean | collected...
TATATGGGCCAACCAGTAGCTCCTCAACCAGTACTTGATCCAAGAGCAGAGCCACAAGACTTTGATTTTACAGGACAGGAACCAGCAGCTCCTCAACCAGCAGCTCCTGAACCAGTAGCTCCTGCTAAACTGCCCGAAAACCTTCGGACGTTTTTAGATAACTTGAGGAATCAACAGAGGAATGCTAGGAAAATACCTGACACCACTACTGTACCTGCACCTGCAGCGGATGCAATTGAATTCGCACCAATGCCTGTACCTGAACCTTTAGCTATACCTGCACCTGCAGCGGATGCAATTGATGATTCATCTGTAAATCGGTTTGAACAAGTAGGAGGACGGCCCTTACCTCCAGCATATACACCAACGGGACCAGCTTCTAATCTTCTTTCTTCTTTTGAGCAAGTTCCCGGTGGTTTTACTGTAAGCTCTCCTGTAGAAAGGGTAGCAGCTACAAAGCCAAATATTGCTCTAATACCCGAAGTACCTTCTCCGTTTGAACGAGGAGGAAGGACGACAAGGCCGTATAGTCCTTCATTTCCTCCGCCCATACCAGAACCACCACATAGTCCTTCATTTCCTCCGCCCATACCAGAACCACCACCTTTACCACCAGCACCAGCCTCAGTATTTACACCAGTAACGCCTGTTGACCAAAGGCCAGCTATTATCAACAAGCAAAAACTGGCTACTGCACAACAAGATGCAAATAACGCAGCAGCAGCATTAGCAAGACAAGAAGAAGATGCAAGAAGAGCAGACGAAGAGGCTGAAGAAGAAATACTGCGACTTGAAAAAGAACGAGAAGACCAAATAGAAGCAGAAGCAAAAGCACGAGAAGAGCAGATTGCAGCCCAATATGCACAGGATTATGGTGGCATGGCTGCTGGTGGCTTAGTGACGAAAAAGAAACAACGTACACGAACAAGAAAAGGCAAGGGACTAGCCAGACGTAAATAGTCCCATTGTTGGCTTACCTAACCCCCCGACTTGGCTACGGATAGCCCCAACATTGGAGAGAAAATATGGAAGATGAAACAGTAGTAGGTACAGTTAATCCTATTAAAAAAGTTGTAAGTATGGGAGATCGTCGTTATAATTCCCAAAAAACAATTGAAGATGAAGAAAAAGAACTTGAAGAATTAATTAAAGAGCAGGCTACAAATAGTGATAGTGAACCGAACTCCGAGAATGATTCATTAGATGAGGATCAAGAAGCTAAAACACCAGAAGAAAAAACATTCAAGAAACGATATGGTGATCTTCGCAGACATTCTCAGAAACAACAAAAAGAACATGAAGAAAAGATTGTAGCATTACAAGAACAATTGACTACTGCAACAAAAACACAGATAAGTTTGCCTAAATCCGAAAAAGAACTAGAAGACTGGGCAAAAGAATATCCTGACGTAGCTGCAATTATTGAAACAATTGCAATTAAAAAATCAAAAGAACAGGCTGAAGATTTAGAAAAGCAACTTGAAGAAATTAATCAATTGCAAGCGACAGCAAAAAGAGAAAAAGCTGAAGTTGAATTGCTTTCTTTACATCCTGATTTTGAAACTATTAGAGCTACAGAAGAATTTCATACATGGGCAGATGCTCAACCTAAATGGATCCAAGATGCATTGTATGAAAATGAAACGGATGCTCACGCTGCTTCTAGAGCCATTGATTTGTATAAGGTAGATAAAGGAATTGAAGCGTCAGATTCTAAGAAACCCTCTAAATCAAAAGCAAATAAAGCTGCTGCTAAACTCGTAACTACAAAAACAGCTAAATCTGCTCCAGAAACAAATTCTGATAATAATAAATGGAAAGAATCAACTGTAGATAAAATGTCTTCAGAACAATACGAAAAAAATGCAGAATCTATAATGGAAGCAATACGTTCTGGTAACTTTATATATGATATCTCAGGAAGTGCTAGATAACTGTATTTTTTTCTTGACTTTTATAATATTTTAAGTAGAATGGTAGTATAACTAGGCCCACGTTCTGTGCAACCCTAGAATATATAAGTAAAACTTTTTTGCAACCCAGTAATATGGCCGATAATAGGTTGATCCCCTGTTTATCCTACCCCCTAGAGCTGGCCCGTGAAAGTTATGTCCTGAAGTATGACCTTTACAGTCATGCTTGTGGGCCTTGTTGCCCACTTAGTACGAAAAAAAGGAGATTTAATTATGGCTTTTCAACGTGCTGCAGGGTATAACAATTTACCGAATGGTAATTTTAGCCCTGTAATTTACTCTAAGCAGGTCCAGCTTGCGTTTCGCAAGGGTTCTGTTGCTGAGGATATTACCAATAATGACTACTTTGGTGATATCGCAAACTTTGGTGATACTGTCCGTATTATCAAGGAGCCTGAGATCACGGTCAAATCTTATGCCCGTGGTACTCAAATCTCGCCACAAGACCTTGATGACGAAGATTTTCAGCTTGTAGTTGATCAAGCTAACTACTTCGCATTTAAGGTTGATGATATCGAAGAAGCACATTCACATGTGAACTTTCAGAACGTAGCGTCTGATCGTGCAGGCTATCGCCTCAAGGATCAGTATGACGCAGAAGTTTTGGGCTACCTTTCTGGTTTTGCTCAGGCTTCTATCAGTGCTGTTGCTAGTACCGCTAATACTACGGTTTCTGGCACCAAGGCTGTTTCGACTGCTGGTTCCGACGAATTGCTTTCTTCTATGCAGCTTAAGAAGGGTGACTTTGGTAACATTACGACCTCTTCAGCAGGTACGCATTCCGTTCCAGTGGCAGCTCGTCTGCCGGGGGCAAGTGCGCTTCCTACAGCTACTGCATCACCTAATATGGTTGTGGCAAGAATGGCTAGGCTCTTGGACACGCAGTTTGTGGACAAGGATAATCGGTGGCTCGTTATTTCACCACACTTCATGGAAGTGTTGATGGATGAGGACTCCCGACTTCTAAACCAAGACTTTGGTGAATCCGGTGCGATTCGCAATGGTCTTGCACTAAATAATCTTTACGGCTTTAGGGTTTATGTTTCTAACAACCTACCTGCTGTTGGCACTGGTCCGGGTACTTCTGGTACTGCAAACCAAAACTCCAACTATGGTGTAATTGTTGGTGGACATAATTCTGCTATTGCAACCGCAAGCCAGATCACTAAGACGGAAACGTATCGTGATCCTGATAGCTTTGCTGATATCGTGCGTGGTATGCACCTTTACGGTCGTAAGATTCTACGACCTGAAGCAATTGCCACAGCGAAATACAATATAGCATAGGGGAGGTATTACAATGGCAACTTTTGATATGACATTAAAGTCAACGACTGGCGTAAGTGCCAGCTCTATTGCAACTCTTCAAGCTACTCGTCGAGGAAGTGCTATGAGAATGGTAGATGCTATTCTCGATGTCGACGCTCTGGCTGCAGATGGCTATAGTTGTACAAATGGTGATATTTTCCAACTTCTAGAAATTCCTGCAAATACTTTTGTGTTGTTTGCTGGAGCGGAAGTTCTTAAAGCCTTTGATGGTAGTTCTCCAACAGTAGATATCGATTTTGCTGAAGGTGATGATATTATCGATGGTGGAGATGTTACCTCAACAGGTATTCTCGCTGAAGGAACAAATGGTCAGGCCAATGATGTTATTACTGGTGCTGATTCTTTGTTTGAATGCTTTGTAACTACTACAGACACGATTGATGTGAAGCTCATTGCTGCATCTGCTGACGTTACTGAAGGAAGGCTGCGAGTTTACGCATGTCTTGTTGATGTAAATGGTTATGCAGAAGAAGCGGATGAAGTTGATCGAGATCAGCTTGCATAGTTAATGATTGTGGGAGGGGCTAATACCCCTCTCACTATCTAACTTAAAAGGAAACAAATGGCAAATTCATTTTTAACATACACAAATGATGTACTTGTAAAATTAAATGAAGTCAAGCTTACTTCAACTGATTTTACAGATGATCGTGGTATTCAAACACAAGCCAAATATGCAATAAATCAAGCAATTCGTTATATTAATCAACGAGAATTTAACTGGCCGTTTAACCATGCTACGGCAAGTCAAACTTTAACTGCTGGCGTTGTGAGCTATTCTTTGCCATCAAACACTAAACATGTAGACTATGCTACAGCACGACTTAGAAAAAGTGAAAGTTTAGGTAATGCTGCTCGTCCGTTAGCTTTATTAGACTACCATGAATATTTAGAGTTGCATATAAAACAAGAAGATGATACAGTAACTACTACATTAAGTAGTGGGATTGACGATGACGATACGACAATTTCTGTTGCTGATGCTTCGTCCTTTGATTCAACAGGTACGATTATTATTAATACAGAAAATATAACTTATACTGGTACAACTTCAACAAGTTTCACAGGAGCAACACGAGGCGCAGAAAGTACAACTGCAGCCAGCCATTCGACAGGAGCTACTGTTGCTCAGATTGATGCAGGTGGAATACCTACTCATATATTTAGAAAACCAGATAATACGTATGGACTTTGGCCTTTTCCAAATAAAGCATATACTTTATCTTTTGATTATTTTACTCATCCAAGTTCAGACTTATCTGCTCATGGAGACACAACAACCATTCCTGATAGATTCGGTCATGTAATTGTAGATGGAGCAGTTGCATATACTTATTTATACAGAAGTGAAGTTCCACTATATGAGCGCAGTTTTGCGCTATTTCAGGAAGGCATAAAGAATATGCAAACTTTACTTATTAATCGGCATGATTATGTGCGATCTACCTATATTCCAAGATCAATCAGTTCTGCCTATACAAGTTCATCGTCATTTTAAATAGGAGAAAGCTATGACACAGATACCACAAGGAAATAATATGTTCTGGGATGTGCAGTCGGCGGTAACGGTTGGCTCAACAGCAGGCGGAACTAATGTTTCAGCTTATAATTTAGTAACGATGCATCTAGACGGTGAGATTTATGTAAACTTTGGTGCTTCCAGTACGGCTGCTGTAAGCACTGCTAATGATGTTAAGTTAGCAGCAGGGCTACATTCTCTTACTGTTCCAAAACAAGCTGGCGATTCACAATATTTGAATTATGCACGAGTTGGTGGAACAGATGTAACAATGCGTTTAGTATTGTCTTAGGAGAAGCTTTATGACTCTATTATCAGGGCTAATTCAGCAAAATGTCGATAGGCATACTACCGATCTTGTAACTCTAACCGCAACTGCTTCAATTACAACGGCAGATCATGCAGGAAGAACTCTTCTTATGGGAGAGGTTGGTGGCGATGCTGCTGCTACATTTACGCTTCCGGCTGCAACAGGTACAGGCAGTGTATTTAAATTTGTTGTATCTGTTGTGAATACTTCAAATTATTTAATTAAAGTGGCTGATGCCACAGACACCATAGATGGTCAAATTGTAATTACGGATGCTGATGGAACGGACGCTGCCTCAATGGTAACGGCTGCTACTTCTGACACAATTACATTAAATGGCACAACTACTGGTGGAGGTGCTATAGGTGACTATGTTGAGTTGATTGACATAGCATCTAATCAATATACCGTAAGTGGTATGGTAACATGTGCTGCAGGTTCTAATATTGCAACCATGTTTAGTGCTACTGTTTCTTAGTAGCTTAGTAGTTTAACCAAAGAAAGGAGTAGTACTATGTCTTGGAACACACCAAAGATTACCGAAGTTTGTGTCGGTATGGAAATCAATTGCTACGCTTGTGCAGAGCTTTAGTTACTGCCGATAGTAGTTTTTAAAAATTAACTATATGAAGGGATATATGGCACATTTACCGTGTGTCATATATCCCTCCCATTTATAATTTAGCTAAGAAAGGAATAAATAATGGCTAGTTTTAAAATGACACAGGGCATTTCTCGTGTGCCTGAAGATGTCTTTGTTGAAGATGGCATGACGGTCACTTCAGGCGGTCTAACCGTCACTGCTGGTGGCGTAACAGTTACTGCAGGCACCACTACTCTTGGAGGATCATTTATACGAGATTTAGTTACGCTAACTGCAACCGCAACACTGACAAACGCTGATCATGCAGGACGTATTCTGCTTATGGGCGAAGTTGGTGGTGATGCTGCAGCAACATTTACGTTGCCTGCCGCTACTGGTTCTGGTGCAGAGTTTCAATTTATTGTCTCAGTTGTTAATACATCCAACTATGTAATTAAGGTTGCTGATGCTACTGATACGATTGACGGTTCTGTTACTCTTCATCAAGATAGTGCTGCTACCGTGGCTTCTTTTAATACTGCTGCTGATTCAGATACCATTACGTTGAATGGTACTACGCAAGGTGGTGTTTCTATTGGTGATGAAATCACGCTTATTGATATTGCTTCTAACCAGTATATGGTTAAGGGTATCCTAACTGCGAGTGGAACGGAAGCTACTCCATTTAGTGCCAGCGTTTCTTAATGTATTAGGCGGCTGCTATTGAAGACACGAATAGCAGTCGTTGTAATTAAAAGGAAAAGCATATGAAGGCATTAACCGATAAACAAAAAGAACTTTTAAATTCCCATCGTAAACCCCATAAAAATAAGCAGGGTAAAACGGTTCCGGGGCATTCAGAAAAGCATATGAAAGCAATGAAAGTTGCTATGCAAGAAGGTGTGTCTTTTGATAAAGCACATACGATTGCGATGAAGATTTTTGGTAAATAGGTAGTAAAAAAATTATAGGGGAAAATATAAAATGGCTTTAAATAAAAATGTGGCTGCAATTATGGTAGCCTTTATAACTGGTCTATCACCTATGGGAGTAATCTTAACTCAAGGGTGGATGGAACAAAGAAAAATGGAAGCAGGTATTATTGATACTTCTGTTCTTTTAAATCATTCCTTATTTACTCATGCCGATACTTGGGTTGATTTGATTATTCCGGGGCTACAAGTTTCAGACAATGCTAGAGAATTTTTAACAATTAAATTTGTAGCATTTCAAGAAGCATTAGAAGACCTTGTAGAAAACAATGATTTTAATATGATGACAGATGCTCAGTTAAATTCAGTAGTGACTAAAAATTTAAATGAGACTGTGTCTAATTATATAGCAGACGCACGACGAGCTGGTATTCCAGAAGAATTTATCCGAAACTTTAATCTTTGGCACCAACAGGTTGTTAATATCTTAACACAAAGTATTGAAGACAATGTTTATTCAATGATACATACCACACAAAACTCAAAGATGTACGCAATTTTAACAGCGTATGATGCTGCTCTTGGTGCGACAATTGAGGACGTAGAAAAGACATTAGAAGCTAGTAATCCGTAGAGGTAGTTTAAATGGCTGTAAGATTAAAAAACGCTGGAGTATCATTAACAGGTACAAGCTTGACTGTAGTTTATACTTGTCCAGCTAATTTTACAGCACGAATCCGAGAGATTTTTATTACAAATGTTGATGGCAGTAATGCTGCTGACATTACTCTTTCTTGGACGGACACATCAGCTAGTGCCACTTATTCGCTATTAAGCACATTGAGTGTTGCTGCTGATAATCTTTATAGAATTGATAATGCAAATATTATGTTAGAAGCAGGAGATATATTAAAAGCTCAAGCTGGTGCAGCAAATGATCTTATGGTATCTGCTTTTATTGAAGAAGAAATTACATTAGCGAGTTAGTAAAATATGCCTGATACATCTACAATATCTCCAGTTACAGTTTCTTTAGGTGGTGGTTTAGTCTTAGATAAAGATGACTTTGCTATTCCACCGGGAGCTGCTGTAGCTTTACAAAACTTTGAACCAAGTATTAATGGAGGATATAGACGGTTATCTGGGTCTGCTAAGTTTGATAGTAGTCAGGTCGATAGCACTAATACTATTCTTGGTGTTAAAATTTTTAATGACGGAGTACTTGCTGCTGCTGGCAATGTCCTGAAATTTAGTACAGGGACTGGGTGGGGTTCTTCAATTGCGACAAGAACATCTGCTGGTCGTTATAAGTTTGATACTTTTAATTTTACGAATACACCTAAAGTTGTGATGGTAGATGATGTTAATCAAGCAGCGACGTATGATGGTTCAACGTATGCACTTCTAAGTGCTACAGGTGCGCCAGCTGATCCTGCTTCTGTAGCCGTATTTAAAGATCATATTTTCTTTGCAGGAATGTCCACCAATCCACAAGAGATTGTATTCTCTGCTCCGTTTGCAGAGACAGACTTTTCAGCAGCCAACGGTGCAGGCTCTATTAAAGTTGATACCAATATTATTGAATTAAAAGTATTCCGTGATGGATTGTTTGTATTTGGTAAAGATAAGATTTATCGCCTAACAGGTTCAAGTATAGCAGATTGGAAAGTTGATCCAGTAACTCGAACATTGGGTTGTGCAGATGGCTTCTCGGTACAGGAAATAGGTGGTGACCTGCTCTTCTTATCGCCTGATGGTTTGAGAACGATTGCTGCTACAGCTAGAATTGGCGACGTTGAGTTAGGAACTGTGTCGAAGCCCATACAACGAAGAATACAAGAGATTGGGTTTGATAATGTTAGTTCCGTTATTGTACGAAATAAAAGTCAATACAGACTATTTTATCCGAAAACGGGTGCAGATGCAGCAGATAGTCGAGGCATATTAGCTACTCTACGCAGGACACCGCAAGGAGCAATTGGCTTTGAGTATGCTGATTTAAAAGGACTTAAACCCTCTGCGATGGATTCTGGATTTATCAGTAATACCGAATACATTATTGAGGGAGGATATGATGGCTATGTACGCCGACAAGAAAGTGGTGACACTTTTGATGGAACAAATGTTATAGCTGTTTATCGTTCTCCTGATTTATCCCTTGGAGATACGGGTCTTAGAAAATTAATGCAACGGGTCATTTTAAATTATGAAGTTGAAGGAACAATCGCTGCAGAACTTAGAATTAGATATGATTCTGATGATAAAAATGTACCACAGCCCACAAAATTTGATATCACTTCTCCCGGTGGTATAGCAATTTATGGTAGTTCTTCTTCTACATATGCTAATGCAGTATATGGTTCAAGTGGAGTTCCTATCTTTAGAAGGTCGATTGAAGGGTCAGGATTTTTGTTAGCTGTGAAAGTAAATCACGATAGCTCTAATAATCCATTTACATTACATTCATATCAATTAGAATTTACAACCGGAGGACGTAGATAATGGGTTCAACCTATACAAGACAAAGTAGCACAGAAATAGTAGATGGCGAAGTAATTCAAGCCGCAGACTTTAATAATGAGTTTTCGCAGCTTGTTTCTGCTTTTGCTGCATCTACTGGTCATACTCACGATGGCACATCCGCCGAAGGCGGTCCTATTACAAAATTACTCGGAACAGCTATTACAATTGGTGATGGTACTTCTGGAACAGATATTGCCGTAACTTTTGACGGCGAAACAAGTGACGGTCTTCTAACATGGATGGAAGACGAAGATCACTTTAAGTTTAGTGATGATGTCGTTATTGACAGCTCGAAACGACTATATTTATATGATGAAGGTGGGGAATATATCTATGGCGACGGTACAGATTTATATCTAGTATCTGGCGCAGATATTAATATTCCTGCTAGTATTGGATTAACATTTGGAAATGATGGTGAAAAAATTGAAGGCGATGGGACCGATCTTACTATTACTGGTAATAATATCAATCTTACTGCCACCGCTGACGTTAATATTCCTAGCGGTGTGGGGGTTACGTTTGCTACAGCAGAAAAGATTGAGTCGGATGGTACAGACCTGTCGATCACGGTTGGGTCAGGTGGTGACGTTAATATCCCAGCGGATATCGGAGTCACCTTCGGCAATGACGGAGAGAAGATTGAAGGTGATGGCACTGATCTTACCATTACTGGTAATAACATTAATCTTACTGCTACCGCAGATGTTGTAATACCTGCAGATGTTGGAATTACCTTTGGTACTGGTGAAAAGATTGAAGGCAATAATACAGACATTACAATAACATCTGGTGCAGATATTAACCTCACTGCAACTGCTGATGTGAACATTCCTAGTGGTGTAGGAGTAACCTTTGCTACTGCGGAGAAGATTGAATCAGATGGCACAGACCTTTCTATAACTGTAGGTGCTGGTGGTGATATTAATATTCCAACCGACATTGGTGTTACATTCGGTAATGACGGGGAAAAGATCGAAGGTGATGGTACTGACTTAACAATCAGTGGTAACAATATCAATCTAACTGCTACAGCGGATGTAAACATTCCGAGTGGCGTAGGGTTGACGTTTGCTACTGGTGAGAAACTAGAGTCCGATGGTACTGATCTTTCAATCACAGTAGGATCTAACGGTGATATCAATATCCCGGCAGACATTGGTCTAACCTTTGGCGATGACGGAGAGAAGATAGAAGGAGATGGAACAGACTTAACAATTTCTGCTTCTGCTCTAGCGAATATTGATGCTGGCACAGACATTGTTCTTGATGCTGGTGGTGGAGATATTTTCTTCAAAGATGATGGAACTACCTTTGGTAGTGCAACGAATACCAGTGGTGATCTAATCATCAAGTCAGGCACTACTACAGCTATGACGTTTAGTGGTGCGAATGTTACTTTTGCTGGCACAGTTACAATTGGCAGTGCAGGTATCAGTGAAGCAGAACTAGAAATTTTAGATGGTGCTGAGGTAACAACTACTGAATTAAACTTAATTGATGGTGATACAGCACGAGGTACTACATCAGTAGCAAGTGGCGACGGTATCTTAATCAACGATGCTGGCACCATGCGTATGACGAATGTGGATACGGTATCAACGTATTTTGCAAGTCATAATGTTGGTGGTGGTAACATTGTTACAACTGGCGCACTGGATAGTGGTTCAATAACTTCTGGCTTTGGGGCTATTGATAATGGCACATCTGGAATACGAACCGATACCTTTACGGCAGAAACTTCTCTCGTACCTGATGCTTCTGGAGGAGCAGATATAGGAACAGCCTCTTTAGAATGGGGAGATGTGTATATTGCTGACGATAAATATATTCAATTTGGTTCCGATCAAAATATTCTAGTAGGCTATGATGAAAATGGAAATGATACTTTAGAAGTGAAAGCACTATCTGGTGCAGCTTTAGGCTTAACATTTAGTGCTGATGCAGCAGAAGATAATGCAGATACATGGAAACTAAATTTTGCTGATGGTGGAGATGTCACATTACAAAGTTATACATCTGGTTCTTTTGCTACAAAATTAACTTTAGATACAGGCGGTGATTTAACTGTAGCAGGAGACTTAACAGTCTCTGGTGATGACCTATTCATGGGTACAAATACAGATGGATATATATTAGTAGCCGATGGTACAAATTATAATCCTGTAGCTGTGTCAGGGGATATTAGTCTTTCCAACACAGGTGCGGCAGCAATTGCTTCTGGTGTGATTGTTAATGCCGATATTAATGCGTCAGCGGCAATTGCAGATAGTAAACTTGATACGATTACTACGGCAAATAAAGTTGGCCTAGCTGCTCTTGACATTGATGGTGGAACAGACATTGGTGAAGCAATTGTAGATGCAGATTTATTTATTATTGATAATGGGGCAGGAGGAACCAATAGAAAGGTTGCTGCTTCTAGACTTAAAACGTATGCCGGTGGGACAGCAGCAGTTACAGCACTTAATAATGCAACAGCAAACGAGTTAGTAACGGTTGGCTCTACTACTACAGAGCTTGATGCAGAAGCTAATCTTCTGTTTGATGGGAATATCCTTTTTCTGGGTGACTCTGCAAATGGACAAATGACGCAAGGTATCACGATTAACCAAGCTGGAGCAGATGATGATATTCTAACATTTAAGTCATCTGATGTAGCACATGGCAAGACCACTCATGGTGAAACCGACACGTTTGCTCGCTTCTTCAAAGCAGGGGATGCGACCGGTGGTTTGGCAGTACGTTCCTTCAGAGAAAACTCTGGAGCCAACGAAGGAAGTCTTCAATTTGTTAATTATGGACCCTCAACCTTCACCACAACTAAGACTGGTGGTAATTGGAATGGTGCCACTCAATTTGATGTTTTTGGACACGATGGTAGTGATGGATTCGCTGATGCGACAGCAAATGGAAATGTATTTTCTATAAGAACCTCCAAAGGTGGTGGGCTTTCGTTTATTTTTGGTATTGATGAGGACGGGGACATATATCAAGACGGATCGACCAATAATGCATTTGATGCATGGGACGATGCGGCATTGTTGCGGAGTTTACAACTTCAACAAACTGAAGATCATAAGGGTCGGAATACACTTAGCTTAGATAAACAAATTATAGAATCCAGATTTGATGGAAATCGATATACAAAAGAGCATCTTGAGCAAGCTAAATTAATTGAGGTAGTTGCCGATGAAGAGTGGAATAAGGGAGAAAACCATCGAAGCCTTATTAATGAAACCGTTAGAGGGTATGTCCAAACGGGTGCTATTTGGCAGAACCATGAAATGATTGATGCACTCATGGAAGCATTAGAAGCCGCATTGAAAGCAGCGGGGGTTAATAATTTTCAGCAAGATTATGTAAAGCCTAAGTTTGTAGAACGAGGGCTACCAACACAAATTCTCGATTGGTCAGGTTCTGTTCCTGCGGATATTACAGTTCCTGACATTGCACCGAAAGCATTTAACGCATAAGCAAAATTATATAAGATTACATCGCACATGGAGAACTTAATAAAAGGAAATTATTATGGAAGCCGATATTAGAGATGTTTTAGTTGTAATAATGCAGCAAAGAAATGATGCACTAAATAAAGTAGCAGAGCTTACAGCACAAAATATAGTAATGCACAAGAAGTTAAAGGCCCCTGAACCTTCAGAAGAGGCAACGGAAGAGCCGGTAAAAACTGACTGGTAATTATTACCTCTGTTGCAGATAAATAAAAAGGAATTATTATGGCACTACCAAACAATATTTTTACTGGATATAATCCAAAGCAGTTACAAACATTAGCACAAAAGTATGGATACAATGAAGCTAATTTAGATAACTTTGGAAAGTTCTTGGAAGAAAATCCAGCAAGAGCAAAACAGTATTTTGATCAGCAAAATATGGATATGTTTGGTGCTGATAAAATGCGACAGTTTCAGCAGGGTGGCACGAATATGAATATGGACTCTAGAAATCCATATGGGTTTACTGGCCCTGAAGGGATAGCAACACAGATGTTTGTTCCTTATTATAATCAAAAAACAGGTGAAAGGTGGACTGCTCCATCAGGAGGATGGACTCCTCCTAGTGCAGATTGGACTATGGGGAGTGAAAATCCGGTGAGGCCAGAGATAGGACTCCCTCCTTCTCCTGCACAGCCAACGGATGAGGTAACTTTTCCGGGCATTGGGCAAGAAACTACTCAAAGACTATTTGATCCAAGATTACCTTCGGCTAGTCAGTTTCAAGCAACTTATGTTCCATTTGAACAGGCACAGCTTATACCACAAACGGCTGGACAACTTCCAACTGCTCCGACAATTGGACAGGCAACTATTGTAACGCCAGCAGAAGCTACAGCTCCTACTTCAAGAACAGCAACAGAAATTGCTACTGCTACTGCTGTTCCAGCGGCTCAACAGATTGCTTCTCAAGCAGCTCAAGCACAGGCTCCTTCCCAGACAATTGAGGCGGCTCAACAGGCTCAGACGCAAGTTGCAAATGTTCAAGCAGCGCAAGCTGCTCAAGCAACACAAGTGGCAGCACCAACAGCGAGAACTTTACAGACTGGAGAACAAATTGCAGCTCCTACAGGGCAAGCAGCACAAGCAGCAGCTTTTGTAGACCCTGTTGCCCAAGCAGCTCAGGCTACGCCGACAGAAGAGGCAACTGTGCAAGGACAATTAGCTACTTTACTTCAAGAGTTTGAAAGTGGAGAGGTTCCTGCATGGGCAAAAGGCGCAATTCGGGCAGCCCAACAAACACTATTAGCAAGAGGATTAGGCGCAAGTAGCATGGCTGGACAGGCCATTGTTCAAACTGCGATGGAAGTAGCTTTGCCTATCGCTCAATTAGATGCGGCAACGGTAGCTAAATTTGAAGCTCAGAATTTAAGCAATAGACAACAAGCGGCAATGGCACAGGCGCAATATCGAGCGCAGTTTATGGGCCAAGAGTTTGATCAAGCATTTCAAAGTAGAGTACAAAATGCTGCAAAAGTAGCTGATATTGGAAATCGTAATTTTACTGCGGAACAGCAAATTGCTTTAGAAAATTCTAAACTAACTCAAACGGTTGATCTTACAAATTTAAGTAATAAGCAAGCTCTCGTCATGGCAAATGCAGGCACCCTTTCACAGTTAGATATTGCAAATCTAAACAATAGACAACAGGCTGCCGTACAAAATGCACAGAATTTCTTACAAGTAGACATGAAAAATTTAGATAATTCTCAACAATCAGCAGTTTTAAATTCACAGCAACAGTTACAGGCATTGTTCACAGACACTGCTGCAGAAAACACAGTGAGACAGATTAATGCTACTAACCAACAGCAGGTAGATCAGTTTTATGATAATTTAATTACTACTGTGTCTCAGTTTAATACAGCACAAAAGAATGCCATATTACAAAAAAATGCAGATTCAATAAATGCTATTGCAAAACAAAATGCTGAAATGACAAATATGCGTGATCAATTTGAAGCGACAAATCGAGTGGCAATTGATCAAAGTAATGCGACATGGAGAAGAAAAATTGCAACAGAAGATACTGCTGTAGTTAATTTTGAAAATCAAATTAATGCACAAAATGCAACAAATATGAGTACTCAAGCTTATAATAATTTATGGCAAGAATTTAGAGATATGGTTGATTTTGCATTTACATCTGGAGAAAGTGAACTTGAACGCATGACTACACTACAGCTTGCGGCGTTAAATGCGGATTCTAGAAAGTCTTTGGCACAATTTAAAGAAGATAGAGAAGATTCTCGCAGTATAGGGGGATTCATAGGAGAGGTTATGAAAAATCCATTAACTAGCTTAGTAACAGGCTGGCTTGGTGGTGGATAATTTTTTAGAATTGGAGTTTAAAAATGAAAATTGATAACGTAATTAAAAATACAACTGCTAATCAAATGCTCAAGGAAGCCTCCCTTGAAGAACAGATAAGAGAAAGAGATGCGGAACTAGCCTCTCTTAAAAATTATATTGACGATGAGCCTATTGGAGATATTCCACAAGCAACTTTAGAAGCAAGAATGGAAAGCTTACAAAGAAATGTAGCAAGGCTAAGAGCTATGAAAACGGAACAGGACCAAAGACAAAAAATGGCTACTTCTTTAATGTCTAAAGATATACAAGATTTACCAGAATACACAAAAGGAAAACCAAAACTATCTCCTTCAGAATCTCTTATAAGAATAGTACGAGGGATTCTTCCACCCCATTTAACCCAAAGTAAGGATGAAATAGTCTAATGGCTGATTTTGATACTGATGTTTTAAGAGGGCCAATTCCCGGTCAATCGTTAACTACAGAACCCGGAGGCAGACCTTGGGAACAACCTCCTCAATTTGTTCATGCCGAAGAAGCATTGAATTTTTATGTTGACTCTATAACAATGCCAAAACGAGCTAGTGCGCTCTTTATGATTTTAGAACGGGAGTATCCTGTCATTAGTCTTGTAGATACTATGATTATGGCAGGAGTTATGCAAGGAATGCATACAGTAGATGTTGGTATTTTAATTGCTCCAGCGTTATTTACACTTATTACAGGATTGGCAGATAGAGCAAATATAAAATATGTGACTGGGTTAGAGGAAGATACAGAGGGTCCAAGTATGACTGTTGTTGAGCAAGCCGTAGCGGAAGCAAATGCGGATAGAGATAGAGAGGTAAAAGAAAACCGACAAAAAATTAATTTAGATGATGAAATTCATCAAGCTATGACAACTTTTGATATAGAACCAGAAATGCAAGAGGCAGAGAAAAAACCGCCTGTTGAAGATTTAGATAGAGGTCTTATGCAACGGCCTGTTATGGAACAAGGGGAAATATAATGGCACTATCATTTACAGGAGTTATGGGTGGCTTTGCAGAAGCAACAGTCGAAGCTAAAAAACGGGATCGAAGAGAACAAGCTGCAGAGCTATTAGCAAATAAACAAATAGTGCTTCCTAGAATTTTGGATGCTATGAAGGAGGAAAACGAAGAAAAAGAAAAGCTAAAAAATTTATATCAGCAAATTTTGCCTTATGCTCATGGTGATCCTGATCTAGCAAAAGAGTATTTAGGTTTAGGGTCAGCAGAACTGGAGAAATTTCTGACAAGCATTAGAAGTTGGGAATCTCAACAAGGAAAAACTGCTAGAAATATCGAGGCGCAAAAGGAGATGGGGCTTGTTCCTGACGACTATACACCAACTATAGGAGAGCAAGTTCCTTTTGATACTATATGGAATGAATCCCTTCGAGGTAAACCGGGAGATTTTGTTGGTACTACTACAGATTCATCACGAAAAGAGGCTATTTTAGCTGATTGGGGACAATCAAATCCAGACGTTCTTATGAACACAGCGTATCAACACATGGCAGGAATAGCAGGCTTAGGAACTGGCCCTGAAGGGGCTGCTATCGCAAGAGCCTATGCTACAGGTGAATGGGAACCTACATTAACTTCTGATGGAATTGGATTAGCTTTGCCCCGTGATCCAAGTGTGTACATTCAAAGTGAAACAGAAAGACTAGCACTGAAGCAGCTTAACAATTTGATGAAGCCACAAAAATTTGATATATCAGGTATGCCAGATGCGATAAAAGCCATGTTTGGTGGTGCAGATGAAGTTGAGATGTCTCTGTCTAAGTTTAGGGAAACCGTAGGAGCAGGTGTAAATATAGCCCAAATTCTTAATTCAATGGCTGCAGCTCGATTGGCTGGTGTAAAAGCGGAAAATGAAGGAATACTGTCTACAGATCAAAGGAATGTAATAAGTAGACTTGCTGGTAAGTCAGGAGAAATTACAAGGCAGATAAGAGAAAATTTACTAAATAAATTGAAAGTAGCCTACTCGATTGAGGGGGGCCAAGTGGTGATACCTACTGCGACTCTTGAGGATCCCACTGGTGCGATGACAGAGAATCTGATGAATGATGCTTTGGGATTACTTCATACTGGGTATATAGAATATGCCAGTAATAAAGTAAAAAATGAAGGGGCAATCACTCTTCCGTCGCTTGCAACTTTTTTAACTGAGAACGATAAACTAAATTCTGCTCTTTTAATTGCCGCTGCTCACGCAGACGGACAACAAATAGTAAGTAGTTTCAGAAATGATCAAGAACTACCAAGTGTTACTCTACATAGGGATATTGTAACTGAAGCTATTGGTTTAGCTGGATTTGGTGGCGCAAAGATGACTGATCGCATATATAATGAGGCTTTACGAGTGTATATCACTAATAAAGTAGCCATGCCAGCACCAGACTTGGAGACCCTAACAACCCCAGTGCCTATAGAAATAGGGGACGTAATTAATGTTGAGAAAATAATGGGACATTTTTCGGACCCTAACAATCCAACAGTTTTTAACACAGACAATATAACTTTGCGACCAACTGTAGCAAATGGCCTTCGTAAGACTATTAACAATTCTGTTCTAGACTTTGTTGCAGCAAAATTTCCAACGGATGATAGTCAAGACCGAACTTATAATGATCGGCAGAGGAACTTGGCACTTGAAGTGGCAGAAAGTTTATTTCCCTCCGCTAATAATGACAAGGCCATGAGATTTGATCTGGGTGAGGAGGACCATGTAACCATACCTGAACTTTTAGATATATTATTTAAGGACGCTACAAATAAAGACGCTCAAAAGACACTTAGAACTATTTTAAATCTGATTCAAGAGCAATCTTTACGCTTGATCCCTGAAGGAGAGTTGCGTGGGGCAGCTACGAGGTCGGAAGACTAGGTTTATGTCAGAAACAACTCGTGAATATTTAGATCGAATGCTTCAAAATCAACAGGATGAAAATGTTGATGAAAGCCTTTCAATTCCTCCTATTGATCCAGAAAAAGTTCTTACCAAAGAAAATCTTTTAAAAGATAAAGGTTTTATGGATGATGTTCATAGCTTTCTTTCACAACGAGTAGGTGAAAATTTTGGAAGTGATGAAGCCGCTTATAATAGATACTTAGAACACATGAGAGCTGGTATAAATTCTGTGGTTATGTGGGGAGATTGGAAATATGCTTCAGACCCAAACAGAACAGAGCAGGAAAAAATTGCTATGGCTAAATTGTACCAAACACACGATGTCTTGGCAAAGCAGAGAAAATGGTATCAAGCTTCCGATCAAAAATTGGGTTTAGTAGGTAAGACATGGGATTATCTTGCTCCATCATTATGGGATCCTACAAATGTCGCTGCTGTTTTTACTGGAGGGACTGGTAAGGTTGCGGCAGAAGCAGCAAAACAAGGCGTAAAATGGAACCTTAGAAAGTATTTAAGTAGTGCATTAAAACGAGGGCTAGTAGGCGGCACTATTGAAGGAGCTGGAGGAGCAGCACATGGAGCATTCACAGAATTAGCTCGAAAAGAAGTTGGGTTAGAAGCAGATGTAAAAAAAGGAACAATTACTGGTGCTGTATTTGGATTCGGGGCTGGTACAGTTCTTGGAGCCGGAGCAGCGCATATAGCAAATAGATCCGCTTATCGTGCCACAAGTAGGATAAAAGTGGGACAAGAAGCAGCAAAAGAACAAAGTGACGCATTTAGAGTAGAAGCTACGAAAATTGCTGAAGAAAAAATAGCTGACCCAAAGAACAAAGCAAATGCGACTGTTGCTACTAAGTTTGTAGAGCAACGTAGAGCATTAGAAGCAGATCATATTGCGAGAGGCAATTTAATTATAGAGGAGTCTACAGTATCCAGACTTGAACCAGACGAAGTTAAACGCATAGTTGCAGCTACATCAGATATACTTAAAATAGTCGATAAGCTGGTTCTAGACGAAACGCTCTTGCCAGATGGCACTAAATTAATAGATAAATTTACCGATCCTACACTAAGGAAAACTGCAAAAATTCATTATGCCATTAAGTCAGGACTAATTCCAGAGGACAGGCTAAGAGACTTAGCTTCTAAATTTGATATTGATTTCCATGATTTAGGATATGTTTTAACGGCTGAAGCATCAGCGGCTGGCAGAACCCTACAAGCTCTTAGCAATACAATCGAAGGCTTAGATATGGATCCTGCTGTTGCCAAAAAAATTGTAGATGAAATTATCCTTGGTGTAGAAAATCTTCCTTTACAAAAAACCGTACAAACTACTATTGCAGATGCAAGTGTAGAGGCAGTGGGAAAATTGGGAGGTACAACATGGAATTTTATGATGAATTTAAGTAAAGCAAGGTTGGGAATACTAACCTCTGCAATAGGCACAACAATGAGAAACATTGAAAATATTACGCTAAGAGTACCAATGTTTATGTTAGAATATACTTTGATGGGTGGTGGAAAGGGATCAACTGTTGGAACAAGATTTGTAGACGCTCTTAAAGTTCCCTATGGCATTTTCAATAGCGGAGATGCCCAAGCACTGCGTTTATTCTGGGCTGATACAGGTAAAATGAAACGTGATCCAGTAAAATGGGCAGAAGCAAAATCAAAAATAAGAAAACGACTAAAGTTGAAAAAGACTCAACAACTAACTGAGGCACAGGAGAACATTGCACGTAAATATTATACCGAAGAACTTGGTGGAAAGGAAATTACTGAATCAGGAGAACTGGCACAGAGAATCTTTCGACAGAACGCTGATGTTGAAGCAGCAACAGGTCGCTTTAGTTTTCTAGGCAATCTAGGTAGAAAACTTAATTTTGTGAATACTCTTGTAGATAATTCTGTAAAATCAGGTTTGTTTTTAGCAGAAATGCGTAGAGTGGCTGGGGGATCAGCCGCCTTAAATTCTATTCTTTCTGGAACAGGTCGAACTACAGTTGGCGATAAAACAATTCCACTTACTTTTGATAGATGGGCAAGAGATAATTCAAAAGAAGTTGAAGGGGCAATGCAAAATGTTTTAGAAACTGTATATCAAGGAGATTATAAAAAAGGAACTTTTGGAGAAAAATTTATACAGCATACGGCAACGGGTCCATATATGCCACTTTGGAGTATTTTTATTCCCTTTGCTAGATTTTTAGCAAACTCTATTGAATTTCAATATAAACACGCCCCTCTTTTGGGGTTAGTAGGTAGAGGATCATGGAGAAAATTTGACTATCAAACTGGAGCAGCAGTTAGAGGACGAGGGTTTGTTGGACAAGCGCAGAGCAAATGGAAACAATTTCGAGGGGCTGACCTCTCAGTAGAACAAGCATTAGAAGTTAAAGATTTTAATAAAAACATGGCACAACAAATAAGTGGTGCAGGGTTAATATATGGTGCGTTACACTGGAAGGCTTCTCAAGGTCCAGATATAGCGTGGAATGAAGCAAGAATTGGAGGAAAAACGTATGACATTACAGCATGGTTAGGCCCATTTGCAGTGACTGCGTTTGGAGCTGACTTTGTATATCGATTAATGGAAGGTAACTTAGGCCATATTACTCCAACATATAAAGAGCCAAAAGATACAAATGTTGATAAACTTATTACACCAAGCATAATTAAAAATGCATTATTAGTCGTGGCTGGTTACAGAGGGCGAGGAATTGCTCAACCATTAAATGCACTGGAACAACTGGTTTTTGGAATAGCTAGTTTTGATGGAGATTTAGATAGTCCTGAAGCTATAAAAGAAGCAAAAGTTACTAAGTTTGCAACAGAAATGGCAGCTAATTATTTTGCATCCTTTACTACTCCTTTAACTATGTTCAGAGATGCAGGAGCAGCATTTGATCCTGCGGGTCGTGTTATTATGGACAATGATCGTGTTAATATCATGGAGCATTTTTATAATGTAGCTCTACGTAACCTACCCAATACCGAAGCAATGAGAAATTTTGAGAAATATCTTGGGATCACAGATGGAACACCTATGGCAAGTTGGTTAGCACGAACAAGAAGTTCTACACTTAAACCTTGGGCTAGACTTACTCGCACAGGAAGAGAACAAATTGCTGATATTGAAGTTAAAAAACAATTACCTTCTCAAGCAAGTACACATGAGGGACCAGTAACCCGATCAACAGATATTGTTCGTCAACTTGGTTTTAGTTCCAATTATCCAAATGGAATAAAGCCTCCTCTCGATCTTCTTTTAACTCGCATGGGAAGAACTCGTAGCCAGTGGCATGGACGAAAAATAGAAGATCCAATTATCTGGAATGCATATAAAGATTTGTTAGACAGCAAAGCCGAAGAGCTACTGGCATATATGTACCAAGATCCTGTCTATGTTGGGTCAGATTGGGCAACTCGTAGAGACTTATTATTTAATCCTCAAAGTGGAAAGATCATCGAATTAAGACGAGAAACAAAAAAAGTGGTAGAACAAGCAGCAGATAGAAGTATACCAGATCGAATGGATAGAGTACGTTATATGCGATTACCAGAAACACGTAGAGTGGTGTTACAAAAATGGTATGAAGACACATTTAACGAAAGCTTTTCCGACTGGACTGGATTTTCAAAAACAAGGAACTTGAATGTTTTTACCCTAATGCTGGCACGAAACTACGAAATACAGAGCGCACAGGGAAACCGATAGTATGGAACTAATAACAACATTATTAGGTGGATCTTTATTAGGTTTCTTTACCACGTTACTAGGACAGTTTGCTAAGGCGAAAGCAAAGCAGCAGGAAATGATGCTGCAAGCTATGAATCAAAAAGCAAAGATTGTAGATCAGGCTAGACAGCATGGCATGAAAGACAAGAACTTTGCATGGACACGGAGAGTGATTGCCTTGATTTGTGTAATCACAATTGTATGTGTTCCCTTCGCTGCTCCATTCTTAGGTATACCAATTCTTGTAAGTGAAACACAGGAAGGTGGATTTTCAATTCCATTTATTTGGCAGGCTACAAAAGAAGTAGTATGGACAGAAGTGCAGGGTATACCCCTTGCCCCTATGTATCTGCATACCCTAGCAGCTATAGTGAGTTTTTATTTTGGCTCAAGCGCAGCGAGGTAAAGTGAAAATATCGGATAGCACAGCCATCAGTATGCCAGCAAGGAATTTAATTTCCATTGTTGTAGCAGTAAGTGTTGGTGTTTGGGCGTTCTTTGGTATTCAAGAAAGACTAAACCGATTAGAAACAGCAGAAGAAATAATGAAGAAGGCCATAGAACATGAGGTTCGTAGGCTACAAGACGGTATTGATATTATACGAACAAATGAAGTAGCGTTAAATACAGATTTTAGAATACGGTGGCCTAGAGGAGAGATGGGAGCATTACCAGCCGACCAGCAACAAGACCTGCTTATTGAGTTTCTTAGCTCTCAAGTGGAGTCTATACAAGAGCAAATGGAAGGTATGATGTCCAACACCGTGAATATTAAACGGGCTCAAGAAGATATTGAAAAGATGTTAGAGGATATCGAATCCTTAAAAAACAGTATGAGAGAAGCTAATGGAGGTCATTAGTATTATTGTAATGTTCCTATTTGGAAACATGAACGATCAAGAAATAAAACTTACGCAGTACATTCCTATGGAATCTTTATCTGTTTGTATGAAAGAAGTACGAGCAATGAAGAAAAACCCAACATCCTATTATAAGGATGCCTTTTGTGGGCCTGCTATTGTTGAAATTAAAGATGGAGAAGTTCTAACTTTATACAATGTAATCCCTGAAGGAGCTACTCTTGTTAATAAAAAGATTGACAAGGAAGCCTTTGAACGATGGGCAATTCGTGCCAAACAAAGATGGGCGACAAAGTAATGGCAAAAAAGAATACAGGCATGAAAGGTTTAACGGTTAAAGGAGGACATAAGCGTTCAACCAAGTCGGGTGCTGGTCTGACTGCCAAAGGAGTACGTGCATACCGTAGAAAAAATCCGGGCAGTAAATTAAAAACTGCTGTAACAGAAAAAAACCCTCGCACAAAGGCAAGGGCTGCTAGGCGTAAGAGTTATTGTGCTAGATCAGCAGGACAAATGAAGAAGTTTCCGAAAGCAGCTAAGAATCCTAACAGCCGTTTGCGTAAAGCTCGTAAAAGATGGAGGTGTTAATGGCATACGGAAATAAAGTTTTAGATCATTACGAGAATCCAAGAAACATTGGATCAATGGATAAGGATTCAACAAAAGTAGGCACAGGTTTAGTGGGTGCGCCTGCCTGTGGTGACGTAATGAAATTACAAATACAAGTTAGCGATGACGGTGTAATTGAAGATGCAAAATTTAAAACCTTTGGTTGTGGATCAGCAATAGCTTCCTCTAGTCTTGTAACAGAATGGGTAAAGGGTAAGTCATTAGCTGAAGCTGGAACAATAAAGAATACTGAAATTGCGCAGCATCTTGCATTGCCCCCTGTCAAGATTCACTGTTCTGTTTTAGCAGAAGATGCGATCAAGGCTGCAATAGCAGATTATTTAAATCGTTCTTAATTACCTCTGGGTATACGGAACTCTATAATGTCTATAAGAACTCCGTCTATAACCCTTAGATTTACAGTACCAGTGTAAGGAGTGGTAATGGGGTTAGAAAATATTTTGTAATACAGGCCATCTGATCGTAACTCTAGGTCGGTAAACATAGTTAAGTGCGTAGGGTTAACTATTTCAGTGTGGGCAACTATACTGTTAACACATTCTTTTTGAGAATTAATGTATGCAGTAATCAGTACCACTATGGCAACTAACAAGGCTCCCCCTACTACACCCATGATCGTAATGTCTTGACGGTTCATTGAAGTTACTCCTATCGTTTAAATTGTGCTTGTAAATAATCTAGTAACCATGTGTTATCTCTAAATATTTGGGCCAAGTAGTTAGAAGCATTGTAAATAAACTTTTCCTCTGTCTCGTCATCAGCTAGTACGCCACCTTTTTGAGTTTCACCTATGTCATTGACAATTACGTGTAGTAACTCATGGAGTATTGTATTTACCTCATCAAGAGGATGTTGTTGAGCTTGAATGTCAATTCTATTTTGCTTTGGTAAGAACTGACCATAATCGCTTGACCCAATATTCTCAGTTATAAAGTCTGGTTTAACAACATGAATAGAAATATCTCGATATCCTACCTTTAGGGTACGGTTATGTAATTTAATATTTTTCGCAACGGAAGGCTTTTTGCCTTCCTTTTTTTTGACAAAAGCAAGAGCTTCTTGTTCTAGTTTACTTATCATTGATCTTACCCAAGTTTTCAAAATATGCCTTATTAAATCCTCTATCCCATTCCTTATAAAATGAGGAGTCAATCTTGTAGGGATTAATTATTCTCCCTGTATGAAATGCACGATAACCTTTTTCCATTTGTATTCGTAAAGGAGGATGCCGTTCTTTTATTTTCATATGTTTATTCCTCATTGTGCTACTACCGAAATTGGCGTTGGGAAATCTACAATCTCACAACTATTAGCTGTGCAAGCAAATTCTTGAGAGCCTGTTGTCCTGTCCTCTGTCTCATAAGAGGCGAAGGATTCCCAGTCTACTTCATTAGGCATGGAAAGTAAAGCATCATTCCATTGTTCTTTTGAGACATCTTGGTATGGTGCTTGTTTGTAAGTATGCTCAGTCATAGGTAAAAAACTGATACCAGACATCGAGTAAAAGTGTTCATACACAAAGTTTGCAATACCCAACCATTCATCTTCTTTTACACTTACCGTAATAGAAGGCTTATGTTCACACCAATTATCTGCATAAATCTTCCACAGTTTAAGATGATCTATGGCAGTCATATCCTTGCGAGTAATTGCTCCTTCAGGTGCAGCTATAGGAAAGGAAAAGACTACCGTACTGTCGGGCTTCTCTGAAGCATCTTCATGTGGAAAGCCCTGATCAATGAGAAACTGCGTAAGTGGATCTTTCTTATCGGCTCGTATGGTACGAATGTAATACGTGTTATGTCTAGGATGAATACCACTCGATGCGTCAACTAACTGACTAACTGTACCAGAAGGCTTTACACAAGTGATGGCAGTAGAAGCTTCGATATCAAGTTTCTTAGCCCACTTTTTATTAACAGCTACGGCATGTAGTCTTAACTTGTCTAACACCACTGCTAGATCATCATCAGTTTTGTTTGACATCATCATGTTATCCATTATGCCAGTTAAGGACACACCAAGTAATCTTTCTTCCTCTGTATTTCTAGTCCATTGTTTACTCAATCCCTTTAGATCCGTAAAGCACGACTGAATTGTACCAAGAATAGTAGCTAGTTCTATTTTATTCTTGAGAGTTTCAATAGTATCTGAAGCTCTAACTACAACCTCTGACAGATTACAAAACTGCTTTGGTCGTAATATGATTTCACTGCATGGGTTAGTACCATACTGAATATTCGGATCTCTTCGTTCATACTTAGCAGCCTGTACTTGAGCCGATTGCCTATTAAAGATTCCACGTTCTCCTGATTTGCTATCATAGAGAGCTAACCATTCTCGCATAAATGTACCAATGTCAGGCTTCTCTGTATAGCAGACACTGTTGTTTGACAAAGCTCTTTGTGGCTCTGTCTCCCACCATGAACCAGATTTAGCATGACGCATACGATCATCAGATAGATTAGAGAGACTAATCAAGGCACTCCTACGCACACCCCCTACAACTACAACATCAGCTACCTTACAGATTATATCGTGACACTCAATACTAGAGAACTTTCTACCAGCAGCTTTTCTAAATGCACTTACAGTAAAGGTAAAGAGATCGTGTAATGGGTCAGGGCCAGAAGCTCTACCACCAAAGGTCTTTAGCTTAGATCCAGCAGGACGTACTCGTGACATATTCCATTGTGGCACCATACCAGCATACAATAGATTTATGAGTTCTTTATAGCTCTTATACCAACCTTCTTTGCTATCTTGCACAATTATAGTGGTTTCACTATCTTCCAATATATGTGGTATCTTAGGAAGTTCATTCGTGTATTGTCGTTCTACACTAAACCCTACACCTGTGCCGTGCATCAGAATATATAAACATTCATCAAAAGCTCTGGGGTTGTCAATAGGAAGATATGCACAATTGTAAGCAGCTATATGATTACGCTCTAGTGCAGGCCCTGCAGTCATCATGGCTCGCATACTAGGCATAACATTTAATGTACTAATAGCAATATACAAATCATTATATAGTTCGGGCTTCAATACAACATTGTGTTTTTCTTTAATAAACTTTTGGTAAAAATTCAATAAACGTTCAACTGTTTCTTCCCATGTTTCACG
>Ga0208919_1000505_pt1 | contig 26169 bp, 27 predicted proteins | sample 4_EtaG_FD_184076 | JGI IMG/M metagenome (GOLD analysis project Ga0208919, IMG submission 184076) | Marine viral communities from the Subarctic Pacific Ocean - 4_ETSP_OMZ_AT15127 metaG (SPAdes) (version 3) | ecosystem: Environmental > Aquatic > Marine > Oceanic | place: Pacific Ocean | collected...
CCTGAACAAGAGTATACGCTTATTGCTTCGGAAGAAGACCTTATGTTTAATTTTGAACATGAACAACTTACTGAAGTTTTTGAAGAAGCGCCTACGGAATTTTTAGAATTTGAAACAATAGAAGAATTAGAGGAGTGGTTTGAAGATGAACAAGAGCAAGAGGAAGAATTGGTTGAAGAATTGGTTGAAGAAGAAATGGATGAAAATTCAGATTTGGAGGATAGCGAGAGCCTTGCGGAAGAGAGAGAAGATTCAGAAGAAGATTCGGAAATTAGTCTTGTAGAAGAGGAAGACGACGAGAAGAAAGAAAAACAGCTTAATGTGGTTGCAGAAACCATTAGAGCCGCCAGCAATAGCGTAAGCGGAACTACATCAGGCACATCTATACAGTCTACAGGCAATTCTGTGGCTTCTGGGGGCGTTTCTAGCACTACAAGTACCGCAGTAGCCAGTTCAGCCTCAGGAGGCGGTATAAGCACCAGTAATTCACCCAGTATTTCGGCTCAAGTGGCGAGTTCAGCAATACAAACACAACAGGTTTTATCTATGAGTGCAGGCTCTGCTGGGATAGGTGGGTCTAATATTGGTGTAGATACTTCATCTACTTTTGGCACTTCTGGAAGCATGGATACAAGCAGTGTAGTAGCAAGCACAGGTTCTATTGGGATGGGCGGGTCTAGTGTTAGTGCAGATACTTCATCTGCTTCTGAAAGTGCGGACAGAAGTAGTTTATCAACGGGCGCGAATAATACAGCAGTAGGGAATACTACGAGTGCGGATAACACAGCAGTTGGCAATACTGCTGGTGACAACAATACTGCTATAGGATCAGATACCGCCAACACCACTGAAACCACTGACAACAGTAGTGTTGCAAGTAATACAGGTGGTGACAACAATACAGCAGTAGGCAATACAGGTGGTGACAATAATATCGCAGTAGGGAATACCACGGGTGGACAAAACACCGCAGTTGGTTCAATGGAGACAGAAATAGCTACAGCGATGGGTGAAGTATCCGCCTCTGAGGCTGATCAAATAGCTGATCAAATTGTGGCTCAAAACATAGAAGATCAGCAAGAACAGTTAGAAGAACAACAGCAGATAACAGGCGAATATGGTGATGAAGCCCAGTTAATTGCTTATATGGGTTTTGTTCCCGGATTCGATGACTACAAGCAAGTTGCCCTTGCTGATGCGTCCGTCTGGTATGCACCTAAAACAATTTATGGTAATGTATCTATACCAGACAATAATTCTGCGTTTATCGGCCTGTATGGAAACAGTTTAACCGGTATGAAAAATTTAATTAATATGCAACCTAATTTATAGGAGTGAAAATGGATTGGTTTCAATCAAAAGCGGCACAGATCATAGGCTTGGTTTCTATTATAGGAACACTAGCTGGGTTTGGCTACACAGGCGCTACCTATGTTAATAGGATAGAAAATTTAGAAAATAAAATAGCCAAATATGTTAATGAAACAGACGCACTAGCTGATCAGATTACTGATCTGGATAAAAAAGTGGTTGCTGTTGATGAACAAATTAAATCCTTAAATATAGAAACACAAGATTTAAGCCCGATTAAATCGGATATTGTTGCTTTACAAACAAGCGTTGCAGGGATAAATGCAAGTGTGGATTTGATCTATGCTGATGTACAGTCTTTAAAGAATATAAACGATAACCCATTGGCGAATTGATATGAACGATGAACATTATCCTAGCGGAAGATTTGGTGGAGACATGGATCGAAATGAGGTTGAAATGGACCTTAACAAGTTCATGGCCATGGTACAAGAAATTGGTGCGCTTAAAGACAAGATAAGAGACTTAGAAGATGTTAAGAACAACAACCCTTTTCAAAAGGTTATTTTTATAGCCCAAGCTGTTGATAGCTGGAGAATATTTCCAAGAGCTTTTTTGTCTATTTATATGTACTTATTGTACTACACAACCTTCTGGTTTATGGATTTACCGGAACCCAGCTTTGAACAATCGGGTTTAATCTCTATTGTTGTAGGTGCAGGTGCTGCTTGGTTCGGGCTGTATGCTGGAACATCGGGTAGTTCAAAGAGTTTTAAAGGTGAAAAAGAATAAGAAAAAACAAACACAAAAACCGCACAAAGAGAAAATTGCGGTTGGTTGTGGAAAAGTAATGAGCAATCGTAGAAAAGTAACCAAACACTATTAATATTTAAGGAGGCTAATATGGCTATAGGTTTAAGCAAATGGTTTAAAGAAACGTTTCTAGGTATCGAAGAAAAGGTGGTAAGAAATCGTACCAAGAAGGGAAAATATGTAGCGGACGATAAGTCAACACCCAACATTAATGAAGCATATAAAACCATTAATATTAAGAAAAAGAAAACTATTAAGAAAAAGATAAGAAGATGAAACTGGCCCTGGTCTTAGGGGGACTTTTGTTTGTCTCTGTTTCTATTAATATGATTATGTTAGCTAAATTAGACACAGCAAAAGTTGAACTACAAACAGCTATTAATAATCAAGCGGTGCTTGAAAGAACTGTCCAAGAACAAAATGATCAGATTGTAAAAGCCCTTGAATCGGCTAAAAAGACTCAAGCTCAGATTCAAAACTTGAACACTCAATACTCTGCAAGCCAAGCGCAAGTAACAAACTTAAGAAATAAGTTTGCAAAGCACAATCTCGAAGGCATGGCACTCGCTAAACCTGGGCTATTGCAAGGGAAAGTTAATAAAGCCACCGCCAGAGTAATGGTCAATCTAACTGCAATCACTAATCCAGAACAATTTGATGAAAAAGCTGCTGATAATACCACTACTACTAATTAACGGTTGCTCTTCGTTCTCTTTGTTCGGAGATAGAACCAGTCCGCAACCACAAGTTAAGCCTGTGGAAGTGGTCAGTGTGGCAAAAAGAGCGCCAATCTACCATCCGCCACTCCCAGAACCCATTGAATCGGCTGCAATTGAGTGGAGAATACTCTCTCCTGATGTAATGCAAGCCTATTTAATAGCAATTGAAGCTGGTGAAGAGCCAAGAGTCGCGTATTATGGGCTAACTTCCCAAAGTTATGAGAATTTAAGCATGACAATGGGCGAAATTACCCGATACATAGAACAAATTTTACACATTGTCGGTTATTATAAAGAGTTAGATGAAGAAGAGGAAAAGGAATAATGGCTTACAATAAATTTCAAATGCTTCCAGGAATTAACCGAGAGGGGACCGCCTTTTCGGCCCAAGGAGGATGGTTTGACGGCAATCTTGTTCGGTTTAGAAAAGGGTTCCCTGAAAAAATAGGGGGCTGGGTCAAAGAACAAATCAGTACTTATCTAGGAACCGGACGTTCCTTGCATGCGTGGGTGTCTCTAGCCACCACCAAATATTTAGCTGTTGGCACGACGGTAAAATACTATGTTAAAGAAGGGGATAATTTTTATGATATTACCCCAATAAGGGCTACAACTTCAGCGGGGGACGTCACGTTTTCAGCGAGTAATGGTTCTTCCACTGTCACTGTTGCTGATACTTCTCACGGCGCTAGTAAAGGAGACTATGTTACCTATAGCGGAGCCGCTTCATTAGGAGGTTTGGTTATTGCCGCAGCGCTTAACCAAGAATACTCTATTGATTCAATCGTTGACGCCAATAGCTATAAAATTATAGCGAAAGACACAGATGGGGATACGATCACGGCTAATTCCAGTGATTCTGGAAATGGGGGCAGTAGTGTTGTCGGTGCTTATCAAATTAGTGTCGGATTAGATGATTATGTATCTGGTTCAGGGTTCGGTGCAGGAATTTGGGGCGACGGAACCTTTGGTTCTACTTCAGGGCTTGCTTTTAATAATCAGTTAAGGCTTTGGACACAGGACAATTTTGGAGAAGACCTCATCATTAACCCAAGAGCCGGGGGGATTTTTTATTGGACCGAGAACAACGGAACAAGCGTTCGTGCTGTCAGTTTAACCGCTCTAGGAGCCAATTTACCTCCTACCTTAGCACTGCAAACTTTGGTTAGTGACGTTGACCGACACGTTATTTGTCTAGGTGCAGACCCTTTAGATGATGCAGGAGTAGCTAGAACCAGTGCTATTGATCCCCTGTTTATTTGTTGGTGCGATCAAGAAAATATTAATGAATGGGAGCCCACTTACACTAACACCGCCGGATCGTTAAGGCTCTCGGCTGGAACTCAAATAGTGGGTGGACTGCGTTCCCGACAAGAAGTTTTAATTTGGACGGACGATGCGCTCTATAATATGCGTTTTATTGGTCCTCCGTATACTTTTGGAGTCAACCTGATTAATCAAGGTGTAGGTCTAATTTCGCCAAAGGGTGTTATTAATGCACCACCAGGAGTTTTTTGGATGGACCGTTCCGGATTTTATATGTATGGCGGTACTATTAATAGGGTCCCGTGCTCGGTGCATGAGTATGTGTTCACCGACTTTAACCAAGCACAGTCCTTTAAAGTGTTTGCTTTTTTGAACCGTCAGTTTAATGAGGTGGGATGGTTCTATCCTTCCGGTGACTCTACAGAAATTGACCGTTATGTGACATATAACTATCAGGATAAAGTTTGGGCTTATGGCCAATTAACTCGTTACGCATGGTTGGATGAAGGGGTACAGCCTTATCCGAGAGCAACCGGAGTAGATACAAGCAACTATGTTTATAAACATGAAACAGGGAACGATGCAGACGGCTCACCCATGGACAATGTTTATATTGAATCCGCTGATTTCGCCTTGGACGCTATAGGCAACACCTATACACAACTACAAAACGCTATACCGGATGTCCGTTTTCTCGGTGACGGTGGCTCGGACCAAGTGGTTAATTTTGTGTTAAAAACAAGAAATTTTCCTAATGAGACCTTAATAACCAAAAGCACTAATCAAGTAACAGCGAGCACAACTAAAGTTGATTTACGAGGAAGGGCACGACAAGCGGTTGTTCGTTTGGAGTCCGATGATGATGCAACGACAGGTGAAAGGCTTGGGGTTGGCTGGAGGCTCGGGGACATGAGGCTTAATACTAGGTCTGACGGGCGAAGATAGTGGCACGATTACTGGACACACGATTGCCCACTGCCATGGACGAAGTGGACTCCGATTTATTTAACCGTTTAGTAAGAATCCTGGAATTAAATTTACAAGGCTTTGATCCCACGGCAACTTATCAGTATACTAACACGGTCCGCGATAAAAACTTATTTAGTCGTGGAGACATCATTTGGAACCTGACAGAAGACGGTCTTCAGGTCTTTGATGGCAAAGAGTGGCAAACATTATACGCGCCCAGTGGAAAGGGTGTGAAGGCCACGGGACAGCTCGGCAAACTAACAGTGTCGACAAACGGTGCAACCACGGTCCCAATACTATAATGCCTATAACTAACATAAACGGCGGCTATAAATGGGGTAAGTCCGGAAAGACTTATCCAACAAAAGCCGGAGCAGCAAGACAAGCCCGGGCAGCATATGCTTCGGGATATAAAGGATACAAATACGGAGGATCGGTGCCAAAATATAATAAAGCAGTGTCTATTCCTGGTTCTGGAATAGCTAATCTGCCTCCAGGGTTTGGTGGTTTTCCTTCAAACACAGGTCAGGTAGGCGTTAATATAAGCCCACAAGGTGTCGGTATAGGCACAATGATTGACCCCGGTTCGGTTGCGGGCAGTCAAAGCATGGGAGAAGCCTACAAAAGATTCTTCGCAGGGTTGCTTGGACAAGGTAACACAAGCTCTGCGGCAGCGGAAAGGTTTAGAAACGCAGGGCCTTCAGGAGATATGGCCCTTCAAAGAATAAGTAGTGGCATATACAACGCTCCCGGCGGAAAAAGTTCGGGTAAAGGTGCGGGAGGACTTCGTGGTCAGGAGAACCGAGCCAGAAAGAACGAACAAAAAGCGTATAAACAGGCTGTAAGAGAAGCTGCAGCGAAATATGACCCGACTTATTGGGTAACAAACTATGGGCTTAGTCCAGAACAAGCAGCATCCGCAGCGGAAAGATATAAATCAAAGTATTCCCCTGAATACTTTGCTAACAAAATGAAAGAAAAAAACATGGGTATACACAGTGTACTCAAAGACGACTGGGAGAGTTTCGCTGATTCTTACGGCGTTCCTTACAAGATAGACGAGCTTATGGCGGCAGCAGGGGGTGATGGTTAATATGATGCGTTCAGGAATAATGCGTTTACAAGAGGGAGGTTCTCCTTGGTACATAAATATTTTGAGCTCCGGCTCCAAAGGCGCAGGGGAAACAGCAGCAGAAAAAGCACGCCGCGAGTTTTTAGAGAAATGGTTTGAAGACCATAGTTTAGCTGTCCCTGTTGGGCAAGAAAATTGGGACCCGTTTGCCGGAGATTCTGACAAAGAATTTGAATTATGGTTGGCTTACGATGTGATGTTTCCCGGGACTGTTCCTGATCCAACAGGGACGCCAACGCCTACACCGACTCCTACACCGACTCCTACACCGACTCCTACACCGACTCCTACACCGACTCCTACACCGACGCCAGCAGGAACAATAGAAGAAATCACTGTCACGGAGATGGCACAAAACGGCTTCCCCCCAGGTGCCACGGCAGTATTAGTCGGCGGCGTGCTTTATAACCTTATAGGTTCCGGTGCAACGGGTTATTGGGCCAACTCAGAAACAGGAGATTTGTACAAGCAAGATGGAACACCCATGGATCCTCCCAACCTCGGTGGTGCGAGTGGTACGAGCGGTGCCGGCGGTCTTTTCGGATTGGGCATTGGTCCGTGGCTCAGGGACCTGTTTGGAGCGACCGGTGCTGGCGGTGATTTTTTAGCCAGTATTTTCGGAAAAGATGGCAATATAAAAGACTTACTGGATCTTTTTTTCGGAGGCAAAGCAATCAAAGGGGCTTGGGATGCGCTTCAATATGAAGTGCCCACCGGTCAAGGGGCAGCGAGGAGTGAGTTTGAAAAAGACAATCCGTTTACAGGTAATATGACCCTTGCTGGAATGGCTCCGAACTATTTACAAGGACAGGACTACGGCATCCCGGTAGGACAGCAAGGCATTCCGGCAGCCACACACACAATTGGAAAGCCTTATGCTGAACCTTTAGTTGAAGAAGTCGCATCAGGTCAAAAGGGTGGTATTATGAATACAAAAGGACACGGAGACGTTATTCCGGCGCTTTTAGAACCTGATGAGTTTGTGTTTACGCGAAAAGCAGTTCAAAACATGGGCGGCGGTGACGCCAGGCAGGGGGCAAAGAAAATGTATAGTATAATGAAAAATTTAGAGGGGATGAGATAATGGCAGATGAGACATCTACCCAAGGACCGGGGACCACGGTTTCATTTGAACCGCCTTGGATTGAACAAATGCGGCGCGGTTTTCTGGACAACGCCTGGACCTGGGCAGGACAGCCTACACCCGTTCCAACACAACAGTTTGCAGGATTAGACCCTTATGAAATGCAGGCTAGAAATTTAACCTCTGGTTTAGGTGGTTTTCAACCTTATATACAAGGAGGCGCCGGGGCTTACGGACAAGGGCTCGGGGCCCTGGGCCAAGGCGTGCAGGCTGGTTATTACGGGGCACAGGGATATGATCCGAACATGGGCAAAGCCTTTTACAACCCTTATGAAGATCAAGTGGTGCAAAAATCTCTTGATGACGTATACAAAAACTTTACACAACAAGACATGCAATCAAGATATGGTGCAGTGGGCTCAGGAGCTTATGGTGGCGGTCGTGGACGGATCATGGAACAAGAACGCTTTAATCAACTCGGTCGAGGTATGGCGGATACAGCCGGACAATTACGATCAGGTGGCTACAGTGCAGCACAACAGCAGGCACAAAACGCTTTTGCCGATCAGCAAAAAAGGATGCAGCAAGCAGGGCAACTGGGTGTGCAGGGAGCCAATATGTACGGGCAGCTTGGACAAGGGATCGCGGGCCTAGGACGAACAGGACAAGAGTTGTTGGGTAATCAAATTAATATGATGAACACTTTGGGCGGACAAGCCCGAGGCATTGCCGACCAAAGATTAGCTTCTCAATATAAAACCGCACAAGGACTGGCAGACGAGCCGTTTAATCGACTGGGCGGATTGATGAAACTACTTACCAGTATGTTCCCGAAAACTCAGGGCGCCGGAATCACCACTCAATACGGTAATGTAGATGACCAAGAGCAGTTGCTCAAGGATTTGTTTAAATCATTAGGGTGGACTTAATGAACTGGAACAAGCGGCCCATGTTTAGAAATGCAGTGAACATGCACGGAGGCGGCATGGTGCCAATGCCTCGTATGCAACAAGGCACAGGTCCTAAGGGCATCCCTTCGGTTTCACCGGATCTTTTTAGCCCGGCGGAGTTTATGGGTGAACCCCTTAATGAAATGACAGGTACCGGAACTGGAATCAGTGGAGCAGGCTTTTTCCCTGAAGGCATGCCCATAGGAGGATCCCCTGCGGTAACGGACACAGGTATTGTTGCCGGATTAGATGAAGAAATGGTCGCAGAGCCGGAAGTTAAAGAAAACAAACTAGAGTTGGCTAAACAACAAGCCATGTCTATTTTTGACCAATCCTTTGAAGAAACCATGGCGGTCATGCAAGCACAAATAGCGGCAGGCGGCATGTCGATGCAGGACATGGACGTGGTGTTGATGGATGAAATCGAAGTTCTTGAAGGTCAAGCCGAGGCTACGGTCAAAGAAGCCATGGGTTTACCACAAGACGTGGACTTAATTCCCGCGGAAGTGGCACAAAGTTATTTAGAGAAAGCACGCATGATTGTAAGTGCCCCACCGGCGCAAGAACAGCCTATGGAGATGCCTATGGGCATAGAAACAATGGCCCAAGAAGTACAAGGAATGAGAGGGGGAAGCGGTTCTAGTGGTGTACAACTCGAAGAAGAAGAGGAAGAAACCGATCCGTTGTCCATCATCGAAGAGAACCGTAGAAGCTCAATAGAAAGACAAGATGTATTAAGAGAACGAGAAAGACAAGCTGCCAGAGATAGACAAGGCGTCCTTGATACAAAAATAAGAGCCGGTGATTTCAGTGAAGGGTTTAAAACGGATTGGAGTAAATTAGAGAGACTAAAAGAAGAGGTCAAAGCCGTTGCGTCAGAAGAAGCCATGAACACAAGTTCTTATTCTCCCGCAGTTTCTACCATGGGAGGTAAATGGCTTGGAGCGTTACATACTACACCAAAAAGAGCAAAGCTTGCCGGTAGAAAAGCCGTTCTTAATTATGAAATGGAAATTGAAAAACTAAAACAAGCCGAACAACAAGCGCTAAAACAGGGCGATGCTCAGATGCTACGAAACGTTTTTGAACAAACACAAAAAATAGAAGACCAGTTATCAAACACCTTGTTAAGCACCACTGGGGCAATAGAAAAACAAGCCATAACAGAAACCGGAGACATTCTGACCAAACAGATCGGGGACGAAGGCTTTACGGACACATGGCGCACGGACCAATATTGGAGGGACGTATTAAAAGATCCAGCCTCTGATGACATAGACAAAAGAATCGCAGAACAAGCATTAGGTATTGGTTCTGGAAAAGGCGACGTAGCTACGCGAACCGCTGAGTTTGTAAAACTAGCGAACGCTGCTTGGAAAGATTATGCAAGCCCTGGCGGTGGCACAATGAGTTATGACAGTAAAGTAGAGAGATTTATAAAAGAGTTTGCGCCTATAATCGAGTTTCATGGGTCAACCATTCTTCCAACAGACCCTAACTTCTCGGATGTCGTAAGAAACTATATGATGTCACAAGACAGCGGTGCCCAAGCAACGCCCTCTGCGCCTAAAACCTGGGATCTTGATGCAATGGGTATTACCAAAGACCAAGTTAATGCCATGATTGAAGCAGGGTTGTTTAACTCCGGAGACACTTTAAAAATAGGCGACAAAGAAACGCTGGTTCCGTAACATGGCTTCTTTAACGCAGGCCCAACTTGACGAGCTTTTTTCTCCGGAGGGCACTGAAATACCCCCTCCCCCGCCCGAAGAAGAAGATTTACCCGATGTCCGCGGACAACGGAAACAGTCTTGGAGAGAGATGGTTGGAGAAGCGTCTTTAATCAAACAACAAATTGGACTAGACGCTTCTGAAGAAGTTGCAGAAACCTTTGAAGGTATTGGCCCTCAAATCGGACAAGTGTTCAAAAACGCTAAAGACGCCTTGAAATTGAGCGCTTTAGAAGCCTCACGTTACGGTTTTACTCAAGCGCCTGGTGCCTATGCAGGAATCCCTAAGAGCATCGAAGAACGAGAACTGTTAAACCAGCAAATTGACGAAGCTGCTGTAGAACTAATTAAACAAATCCAACTGGGTATTAAAAAAGTCGAGGACCTAAATCCGGAAGACTTAAATAATCTGCAACAAGGGATCAGAAGCGGTGTGATAAGTTTTTCCATGATGGCACCGTTATTGGCAGCAAGTATTTTTACAAAAAGTCCCACTCCTCTAATCACCGGCATGTCTTTACTCACCGCCGGAGACAGTTATACGAGTGGAAGAGCCGAGGGTTTATCTCACGAAGACGCTTTTACTTATGGCGCAATAGACGGTTTCATCGAAGGCGTGACCGAAATAATTCCCGCCAAAACGCTTTTAAAATTATTTCCCGGCGCCAAAGATACGGCCGGAAGATTCTCCGTAAACGCTCTTAAGTTTCTTTTTCAAGACATCGCCGGCGAGCAGGCAGCCACTTGGTTGCAAAACCTAAACGCTTATCAGTATGATTTGGACAAGGAAAGGTTGGCTATTGAAGATGATCCGAACCTGGACGGCGTGGAAAAAGAACAGCTTTTAGGTGAATTGGCTAAAAAACGTGCGGTAATAACCTTTTTTGCGACTCTTACAGCCGGGGGCATGCAGGTCGGTACTGCTAAAATGATCGACTACGGCTTGTCAGAGAAAGAAATTCAGGAAAGCTTAAACCCACAAATAACCGAACAGTTGGAACTGTTTCCGAATATTGGGACAGAACAAACAGTTGCTGAAGGCTTACTTCTTCTTGGACAGGCGCAATCGGGAGCGGTGCAGTCTTTAAACGATCTTTTAGAACAAAAACAAGGCCTATTGACTGACCCCACCCTTAAAGAAGACAAGAAAAAACAAAAAGCTGCAATTGATGAAATAGACAAACAAATACTTGAAGCGGAACAGAAAGTGGAACGCATTGAACAAACGCGTATCGAGTTTGAGAACAATGATGAACGATTAAAGCGTCTAAGAGAGATCGAAGAAGAGCTTGAGTATAGCGAAGACGCACAAATAACCGCGGAACTTGAGCAGGAAAAAACAGCCCTCTTATCGGAAATCAAGATGGAAGGACCGGGGACCGGGGTTGAACGACTAGAGCCGGTTGAGTACACACCTTTTGAGATTGAAGAAGGAGTAGTTGGTTTAGAAAACTCTCCGGAAGCACAAAAACAAAAAGGCAAAACAGGGTTTTTCAATTCTACTGTGCAAAGATTGTATGACGAGCTTATAGAACCGCGGACCGCGGAAAACATTGTTATAGCTTACAACACGATACGACAGAAAATGGCAGACTCAGGGTTTGTTTCCGATGGTGTTGTAGATCAAAAAGCGCCTGTGGTTATTAAGCAAGCGCAAAAAGACCTTCGACGTTTGTTGCGTTTGTCAAAAAACCTTTTAAACAAACGTTTAGCGATCAGTCGTTTACAGAACAAATTGGCAGACGGCACCATAGAAGAGACAGAGTACAATCAAAAAGTGTTAAAAAATAATCAGTCGATTGTTGAAACCGAAGCAAACATCGACAAAATTATTGAACGCTCTCAGGAACCTGCACTAACGTTGCCGGATCTCCCTGAAAACTTAGAAAATCCTTATGGGGTCAACAGCCGTTTTTTTGTGCCCAAAGGGTTTAGAAGAACCATACGAGAAAAAATACTTCCCTACAGGTTTAACAATGTTGTTGTGTATAGGCCCACGGCGGAAAAAGAAGAGGTGTTCCAAGAAAATTTGCCTGAGGAAGAAGTGGACCCTATGCCAAAAATTCCTTTTAAGAAAATTAAATATGACTCCACAATCAGACTGTATTTTTATGATATGGCTGGAACAGGAACTCTTGAAGAAAGAGCGCTTAAAGATCCGCTAACCGGGGAAGTTTTTTATGCGGAATACGATGCTATAGAGTTTGTTGATCCGCTTTCAGGAACACTGGAACTTAACGAAACCCTGTTGCCCTCTATTGAAATGGACGGTAAAACCTACCAGGCGCTATGGGAGCCGGGCACCCAGTCAAAAGCTCTGGTTAAAATGATGGGTGATCCAGCAATGTCGCCGGACATAATGAAAGAGTTTTATGAAACAAAAGATCCTCGCATTCTTGCTGCTTTTTGGTATGACCGTTATAAGAGCTTGTTCCGTCCAAGAGGCGTGCGTCCGACAATCATGGAAGAACTACAAACGGGTCCCGAAGGCCCGATAGCCAAGGGCAGATTGTCTGAAAGACAGCTTAATCGAATTTTTAGAAACATTGCAACCATTCAAAAAACCTTAGAAAAAAATATTGAAAAAGGGCTGGTAAAAATAAAGGCCACTATTGATGATGAAGGCATAATCTACGAGTCGGGAGACTTAGGTGGCAGTTGGAAATTTTATCTTGATCCGGTCACGACCATGGACCGTTTTAAAGAGCTGATTGCCAAATCTTTTAGGGGCAATAAAAAAGCGCAAAAAGAATTAAGGCGATTGGGTCAGGGAGAACTGGTCGATGCTATTGTCCAAGGAAGAAAAAGAATCAGCAAAAACTCAAGGCGTATTATTGACTTGGTTAAAAAGATTGATCCGGACTACACCGTTTATAGCAAAGAAAAAATAGAGATGATTGAGGATACGATTGAGCGCTACATGGGCAGAATTTTTGGCGCGTATGTGTTCCCTGATTGGCGTCCTCCCAACAGACTAACCGCTACAAAAAGAGAAAAAGATCAGCACAACGCTGCGGTCGAGCAGTTGGCAGCAATCTATGCAGAAAAACAAGGAACGCCAATAGAAGAAGCCACAGCACTAGCCGAAAAAGACCTAGATATTTTATACAGCGGCACAGGCCAGCAACGAGCCGAGCTTTTTGTGTCCATGTTTGAGTTTACCCCACCCTATCTAACGGCTGAAACGGGGGGAGAAACCTTATTGTTGCCGCAACTTAAACAAAAAAGAGCGGACATTCCGAGCGAGGTAAGAAAAGCTTTGGGCGAAGTCACCGAGTCTTGGGCACAAGCACAAATGACCGCAATGAAACAAGAGCAGTTTATTGCTGTGACCGAATATTTATTAGAGTTAGCAGAAATTGGTAACGCCCCTGCAACACGTTTTCTTTCTTTGGTTGAAACACCAAACTACAACACACAAATCACCGTTCCCGGAGATGTGCTAAACCCTCTTAACGGGTATTACACAACGCCTGCCATGGCGCAAGCGATTATGAAAACCATGGGTTACGGTCCGTTGCGCCGTTATTTAAACGACATGCCCGCACTCCTTAATCCTCTTAAGCAGCCTTTTTTAAGTGCACAGGGGGCCATGGGGTATATCTCTCTTGCTTATTTAAACCTCTCCATAAAAACACAAAGTAGAAACCTACAAAGCGCGATGTTCTTTCCTCAAATGTCGGGCAACTGGCAAGCGTATAAAAACCCGCGTGCAGCAGCACAGTATATTAAAGAACAGTTTGGAGACATGTCTTCAGCGGAACTGGATTTTATTGTGAAAGAAAATATTATTGGCTCAAGTGTGATGCTCGGGGAGCGAAAAGCAATGCTTGACAGAATGCAGGGCATGGCGACTTGGCAAGAGTTTACCGATTATTTAGAAGAAAGCGCTGTTAGCAGGGGAGAAAAAGGTAAAAAAGCTCTTCAAAGGTCGTTGCGCACAGCAGAAGAACTGTATCAACTGGCGGACGACATACCTAAAATAATGAACTATCTTGGAGAAAGAGAATCGGGTTTTGGTATCTTTGCTCCGGAAGGTGTTCAAAACTTAACCGAACAACAAATAGAAGATCGTTTTGACATGATCTCTGAGTTGATTGTTGAGCAGGGCGGTCGAAAGGTGACGCGTTCAAAAAGCACGCCGGCCGAGAACCTACAAAAAGCCATTCATGCTAGGGCTTCATTTCTTACTCGAAGAAACATTCCAAACTATAATCGGTTGCCGAACATCCTTGACGCTTTAAGAATGGGTTTAGTTGCAAACTTTCCAGGTTTTAACACCGCGGTAATAACAAGCCAAGCAAACATTATGAAAACCGCGTTGCTGGAGCACCAATTGGCACACTCGGACGATCCCGCAATTGACGCTGGGTTAAAGTTTCGCTTGCAAAAAAGAGCGGCCATGCGCGGAGTGTCCAACGCTGCTTGGATGGTCGGACCAGGAACGTTTATGGCAGCCGCTTCTGCGCTACGCTTTGCAGGGAAAACAGCCAAAGTAGCAGGAATCAGTGTTGGGGCAACGGCAATAATTGCTCCTCAAGCATTGTCTCGTTTTGTCGCTGAATGGGCGGTCAACAACAACCTTATTTTTGTGTCTGATCCCGATGAAGACGGCACATTTGAGGTCTATGATTTTTCGCACACGGATGGTTTTACGTTAATCTCTGAGCCGTCCAGGCTGCTCTTAAAGTATCTTGCCACCGACTATTATTTGGGTGAAGAGGCTTCAGACAAAGTTTGGGACACCCTTATGCAGTCTTTAAAGAACGTGCGATCAAGTTACACTGATGAAAAAATTATGAAAAGGGCGGTTTTGGAGTTTAGCAGCGGGAAAGACCGAGAAACAGGGAAATTCTACATAGATACAGAAGCGCCTTGGTGGGTGCAACTAAAAGACAAACTCGAACGGTTTATTAGCACTGTGTCGCCAAAAATTTTCCACGAAACCCTTGATATAGGAAAGGCTCTGGTGCTTACAGGAGAAGAAGCGCTGGATAAAAAAGGCAGAGAAAGAAATCTTTTGCGTTCTCTGGCCTATACTTTGGGGCTTAAAACCGAGCAATATACGCCTAAAGAAGTTATCCACGACTATAAAGTTTCTGATTTTACTACAGCATTAGAGACCAGCGAAAAATGGGCTAAAAGTGTTTTCTTTAGAGCCGAGGGCAGCGAACTGGGTTACGACGACATGCCGGCAATGGTTGCAGCTTACGATGAGTTGCAACGACAACATTTTGAGCAGGTCAGAAATTTGCGTTTGGACATTCATTGGATGGCACCGATTCTTGGTACTTCTCCTGCTGAGACATTTAACTTTCTTGCACAAGAAGGTCGTCTCGAGTCTTTACGAACAGCGGACAGAGCAAACATCATACCGGATCGCAACGACAATCCGTTGTATGTGCCAACAAGTCTTTCCAGCTTTGTAAAGGCGTATGGTGGTCAGCTTAGAAAACTCCAAAGGAAAAACCCGGAGCTTTTATCAGATCAAGAGATAGAAGAACGCGTTAATACTTTGGCTGAAAGAATAGAAAGATTGTCTTATAACAAGTGGGCACAAAAACCTGTTTCATGGACATGGCAGGGGGTTGTTCAACAAGCAAGGGAGTTTGAAGAAAATAAAAAGAACCAAGACATTACAAGCCCAACAACGCTTTCTGACGAAGAGTTAAACGCTCTTTTTACTATAGAAGACTAAACTGGTCCACTCTCTCGTTCCAAGCCTCAACGGCGCGGTCAAACTCACGGCTTTCCAGAACAAACTCTTGATAAAAGCCGTCCACTGAGCACATCATAATGACGCCTTTTCTGATGTCAGTGCCATGTAGTGCGTTGTGCGCTGTCGCATAAGCGGCAAGTTGTTGAAAATAGTCCCAAACGTAACGTCTGCTCTTCTTAGGTATATTGGTTTGTTTAAAGTCCATAATGGCCTCTTCACCCAAATGTTTGCCGATCACATCTGCGGTGCCGGCATACTTACCCGGATAATATAAAGGCACTTCACAGCCATACACTTGGTCAATGGACGGAAACCCTTGGTCCATGATGGTGCAAGCCATTTTATAGGCTCTCTTTTTTTCGTGGGTGTCTGGGTAATAGTTCCAAATACTGCCTTCTTTTAACTGTTTTTCAAGAATAGCGTGCATTTCGCTACCGCGAGCAGCGGCTTCGCTGCGTATACGCTCGGCTTCCTCTTCTCCCACCTTCTCAACCCATTTTTTCAGGCTGTCTCCTTTCTTGGTTCCGGACAAGATAGTGGTGACAGAGGGAAGTTTTTCCTCTCCGTAAATATAAAGACGTCTACCGTCTTCTGTCTCCTGTGTGAGCTCTACGTATTCGTAGGGAGATTCAAACGGTATATCGTGTTTCATTATTTGACGTTTTCTTTCTTTGCCATTTCTTTAATGGCTTGCGCAAAAACATTGCTCGTAGGTCTTTCGGTGTGTGTACCAATCCTCCTGGCTAGTTCTACTATTTCTTTGCGTATAGCTACGCTTTTCCACTTTTTAGTGTTCATAGGTTCTCCTTATGTTTTATCTGATAGATTATAATACAAGTCTCTCAATATATACAACATATATTATGACATTGAGTCGCCCCAGTTTTCTCCTATTTCCGCGTCCACTTTGTTCGGCACTTCGAGCAGCACGGCTTTTTCCATGGTCTTGACTATGCCTTCAACCTCCTTTTTATCGGAAACCGAGAAGACAAGTTCATCGTGTACCTGTAATAAAGGCCTATAGGACGCATTATAACAGTCCAGCATCGCTTTTTTCGTCATATCTGCTGCTGACCCCTGGATCAGCTTGTTCAACGCCTTATAAACGAAAGCACGTTTTATGTCTCCATTGTATTCGTGCATCGCTTCTTTGTGTTTCATTGGTCGACCTGTCCCGTACTGACGTGGTTCCCACATATCAAAATGGCAGCGTCGTCCGAGTAGGGTTTTAATATACCCTCGTGTGGTTGCACTACGCATAACCGTGTCAGCCATTTGTCTAACAAAAGGCGCGTAAGTGTTAAACCGCATTAAAATATCACTGGCTTCTTCAACATCCACTCCTAACTGGTCGGCCAACTTGCCTTTGCCCATGCCGTACATAATGCCAAGACCAATGGTTTTAGCGGTTTTGCGATCAATGCCTACCAATTCCGCAACCTCTTGGTGAAAGTCTGCTTCCCCGGTAACATAGGCTTCTGCAATCATATCGGCTCCATCGTATCGAGAACGATAGGCAAAATGAGTTAATATTCTGGGTTCTTGTTGTGAAAAATCTGCCGAACACCATTTTTGTCCTTCTTCTGGGAGAAACAAAGAACGGATAAGCGGACCCAGTTCCTTATCTCTTGCCGGGACCTGTTGTAAATTGGGGTTGCTCATGGACAATCTTCCCGTCACCGTGCCTCCGGCCTCTCCTTTAAGTTGTCTAATATCAGCATGAATCCTGCCATTGTGCTCGTGCTTGATGATGGTGTCGATAAAGGTTTTGTGGGCTTTGTTCAGTTCTCTTACGCGCATAATCATCTGCGCCACGGGGTGTTCCTGATTAGCTAAAAACGCTTTGGTGAAACTAGGGTTGCCTTTAGCCGTATGGCTGTAAGGAATTTTGCAAGCATCAAAGACTTGTGCCACAGAGTTGGCTGCCCAAACTCTGACGTCTTTAATTCCTGATTCTTTTTCCACATCTTTTAAAGTTTTTTCTTCCTGTTTAACCAACTGCTTCTTTAATTGGTCGGCTCGCTCCAGGTCAACGCGTACCCCTGTTGTTTTCATGTTAAACAGCACCGGAAATAAATCCGTTTCCAGGTTAAAAATGTTCCATAGGTTCTGGTCTTCAAGGTGTATTTTAAAATGGTTCCAAAGCTTTAAAGTGAGTGCCGCGTCTTGCGTGGCATAGGTGCCAACATACGCTGAAGGCAATCGCCACATCTCTGCTTTAGGATCAACCCCCCACTCCTCGGCGGCTTGTCTGAGCTCTGCTTCGGATTTACCTTCTTGTAAATACTCTATGCCAAGGGAATTAAGGGTGTACCAATACATGTTCTCATTAATTAAAGGCGCCACAACCATAGTGTCTACAACGCGACCTTTAACCTCAATCCCTGCTTGTCTTAACCAGCCGACATCGTACATGGCGTTATGAAACACTTTGTCGTTGTCTCCGGACACAACGTCTTTAACAAACTGCAAGACTCTTTTCTTGGGAAAGTTAAAGCCGGCTTCATGGGCAAAAGGAAAATAGTCGGCATAGCCGTCACAGGCAACGGAAACCCCGACGATCTCTCCATCGCCTCTGATGTAACCGGGGCCTTTGCTCTTTAGATTAGGGTCTCGAGTCTCGAGATCGACGGCAATTTCATCGGCATCAAGTAATTTTTGCGTAGGGAAAATATCCGGTGGTGTCCATTCTGTTGGGGGCTGAAATGTTTTATAGGCCATATTTTAAACTCTCGTTTTGTGCGTTAATAAGGAAAAGATTTTCTTTTGCTCTGGTCACAGCGACATAGAATTGTCGGTGGAGACTGTCGGCGTTGAGCACAGCGTTTAGCTTTTGCGCCGGCGACAGGTCCAACAATACCGCTACGTTATCCGCTTCACCGCCCTTGGCTTTGTGTATCGTTGACAGCGCCACCCGCGGTTCAGCCTTTAAATCTTCGTTGTTGTTTAGAGCTTTCTTAATGAAGGCTCTTCGTTCTTCGTTAATTCTTCGTGTAAATATCTCTTCCCAGGATCGCCCCAAACACTCTTCTTTGAGACCGAAAGCGCTGACCACTGCTTTTTTAGACAGTTTTCTTTGTTTGTCTTCTTCTTTTGCCGGCGCCGATAAAAACCCTCTTTTCACTTCGTTCTTGGTTAAATACCTGTAAACCGATTCCAGTTCTCCGGTGGTTATGTTGCTGCGTTTCTTGTTCAGTTTTTCCCAACCTTCAATGGCCTTCATCATGGGGAAAGCAATGTAGCGAAAACCGTTGTGGGAAAACGGAATGCCGCGATCAATTAAATGCTTACGGTTTTTATCCAGCATGTAGTCGCAAGAAGCAAGAATCAACCATTCGCCCTCGTCCAAAGGCAAAAACTCTGCGGAGTGCAGGTGCTCCAATGAGCCTTCCTCCTCTCGGGGTAAATAAGCTTTGTTTTGTCGTCGTTGTATGCGTTGCACAATCTGCTCTGCCTGTTTGTGAATTTGCCGCGGCACTCTATACGACTGATCGAGGACCACGGTTTCGCCCTGCATAGCGATGAACCGATCCGGTCTGGCACCGTTCCATTCGTAAATGGCTTGGTCATCATCGCCGGCGATGTAAGTAACGGGGACCACGGACATGAGTTTTTCTATCAAGCGCCAGTTTAGCTCTGCTAAGTCCTGAGCTTCGTCAACCACTAAAACTTTTAGGGGCGGCACTTTGCCTTTATTAATAAACTCATTGATCATATCAGCAAACGAAAAAACGCCCTGTTCTTCTCGGTACTCTGCCCACGCGCGATCAATAATTTCCAGCATTGCCGGCACAACTTTTTGGCGTTGCTTTAACCCTGTTTTAAGGCGCTCTACGCCGACGCTATGGCAACTGGCTTTAGCGCTTTCTATGATTTGAAAATAGGGGTCTTCCAGCATCGCTTCCAAAGACTTGCGGGTGTTGCCGTGGTAGTGTTGGGTCAGAGGAAAGCTGTAGGTCTCTAAAAATTCTTTGATGTCTGCTCCTTCCATGACGCGAGTGATGCCCATGACGCGTTTGCAGAACGCATGACTGGTGCAAAAATAAACCAGTTCGTCTTTGTCCAAACCGAAACGGGCTCGAGCCCGTGCTTTCCCCTCTTCTGCGGCTTTCACCGAAAAAGAGATAAAAGCAACTTGATCTGGAGCAACGCCTTCATCTAAGTGGTGCTCTATTTGTCGAAGCAGGGTAGTGGTTTTGCCGGTTCCCGGGGGTCCAAAATATTTGGTTGTGTGAAACCCTTTACTCATCTTCCCAGTCCTTTTTAGGTGTGTTGAGTTTAAAGTCTTTCGCACTAACAACTAAAACGGACTGCTCAGGGGTGTCAAGAATCCAGATGGAGGTCGCGCCCGCCCCTTTGTCTATGTATTTTGTCGCTGTGTGGGCTCCCAGTTCTTTCAACTCGTTGAAGATTTCAGCGTCCCTTATGGCTTTCATGCCTTTAAATTCTTTGATGTATTTTACCAAATCTCGACCACGGAACCACCATTCATGGGGTTTGGCTTCTTCGTTTCTATACACCGCTCCGGCGGCAACGGCCACCCGGGCCGAGGACTCGGTGTTTTTACAGAACTCCAGGATCGCGTCTTGTAATAATCCCGCTTTGGTCATGTCCGGCGGCACTTCGATTTCCTGGACGTCTTGTAAAAGCGCGTTGAGTTTCATTACCCAATCCTTTTTCTTCAGGTCCGGAGGACACACGTTCAGCACCTCCATACAGCGTTGTTGGTACAACGAAAAGTTGTGCAATTGTCGTGTCTCGAGGACCAGTGTCTGGCCCTCGATGTCCAAATGCCATAAGGGAGGGTCTGTTAAATACTTTCTAAGACCCGTTAGGCTGACTTCCTTTTCAGAAGCGTCAATGCCGTAACGTTTGGTTACGCAAACACCACTTTGGCAATGGTTCACCAATGGCGGTGTGGTACACTTGTAACGATAGTCCGATTTCTCAAGACTATTCATTAAGGCATTCAACTCAGTGTGCGACAGGGGCTTGTGACACGCTGTTTTGTTTACCTCCTGAAGTTTGTCGCGCCATTCATCGCTTTCCGGGTGCATCTTTTTAAAGAGCACCCCGTAAGAGAAAAGAGCGTCGTTGCGGGTGCCTTCAGGTATCCCGTTTAGCTTCATGTGTACCAAACACGGTGGTGCCTGGTCCCAGAAGGATTCTTTCAAACCCTCCCCGTTAGCCTTTCGGCTTTTCTTTATAGGTTTAAGTTGATCAAGTTGTTCCTCTGTAATAGCGGTTTTCTTAACAACCTGGATAAATTGTTCCGGGTTAAGGGCGTCTCCCTGCTTGTTCAGCCCATAGCGAGTGGTTTCTTCCCCACCGAAATAGGGCATGTTTAACCAGTTGCCCGTTTGTTTTTCTTTTGGTAGCTGCTTGGCCCATTGATACTGTTTAGGAAAAATCTCGTCCTGAGTACGTCCCATAGCGGCGGCAATCTCTTCGAGTTTGGTTTTAAGTTTAAGCGCAGGCACCGGGATGTCTGTAAATAAAAACAGGTGCAGTCCGCCTGATTTAGTTAGGCAGGGGACCAAGGGCAGGTTCATGTCTTTGATTAGTTTTTGCAAACGCTCTATGTCAACCGGGTACTCGTCCACGTCAATACATCCCCATCGACAGGTCTCGTCGTCTTTGATCGGGATAACCCCGATAGAGGTTTGTCCTTTTAAGTGCTGTTGCCAGTGGACCAAGGACAAAGGTTCCTGTAAAGTGCGACCTCTACCGTCTTTCTTTGTGCCTTTTGCTGTTTGTTTTGTTCCCTGTATTTCATAAACGCCATATGCTCGTCCCAAACCAGAAAACACTGTCATAAATTCTACTGCTAATTCTTTCACTCAAGCCCCTTAAAGGGGTCCAACATAGAGATGAGGACCCCCCACAAGCTAGCAATTCATACTACCAGTCCGTGGACTGGTTTTCTAGTTCTGCGGCCGGTTTGCTTTCAGGAAGCACGGGCTGCATGCCGCCTTTTTGACAAAAGGTGGAAAACTCCTGAGCGTCCCCAAAAAGTTCTGCTTCTTTTTCATTCAGCGAACGTTCCTGGGTGATTGCATAGTTGTAGTAAGAGCCTTTAGGGCTTTCGACTTCTACGCTTCTTACCACATAAAAATGTGAATAAGAAGGAGGCGTAAAGTCACCTTTGGCACCGTTCATACGGGTCCCGTTAATTAGACCGAGCCAGGTTCTTGAAACTTTGAGCTGTGAACGTGACATGTTGATCACGCAACGCTGTAGTTCGCCGTTGATTTCTGCAAAACCGTAATGGTTAGCGGTGTTTTGTAGAATCGTGGTGCTGCCGTCCGGCTTGGTTAAAATATCGTTGTAACTGGCGTCTCTTGTGGTCTGTGCCATCAACGGGGTGTTCAGCGGATGTACTCCGACAAAGCCCTCACGGCCCATTTTCCATTCGACGTAGTTTCGATCGTAGAAAACGGGGAGAAAGCGTATGCCTTCATCGCCGTCCACGAACGTATTGGTTGCAGTAAACATCAGATCACCTACTTTGGCGTCTGGCGAATACTTAGCATGAGTCTTTTTAATTTGCGGGCTCATTGCTTGGATTATAGAGATACGCGGGGTTGCCAAATCATCCGCACTGATTTCGCCAATACCGGCGCCTGCGTTATCTTCAAATAGTGACATCATATTGTTCTGTTTTTTCGTAGCCATTGTTCTTCCTTTATTTACTTAGTTATTTTCGTTCGTTTCCCTCGGTACAAAGAAAATTGTTTTTGTACCTCCAGATTGAACATAGTGTCGCCACTTTCAATTCGTTCTTTGACGAACGCCTTGAGGGTGGATGGGTGAACACTTTCGCGCTGTCTGGGCGAACGTCCTTCGCCTTGCAAAAGTGCCATTGTTTCTAGTGCTGTTTCATCTTCGCCTTTGCCGAAGGAAACGGTTACGTCGTTTTTAATAATGTCGCCATGGCCGTGCTCTCGGAGCCATTGGTGTGCTGCTTCTTTGTTTTTCTCAGTGATGCGCGTCGAATAGAAGTCTTCGATCGCTATTTTAGAACCGTCCTCAAGGCGCAGTTCCTTCATCCCGATGGCGGCCAGCCTGGCAGGAAGGTCTTCTTCCGATAATTGGCGGTATTGGTCCCTTAATTTACGCAATTTTTCTTCCGCGTTGCCGATTTCTCCGCCAATACGAAGCATTTGATCAATGCTTTTGCTTAGTGTGTCTAGTTGGGTGTCGTCTAGTTTAGTGACTTTACGCTCGGTCGCTTTTTCAAACAGGTCTACAATGTTGTCCTTCATTCGTTTTTCCTTTATCGTAACCGGAGTGCTTAATTATGAAACAGTAAAATACTCGTTATATTTTAACAAGGGGGTCAGCCCTCCGGTCACTTTGTTTATACGGTTTCTATATAACCGTTATTGTGATTTGTATAATGATAGTATTCTAAAAAAGAAGCAAATGCAACTTTATTTTTAACCTATAAAAGACTTGACCCATATCCTTAAGAAAGATATACTTCCCATATAACTAATTTTAATAAGGGGCAAAACATGGCTGACGAACAGATAACATTTGAGGACACGAGATATTTTAGCACGGCGCATAAAAATCTTGAGAAATATTTAGAAATATGCGACGGATTGGCCTTCACAGTGGTCAACGCGGAGGAAATACGCCGGTTGCAAAGTATGCCAGGCGCTTATCACGAGAGGTATGGAAAAAGGTTGTCTGCACAAGAGGAAACGTGGCTCAAGGAATACGATGCCATACATCCTTTGGAGTTAGGGTAATGAGCATAGAAATTAAAATACACTACTATGAAGTCATCGAAGCTGTTGAGCTGTATATAAAAGAAAACCACGGATTAGATGTGGACTTAGATATTTACTCTGAGAATTGTGTGTTAGCGGAAGGTCTCGTGGAGGTGGAATATCGTGAACTGGAACCTGTTTACAAAAAACACAAGAACGGGAAGGTGGTCAAAAGTCAATACGGGCACCCTGTCGTTGATCGTGAAAACTCTAACTACGCAAAAAAACATTTGGATTTTGATGAGAGAGCCTCATTTGTTTTTAACATTAATAATAAAAGCGGGTGGTGATATGAGAGAACCTATAGAAATGCAGGATTTGGTCAATCAGTTAAACAATGAACAGATCGTAGAGCTACTCAGAATTATATTCCACAACAGACCAACCGAAGTGTTTGTGGGAATGTATCCTAAAGGCATCATGCGGAGTGCAGACATAGACCAAGAAATACCTGTCTGTTTGAATGGCACAATGATTCAAATTAACACCGAGTATTCTTTCACAGAAGAGGCGATTGCTTGGGAGTTTATGGACTTGCCTGGAACGGAGGGGAGTAATGACTGATGAGTAACGACTACTACGATTACGTCATGGAACTGATCTATCAAGACATAGACGATGAAGACGAGAAGGGTTTATTGGACGACAAAATAAATACATTGGCCAAGGAACACAACCTTCATGCAGACGATGACCGAGACGATATTAAAGTAAAGATTGCCGAGGAGCGTGTTCAGGAGAGTTTTCAATGAGTGAAACAATATTATTTGATATTTTAAGACTGCTTGGGATTATCGTCTGTTTCGCAGCCCCGGCTTATATCATGTTTAAATATCCGGATGATCCGGAATGGTAGGGAGAAACAATGAACAGGTTGAAAACACTAGAAAAAGAAAACCAGACTGGTCAAGTGTGGTGGGAACAGGATCAATGAACATTAATTTTAATTTTTGGTGGACTATTTTATTTATATTATTAGGCATAATATTTTTGCCGATTTATTTATTTGACTATATTAAGGAGAAGATTAATGAATAAAAAGAGAGTAGTTATATGCTGCACAATAGGAGTAGGTCTTTTAATTTTCGGAGGGGTAAATTTCGAACTTTACGGGATTGACTCAAACATTAAAGCCCTGGCGGTTGCTTTGAGTTTAACTTTGGGATTGGTCCTCCCGATTTATGGGTTTACTGGGATGGGACTAGATAATAAAACAACAGCTAACAATGGGGAGAAACCAATGGCTAAAAAAGAAAAGAAAGAAAACTTAATGAAAGACGAACAAGATGCGGTCTTGAGTGTTGACTTAATGAAACGAGAAAAGGAACTGGAAACCAGGCGCAAGGAGATTGAATCTTTGCTGGCAGAGGTTACGAAAGAGGAAAAGGCTGTAGAAAAACGACTTCTTGAAAAAGGTTGGGTTCAGAAAGACGGTGTTTGGGGGATAGAATAATGGATAAATGCGAAGTAGAACAAAACGAACACCACATAAGAATTAAGGTGGGTTGTATGGAGATATATGCAGAAAGCAATGATGTGCATGATCTCATTACAGTTTACCATGCAGACAATAGTCCACTTAGGTTCGAGGATCAAAAGATTGTGGACATTGCTAATGGAGAAATATTTGATCTAAGTAAGGATCTTAGCCTCGTGAGCAAAGAAACAATAAAAGACTTGATAAAGGAAAATGCTTAGGAAAATACTGAGTCTTCCACTCAATCTGCTTGACTGGATCAGGCAGGCATGGATAAGGATTAAACGCCTACCGGTGCAAAAAATTAAACGGAACAGGCGGCTTTAAATAATGGACGATGCGCTACAGCGACTGGGAAACTGGACGGAGTATCTTGATGCCACCGGGGAGTCCATGCTGACTGCGGACGGGTTCGAGGATGCTTTTATGGGGGTGTCCCTGGAATGGGGTCCGCCGAGAGCGGTGTACAGTTATGACAAGTGTGTTGAGATACTGGAAAGAGACATGAATTACGAGGAGGCGGGCGAGTACATGGAATACAATGTGGTCGGAGCCTATGTGGGCGAACAAACGCCGGTGTTTGTAAGAGAGGAGGCCCAGTGAATATTAAAGAATACCCTTTTAAAACAACACCTTACGAGCACCAACTGAAAAGTTTACAGCGGTCTTTGCACCGCCAGGAGTACGCTTACTTTCTGGAAATGGGGTTGGGCAAGTCCAAGGTGTTATTGGATAATGCGGCGATTTTATTTGATGAGGGTAAAATTGATGCGTTGGTGGTGGTCACGCCGAAAGGAAATCTCCGAAATTGGGATAAATTGGAGATTCCAAGGCATTTGCCGGAGCATGTTGAACGCAAGGTTCTGGTGTGGCAACCCAATCACACGAAACAGTGGCGCCAAGCCTATGATGAGATGGTCAAGGACGATTCGCACGGCCAACTTAATATTTTAACAATTAACGTGGAAGCGTTTTCAACGAAGAAGGGTTGTGTTTTTGTGGAGAATTTTCTCAATGTGCACCATTGTATGATGGCGGTTGATGAATCAACGCTGATTAAAAATCCCAAAGCACAGCGGACCAAGAACTTGTTGAAGCTGTCTACTTTGCCGCGTTATAAACGGATTCTGACCGGGTTTCCGGTGACTAAAGCGCCGTTGGATTTGTTCTCACAGTGCGCTTTTCTGAGCCCCAATCTTCTGGGATTCAGCAGTTATTACG
>Ga0208919_1000506_pt1 | contig 26106 bp, 26 predicted proteins | sample 4_EtaG_FD_184076 | JGI IMG/M metagenome (GOLD analysis project Ga0208919, IMG submission 184076) | Marine viral communities from the Subarctic Pacific Ocean - 4_ETSP_OMZ_AT15127 metaG (SPAdes) (version 3) | ecosystem: Environmental > Aquatic > Marine > Oceanic | place: Pacific Ocean | collected...
GTATGTAAAAGGGCGGCTTGCTCTCAAAACAACGGCGGGGCGGGATGCCTACGAGTTGTTAAAGATGGGCGCTTTGGATGGCTTATCCATTGGCTTTAGAGCTACCCCAAAAGGATACTCTTATGATAAACGCAAGAAAACGCGGATTATCGAAGAGGTTGACCTAATGGAAGTTTCTTTGGTTACTTTCCCGATGAATCCTCAAGCAAAGATTCAATCGGTTAAGGGCCAAGAGATAACCATTAGAGAATGGGAAAACGGAATGCGAGACGCTTTTTCACTTTCTCGTTCAGAAGCAAAACTAGCGGCAAAAGCCGTTTACGATTCGTTTATCCAGCGGGACGCTGTAGAAGATAACACGGAACTGGTAGACGCCATTAAAACATTAACTAGCACTCTAAAGGCAATATAGGGAGATTTGATATGACTGAAGAAGTCAACATCAAGGAAGCTATTACTGAACTAGGTCAAACTTTCGCAGAGTTTAAAAAGACCAATGATCAGAAAATGGCTAACCTAGAGGCTGGCGTGAGCGATCCACTTCTGGATGAGAAGATGTCAAGCATTGAGTCTAAATTAGACTCTTTTGAGGACATTAATCAAAAGCTTACTCAGCAACAACAAGCGCAAGAAAGCATCAAAGAGCAGCTTGATCACCTCGATACTGTTATGAGAAGACCTAATTCTGGGTTTGACACAAAGCAGATCGATGAGACCATTTCAGCATTTGATTCTTATTGCAGAAAAGGCATAGAAGGCATTTCGCCTGATGAGAAGAAAGCACTTACTGTCAGCAATGACGCCACTGGCGGCTATTTAGCTCCCCCAGAGTATGTTCGTGAACTTCTTAAAACAATCACTGAAATCTCGCCAATCCGAAGCATTGCAAGGATTAGGGCAACAGCACAAAGAAGCATCCAAGTTCCCAAGAGAACTGGACAGTTTTCGGCGGCTTGGGTTGCTGAAAGCGGTACTCGCGCAGAGACTACTGGTTACACGGTAGGCTTAGAAGAGATACCCGCGCACGAGCATTATGCGTTAGTTGATATTTCAGAACAGGATCTTGAAGACACTGTTTTTGATTTAGAAGCAGAAATGCAAGGCGAATTCTCAGAGCAGTTTGCAAAAGCAGAAGGTACTGCTTTCGTAAGTGGCGATGCTGTTGGTAAGCCTGAAGGCTTTATGACTAACGGTGACGTTGCCGAAACTAACTCAGGAAGCGCGGCAGCTATTACCGCTGACGGCCTTATCTCTTTGGTTCACGGCATTAAGTCAGAATACGCGGCAAACGCAACTTTCGTTTTAAACAGAACCACTTTGGCTTCTGTAAGAAAGCTGAAAGATACTGCGGGCCAATATGTATTCCAAGCGGGCATGATGCTCACCAGTGGCGTTCCAGCCTCAATATTGGGTTTCCCATACGTTGAAGCTACGGATATGCCATCAGAAGGAAGCAATACTTATCCTGTTGCTTTCGGTGACTTCCGCAGGGCTTACATGATCGTTGATCGAGTAGCTATGGCTGTATTACGCGACCCCTTCACACAAGCAACTTCAGGCAATGTTAGATATATTGCAAGAAGGCGTGTTGGTGGTCAGGTGGTACTTGCTGAAGCAATTCGCAAACAAAAGTGTTCAACATAAGGAGGCTTAAATGAAAGACTTATCAAATAACATAAGTCCCGCTGTAAGCCTTGCAGCAGCGACAAGAACAGCCGCCGCAAACGGCACTGGCGTAGACCTTCAAGGTTACGAAAGCGCTACTGTTCTAGTTGACGTTGGGGCTGAAGGCGACACTCTAAGCAGTTCAGTATATTTTGAAGTTTCATTGGAGGAATCTGATGACGACTCAACTTACACTGATGTAGCTCAAGCCGGGATTATAGACGGAACCATCTCTTCAGGTGGAATCTTCCTAAAGCTAGATGGAACCGCAAACGGTAATCCAGACAGCGCCGGAGGAATCTTCCGCGTTGGTTATGTCGGTAATAGCCGGTATATCAGAGTAGTCCTAGCTAAAACTGGCACTCACAGCAACGGAACGCCTTTAGGCGCGATGGTTGTTAGAGGAAGCGCTAGACACAGCTCAGACAACGCTTTCACAGCGCATAACGCGTAAGCGTATTAGGGAGGGGGCTTCGCGCCCCCAAACCCTTACGGAGTATTTATGTCCAAGAATTACAAGATCATAGTGCCGAAAGCTGGAGCAGATGACGAAAGCGGAACATCAATTAGGCTTTACGCATTAGATGAAATAGTTGTTGCTGATGAAGAATGGAAGCAAGAGCTAATGAGTGTTTTTGTTGCTAATAATTGGGCAATAGAAACAAAGATGGATGCGCCGGAAGAAACGGGCGAGCCGGTTAGAGCAAGGAACGATGACGGCTCTTTCAAAGCGGATGATCCGGATACCCCAGAAAATGAAGCGTGGGAAGGTGGAGAAACACCAAAGCCAAAAACCAGACGGAAAAGGCAGCCCAAAAAGAAACCAACCGAATAGGGTAAAACATGAGCGCCGGATTTTGTCACTTTGTATTCGAACAGGGGGCTACTTTCGGGCAGACCCTAACACTAAAAGACTCAAGCAATGCGTTGGTTAATCTCACAGGCTACACAGCGGCAGAGATGGACTTACGCGAAAACCCAGAATCCTCAAGCGTAGTCGCAACTCTTACAGTAGCTAATAGTCGGGTGGCTTTGGGCGGCGCGGCGGGCACTGTAACCTTATCAATGACCTCCACTGATACAGCCAATCTAACGGCTGGCGATGGCGTTTATGATTTAGAATTAACGGACGGAAGCGGTGGTATTCACAGGATTCTTGAAGGCACTTATACAGTGAGGCGCAATATAAGCAGATGAGCACCAATACCATTGCAGTATCTAGTTCTAGCACCGTTAACTCTATAACGGTAACCAACTCATCCGCCATATCGGTAATTACCGCTGGAACTCAAGGGGTGGCTGGCCCGAATACCATATTAGGTCGGGACGTAGGTGACTCAACAGCATCAACTGCCGGTTCTTTGCTGGTTTACGATCACAGCAATACTCAATGGATTGACTCTCAAGTAAGCGCGGCGCAATCATTAACGGCCAAGCTGTACAACCTACAGTTTACAACTGGCGGGGCTACGGTTACCCAGATACTAGACGAAGACAATCTTGGATCTAACAGCAATACCGCCCTAGCAACACAGCAATCAATCAAGGCATACGTTGATGCGGAACTGACTAGCCAAGACCTAGACTTCCAAGGCGACTCAGGCGGGGCGCTTTCTATTGATCTGGATAGCGAAACGATGACCATAGCGGGCGGCACGGGGCTGGCGTCTGTTGGCTCTGGTAATACTGTAACGCTAAACATAGACAGCACCGTCACAACGCTGACAGGAACACAGACCTTAACGAACAAAACACTAACCGCGCCGGTATTAAACACGGTTGATATAAACGGCGGGGATATAAGTTCTGATACAACAATAAACAAGTCGCCTCAGATCACCTTAGCGGGCGATTTAAGCGGATCTGTAACCTTAACCAGCTTAGGCAACGGAACCTTAACAGCAACGATAGCGGCCAACTCAGTAGCCTTGGGGACGGACACAACCGGGAACTATGTTGCAACTATATCGGCTGGCGAAGGGATAGATGTATCAGGCAGCGGATCAGAAACCGCTGGGGTAACAATATCCGCTGAAGACGCAACAGACAGCAACAAAGGCATAGCGTCATTTGATGCAACAGACTTCACTGTATCAAGTGGCGATGTAACGGTTAATGCCGAAAGAATTCAAGATATTGTCGGCGCTATGGTTTCGTCTAACACCGAAAGCGGAATAGCGGTTGCTTATCAGGATTCAGATGGAACATTAGATTTTGATGTTGGCGACTTTGATATTGCTTTAACTGGCGATGTAACGGGTACAGGCACAGTTACCAATCTAGGAAACGTCAGTATATCCACAACGGTAGCGGCTAACTCTGTAGCTCTCGGCACTGATACAACAGGCAATTATGTTGCTACTTTGGCGGCGGCTAACTCAGGCATTGACGTAGCTAATAGCGGGAGCGAAACCGCAGGGGTTACGGTTGGGCTAAATACTGAATATGTTCAGGACATCGTTGGAGCAATGTTTAGCTCTAACACAGAGACAGGGATAGCGGCGACATACGAAGATAGCGACGGAACGATTGACCTTATCATCGGGTCAGGGGTTATAACGAACGCTATGTTAGCTGGCTCTATCGCTAACTCTAACCTAGCAAATTCAAGCATAACGGTTACTGACGGATCTAACTCTACGGCTACGGCTCTGGGTGGAACAATAACATTCAGCGCGGGGGAAGGAATAGATGTCGCAGAATCATCAGGAACAATTACCGTATCAGGAGAAGATGCGTCATCAAGTAATAAGGGTGTTGCTAGTTTCGACTCTACTGATTTTAGCGTATCTAGCGGAGCGGTATCACTACAGGCGGAGCGAGTTCAGGATATTGTGGGGGCAATGGTCTCCAGTAATACGGAGTCGGGTATCGCGGTTAGTTATGAGGATTCGGATGGGACGTTAGATTTTAACGTCAATGATCCAACCTTAACCTTCACTGGAGAGGTTACTGGCTCCGGCACGATGACTAATCTGGGCAATACGTCCATAGCTTTGACCCTTGCAGCCGATAGCGTAGGCACTAGCGAAATAGCAGATGACGCCGTAACAAATGCGAAGATAGCTGATAATGCGGTTACGCTCGGAACTCAAAGTACAGGTAATTATGTAGCAACAATCGCTGGCACTGCTAATGAAATAACTGTTACTGGCTCTGGTTCAGAAACAGCCGCCGTTACTATTGCGTTGCCGGACGATGTAACCATAGGAAACGATCTTACAGTAACGGGCGATTTAACTGTAAACGGAACGACAACAACCGTTAACACAACCAATCTAGATATAGAGGACGCAACTCTAAGGTTTGCAAAAAACGCAAGCAGCCTTTCAGCTACTAACGGCGCTGGATTAGAGTTTGGCGCATCAACCAGCAAGCCGACTATTTTATGGGATAACAGCAATAGCTTTTTAACATCAAACAAGACTTTCAATGTTGGGGGCGCGAACGGAACCAGTATTTCAGTAGGGGCTATTTCTCTCAAGAACGCCGGCACACAATCACGGGTTGATTTTTATTGCGAGAGCAGCAACGCGCATTATGCAAGGCTTCAGGCTCCGGCTCACTCCGCTTTTAGCGGGAACGTTACGCTTACGCTACCGGCAAGCACAGGCAGCTTAGTAGGCACTGGAGACACAGGCACAGTAACCAACACAATGCTAGCGGGAAGCATTGCTAACAGTAAGCTATCTAATTCAACGGTTTCATTTGGCGGCATATCGGTAGCGTTGGGGGCAAGCGACTCAACCCCCGCATTTGATCTGTCAGACGCGACTAATTATCCGACATCAAGCCTTAGCGGAACAATAACAAACGCTCAGTTAGCGGGTTCAATCGCAAATAGTAAGCTGGCTAACAGTACGGTATCGTTCGGTGGCATATCTTTGGCTTTAGGGGCTTCTGATGCTACCCCGGCGTTTGATTTAACAGACGCAACGAATTATCCAACCTCTAGCTTGACAGGGACTATCACTAACGCTCAGCTAGCCGGATCTATAGCGAATGGTAAATTAGCCAACTCAACAGTTTCATTCGGTGGTATTTCGTTAGCGCTAGGCGCTAGTGACGCAACGCCAGCTTTTGATTTGAGCGATGCCACTAACTACCCAACAAGCTCACTATCTGGAACCATTACCAACGCGCAGCTTGCCGGAAGTATTGCTAACGCGAAGCTGGCTAATTCTTCAATAACAGTTAGCGATGGAAGTAATTCAACAGCTACAGCGTTAGGCGGAACTATAACGTTTGCCGCAGGAGAGGGCATAGATGTAGCGGAAAGCTCCGGCACTGTCACCTTTAGCGCAGAGGACGCAACATCATCGAATAAAGGGGTTGCTTCGTTCACTGGAGACTTTAGCGTTTCAAGTGGTGCTGTTTCGTTAGGGACTTCTGGTGTCTCAGCCGCAAGCTATGGATCGTCTACTGCTATACCAGTGATAACTGTTGACGCAAAAGGGCGCATAACATCAGCCTCAACAGCTTCAATTAACACAAGCTTCACGCTATCTGATGGCTCTAATACGCAAACTGTATCAGGGGGCGATACCTTAACTGTAGCCGGAACAAGTAATGAGGTTAACGTTGCTGTAAGCGCTACTGACACCTTAACTATCGGGTTGCCTAATGATGTAACAATAGGAAACAACCTTGTTGTAAGCGGCAACCTATCGGTAACAGGGACAACAACCCAAACTGGATCAGTAGTAACAGATAATAATTTCACGGGTTTGACCAACGCAAACACTGGGAACAGCACGGATTTCGGTTTTCACGGTAAATATGTAGAAAGCAGCACAACAAAGTACGCCGGTCTATTTTATGACGCCTCAACAGATAACACGTTTAGGCTTTTTGCTGACACGCAAACCGTACCATCAACAACAGTAAACACGGGGGCAACGGGTTACACAGCCGCTAATCTCGTAATAGGGGCGTTAACCGCAAGCAGCATCACGTTAGGCGGAACAGCAATAACGTCAACAGCCGCAGAAATAAATATATTGGATGGCGTCACAGCTACCGCCTCAGAGCTAAATATTACGGATGGGCTAACCGCCACTACCGCAGAACTTAATATTATGGATGGCGGAACTTCAGCGACAAGCACCACTCTAGCGGATGCTGATCGAGTCGTTGTGAATGACAACGGCACTATGAAACAAGTCGCTCTGACGGATTTTGAAACCTATTTTGAGAGCGCAATAGATACCCTTGCGTTGACAGGTGATTTTTCTGTTAACACCAATACCTTAAAAGTAGACACATCAAATAATAGGGTAGGGATAAAGAACGCCTCTCCTGATGTTGGGCTAGATGCCGGATCGGTTACAGATGCTTTCCATGTGCCTGTCGGTACTACAGCGCAAAGGCCAACGGGTGCGGCGGGCTACTTTAGATATAACTCTACATTAGGCCGTTTTGAGGGCTACACGGACGCATGGGGCGAGATTGGTGGAGGGGGGTCTAATACCTTCTCGGTTAACACTTATACCGCTAATGGAAGCACAGACGCTTTCACGCTAAGTCAAACACCGTCATCAGAAGACAATCTTTTCGTATTCGTAGAAGGGGTTTTTATGAACCCCAACGATTACACGTTAAACGGAACCACGCTAACTCTTGACGCTGCTCCGCCTAATGGAAGAAAAATTGTTGTTTATTCGGTAAGGGCTGCTGTATCAGGCAACAACTTAAATCACGATCAATTTACTTGTAACGGAAACAGTAGCGGCAACCTTGGAACTGAGTTCACGCTAACTATATCGCCCATATCAGAAAATAATACTCAGGTATTCTTGGATGGGGTTTATCAGCAAAAAACAGATTACTCAGTAAGCGGCACAACCTTAACGATGGATACCGCTCCGGCTAGCGGGGCTATCTTGGAAGTGATGACGTTTACCCAGACAGACATCAACACGCCGGTAAATGACTCCATAACTAACGATCACCTAAATGCTTCTGTTATCTCTGGGCTTACAGAAGTAACCCCGGCTTCTGGTGACAAGATGATGATCTTGGACGCTACTGACAGCGCTCTCAAGAAGTCAGATGTTAAAGACATAATGGCGACGGCTGTAAGTATTACTTCAGCGGCTGATGCGGTAGCGATGACGTTTGATTCTAGCGAAAACGCAACCTTCGCGGCCAATATAGAAGTCAATGGAGATATTACTGGACAGGATGACCTTTACTTAGACAGTGATGCGGCGGTTGTTCATTTGGGGGAAGATGGCGATGTCACATTAACCCATGTTGCCGATACAGGCGTACTCCTAAACAGCACCAGACAGTTACAGTTTGGAGATTCAGGAACATACATTCATCAATCTGCTGATGGCGTTCTTGATCTAGTCTCAGATACAGAAATAGAAATAAACGCGACAACAATAGATGTTAATGGAAATCTTGATGTTTCTGGAACCGTAGCATCCGCTGGGGTTCTAACGGCTAACGCTGGCGTTGTTGTAGACAATATCACTATAGACGGCACAGAAATTGATCTTTCTTCTGGCGACCTAACTCTTGATGTAGCTGGAGAAATTAACCTTGATGCTGATGGCGGCAAAATCCGTTTCAAGGATGGAGGTACAGAGCATCTTCGATTTGTTATGGACAATGCCGGTGTTGTCCAGCTCTACTCAGCGGTTCAAGACGCAGACATTAAGATACAAGGCAATGATGGCGGCTCTGTTATTGACGCCCTTACTTTTGATATGTCAGATGCAGGCAAAGCAACTTTCAATTCAGGCGTAACACTCGGCGGTCACCTCGACATAGCTTATAGCGGAGGGAACATTACTTGGGGATCGAATTACCCTGCTATTGGCAATATACCAAGTAGTCAAGCCACCCTAATAGGAAACAATATAAAAGCAGGGGCTTCTAATAATACGATTGTTCGTCATGCACATGGAACTGACGCAGGCAACTTTATTGGTATTACATACAACAAAGGCGTTACTTTTCACACGGGAATAACTACAACACAAAATACAGAAGTAGCGGAAACCACGAACGAGCGTGTTCGGATTAACACTTCAGGCTTCGTCGGCATAAATGATACCGCGCCTCCACGAAGATTGAGCATTACAGGAGAAGACGGAGCTTATTCAGGACAAAACTCTGGGAACAGTAGAACCCATTTGTTGTTAGAAAACAACGGCAGCAACTATTTGGAGTTTATTAATCCCGCAGGAAACGCCGCTGGAATATTTTTCAGTAATCAGACTGCTATAAATCGTGGCGGCATAATCTTTGATAGTGATACTTTATACCTTCAGCAAGGAGGATACGACAGAGCAGTAATCAGAGCTGACGGAGCTTTTCAAACTTCAGATACAAATGCACTTGTAGATTTTGATAGCGGAGGCAATCGCGTTAGAGATGGGTCTTTATGGGGTTACACTGTACGTCACGAAGGTACAGGTTCTAATCCCCATGGTTTGATAGTTTATTATGCTGCGGCTTCTCCTGATAGCACTGCAAGTTATCCTTTTTATTTTACTGACAGCACTGCTGCTAGATTTTACGTTAATTCCGCTGGCAATATTTGGACTTCCGATCACGGCATGATCACTTCAGATGAGACGCTGAAAGAAAATATTGTAGATGCGACTCCAAAACTTGCAGATATTATGAAGCTTAAAGTAAGAAACTTTAATTGGAAAAAATCTTACAAACCAAATACACCTGAAAAAATGCTTGGTTTCATTGCTCAAGAGTTTGAGGAGGTATTTCCAAGTCTAATTAAACAAAGCGATATTGCCCCAAGAACAAGCGCAAAAGACGATGAAGATCACGTCCCAAACATGAAAAAAAGCGTAGTAACAGGAGCTTTAATACCTGCTTTGGTCAAAGCAATGCAAGAACAACAAACACTAATTGAAGAATTACAAGCAGAAGTCAAAGCCTTAAAGGAAGCGTAAATGGCTAATACAAAGATACAAAGCGAACAGATAGTTGATGACGTTGCTTTAGGCGGTAACCCTACCACTACAACTCAAAGCGCCGGAAACGATACAACACGAGTTGCAACAACCGCCTTTGTCACAACCGCTGTGTCTAACTTGGTAGATAGCGCCCCATCAAGCCTAAACACTTTAAACGAGTTAGCTGCCGCGATGAATGACAACGCTTCATTCTTTAGCACAGTGCTTCCATTAAGCGGCGGAACAATGACGGGCGGTTTGGTCTTAGGTGGAACAACGCCAACGCTAACTATTGGCGATGCAGGGGCAGAAGATACCAAGATCGTTTTCGACGGGAACGCTCAAGATTACTACATTGGTTTAGACGATTCAGCGGATGACCTAGTAATTGGATTAGGAAGCACGGTAGGTACAACGCCAATTATTTCTATCGATGAAAATAGCGATGTAGCGATCCCTAATGGTGCTATAGCGGTTGGTCAAGCCACCTTTTCAGGTAGTAGTGTTTTAGCTGATTTTCACGGATCTGGTAATGGGGTAGGCGCACAACTTGCGTTTGCGAATGACCACAACACAGATAAGTTTTATGTGGGTATTGAAGGCAATACAACAGGCGATGCGTTTCTATATCAGCAAGAAGACGCGGATATAAATTTTTACACCAATAATGCCTTTGCAGCAAAAATTGATTCTGCTGGCAGGCTTTTAATTGGCTCTACTGCTGCTCTTTCTGTTACAGGAGGCGCTAGGCAGTTTCAAATTGAGGGAACAACTGGTGTAGCGGCTGCAATGTCAATTATTAGACATTCAAATAGTGCTGGCGGGGCAACTATTAGTTTATCTAAATCCAGAGCTACAGCGGACGGAGGGGTAACTGTAGTCGCTAATAATGACGTGTTAGGTGAATTACGTTTTACTGGTGCAGATGGATCTGATCACGATGCAGTAGCAGCAAATATTAAAGCTGAAGTAGACGGTACGCCCGGATCTAACGATATGCCCGGAAGGCTTAGTTTCTGGACAACCTCAGATGGTTCTGCTGCTGAAACAGAGCGTATGGTTATTTCTTCTGCCGGCATGGTAACGATCACACCAGATTCAGGAGCTACTACTGGCACATTAAGGCTTCATAACGGAAATGGAAACGGAACGCTAGGTGCGCTTGAATTCGGACATAGCGGTAACGTAGATCACGGCAGCATTCAATATACTGGTAATATGGATTTCTTTACTGGAGACAGCGACGATTCCAGATTTTATATTAGTTCGGCGGGACTAGTCGGTATTAATACTGCAAACCCAGAACATCATCTTCATGTAACAGAGCCGGGAGACACTAGAGAAGATGGAATTGTTAAAATTGGTGGCAGTACAACTGGTTTGGGTCTGGAGCTTTCATATAACCAATCAGGGCATACGGTAACAGAAATTGTCGCTAATCCGACTTATACCAACACGCAATCATTAATGAGGCTTTGCGTTGATAGAGACGCGAACGCCAATCAACTTACTCTACTTGGCGGCGGCTTCAATGGCATGGGAACGGACACGCCGAGAAGCAGATTGGACGTAGTTGTAGATCACGCAGTTGGCTATGTCATAACTGCTCAGAACGACGGTAATAACGTCAACAGATATGGAATAAAAATTATAGCTGGTTCTGATGATAGTTCTGGAACTAGTTATTTATTAGATTTTTTTGATGGGGATGGTACTAATGTAGGATCTGTGACTAATGCAGGAGGTGCGGTTTCTTATGGAGCTTTTACAGCTCATCACCCTTGTGTAATTCCTGATGAAGATAATGACGAAGAATCAACAGAACCCGCCTATCCCTATGGAACATTGTTAGAAACTACTTCTTTAAGTTATTCAAAGAACAGTGATGATTCAGATACTGAAAGAGGAATTATATATAACGTACAAAAATCATCAGGAGCTTATTCAAGAAAAGTATTAGGAGCCTATGGCAATTCTATGAATCAAGGTCCAGAAGAGGAAACAAATAAACATCAAGCGTTGATATTGGGTGACGGTCATATTCTTTGTAATAACGAAAAAGGAAATATTTCTGTAGGTGATGGAATCTGTACATCGTCAACGGCTGGTATAGGTATGAAAGCAGACAAAATGGCAATGATTATAGGTATTGCTCAAGAAGACGTAACCTTTTCAGGGAGCGAAACGAAGCTAGTAGCGGTTCAGTATGGGTTACAACAATTCACGCCTTGGACTGATTAAGGGAAAAAACATAAATGGCTAATACAAAAATCACTAGCAGAGTTATAGCAGATGATGCCGTCACAACAGCGGCGATTGCTGATGATGTTGCACTAGGCGGCAACCCGACAACAACCACTCAATCAGCGGGCAACAGTACCACCAGAATAGCCACGACAGCTTTTGTAACAACAGCGGTTAGTAATTTAGTAGATAGCGCTCCCGGCGCTTTAGACACGCTTAACGAGCTTGCTGCGGCTCTTGGGGATGATGCCAGTTTTTCCACCACAGTAACTAATTCTATAGCGACCAAATTAGCCGCTTCAGGCGCAAACCAAACGCTTGCAGACTCAGGAAATCTAACTTTAGACGTTGCTGGCGACATTATCCTTGATGCGGACGGCGGGGATATTATTCTAAAAGACGGTGGTACGAGCTTTGGTCAGTTTAGCATTTCATCTGGCGATCTTTATATTCAACAGCCCACGGCTGATAAAGATATAGTCTTTAGAGGCTTAGACGATTCTACTTATGTATCTGCTCTAACTCTTGATATGTCAGAAGGCGGTAATGCCGTTTTTGGTAAAAATGTTTCAATAAATGCAGCCGGGGCATCATCTCCCGCGCCTTTACAAGCCTTTCAAGTAATTCTTCATTCTGGCGGCGGGCGGCGTGGAACGATCTATTACAATTCAAATTCACGCATAGCATTTGCTGCGCTAAACGCATCGAACACTTGGGAGTCGATGGAAATTGAAGGTGCGGATATAAAATTTCGCACAGGAGGAAGCTCCCAAGCAACCGCTATGTTTATTGATGACGGTGGAAAACTAGGCATACAAACCACTACAGAAGCAGACGGCACCGCAATGACTTCTCCGCTCACTATTAGCGGCGCAAATGACGGTGGAAACATTTTTGAAGCACACAGAACAGGCAACTCAATTTTTAGAATATATATGTCTACTGGCGGATTATCGTACTTTGACCTTTATGGAACCACTCCTGTTCTCAAGATTAGAACAAGTGGCACAGACAGAGTAAATATACATGAGGCAAATGGTTATGTTGGGCTTATAGGCTCAAGCGATGTGCGTTTAACTTTGAGCAGTGAAGGGACGGAAGGAGACAATAGCGCAAACTGGGTTCGGGGCAACAGTGCTGGATTGAGCTTTAATGCTAAAACTAGCGGAAAACATATGTGGGAAATCAACGGCACTGAAGTTATGCGTATTGTAACGGATGGAGGTCTTGCGATTGGAGATACTACTTGCGTTTATTCTTTTGAAGTACATGGCACAAGCATTTTTAGAGGCTCCACTTATACGAATGGCTTTTCTGCGCCATTAGTAGACGACACCTATGACCTTGGTCATTCTAGTTATCGTTGGGATGACATCTACGCCACTAACAATTCAATTATTACCTCAGACAGAAATGCAAAAAACACAATAGTGGATTCTGATTTAGGCTTGGATTTTATTAAAAAATTAAAACCAGTTAGCTACAAATTGAAAGGGGGTAAAAGTGGCAGAACACACTACGGTTTAATTGCTCAAGACGTTGAAACTGTTCTATCAGATATAAGTAAACCCACATCAGATTTTGCAGGGTTTATTAAAATGGAGCCTGAAGAAGAAGCACCTAAGCACGAAGAAAATCCTGTTACAGAAACTAGATATGGGTTGAGATACAACGAATTTATGGCTCCGTTAATTAAAGCTGTCCAAGAACAACAAACACTGATAGAAACACTAGAAGCAAAAGTCAAAGCATTAGAGGAAGCTTAAAAGTTTGATGCGTTTGTTTGTTAAGAAAGATATTATATTAATTTAATCCAGAAGGAGATAGAAAAATGGCAGAAGCCACGGAAGACCAGAGAGTTTTTAGAGTCCCGCAAGAGAATGGCGATGTGTACGTTTATAACGTAAGCGACCTTTCTGAAGCGGCTGTTGGGTTGTTCAATAAGATAACTATTGTTCAACAAAATAGGTTAAATCAAGAGATGAACTGGAGGTTTGAGAACGAGCAAAAGCAAATTGTTGAAGGAGCTTATACTCAACAAATATTGCCAATGCTGCCGCCAAAGCCTTCAAGCATTGAAAAAACCGAAATCGTCGATCAGGTCGAAGATGCGGAGATAGTAGAAAATGGCGAAGAAGTCGAACAGAACAGCGATAAAGACGGTGACTGACGTAGCTGCCGATTTAACAGCGCATGAGAACGAGTGCGCGATTCGCTATGAGAATATTGAAAAGCGGTTAGATAGAGGCGAACAAAGATTTAATCGCTTAGAAAATATGATTTGGGGGCTGTATGGCCTAATGATCACGGCAAGCATAGCGGGGCAAGTTATATAATGGCGGGATTAGTAGTAACGACAGAACCAACAGCGGAACCTGTTTCTCTTCAGGAAGTCAAAGATTATATGAGGATTGAAGACTCTACAGATGAGAGAGTTTTGCGTCCATTTATACGAACAGCTAGGCGTTTAGCGGAAGAACACCTCGGCAGGGCGATCATGCCGCAAACGCTGACGCTGACCATTGACGCATACGACGATATAAACGATCCGTTATGGGAAGGCGTTCAGACAGGGCCGAATCTAAATTACTACAAAAACTTTATTATATTGCCCAAGCCGCCGGTCACTTCTGTTACTTCAGTAAGCACATTTAACGATAGCGACACAGAAACCACTTTTGCAGCTAGCAAGTATTACGTTGATACAGCTAGAGAGCCGGCAAGGATAGTTTTGCGTCAGGGCGAAACATTCCCTACAGCTCTCAGAGTGGCTAACGCGATTAAAATAGTTTACGTCACTGGATACACCAACGCCTACGCCGTTCCAGAACCTATAAGAATGGGAATCCTTCAACACATTGCTTTCCTTTACGAGCATAGGGGGGATATGTACGAGCCTTCTGCTCCCCTACCACCCGCCTTAAGAAGCCTGTATTCCCCCTATGTTGTATTCCAAGGCTTATCAAACAACACGTTGATGGGCGGCGGTAAAAATATGTTTGCGAGTGGTTAGATGCCATCAATAGGCAAACTAAGGTACAGAGTAGATCTTCAGGAGGCCACTAGAACAACTGATGCCGGTGGCGGTTCCGCTTTTGCTTGGGGCCACTTAACGCAAATATACGCCGATATAAAGCCCGTTTCTGGTCGAGAGAACTACAGACAAGACCAAGTGCAAGAAACCGTCTCTCACGAGGTTACAATACGCCACAGGGCCGGTGTAAGCATTAAGCACCGCTTAGTTTACGGGAGTCGGGTTTTTAATATCAAACACGTTAGGAATATTGACGAAAGAGATCGGTTTTTGTTGCTTCTCTGCGATGAAGGGGTTGCGGCCTGATGAATATACGTCAGTTCAATCAAAAGATGGATCAGCGAATTAAGAATGTTGAAAAAGAAGTTGAAAAACGCATGGTCAGATCTGTTGAGCTGGTTAGAGGTCACGCGGTTAAGAATATCGCCAGAGGATCAAAATCTGGAACAACGAGGCAGTTATACAACCCCAAAAGAACTCATACATCATCCGCTCCCGGCGAATTCCCGGCTTCAGATACAGGGTTTCTTGTAAGTAGTATAACCACGGATGTGGATGTTGAGGGGACTACGGTAGTAGGCAAGATTGTAGCGTCAGCTCCCTACGCGCCTCATTTAGAGTTTGGGACAACCAATATGCAAGCGAGGCCGTTTATGCAGCCTTCTCTTGAGTCTCAATCAAGACGCATAGAAAAGATATTTGCGGAAGGGAAGTTAGTTAAATGACAACAGGATCATTTGCCTTACAGTCAGCTATCTACACGGCTTTGAATAATGACAGCACTTTAACCGACACTCACGGAGCAGGGGTTTACGATGACGTACCAGAAGGCTCTGGTTTCCCTTACGTTACGATGGGCGAAGAAACCGCTATAGACTACGGCGTTAAAGGAACTGACGGCTCAGAACAAACTGTAAATATTCACGTTTGGTCTCAATATAGGGGTAGCAAAGAGGTCAAAACGATTATGGACAGAATACACACTTTACTGCATGATAGTAGCCTAAGTGTATCTGGATTTAACTTGGTAAATACTAGGTTTGAATTTATGGATATACTACGCGACCCAGATGGGATCACAAGGCACGGCGTTATGAGATTTCGTGCAGTTATGTTGGGAACTGCATAGGAGAAATAAATGGCAGCACAAAAAGGGTCAGCGGTACTGATGAAAATCAACGTCAGTGGAACTCAAACTACTATTGGCGGGCTTAGGTCATCATCTATCACTTTAAACGATGAGATGGTGGATATCACCAACAAAGATAGCGCAAACGCAAGAATCTTGCTTCCTAATGGTGGAATTCAAACCGTTACCATTTCAGGTAGCGGCGTGTTCACTGATGGCGCGGCAGAGGTAGCACTTAGAACCGCTTTTGGCGGATCTTCTTTGTTAGCTTGCAGCTTTATCATTCCAGATTTGGGAACCTATTCGGGCAACTTCCAGATTACCAGCTTAGAGTATTCGGGCGAATACAATGGTGAAGCTAGTTATAGCGTGACTGCCGAAAGTGGCGGCGCTGTTAGCTTCGCAGCGGCGTAATCAATGGCTTGGCAAGAAGTCTCTGTTAAAGGAAAGAAGGGTGATGTCGTTGCTTGGCAAAGCTCTGACGGACGAATTGAACTACCCAACCAAGTCCAACAGTCCGATTCTATAACAGTAGACGGTAAACAACTTAAAGTTGATTCATGGGTTGTCGATGAACGCGATGACCGTATCTTCATAAAACTTGCAGACGCAAGAACAAAGAAAAAGGAGCAGTCAAATGACGAATCCAATGAAGGGCGAAATACAGGTTAGCATAGGCTCAGAAACTTATAATTGCCGGTTAACTGTAGACGCTTTAATCAGGATAGAAGAGCAGCTTGATAAAGGTATTTTGCAGATAACGCAAAACCTAGCAGCCGCTGACATTAGAATAGCCGATTTGGTTGTCATACTTCACCAAGCCTTGAGGGGCGGAGGGAAGGACATAGACGAAAAAGACGCTAGGCTTATAGTTCAAAATAACGGATTAGTTGATTCCGCTAGAGCTGTAGCAGAGCTTTTAACCCAAACTTTGAGCGATCCTAATGAGGAATCATCTGGAAAAAAGGAGGTTCAGGCGGGGGCTTAAATAAAATTGATTGGCGAAGATTCTTTGAAATTTGCGTTGGCATGATCGGGATCTCGCCTCTTGAGTTTTGGGAGTTATCGCCTATAGAAATATATATGGCAATCGCCGGCTTCAAAGAATTTCACACCGCAGAAGAAAAGACGCCTTTAGACCGAGATGAGTTAAAAAGGCTTATGGAACTTCACCCTGACTAATGGCTACAACTGTTGATGAGCTAATTGTCAGAATCAAGGCTGATACAAAAGGTCTTGAGAAATCCCTTGGCAATCTAAAAAAGCAAGTTTCTGACATTGAAAAATCAAGCTCTGGCAACAGAGGCATTGGAGGCCTTGCTACTAAACTAAGAATGCTTAAAGGGCCGGCTATGGCTGCTGGAGCCGCTATTGCAGCCATTGGGGCAGCGCTTGTTCCTATTGTTAAAATAGGTATGGCTTTTGAAGATTTAAGATCTTCGTTAAGTCAGGTTTTTGGCGGAGCCAATGCGGGCAAGGCTGCTTTTAAAGAAATACAAGGGTTTGCTGCTAAAACCAATTTCTCTGTTCAAGATGTAACCAAGGCTTTCATACAGCTTCAATCTGCCGGGATACAGCCAACAGAAGAACTTCTTATGGGGTTCTCTGATGCCGCTTCAGCCGCAATGAATCCTTTAGAGGCCTTCAACGCATTAGTAAGGATTACAACAAGATCAGCGGGCGGAGGCTTAGGACTAGAAGAATTAGAGCAGCTTGTAAATCAAGGTATTCCTGTTTACACAATCTTAGAGGATAAGCTGGGGGCCACAAGAGACAAGCTTTCCGAGATGGGCCAATCAGCCGAAGGCGCTAGAAAAATTATGTCAGCCTTAGAGTCTGGATTAAAGGATTCTTTTGGCGGCCTTACTCAAAAAAGGATGGAAAATCTTTCAACCAAAATTTCAAATATGGGAGACGCTTTTGACGGCCTTGCTGACACGTTCTTTGAAGAAGGCGGAATTGGGGCGGCAATAAAATCAACTGTTGACCTTATAACTGACGCAATCGTTGGGTTAAACGCTTTGTTTATGGCCGCTAATAGAGGAACCACTTCTGAAATCGTAAGAATGACAGATCCAAAGAAGCAGCTAGAAGCTTTAAATCTGCAAATGGTCGGAGATCTGTTATACGAGCAAGAGCTTACAAGAAAAATTGAAAATTTTGGAAAGGTTACCAAATCAAACGAATTTGAGTTAAGCGGGCTTAAATCTAAAAGAACTTCTCTCAGGGATCGGATGACCAAATCCGGCGCATTCGCAGATAGCCTCAGAACAATGATGGACGAAAGGCGAGCTAATCTTGCAAAACAAAATGAGGCTAACAGAAAACGAAACTCAGACAGAGAGGCTCTTGCCGTTCTTGACGAAAGCACTTCTAAACTGCAAGGGTTTATGGATCAGTTTAAAACTCAAGAAAGCAAATTAAAAGAAGCGTTAACCTTCTTAGAGGGCATTGTTGGCGACAAAGAAGCGTTGCAAAAAGCCGGCTTGACGGGAGATGGTTTAGCAGAGCTTACGGAGAAAGTTCGAGAAGAATTAAAAGATTTGCAGGACGCTTCAAAAGAAACCGCTGACACATTCAAAGACACTATGGCTCCGGCAATAGCAAGTATGGCTCATTCGTTTACCAATGATTTTGTGAATTCTTTAATTGAAGGCGGAAACGCTTTAGATGCCTTTAAGAATCTTGCTAAAAATATAGTTTCTCAAATCATATCAACATTCTTGCAAATGGCGGTTGTAAACAAAATACTGAATGCTGTATTTGGCGGTTTTGGAGGTAACCCGCTTCCTACGATGAGCTATCAAAGTGGATCTGGCTTCCAAATGGATAAGATACCGGGCAAAGCTAGGGGCGGGCCTGTTTCTGGAGGAAGGCCATATTTAGTCGGAGAAAGAGGGCCAGAGATATTTGTTCCGCATACGGGTGGAAGCGTATTGAGCAACAGGCAAAGCATGGCGGCTGGCGGCGGTATTGTTATAAATCAAAGCTTAAATTTCTCTACAGGCGTATCGGCCACGGTCAGACAAGAAGTTATTAAGATGCTGCCAATGATAGGTGACGTTAGTAAAGCTTCTGTTTTAGAGGCGGCGTCACGAGGCGGTAACTTTAGAAGAGGGTTGTTAGGTACATAATATGGCTAAACTTATCACGATACCTTCGTCGCCCAATTTTCAAAGAAGCGCTTTTTCTCTAAGCAGGGCTGTGAGCGCTACAGTTTCCCCATTTACAGGAAAAACCAAAACGCAAGAGTACGATATGGTTGCTTGGATGGGAGAGTTTTCTTTGCCGCCAATGAACAGGACAACGGCGAGAGATTGGCAAGCGTTTCTTTTAGAAGCTAACGGCATAGCGAATTATTTCCATCTAACAGACCCAGACGCTAAAACGCCGCAGGGAACTTATGATCAAAATACTTTGCTGGTAGAAGATCGAATCAACGCGGGCAACGATGTAACCAGCATTACGCTATCGTTCTCTGGCTCTACTATAACGGCTTCTAGTGGATCGCCTTTTAACGGCTTGGTTGCTGGAGATTTCTTTTTTGTTGCTGGCGCTACGAATGACGAAAACAACGGCACTCACAAGATAGTAACCAAAACGAACAATACAACTGTCGTAACTGGAACTGTTTTAACTACAGAGAGCAACACAGCCTCATGCAGCTTAAAACAAAACACCAAAGGATCAACCGGCTTGTGCCTACAGGCTTCTTCAAATACTGGAACGGGGACTATTAAGAAAGGCGATTATCTGGGTTTGTGGAATAACGCAAACACGGCGGCATCAGGCGCGGAATCTATACAGCTAGTAATGGCGACAGAAGACGCGACGTTAACCACACAATCCGGCTCTGGCGATCATTATTCTGTAGCCATACAGCCAAAACTAAGAAGCTCATTAACTAATGGCTGGGCCGTAGGGTTTAAAGAAAACTATAACGTTGGAAGGTTTAGGTTAGATTCTAACGCCGTTTCGTGGGACGCCAACAACACAAGCATCTATGGAATAGGGTTCAACGCTGTAGAGGTGATATAAGTGGCTACCCGTTCCGGTATTGATTCGTCTATCGTTGGCAAGCTGGAAGGCGATCATGTTTTTGTTTTCTGGGCTGTCAAAGCTGAATTTGATACCGCTGACGTTCGGCTGCATACATGGAAAGATGAGCTAACCATTAACTCAGAAACCTACGAAGGGGCCGGGACACTTCTTTCTATAGGCGATATTACTGATAGCTCAGAACTGAAAAGCGATGGAGTTGCCGTGGCTATCTCTGGTATGGACACAACCGTTCTCGGTTACGCTCTAACAGAGAATTATCAAAACAGACCCATCACTATATATATGGGCTATCTGGACGGCGGAGGCGAAAAAGTCAGCGGGGTGATGACAGCGTTTAAAGGCCGTATGCAAGCAATAACGATTACAGATGACCCGCAAGGCGCATCTACTGTTGTGGTTGAATCTGAAAACAGGCTGGTGGATTTAAGAAGGCCGTCAAATCTAAGATATACAAAGGAAAGCCAGAAGTTTATTGATTCAACAGATACCGCTTTTAATCGAGTCCAGCAAGTTCAAAAACAAGAAATATATTGGGGGCGAAAACGAGCTGTAAGCGCTGGAGGCGGCGGGGATGTTAATCCAGTGCCAGATGATGAACAAAGCCCTTGGGATAATTGGGGATCATGAATAAGTTACCAGAGTGGCAAAGACTTCTTCACGAGTTTCTTTCTAATAACAAGAATAGGGATTTTGAGTGGGGTTCTTGGGATTGTTGTAAGATGGCTGATTCTGCGATGAAAGCCATATCAGGCGAATCTGTTATTCCTAACGAATTAGATTGGCATGACGAAAGCTCTGCTATGAAGGCTATCAGTGAGTACGGTGGCACTTTAAAAGAATCAATAGAAAAAGCAGCGAAAGAAAAAGGGCTCATACCGATAGATTTAAATCATATACAAGCTGGGGACTTGTGCGTTTTCCTAAGCGATAACAAAGAAGTTGCGGGGCTTTGTGATGGCTTTGCTGCTCTAAGTCCTACAGATGGAGGGTTTGCTTTCAACGCGATTGATACTGTTGAAGCGGCTTGGCGTATACCAGACGTCGGAGAAATTCAGTGAAAGTTATTAAGGCCGCATTAATAACCTTTGTTACTGTTTTTCTCATCGTTGTAACCGTTGGAACCATTGGCTTGGCTATGGGAGGGGCAGGCGTTTTATCTTCTTTGGGTATTAGTAGTGCCGCCACTTTCGCTACAATGATGGCTAGCGCTGCAACTTTAGCCGCTTATTCTGCTATAGGAACATTGGTTGCTGGCGGAATCGGGATGCTGACATCCAAGGGAATAAATGCTTCAGGTGCAAATTTTGGCACTAAAGTAATGACAAAAGGCGCGGTAAACGCTAGACAGATTATATACGGAAAATCCAAAGTCGGCGGAACTATGACTCAGGTTCACACCGTTGGGACTGATAACCATAAACTTTGTTTTTTTGTTGTTGTAGCCGGTCACGAGTGTGAGGATTTTGAAAAAGTTTTTTTCAATAATGACGGGTTAACTAAAGGAAGCAACTCTCTTCAAACAGCAACGGTTTCTGGTGAGACCGTTTACTATATTAATAACTCTAAATATATAAACACAGATAACGAAAATGATTTCACAAACGGTTATCTAGCGAGGTTCACATGGCACGATGGAAGCCAAACCGCTAGAGACGGTCTTGCTGCTGCAACGCTTGGAAACTCAGTAGTCCCAACAACTCACAAATTCACAAATTGCGCTTATTTTTATTTTGAAATGATTTTTGACTCATCAAATCTAAACAGCATCCCAGCGCTTTCATTCGTTATAAAAGGCAAGAACATATATGACCCAAGAACGGGGGCAGTAGCAAATTCAGACTTACAGCGATCTAATCCCGCGCTAATCCTTAGAGACTACTTGAAGGACACAACCTATGGCTTGCGTTGCAACGATGATGAAATAAACGATACAACTAACGCTGGCGGTTTTGCGGCGGCTGCTAATACTTGCGATCAAAACGTGACGCTTGCGGATGGTTCTTCAACGGAAACCAGATACACGGCAAACGGATTCACAACAATGGGCGCTTCTGGCGAAGGTGTTCTTCAATCTTTGCTAAGTTCTTGCGCCGGTAAGATTAATTACACAAATGGCAAGTTCAACTTATTTGTCGGGGCCGCGCAAACTCCCAGCTTAACAATAACTGATGACGATGTTTTGTCAGCGCCTCAAGTAAACACAAAACCCAGATCTGGCGATCTATTCAACACTGTAAAGGGGATTTTTGTTGATTCTGATAATAGATATGAGGCTGGAGAAACCCCGGTTCATCAAGACTCTACGTTTTTAGCTGCTGACACTCCAAGCGGCCTTTCTTCAGCGAATTACAAAAAGCAGTTAGAGGTTCAGCTTCCTTGGACTACATCAGTAACTATGGCTCAAAGACTGATGAAGATTCAGTTAAAGCATCAACGACAAACCGTTACTACAACATTAACAACTGACACAAAGTTTTTGAGATTACAGCCTAGCGATTTCGTTTACTTCACTAACTCAAGGCTTAGTTATAGCCAAAAACTATTTGAGGTTATTGATGTTTCTATGAAGTTCCAAGAGGCTGAAGGCGTTCCCGTTGCGGTTTGCGCGTTAGGTCTCAAAGAGATAGCAAATTCTGTTTATGATTTCGCAACCAATGAATACACAACGCCGGTTTCAGAAGGCTCAGACATTACCACAAGCACAGCGATATCAGCGCCCACAATCGGAACTCCAATACTCAGAAGAAACACATCGGGCGCAGACACTAAGATAGACATAATAGCGGTATGGGCTAACGCTGGATCGGGTGATGTTATAAATGGAACAGAAATCTCATACAAGGAAAGCGGTGAAAGTGATTATATCTTGGCGGGCATTGCCGGAAGAGGGCAGACCAAGCTAGCGATACAGAACGTTGTTGCTGGGGTTGAGTATAACATTAGAGCAAGGCACTTTGCTCAAGACGGCGTTTATAGTGATTATTCTGGCGTTGCTACTATAACGGCTTCTGTCTCAGAGACCATATCAGCACCTTCTAGCTTCTCAGTTAGTTCTGGCCGAACGTTTAATATAGAAATCAAATGGACTAATCCAACTAACAGCAATTTAAGATCGGTTAAGGTTTATGAATACTCCAGCTCTGGAACTCCATCAGAAAGCGATGTTGTAGCAACATTGTCTGGAGAGCCGGGAAAAGCGATGACCATAGAGCGCGGCAGAGGTCATGGGTTAACTAACGATCAGACTTATTATTATAGATTAAAGGCGGTCACTCACGCCGGCACAGAGTCATCATTTACAAGCGAGGCTTCTGGAAACTTTATTTTGATACAGGTTCCGGCGCTTGATGTTGTAATGGGTGGATTTTTTAGAAGGAACACAACCAACACTGTCGCCCCTTCTGATAGCACCTTTAATAGTGACTTTGGAAGATTGCCTTTAGATGGTGACATTGTGATCGTTCACAACAATAGTGCGTCAGCGCCTCCATACTCAAAAGCCTACAAGTATGGGAGCGCAAATGCCGGAGGCGGCGGTGGAAGTTTTACGGAGTTCACTGATTTTATATCAGGCGATCTCATAGACGCGGGAACAATAAACGCTGATCGAATAAGGGCGGCCACGATAACAGCCGCAAAAATAGCAACAGGAACTATTACTTCAGCAAGCGGCGTAATTACCGATTTGAGCGCAAATGATATTACAACTGGATCGTTAAAAGCGGATTACATAGAAATTGATGGCGTTACTTTAGACACCACGGGGAGCGCTGGCAGCAAGCAGTTAATTATAAAACAGAATGGTGTTGATACTGATCAGTTAGCAGTCGCGGCTGTGGAAACTACTCAGCTTAATACAAACGCAGTTACAACCGTTAAAGTCACATCAAATGCAATAACAGAAAATAGATTTTCAATGGATAGCGATGAGGCATTTACCTCAACAAGCTCTAACTGGACTGAGATGGCTGATTTATGGTTTTACAATAGCGGCGAAGGGTATTACGCGGTGAGCTGGGCTGGAGGCTATATAAAGCAGTCAACAAGCGGATCTCAAGCGGATACCGGGTTTTCTCAACAAGATTTTAAAATGACTTTTCAGTACGGAAGCGCAGAGCCAGAAACAACCGCCGGAAATACTGCTTATGGGACAACTAGTTCTGGTGCGTTGGCTATAGCAGAAATAGATAATCTTTTATCCAAGGGCGTTGGTTTTCCAAGATTTCAGTTAATCAAAGGTACTCATTTTGTCCCATCAGCTAATTATGTGTATTGGCGTTTGTGGGGAAGGGTTGACACTCTAAGCATAGCTGACAGGGTTGATATAATTGACCCATACATTTTATCAATCGGTTTGAAAAGATAATGAAAGAAATTTCAATTTATAAAAAAAGCGACGGTGTTATTGTCAAAGCGCTTTCCTGTCTTGATGCAGACCTTGATTACTTAATAAAGTCAGGATATGACTATATTGAAGGAATACATAATCCCAATCGATTCAAAGTTGTAGATGGAAAAGCCGTTGAGATTGAAAAAACGGAAGATGAGATTGCGGGAATAACTAAGACGCTAAGAAACGCAAAATTATCAGCATCAGATTGGACTCAATTATCAGACGCATCATTGAGTGACGATAAAAAAGCAGAATGGAAAAACTATCGACAGGCGTTGAGGGATTTGCCAACTCATGCAAAATGGCCCAACCTAGAATCTGGAGATTGGCCGACACCCCCCTCATAATATGCAAGGCGCAATATTAGCCTTCATGTTAATAACCGTCATAGAGGGGAACGTGGCGCAAGGCTCAGAGCAGATGCTATTCAGAGATATACACAGATGCCAGCAATTCGCTTACTGGATTGAACATAATTGCCGAGATCCTCGTTGCAGGGGCGGTATAAAGCAACACAATATAACCGCCTACTGCAAGCCAGTGATGGCCGGATCTAATCAGAAGTTTTGGGATTAGCCTTTAGCTAAACTCTTCAACCCATCTTGCAAAGCATCGATCCATAGCTTGTTCTATTGATTCAATTTCTGGAGTCATGTTGCAGTGCATTTTTTTGCCGTTTACGTTGACGAGCCATCCGGCAAAGTTTCCGCAGTAAGTTCTGGTTCTGGCTTTAATTAATATTTTTTCGCCATCCCACAAAGTTATGGTTCTTTGTCTTGTAGGGTAAGCCATTAGTTAATCTCCATCTTGCGAATTGCATTCTGGATCATAGGCTGGACTGTGAACTCAGGGGCGGCAGTAATAACTGCGATAGTGTCCTCATCAAGTTCGTTTTGCGCTGCTTCCAAAATCCTATCAACACAATCTTGAATCTCTCCAGATCCAATACCTTGTCCGCAATCAATATTGCCTTGGAACATTTGCGCTTCTTCTTCAACGATTATTTTAAGCAAGTCCATTACTTCATCTCCGTTTCTTCTTTTTGCCTAAACTTACGCACAACTTCAGAAATCATTTTGGATCTTGTGCCAGCGTTTCTGACTCGCACTCCTTTAACAATCCCTTTGCCAATAAAGCTCCAAGCTTGTTGGTGTTGGCCTCTTGATGAATCCCACCCGCTTATTTTTTCAACGTAGGCGTTCCCAACGAACAAGTCCTCACCTGTAATTGCGCTGCCGCCTTTGATGAAAACTTCTCTCACTTCGCCTTTGCCAGCGACATATCTATTTTTCACAACTAGTTTCATTTTATCTTCCTTATCAAGTTATTGTTTTAAAACCTCGGCCATACCACATCAAATCTGTTCAAGCTTTCTACAAGCTCTTCAGACTTGGTAAAAGTAAGGTGCAAACTTTCATCATCTTCAAACGAATCAATAAATCCATTTTGAATCTTGGCAGCACGCGCAAGTTGTTTTGATGAAAAATCTTTAAAGACTCTGTCATTCAAATCAATAGTAAATCTAACTGCGTTGCCTTCTTCAAAAGCAAACTCAGGATTTTGAATAATTGTTTTAAAAAGACTCGTTGCCTTGTTTTTTGTTTCTAGTGCTTTCATTTTATCGTCTCATCAATTTAATGTTTATTAT
>Ga0208919_1000507_pt1 | contig 26073 bp, 43 predicted proteins | sample 4_EtaG_FD_184076 | JGI IMG/M metagenome (GOLD analysis project Ga0208919, IMG submission 184076) | Marine viral communities from the Subarctic Pacific Ocean - 4_ETSP_OMZ_AT15127 metaG (SPAdes) (version 3) | ecosystem: Environmental > Aquatic > Marine > Oceanic | place: Pacific Ocean | collected...
TTGGATTTAGATTTTTTGTTGGGTAAGTAATACGCTCTCATGGGGGTCGAAAATAAAGTTTAATAATATTTAGAAAAAAGAACATTATAACTATTATTATAAATACTAATAAATTGATACAAATTGATAGGCAAGTATTACAAGAGTTTGTTACTAGTTGTTATTAATTGCTACGTATACATAATGTTCTAACGCTACAGAACATTACGGAACATTACAGAACATTACCCCCAAAAAGACAGAACATTGCTTATATAACAATAAGTTAACAACAGAACATTATGTTAGTCCACGGACTAACACGTTACTGCGTTGGCTCAACGCTACGCTGATAACTGGTTTCAAAAGATGTTATCACATAAAACAAACATTGGCTCAACGCTACGCTGATAACTGGTTTCAAATATTTTTGTTAGGTCTTTATTACGCTGGCTCAACGCTACGCTGATAACTGGTTTCAAAAAATGTGAGTAATTTGTTAGTCCACGGACTAACACGTTCTGGCGCAAGGCTTCCCAAGTAACTGGCATCAGCAGAAAAAAGGCACAAAAAAGGCCAGCTCAAAAGAGCTGGCCTAGTGTTGATTACCCTACAAATTTATTGAGTGTAAATTCTGTGTTGTGTACAGCACATCTTTTTTTAGCCTCTTCTAGAGAAGAGAATAAAGGCAACAAATATCCTTTACGATGTCCAGCTCTACGATCTCTGATAGACCAGATATAGTTTGTGCCGTCAAAATGTTTGAATACTTCAAATGGTGGTTCTTCAATTTTAGTCATGATATTTTCCTAAAAGATGTTAGTCCATGTGGACTAACAATTAAAAATTAAAAGGCCAGCTCTTTCGAGCTGGCCTAGTTTGTATAGAGATGTTAGGCTTTAGTATTAAGAATTTTTTGCAGTTCATCTAATTTAGCTAAAAATTCAACAACATCACATTTTAAGGTATCAGATTTTTTTGCACGTTTCCGAATCTTAGTGATGTTTTCCTGACAAAAAGTTTTATCATCAGTTTTCTTATTAGCACCTTTTTTACCGCCTTCTAGTCGTGTTTTTAAAGCATTATTTATTTTATTAACCCTAGAACCTATTTGTTGTACAACATATTTTTTGTCTTGTTGTTCTGTTTTACAACCTTTAAACGTGCCAGTACCTTTTTCTTTCGATAAATCATCAACATTAGCGTGGTACAAAGCATAGTATTTCTTATCAACATTTTCTGATCTATTTAATACTACGCCTTCCCTAACAGCCTCACACAATGAGCTGTATATGGCGGTACGCCCCTCTTTAGCAACAGCCAGATTAAATCCAACCTTTGCGCCTTCTGGAATTATTAGATCCAGAAGGTTTTGCATGGCCGTTGTAGATTTAATACTTGCATTGTCCAAGTTTTTTGAGGCGGTAGTAATAGCACTCAATTTTAATTGTTCTTTTTTTGTAGTCTTTTTTGACATAGTAGTAGTTCCCTATAAAAAATGTTAGTCCACATGGACTAACAAGGTTACGAAAGGTTGTCCCTTTCAATGATTGTATTAGAACAAGTTTAGACATGATTATCAATAGATGTTTTAGCACTATATCAAATAAAAAAGCATTATTTATTAAGAATTGATAGGGCATCTGTTTTATTTTAGGCGATTTTTTTAGCCCTACCCTACCCCTATAACCCCAATATATTATTTTGCTGGCACAGCTCTATATAAATACTATTCTGCGCGAATATTTCGGTATTTTTTGAGTTTTCCAGTACAATTCCGCAAATAAAACCTCGGATCTGCCATATGCGTATATATGGAAACACCCCCCTTTGGAGTCCCAAACTACTTGTATACTTTATATTTTGTTGTTATATGAGGTGTAACGGTTAACACCTGCGAGTAATATGTATGAGTATAATTGTAGAACCAGAGCTTGGAGTCCCTCTTGTTTCAGATACTCCTTATCTAGATTTAAAAGCACGGGCTGAGTATGCCTGTAACACGGCTGCAAAGTTACAGGAACATGGTTTAAAATTAGATCCTACAAAAGAAGATAAGGATGTAGCAGCTAAACTGACTTTAGCGTATGCTAAAGATCCTGAAAAAACATCTAAAAAAGTTACAGCTAAGAAAGCAGCGACACTTACCCCTGCATCTTTGCTTATGACAAACAGTATTTTACAGGAGTTTGGACAGTCTGTTGCAGATAGCGCCGTACAGATACGACATATGGTTACAAACAAGTTAGTGTTAGAAACAGATAATCCTGACCCAAGAGTACGTATCCGTGCGCTTGAGTTGTTAGGCAAGATTTCTGATGTAGGACTATTTGCAGAGAAGTCAGAAGTAACTATAACGCATCAATCTACAGAAGACCTGAAGGACAAACTACGCTCAAAACTAGCAAAACTTGTCAATCCTGAAGACGATAATATTGTTTTAGATGGGGAAGTTATGGACATTACTTCAGAACTTGGTTTAGACAGCGCCGAATAGGTTATTATAAAGGATTATTTAATGCCACATTACACAAAACCTCTTAATAAAGTCATTAAAGGCTTAAAAAAAGCATCTAAATTACACACTAAACAGGCTCGCACTTTAAGTAAGATACAGAAAGACCAGAAAACAAGGTATAAAAACAAACACGTTTCTAAAACAAAGCCTAGAAAAAGAAAATAAATATGCCAAGTAGTTTACAAAATCTATCTAATGATTTTGAGGATCTTGATATTCAGGATCTGTTAGCGAACTTGGATGGTTTTAACCAAGATGAGCTAGCTGAAATAAACGTCCTTGTTGATGAGCTAGCAACAAGAAACCATAACGAAAAAGCATATAACGATCTCATAGAGTTCTGTAAACGTATGCAGCCTGATTATATAGTAGGTAAGCACCACAGGATTCTTGCAGATATGCTTATGGATATAGCAGAAGGCAAGAAAGACCGTATATGTGTTAACATCCCACCACGACATGGTAAGTCCCAGTTAGTATCTATATTCTTCCCAGCGTGGTTTTTAGGGCGTAATCCCAATAAAAAAGTGATGATGGTGTCTCACACCACTGATTTAGCGGTAGATTTTGGTCGTAAAGTACGTAATTTGATCTCTACGGATGAATACAAAGCTATATTTCCTACGGTAGCTTTAGCTGTAGACTCCAAGTCTGCCGGTAGATGGAACACAAATACGGGTGGAGAATATTATGCGTGTGGTATTGGATCATCTATCGCAGGTCGTGGAGCTGATTTACTGCTTATTGATGACCCTCATTCGGAACAAGATGTTATTAACGGTAACTTTGAAGTATTCGAGAAGGCTTACGAGTGGTTTACATACGGCGCTCGTACTCGTCTGATGCCGGGTGGGCGTGTAGCAATCATACAAACTCGTTGGCATATGGATGACTTAACAGGGCGTGTTGTTACGGATATGGCACAGAATGATATGGCTGACCAGTACGACATAGTTGAGTTTCCTGCTATACTTGAAGTAGCTAACAAGAAAGGCTCTGGGTATACTGAGAAACCGTTATGGCCTGAGTTTTTTGATCTTGACGCACTTATGCGAACTAAAGCATCTATGCCTTCATTTCAATGGAACGCACAGTATCAGCAGGAACCTACAGCAGAAGAAGCATCTATCGTAAAACGGGAATGGTGGCAGAAATGGGGTGATAAAGAAGCTCCTATGTGTGAATATATTATCATGTCCCTTGATGCTGCAGCAGAGTCTCACAACCGTGCTGACTACACAGCACTTACCACGTGGGGTGTTTTCTTGAACGAAGAGACTGGTATTCATAACATAATACTGCTAAACAGTATTAAGAAACGTATGGAGTTTCCCGAACTGAAGGCTTTGGCTTTTGAAGAATACGAAACGTGGGAGCCAGATTCTTTCATTGTTGAGAAGAAAAGTTCTGGTACTGCTCTATACCAAGAGATGCGTAGGATGGGGCTTCCAGTACAGGAGTATACTCCACATAGAGGATCAGGGGATAAACTTGCACGATTAAACTCTGTTGCTGATATTGTAGCTTCTGAGTTAGTATGGATACCCTCTACTCGGTGGGCAGAAGAAGTTGTAGAAGAAATTGCTGGATTTCCTTTTATGAGCCATGATGACTTGGTTGACTCTACGGTTATGGCTCTTATGAGGTTTAGACAAGGTGGGTTTATACGTTTACCTTCAGACGAACCAGAAGAAATACAGTATTTTAAATCTCGGCAAGGCGGCTATTATTAGGATATATCATGGCTATTGAAAAAGCATTAACACCTCTACCTGAAGAAGATAAAGAGTCTGTTGGAGAAAGTTTGGAAATTGAAATCGTAAATCCAGATATGGTTACTCTGGATGACGGTAGCGTTGAAGTTACACTAATCCCCGGACAGACGGGAAGTAGTAGTGACGCTTTCGATGCTAACTTGGCAGAGTCGCTTGATGAAGGCGTACTTGAAGGATTATCTGATGACTTAGTAGGAGCAGTAGATGCTGACATTGATTCTCGCAAGGACTGGGCGGATGCGTTCGTTAAAGGATTGGATGTCCTTGGTTTCAAATATGAGGAGCGCAGTGAGCCGTGGGAAGGCGCGTGTGGTGTATATTCTACAGTGCTTGCGGAAGCGGCTATCCGGTTTCAAGCGGAGACTATGAGTGAGACTTTCCCAGCATCAGGTCCAGTAAAGACCAAGATTATTGGGGAAGATACAAAAGAAAAAGAAGAAGCTGCTGCCCGCGTTAAAGCGGATATGAATTATGAACTCACAGAACGTATGGTTGAGTATCGTCCTGAACATGAACGCTTATTATATAGTTTAGGACTTGCAGGATCTGCATTTAAGAAAGTGTACTTTGATCCTAACATAGATCGACAGGTAGCAATCTATATCCCACCTGAAGATGTTATCGTGCCTTATGGCGCATCCCATGTCGAAAGTGCTGAACGTGTTACGCATATAATGCGTAAAACCAAGAACGAGCTGAAAAAACTTCAGGTAAATGGGTTTTACAGGGATATGGAGCTTAATGAGCCACAACCATATCATACAGACATAGAAGAACGTAAAGCAGAAGAAGGCGGGTATTCTATAACAGATGATAACCGCTATGCGTTATATGAGATACACGCTGACCTTGTTATCGAAGGTATAGATGATTCTGATGATGAAATTGCAAAACCATACGTAGTTACTATTGAGCGCGGCACTGGCAATGTTCTCGCGGTTCGCAGAAACTGGAACCCCGATGACCCGCTTATGCAGAAGCGTCAGCACTTCGTACACTATGTATATGTGCCGGGATTTGGATTCTACGGTCTTGGGCTTATTCATATTATTGGTGGGTACGCTCGCGCAGGTACGAGCCTCATTCGTCAACTTGTAGACGCAGGTACTCTATCTAACCTTCCCGGTGGTATTAAATCTCGTGGCTTACGTATTAAAGGAGATGATACACCGATTGAACCGGGTGAGTGGCGTGACGTAGATGTGCCATCTGGTAGCATCCGTGACAATATTATGCCACTTCCATACAAGGAACCGTCACAGGTTCTTGTACAACTTCTTAATCAGATTACAACAGAAGGCCGTAGGCTTGGGGCTATCAGTGATATGAATATCTCTGATATGTCGGCCAATGCCCCCGTTGGTACGACATTGGCGCTACTTGAGCGAACCCTCAAGCCTATGGCCGCAGTCCAAGCCCGTGTGCATTATGCTATGAAGCAGGAGTTTAAACTTCTCAAAGCTATCATGGCTGAATATGCACCTGAACAGTATACATATCAACCATACAGAGGGGGGATGAACGCACGTAGAGCAGATTATGACTCTGTAGATGTAATACCTGTTAGTGATCCGAACAGTTCTACTATGGCACAACGGGTTGTACAGTATCAGGCTGTTTTACAGATGGCGCAGTCCGCACCACAAATATATGACCTACCTCAGTTACACAGGCAGATGATAGAAGTGCTTGGAGTAAAGAACGCAGATAAACTTGTTCCTACAGAGGACGATGCACTACCAGTCGATCCAGTAAGCGAAAACATGGCTGCACTTGTAGGCAAGCCCATGAAAGCGTTTTTGTATCAGGATCACGATGCTCATATCGCTACACATACGGCATTTATGCAAGATCCTATGGTTGCTCAGTCAATTGGTCAAAATCCTCAAGCACAGCAGATTATGGCATCTTTACAAGCTCATATAGCAGAACATCTAGGATTTAGTTACCGTAAACAGATAGAAGAACGCTTGGGTGTACCACTTCCACCACCTGACCAACCGCTATCTGAAGAAGTTGAAGTTGAACTTGCCAAACTCGTTGCAGATGCAGGTAAACAACTTACACAAGCACATCAACAACAAGCTGCCCAGCAACAAGCACAAGAACAGGCTCAAGATCCAGTTCTTCAGTTACGGCGTGAAGAAGTTGCTGTTAAACAAGCAGAAGTACAACGCAAAGCTCAGAAAGATCAAGCTGATGCTGTTCTGCAGCAAGCTGATTTACAACGTAAATCACAGAAAGATCTTGCAGATGCAGCTATAAATGCCCAGCGAGTAGAGAATGAACAGACAAACATAGTTGTAGGCGCACAGAAAGCTAAAGCAGGTATTGATGCTGACGTTAAACGTGAGTCTGATAAATTAGATCTTGATATATTCAAGGCTGTAACAGAATCTAATAAGAACCAACCCTCTTGAAGGAGCAATATAACTTATGGCAAAAACCGTCTTTGACGTGCTTAAAGAACGTATCGGGGAACAGCGTTCCTCTGCAGTAACTTTCCTATCAAACGGCAGTCCAAAAGACTTTTCTGAGTATAGGGAATTATGTGGTGTTATCCGAGGTCTAGACACCGCACTTTCACATATTGATGACCTCTCGCGTAACTTTTTGGAAGATGAAGATAATGACTAAAACAGCAGTACAATCTATTGCTAGCGAAGAAGAATTTGATGCTCAACTACCTATACCGGCTGGGTACAGATTGCTAGTAGCGTTACCAGACATTGAAGATACCTATCAAGGTACTTCACTCCTTAAAACAGATGTAGAGAAGCATCGTGAATATATTCTCTCTATTATGGGGGTTGTTCTGGACATGGGTGATAGCGCATATACTGACAAAGAACGATTTCCTAGTGGTCCTTGGTGTAAAGTAGGAGATTACGTTATGTTTCGTATGAATACAGGCACTCGTTTTAAGGTTAATGGTAAAGAGTTTCGATTAATGAATGACGATTCCATTGAGGCAGTTATCCCTGATCCTCGTGGTATTTGCAATGTATAGGAGATAAGATATGCCTTTTGAGAAAGTTGAATTTAGTTTTCCAGAACCTGATGATACAGAAAAGTCATCAGCTATAGAAATTGAAGCCTCTAGTGCTATGGATGTTAAATCTCCTAATAAAAAATCAACAGAAGATGAATCTAAATCTGATGATTTTGAGGTTGAAGTTGTTGATGATATGCCTAAAGCAGATAGAGGGCGTAAAGTTTCCGAACCCCCTGAAGAAGTTACTGATGAAGAGCTTGAAGATTATTCTGATAAAGTTCGCAATAGAATCAAACACTTTAGTAAAGGATACCATGATGAGCGCCGCGCAAAAGAAACAGCTCTTCGTGAACGAGAAGAGCTTGAACGGTATGCTCAAAAACTAATAGAAGAGAACAAAGGGTTAAAAAGTTCACAGACTAAAAACCAAACTGTTCTTTTAGATCAAGCAAAGCGCAGTGCTGATTCTGAGCTAGAAATAGCTAAACGTGAGTACAAAGAAGCGCATGAAGCAGGTGATACAGATGCACTAGTAGAAGCGCAAGAAAAGTTAACAACTGCTAAGATTAAATCTGATCGCTTAAATAACATTCAATTACCTTCTTTACAGGAAGAAGAAACTACTGTAAAAGAAGTTAGTACGCAACCTGCCCCAGTGCAGGTTGATGAACGTGCTAACGAATGGGCCAAGGCTAATCCTTGGTTTGGTTCAGACGATGAAATGACAAGTTACGTACTGGGACTGCATAATAAACTTGCCAAACAAGGTATGGACCTACAAAGTGACGAATACTACGAGACTATTGATGCTCGTATGCGTAAAGTATTCCCAGAAGAATTTGAGGATACTGAAGAAGAAAAGGTAACGCCGAAACGTCAGGCCAATGTGGTTGCACCCGCTACGCGGAGTACTTCTCCTAAAAAGATTGTACTAACGCAAACACAAGTAAACCTAGCAAAGCGTTTAGGAGTTCCCCTTGAAGACTACGCCAAACAGGTTGCAATTGAAATGAGGAAAGACGCAAATGGCTGATAACAGAATTAACCGTGAGCAGACGACTAGAGAAAAAACGACCCGTAAACGAGCTTGGCAGCGCCCCGAGGTGCTTCCCTCACCTACTCCCGAGCCGGGTTATGAATTTCATTGGATTCGTGTAGCTACATTAGGTCAAGTTGATGCCACTAATGTTTCCTCAAAATTACGTGAAGGTTGGGAGCCTGTTAAGGCATCAGACCATCCAGAGATTACACTAGTTACTATCGAACAAGAAAAGTTCGCTGATAATGTTGTAATCGGAGGGTTAATGCTTTGCAAAGCTCCAAAAGAATTAGTTGAAGAGCGTACCGATTATTTTACTAAACAAAGTAAAGCGCAAATTGCTTCAGTTGATAACAACCTTATGCGAGAAAACGATCCTCGGATGCCGCTCTTTAATGATCGGAAATCGAAGGTCACTTTTGGTAATGGATCTTAATCTTTTGACTTGGGAGTTATAAGCTATGGCTTATCCAACTATTGATGCCCCTTATGGGCTAATACCAGTCGGTTTGATTGGTGGTCGTTCATTCGCAGGTGCTACTCGCTCCATGAAGATTGCTAGTAACTACGGTACAGCTATCGGAAAAGGCGATTTAGTCAAGCGTGTGAATGATGGAACTATTGAACGTGACGGAAGCACTACAGCTTTTCCAGCTACTGGAACGCTAGGTGTTTTTATGGGTTGCAGTTATACAGACCCAAACAGCGGTCAGACTACATTCAACAATCAGTATCCGGGCAGCATTGTTGCTAGTGATATTGAAGCATTTGTTGTTGATGACCCTGACGTTGTACTAAAAGCCGCTATATGTTCTTCAGGCACAACAATGGCAACACTAGGAAGAACCGTTATTGGTAACAAGGCTTCAATCATTAGCAATACATTAAATACTGCTAATGGGCGATCTAAGCTAGCTATCAATAATAGTGTTGCTACAACTTCAACACTACCATTTCAGATAATTGATGTGGTTGACAGCACTGCTACTGGTACTGATACCTTTCAAGAAGTGCTTGTTATCTACAGCGCCCATACTGACAATGGTAGTAACGTGTTCATAGGCGGACACGCTTATCGTAACCCTGTTGGACTGTAGGAGGTATAGACAATGGCTATTTCACGCGCCCAACTACTTAAAGAACTTCTTCCCGGTCTTAATGCTCTGTTTGGTTTAGAGTATGCTAAGTATGGTGAAGAACATAAGGAGATATTCGAATCAGAGTCTTCTGACCGTTCTTTTGAAGAAGAAACGAAACTTTCCGGTTTCTCTGCTGCACCAGTCAAAGACGAAGGCTCTGCCATCGAATATGACAATGCACAGGAAGCATGGACAGCTCGTTACACGCACGAAACCGTTGCAATGGGCTTCTCAGTTACTGAGGAAGCAGTTGAAGATAACTTGTATGACTCTCTGTCCGCTCGTTATACTAAAGCTCTTGCCCGCGCTATGGCTTACACGAAACAAGTTAAAGGGGCGGCTATCCTTAATGATGCCTTCTCAACAACTTATGGGGATGGTGTGGCACTTTGTTCTACAGCTCACCCACTTGTTTCAGGTGGTACTAACTCAAACACACCTTCTGTTGCTGCTGATCTTAACGAGACTTCTCTTGAAGCCGCCGTTATCCAGATTGGTGCTTGGACAGATGAACGTGGTTTGCTTATTGCCGCTCGTCCTAGAAAACTTGTTATCCCATCCGCGTTGCAATTCGTTGCTACACGGTTGTTAGAAACCGAAGGACGTGTAAACACAGCGGATAATGATCTCAATGCTCTCAAGAATAACGGTGCTATTCCTGAAGGGTATGCGATCAACCATTATCTGACGGATACAGATGCTTGGTTCCTTATGACTGATGTACCAAATGGCTTGAAGCACTTTACTCGTACTGCAATGCAGACATCTATGGATGCTGACTTTGATACGGGCAACAGTCGCTACAAGGCACGTGAGCGTTATTCGTTTGGTGTCTCTGACCCTCTTGGGGTCTTTGGCTCACCCGGAGCATAAACTAAATATTAAGAGGGGGGTACTTGATACCCCCCTTTTTTTATTGTATAACAAATTACCCCTGACAGTCGCGTTGTGCGGCTGACACTAGCCAAGACAGGAGATACACATGGCTAATACTACGTTTAACGGACCCGTTCGTTCGCAGAACGGTTTTGAAGTAATTAACACAGCATCTGGAACAGGTATTGAAACTACCACTTTTGATGTTGCTTCTACTGGAATTGTAACAAATAAATACGTCAAGCACGTTGGTTTCGCTACTGGCGTTACTGTTAACACTACGGCTGGTGACAGCCCAGCTATTGGCGAGTTTACACAACCTGCGAATACAATTATTACTGACATTAAAATATTCTGCGCTACAGCTCCTGTTATTGGAACTGGTGATATTGGATATGAAGTTGGAACTTCTAGTTCTGGCGCTCAAATTGTTGCAGCTCAAACTGATGAGATCTTAGATGGCGGCACTACCGTTGTTATAGGTAACGTGACCACTACTTCTTTGGTTCTTCAAACTCAAGATGCAACAACTGCACCTGCTTCCGTTCAATACACATCAGCGGAAAGAACTATTTATTGTAATATTACAAACACTGTGGACGCAACAACGGCTGGCTCTTTTACATTTATTATTGAATACGTTCAAATTGCGTAGAGAGGAGTAAACTATGTCTTCTGACATCCAATCTACATTTGTAGAAGCTGCAACTGCAGATCCTGATGGTATCTCAACAGCAGCATCTGTTGGCAATAATGCTAGTTTAGTTATCGGAGGCGCTCTTGCTTCTGGTGGCGCAGTTACTTTTGATGAACCTAGAAACATCACTATTCTTAGTGCTGGTGATGACTCTGGTATATCGTTTACAGCTACAGGTACTGATGAAACAGGAACTGCTGTAACCGAATCTATTACTGGAGCAGATTCTGGCACGGCAACAGGATCTACCTTTTTTACTACTATAACAGCTATTGCGGCTGTTGGTAATCCTGCTGGTAATGTTAGTGCTGGTTCTGGTACATCTATTGCTGCACCTATGTTTAGAGGGCGTATGCGGCTTCGTGGTTTATACGCAGTAAATACTGGCACAGCAGGTACTATTACGTTTAGAGAAGGTTCTGCTACTGGCGGTATTCGTATGCAGTTTAATACTGTAGCTTCTGCAAATACCACACAGTATCCAGATATTCCTGATGACGGTATATTATTTGTTGATGGTGGATACGTTGTTTATACTCAGACACACTTATCATCTATGACGGTATTTTATGTAGGATAATTTCATGCGGACATACTACAAATCTGGGGGTAGCGTACGTAAACCCGATAATATGCCCGCAAGGAATAAAAAGAACTTCCGTCCTACTAAGTCTGGTGCAGGTATGACTAGAGCTGGGGTAGCTGCGTATCGCCGTAAAAACCCCGGCAGTAAATTACAAACCGCTGTTACAGGTAAAGTAAAACCCGGAAGTAAGGCTGCTAATAGGCGTAAGTCATTTTGCGCTCGTTCTGCAGGGCAAATGAAGAAGTTTCCTAAAGCAGCTAAAGATCCTAATAGTCGTTTAAGACAAGCTAGAAAACGCTGGAAATGTTAGGCACACAACAAAATTAGTATAAGAAGGATTTTATATTATGGCTATGAAGAAAAAAGGCGGAACTCGTATGAAGACAAAAGGCGGAACCCGTAAGAAAAAAGTCGTTAAAAAGATGGGCGGCGGCATGATGAAAACAAAAGGCGGGACCCGTAAAAAGATGATGGGCGGCGGCATGATGAAAAAGAAAGGTTATGCTAAAGGCGGTATGAGAAAGAAAGGTTTTGCTAAAGGCGGTATGAGAAAGAAAGGTTTTGCTAAAGGTGGCAGAGCTAGGTAATGGCATATTTACAAAGCAACATTCCTCATTTTCATTGTTGGGTGCGAAGAGAGTTTACACATAACCATGAAAAATACCGTGGGGAATATCTTCACGCTATGGCGATTGCAGTTACCACGATTCCAGACCGTTGTTTAAGTTTTCAGGTTATTTTTACAGGGTGTGAAAGTGACGATACAGATGATGAAAATATTCATGGAGGGGCTATGTGGGCAAGGATGCCTATTACAGCTCTTGTTGCGGACTCACCTTTAGAAGAATGGCCTGATAGAATGATGACTCATCTTGTACAGCCTTGGGATTGTAGTTCTAGAGATCATTCTGTTATAGAGTATGACAGAACAAGCTCAAGCCCGTGGCTCTGTAAAATTGATGGGGATTTTTATACTGGAAAGTATATGTTTACTGTTGATTATACAGATTCACGGATTGCAGACTGCCCTGCTCAACACAAGCAAAGTCACGTTATCGAGCTTACAGATGCCGGAGCATGGACAGGAAACATAGTAGCATTACCTAACAATCGTGTTAGGACAACGAGTCCAGCTTTGTGGGAAACAGGTAAAGGCGCTCCAGATTTTAAGCCCAGCCAGTGGACGCATAATGCAGAATCAGATGGAAGTTATATGGACCCATCAGTAACTTTTGATAATTTATACAGTGATAAACGGAGTTAGTTCTATGAAAGACAAAAAACTACAAAGACTATTGTTTGGAAGTAACCCAAGAAGGTTTGGGTCTTATACTAAAGAAGACGAAAAGAAAGACAAAGCAGCTAGAAAAGAAAAGAAAGAAACGGCGGCTGCTAAAAAAAAGTACGTTGAAACAAGATATAGAGACGAAGAAGTACTAGGAAAAAAACGAGACCTTAACGCCCCGCTCACGGGAAGGCATTTCCCTGCCGCCTATAAAAAATATAAGGCAGAACAAGACGCTAAAAAGGGTAAGATGAAAGGTGGTAAAGTTATGAAAAAAGAAAAACTTAAAATGGTTGAAAAAGACGGGCAAAAAGTTCCTTTCTATGCTGCTGATGGTAAAGGCAAGATGAAAGAGGGGGGTAAAGTTCCTGTTATTAAAGCAAAAAAAGGGCCAGTAAAACGTAAACCTACTGCTAAAGAAATAGAAGAAGGTTTTAGAGGCAGAGATATACCTAGTAAAAAGGGACCATCTTACGAAAAAAATGAAGCTAATAGAAAAAAATTTCTTAAAGATAACCCCAATATGACAGGTAAAGACTTTGCTAAGTTGTTTAAAGCAGAGGGTGGCATGATGAGAAAGAAAGGTTATGCTAAAGGCGGCAAAGTTCGTGGTTCTGGCATAGCTAAACAAGGTGTTCGTGCGGCTAAAATGGTAGTTATGAAGGGGTCTTGATATGCCAATAGAAATAAGAAAAAAGAAAAAAGGTGCTTCGCTTACTGAAGCTCAAAAAAATAGAAAAGCAAGGCAGAAGAAAAAAGGGTTAGACGTTAGTCAACCCCTACCAGCTACTGTAAGAGATGCTAAGACAGGAAAGACTAAAAAATTTAAAACAGAAAAACTGAACAAAGCTAACCGAACAGCTAGGGGGGCCGAGATTAGTGAAGACACTACAACAGGTAAAGTTCTTAACAGAGCGTTGCTTGGGGCAGCAGCTATTGCTGATGGTGTTAGAGCTGCATCAGGAACAGCAAAGGGTGCAAATCCAGATAGTTACATAGCTCCTGCTGTTCGTGCAGGTATGAAAGCAGCAGATATAAAGAAAAAAAGAAACGCTAAGAAGATGAAAGCTGGAGGTAAAGTTCGTGGTTCTGGTATAGCTAAACAAGGTGTTCGTAAAGCTAAAATGGTAGTTATGAAAGGTTCTTGATATGGCTAAAGATGCTTGTTACCACAAGGTAAAGTCCCGCTACAGGGTTTTTCCAAGTGCATATGCTTCAGGAGCCATCGCAAAATGTAGAAAAGTTGGTGCTGCTAACTATGGAAATAGTAGTAAGAAAAAGAAGAAAGCTGTTGGAGGAACTGTAAAGTTTCGTAGCGGTGGGTTGGCTAGAAGAAAACGCGCTGTTAGGTGCGGATGAGGCTTTTATGGCGGTACGCAAGACAAAAAAAGGGCTGGCATTAAAGCGATGGTTTAAAGAGGATTGGAAAGATGTACGCACTGGTAAAGCGTGTGGTCGAAAAAAAGGAGAAAAACGTGGAACTCCTTACTGCCGTCCAAGCAAACGTGTATCTTCAAAAACTCCAAAAACTTCATCTGAAATGTCAGCTTCTGAAAAAAGAAAACGTATCAGCCAGAAAAAACGGATTGGACAGCCAGCAGGTAAACCAAGACGTGTAGAAGCTGCCCGTAGAAAGAGGAAAAAATAGATGGCTACATCGAACACTACCGCGTTTGACATGAACTTCACAGAAATTGCTGAAGAAGCGTGGGAACGTGCGGGTCGTGAGATGCGTTCTGGGTACGATTTACGTACTGCTCGTAGGTCCATGAATCTCCTTACTATTGAATGGCAGAATCGTGGTATAAACTTGTGGACTATTGAAGAGAAGACCCTCTCCTTAACATCAGGAACTTCTCAATATACGTTACCGGCAGATACTATTGACCTATTAGAACAATCTATTCGCACTAACCCCGGTAATACTTCTACACAATCAGATCTTAGTATAACTCGTATAAGTGTTAGCACGTATGCAGCCATATCTAATAAACTATCAACCGGAAGACCTTTACAAATTTTTATAGAACGATTAGTTGACGCTCCTCGTATAAATTTATGGCCTGTGCCTGACTCTAATGATTATACACTTGTTTACTGGCGGATGCGCCGTATAGAAGACGCTGGCAATGGTGTAGAAACTGCAGACATGAACTTTAGATTTTTACCTTGTTTAGTAGCAGGGCTAGCGTATCAAAATGCAATGAAAGACCCTGAACTTGTTTCTAGATTACCTATGTTAAAAACTGAATATGAAGAACAATTTGAGCTAGCTGCAGGAGAAGATAGAGATAAAACTTCTGCAAGTTTCACGCCTCGTATTATTAGGGTGTATTAATGGGTACAAAATTTGCATCTTCCAGAAAAGCTCTTGCTATGTGTGATATATGTGGGTTTCAGTATAAACTTTCACAACTAAATGTTTTAGTTCGGAAAGGTTTCTCTACAAATCTAAAAGCCTGCCCTACTTGTTTTGATCCCGATCATCCGCAACTTAAATTAGGGCTATATCCAGTAAGTGATCCTCAAGCAATAAAAGACCCACGACCTGATACAAGTTTAGGAGAGTCTGGTAATAATAGCAGCAGGGGTATACAATGGGGGTGGGATCCTGTTGGTAGGGGTACTGATATTTTTAATTTAACTCCTGATGATCTAGTTGCTACTGGATCTACAGGTCAAGTTGTAGTAGTTATTTCCTAGAGGTTTAATTAGAATATGAACTACACAGAATTAAAAACAAATATACAAGACATCTGCGAAATGACTTTTACAGCAGATCAGCTTGCTATGTTTACAGATCAAGCAGAACAAAAGATATACAACTCTGTGCAAATACCTGCATTACGTAGGAATCAAACAGGCGCATTAACAAATGCTAACAGTTATTTAGCGTTACCTCCAGATTTTTTGTACGCCTACAGTCTTGCTATTCTAGATGGTAGCGGAGTATATACGTATCTTTTAAATAAAGATGTTAACTTTATACGTGAGGCTTATCCAGATCCTGCAACAACAGGAGTACCTGCCCATTATGCTCTTTTTTCTGATTCAGCTTTCATAATAGGTCCAACACCTAATAGTTCATACACAGTAGAACTTCATTATGGGTATTATCCTACTTCTATTGTTACAGCTAATACTACATGGTTAGGAGATAATTTTGATTCTGCATTGTTAAATGGGGCATTAATCGAAGCTATTCGATTTATGAAAGGCGAACAAGATATTATAGCTAATTACGAAAAATTATATTTACAATCTATCGGTTTGTTAAAAAATCTTACTGATGGTAAGTTACAGGAAGATACATACCGTTCGGGCCAGTATCGACAATCGGTGAGTTAGGAGTATATTATGGCAATCACACAAGCAATGGCAACTTCTTTTAAAGTTGCTCTTTTAAACGGTGAAATGGATTTTAGTGGTGATACAAGCGATACCTTTAAAATCGCTCTTTACACTTCTAGTGCTACATTGAGTGCGGCTACAACAGCTTATACTACAAGTAATGAAGTGTCAGGCACTGGGTACACAGCAGGAGGTGAAAGCCTTACTATAGCTACAAATCCTACTGATGGAGGATCTGGTACTACCGCTTTTCTTGATTTTTCTGATGTTACGTGGAGTACTGCAACTATAACCGCCCGAGGAGCTTTAATATATCGTAATTCTGGTTCTGGTAATCCGGCTGTAGCTGTATTAGATTTTGGAGCAGATAAAGCTTCTACTGGGGGTAATTTCGTAGTTCAGTTTCCTAGTGCTACAAATAGTGCGGCTATTATCCGAATTGCATAAGTATAGTTAGATTATGTCAAACACAGGCTTAGGAGGTTGGGGAAGAGGTACTTGGGGCCAAGGGGCTTGGAACACTGCAATTCCAGTCACTACTACAGGTTTAGCAGGCACTACGGGATTAGGCAGTGTAACTGTTCTTGGTAATGTTAGTTTCGCCGTAACCGGAGTTGCTGGCACTTCTGCATTAGGAACTGCAACTGCAGGAGGTAGTGTAAATATAGTTCCAACAGGCGTGTTTGCAACAGGGGTGGTGGGTGATGAACGTACTTGGTCTGATATTGATACAAGTCAAACACCAAATTGGCAAGATGTTAGTGTGTTTTAACATATATCCTGTTATATTGTGACAACAGTTATTGTAAGAGGTTAAATAAATGGCAACAACATACACAACCCTACTTAAATTAGCTAAACCTACTCAGGGAGAGCTAGATGGATCTTGGGGTACAGTAGTAAACGATAATATAACTACTATGATTGAGGAGGCTATCGCAGGGCGTAGTGTTATTAATACTTGGTCTACTAATTCTCACACACTCACAACAGCAGATGGCACTACAGCAGAGTCTCGAGCAGCAATGCTTAGTCTTACTGATACAGGAGATCAGTTAGGCACTAATGCAGCTACTGTTATATGTCCTGCACTTTCAAAAATTTATATTGTCAAAAATGCTGTGGGCCAAGCTGCTACTTTAAAAACTGCTTCTGGCACAGGAGTTGCTATACCTAATGGCACTACATCTATATTGTTTTGTGATGGTACAAATGTAGAAGAAGCTATTAATAATTTTACTGGATCACTTACAACTGCAGCAATAGCAGCTTCAGGAGCTATTACTTCAACAGGTGATATTACCGCTGCGGGTACTCTTCTTGCTACAGGCGATACAGCAGCAGGAGATGATGCTGCTATAGGATACACTGCTGCTGAAGGACTTATACTTACAGGCCAAGGCTCTACTAATGATGTGACCATCAAGAACGATGCAGATGCAGATGTTATTACAATAGCAACAGGTGGTACTAGTGTTGATATTGTAGGAGACGTAACAGCCGCAACGGTAAATGCTGATGGAGATACTTCTGCTGGTGACAACGCTGCGATGGGCTATACAGCAGCCGAAGGACTTATTCTTACAGGGCAAGGCTCTACTAATGACGTTACAATTAAAAACGATGCAGATGCAGATGTTATAGAAATACCTACAGGAACACAGAATGTTACTTTTGCTGGAGGTGTTACTGTTGCTGGAGATATTACACTTACTGGCGATGTTACCACTGCATCAAATGCTAATGTAGATATTAATCCAAATGGGACAGGTGATGTTGTCTTAAAAACAGATTTAGTTAGTGTTGGAGGAGGCTCTGAGGTTGGACACGTTTCCAGCAACGGAGCTTATGATATGAAAATTAGCACTAATTCTGGGACCAATTCTGGAACAATTGTTATTACAGATGCGGCAAATGGAGCTATTACTCTTGCTCCAAATGGAACAGGCATAGTTGACGTTCAAGGCTCTATGAACTCATCAATTTCAACCACGGGCAAGTCAATTGTATTTGGATTTTAAAAGGAAAAAATTATGGCAAGTGAAATTTTAAGTTACAGTCTTACGGCTGGAGTAACCAACAGTGAGAGTGTATTAATCAACGGTGTAGATGGTCACACTTACACAATCATCTCAGTAATTGTTACGGAGACTGCTGGAGCAGCAGAGACTTTTGACCTCTATATTGACGAGAATGGTGGTGGAACAGACTACGAACTACTGAGCGATCAGGCTTTGGGTGCAAATGAAACATTTGTATTTAATGACAGATTTGTAATTACAGATACCGACCACTTGTGTGCTGCAACTGCAAGTTCTGCAAACGTAGATATAGTTGTGAGTTTCCTAGATCAGACGAGGTAAAAATGACAGGCATAATCCGACAAAATGACAACCGATCATCTGGAGTAAAGAAAGTTGTCGCTGCTGCTGGCGGTGGAGCTGACTCTGTTCAGGTGTTTACGTCTTCTGGAACATGGACTCGTCCAACCGACATTACCAAAGTATTCGTTACCGTAAAAGGCGGTGGCGGCGGTGGCGCTGGTGGTTACACCGACAACCATACGGGTGCTGGTGGTGCAGAAGGTGGTTTTTCAATGGAATTTATTGATGTTAGTAGTACCAGTTCAGCTACAGTAACTATTGGTGCTGGAGGAACAAAGGGAACTGGCTCAAACAGTGCTGGTGGTGCGTTCACTGGTGGAGGGACAGGCGGTACATCTAGCTTTGGTAGTTTTTGCAGTGCTACTGGAGGAGCAGGTGGCCGAGTATCAGGCGATGATTTGCGGGGCGGTGCGCTAGGAGGACTTGGAGCTAACGGAGATTTAAACCTAAGAGGCACTCCCTCTGAAGGTGGATCAGGCGTTGCAGGTGATTGGTCGAGTTCTGGCGGTGGTCAGGGCGGTAGCGTAGGCGTAAAGGCTTCTGGAACTGATGCTGCTGACGGAGTAAATGGTGGCGGTGGAGCAGGTGGTGCTTACGGTGCTGGTGGTCAAGGTGGTGATGGCGGTGCTGGCGGTGCAGGTTATGTACTAGTTCAGGAGTATAAGTAATGGCTAAAAAGGCATTAATCCAAGGGACAAGAATTTGTCAAGTTGAGGACGAAGGTAACATTTTTCCAGTATCGGCAGATTTGTCGTGGGTAGACGTTGCAGACGACACGACTACCGATGATACATATGAGAGTGGCGCAGTTGTAAAATTTACAATATCTGTTGAAGACAGTTGGGCCTATGTGCGTATGCTTCGTGATGCAAAACTATCCGCTTGCGATTGGACAGTAGTTACTGATACAGCTTTGAGTGACAGTAAAAAAGCTGAGTGGGTTGCGTATAGAACTTTACTGCGTGACTACCCTTCAACTTTAAATGACACGACAGTACAGCAGACTTTAACTTGGCCTACAAAGCCGGAGTAATTAAATGGCTAAAGTCAAAGATGTGGAAGCTAAATTAAACACACACGAAGCTGTTTGCGCTGAACGATGGAAAGAAACTATTGAGCGGATAAAACGCCTTGAGCTAGTGATGATTACAGGTGCTGGTTCTCTTATCCTTTTGATGGCAGGTATGCTCTGGAAGATATAAAATGCTAGAAAAAATTAAAAGTATAGTAAAAGACTTTATGTTTTGGGTAGAGAATACTTTACGAAAGTCCCAAAAGTTTTTAACACGCCTTGTGCGGAGTAAAAAGTAGGTAAATGAATGGATCCTATCACCATTGGCGTTGCTATTGCTGGCGCAAAGAAGCTCCTTGAAGTTTCTTCTGACATTAAAGATGTTGCGGGTGCGTTAGATAATATATTCCATTTAACTAGCAAAGCTGAGAAAGCTAAAAAAACACCTAAAGTTGATGAAAGTGATGCTAGCTATAAGTCAGTAATCTCAGATGTTGTTACTGAAAGAAACAATCGCACACTTCTGCGTAATTTAGAGATAGATGTAGACGAAAAATTTGGTTTTGGTACTTGGAACGCCATAAAAGAAGAGCGTGAAAGACGCATGGAGCTTGCAAAAGAACAAAAAATTAAAGAAGCAAAGAAATTAAAGGCAAAAAAAGAAGCAGAAAAAGAGTTTTATGACCGTCTGCTCTATTGGCTGAAGGAAATTGGTAAGCTGGCGTTAATATTAGGCGTAGCTGGTGGAATTGCTTACGTAATATACGCAAATAGGTGTCTTTCAGGTAATTGTTGATATGTCAGATTATGAAGTTGGCGTGTATAACAAGATTGTAAGAGAAAAAATACGCTCTGGCGAAGACTGGAATAACGATTTAGGGATTTCAGACGAGTTTGAAAATGTACTGTACTTTGATATTATAAATGCTGCAAGCATTGAAGAAGTAGAGCAGCGAGTTGAGAAACAATTTCCGTCTAAGTTAGGATTTGTACTAGACTTTATACTATTAGTACCAAAGGACCGATAAAAATGGAAGTCAGTTCAGAAACAGCGGTTGCTATGCCAATAAAAAATATGGTCGGCATAATTATTGCTGTTTCAATGGGTGTTTTTGCATATACAGAAATTACTGCTAGACTAACTTCTCTTGAAACATCAAGAGAGCTTATGAACGCTGATTTGCTTAAGGCTTCTGAACAGACCACAGTTGATAAGGAACAGTTCCTGCTACTGGAAGATTTATATGAGACAGTAGAAAAACACCAAGAACTTCTGGATAAGAACATTCACAACCAAGTAATGCTGACACACATAGAAAAACAATTAGAAAAGGCTCTAAAAGATATTGAAAAGTTAAAAGATAAGGTTCGAGAGAACGGGAACTTAAAATGATTGAGACAGTCATTGCATTATTGATGATGGTAAACAACGAAATTACAGAGCATCGTATTCAGCCGTCTATGTCTGTCTGCTTAAAGGGTAAACGAATTGCCATGAGGCAAATAAAATCAAGTAGTAATATACGATTTGAGTGTTTAAAATCGAAAGCAGAACTAGAATTGTATATGGGTAAAAAACATATTGTTAAACTTATTTTAAAATAAGTGCCAAAGGATAATTAGTATGGAATTAACAGCTTCACACGCTATGCAAGGAGTTTTATTACTCGCAACAGTTGCAGGAGGTTACGCTGTTGTTAAGTCTAATTTAAGCCGTGTGATGCAAGATCTTGATTTGTTTCATAAGAATCATGATAAGTATAAGGCTGCTTTTGATGAAAGATTAGATGCGGCTGAATCCGACAGAAGTGTTTTGACAGCTCGTGTAAATACGTTAGCATCTATAAATTCTGTAGATAACCTTGCAGATCTTAATTCTCGTCTGGCTCGTTTAGAGATGGGCCAAGAAATGTTATTTAAAGAAGCCGATATGATGAAAAAATTACATAATGGAAAGCATCCTAGACAAGAGTAATTAGTTATGAAGAAAGTTTTAAGTAGTAAAAAAGAAAGCACAAAGTCAATGCTTCTAGTTTTTATGACTTTAACAGCGCCTTTACTCTTAATTTTTCTTGCTTTAATAGGTTGTCAGACAACACCTGTAGAACCTGTTAAGGTTGTAGCACAACCTATTTTACGATGTGCATCAGCTTCAGAGGTAATTCTGTTCTTAAAACAAAAGTTTAACGAAGATCCTGTTTATACAGGTGTTTATGAAAATAAAATTATTTTTACTATTTTTGTTAGTCCTTATAATAGTTTTACCGTTGTACACACGGGCGCAGCAAACGAAATAAGTTGTTTAGTTTCAAGCGGGACTAATTTCAAAAAAGTAAATTGGAAAGAAAATAAAAGTATTTAGTAATATAAGATATATAGGAGCATGTTATGCTTAGTTTACTAGGATCTGTTCTTGGCTTTGGTACTTCCTTTCTCCCAAAGGTAATGGACTACTTTCAAGACAAACAAGACAAAGCGCACGAATTGCGTTTGATGGACAAGCAACTAGAAAACCAGAAGGTGCTAGGAGCGCAAAAATTGCAAATGACGCACGTTGAAGCTGACATTCGTGAGAGTGAGGCGTTGTTGAAACATGACGCTAAATTACAGGCTAAAGCAAGTCCTTGGGTAGTTAATATGGCTGCTTCAGTACGCCCTGTTTTAACTTTCTTATTAGCTTTTGAGTTTGGTGTTTTAACCCTTTGCGTTAGTATGGATTGGATGACAATGGAACAGTTTAAAATGATCTGGAATGATGAGTTTCAAGCTATCTGGGCCGCAGTTGTTTCATTTTGGTTTGGGAGCCGCACTATGGCGAGGAAACAACAGACGTGAAAATAAATAAGGTCGGATTGGAAATAATTAAGTCTTTTGAAGGTTGGTCCGCTGATCCATACCTTTGCCCTGCAAACCGTTGGACAATTGGTTACGGTTCTACATGGGATATTGACGGACATCCTGTCACCGCTGACCATCCTTGCATCACGAAAGACGAAGGCGGGGCGTTGCTCCGAAAAGAGGTGCATCATATTGAAAATGCGGTTAAAAGACTTATCAAAACACCTTTGACTGTAAATCAGTTCTCAGCAATTTGTAGCTGGGGTTTCAATGTCGGTAGTGGGAACGTACAAAATTCTTCACTTAGAATGTTATTGAACCGTGGAAACATTGAAGGTGCAGCCGATGAGTTTCCGAAATGGCGTAAGGCTGGTGGGCGAGTGTTAAAAGGTTTAGTTAGACGTAGGGCTGCTGAGAGAACTTTATTTCTTACACCTGATTAATTGTTTAAATGAAAGTTGTGTAATGAAGAAAAACGTAGAAGCAGAGCAATTATCAGATGGCACTATAGTATCATCACATAGTATAGAGATAGTGTGTGCTGCTTGTGGATATGACCTTGATGAATCAGAGTTATCTGCTGATAAATGTTCAAATTGTGAAGCAACCCTCGGATTAAAAAAGAGTGTGACTATACAAGCAACTTCCATACCAGCATTTGGGGAAATGTAAATGCCTTTTAAGAAGTTAAAATTTAAACCCGGTATAAATAAAGAGACTACAAGATATTCCTCTGAAGGTGGTTGGTATGATTGCGATAAAGTACGTTTTCGCCAACAATTTCCTGAAAAAATAGGAGGTTGGAGCAGAATATCTAGTAATACGTTTCTAGGTGTATGCAGATCCTTATTTGCTTGGCTTACTTTAGCAGGACAAAAATTAACTGGTGTTGGAACTAGCAAAAAGTTCTATCTAGAGCAAGGAGGAGTTTATTATGATGTAACTCCTATTAGAGCTACTACCACCAATGCTGCTACTTTTGCCGCTACTAATGGTTCTACTACATTAACTGTTACTGATAGTAGTCATGGAGCATCTGCAGGTGATTTCGTTACTTTTAGTAGTGCAGTATCTCTTGGAGGAAATATAACCGCTACCATATTAAACACAGAGTATGAAATTGTATCTATAACTAATTCAAATACTTATACTATAACAGCATCTGTAGCAGCTAACGCTTCAGATTCAGGTAATGGTGGGTCAGCTACCGATGCCGCTTATCAAATAAGCATAGGCACAGATACAGCAGTACCCCTAAATGGTTGGGGCGCTGGCTCGTGGGGGGAAAGTACATGGAGTTCTGGTGGGACTTCTACTGTAACTCTACGCACGTGGACTCAATCTAATTTTGGAGAAGATCTTATATTTGGCCCAAAAGGTGGTCAGCTATTCAGGTGGGACGCTACAAATGGGGTTTCTACCCGCGCTCTATTATTGTCAGGTATTGGCGGTGCGTCTGATGTACCTACAATACAAAATTATATTCTCGTGTCAGATATAAATAGATTTGTTTTTTGTTTTGGTCCTAATATTATTAGCACTACAACTCAAGATCCTATGCTTATACGTTGGTCAGACCAAGAAGACGTTTTAAATTGGACTCCTTCAGCTATTAATCAAGCAGGAAGTTTACGTTTATCAAAAGGCTCTGAGATAATATCGGCAAATCAAGCCAGACAAGCGGTTAACGTATGGACCGATACTGCTCTGTATAGTCTGCAATATGTGGGAGGACAAATAGTCTGGGCCGCACAGCTTATAGGTGAAAATACGTCTATAATATGTAATAATGCTGTAGCTTATGCTAATGGAGCTTCTTACTGGATGGGGAAAGATAAGTTTTATACTTCAGACGGTAGCAGAGTCCAAACATTAAAATGTGACTTGTTACGACACGTATTCAATGACTTTAACGTATTGCAGTCAGATCAAGTATTTGCAGGTACAAATGAAGAATACCATGAAATTTGGTGGTTTTATTGTTCTAATAGCTCTAATACTGTAGACCGATATGTTATATACAACCATCAAGACGGTATCTGGTACTACGGTACTTTAGCTAGAACGGCTTGGTTAGATTCAGGTATGCGAGACTTTCCGTTAGCTGCTACTTACACTAATAATCTAGTTAACCATGAAGAAGGTATAGATGATAATGAGACAGCAACCACCGCAGCTATAAGTTCGTATATAACTTCTGCAGAGTTTGATATAGAAGATGGGCATAGATTTAGTCTTGTGTCTAAAGTATTACCAGATATTACTTTTGATGGATCTACAGCAGATTCTCCTGTTGCATCTTTATCGTTGTTGCCCCTTCAAGATTCTGGTTCTGGATACAATGATCCTACTTCAGAAGGAGGTAATAGTACTGGAACTATTACAAGATCTGCTACTTCTCCTGTAGAAAAATATACTAGTCAGCTTGATATGCGTGTGCGTGGTAGGCAGATGTCTATTAAGATAGAATCTACAACAGAAGGAGTGCAATGGCAGTTAGGCTCTCCTCGTTTAGATACACGACTTGATGGGAGGCGATAATGTCAGCAACTTTTAAAACAAGTATAGATTTTCTTTCTCCTCCACTATCGTTTGCTCCAGAGGAATACGAACCAAGATTTTTTAGTCAAAATAATGAAACATTACGGCTGTATTTTAATCAAGTAGATAATACACTTAGAGATGCTTTAAAGCAGGAATATGCCGAATCTACAGCGTGGTTTATGGGCTAATGGCTAATAATTATAAAAATGCTAAGTTAGATCTTACAGCTACTAGTGTAACTACGTTGTATACTTGTCCTACAGCCACAACCGCTATATTTAAATCTATATTAGTATCTGAAGATTCTGGTAATGCAGACACTATAACTGTTACACTTACTAATGCTGCAAGTGCTGTTTTTAGTTTATTTAAAGTTAAAGCGGTAGGGGCAAACACTACTATAGAGTTGCTTACAGCTCCGTTAGTAGTTGAAGAAGGTGAAATTATAAAAGTTAATGCTGCTACTGCTAACAGGTTACACGTAGTTGCTAGCTTCTTAGAGATTGGGTAGACCAACATGGCTCGTATGGAAACTATAAGCAGTAGCGATAGAGAACTATCTAGCGGAGAGATTGTTGCTAAAGCAGTGCATCAAATTGATACTGGAGATGTTCCAATAGATACAGCATTAGCTGTTATAGCAAAAGAAAGTACGTTGCCGACTGCTGATACTGTTCAATTTGGCAATACTGTATTTCTAGCAAATCGTGGTGTTGGTCCTAATAAAAACAAAATGGTAGGACGTGCATTTAATATAGATACTGGCAAAAACTATCTTAACAATACTTTAGACTATTTAGAATATATACGTGAAAAAGGTATCACACATTATTCTACTTCGTTTACTGGTTCTGAAGTATTAAAATTAATACAGTTAGTTCAACGTGTAATTAATAAGAACACGGATAGTAAAGTATATATCGGAGAAGATGATAAAGGAGACTATTTAGCTTATTTTAGAGCTGGTAGTGACTCCATACCAAGGGTTTCTTAAATGGGTAGTGTAGCTAAAGTAGTCACAGCACCTGTTAAGTTTGTAGGTGAGGCTGTAAGCA
>Ga0208919_1000508_pt1 | contig 26070 bp, 28 predicted proteins | sample 4_EtaG_FD_184076 | JGI IMG/M metagenome (GOLD analysis project Ga0208919, IMG submission 184076) | Marine viral communities from the Subarctic Pacific Ocean - 4_ETSP_OMZ_AT15127 metaG (SPAdes) (version 3) | ecosystem: Environmental > Aquatic > Marine > Oceanic | place: Pacific Ocean | collected...
TATGTATATGCAGCTACGCGTGTCTGACAGCGCAGCGGTGGTACGGGGCGGGTGGGTCTGTTTTGTGTATAATTTATACACAAAAACCACCAGATACCATTAAATACTTGCATGTAACACGTCATGGCATTATAATAGATGGCGTTGGCGGGCAGTTCTGCCAACGTAAACTTAAACTAAATAGGAGACGGCAACATGCCAAATTCAAACTACAACATCGCAGGTATCGAGACACAGTCAGAGACATTCTTCGCAGCAGGCAATGACCAAACTGCCGCAGTGGCAACAATGCTCGGTCTGGTCTGGTCGCCTAAAACAGCGCGGCATGTAAAGGAAGGGAAAGCCATGATCAACCGCGGCGATCTATCCTTTAACAAATCAGAGCACGCGGACAACACGAAGTATAACGCGCTGCGACGTGGCTACGTCCTAGCCAACAACGAAAAGTTTGGCACGCACAAGCTCGCAGGATTCACTACGCTAGAGCTGTTCGAGATGACCCGAGAGGATGTGAAGAACCACAAGCTCGCACTGTGCAATGGCAACAAAAAACCAGCGACGAAAGCGCAAGCTAAAGCACTAGCGGCATTCATCGAGGCGCAGCGTATAACGAATAATCGCATAAGCTCGGGCATGGCAAATCTGCGAAACAAGATCGACGAAATGCTAGGCACGCCCAAAACGGTTAAGCCGAACAAAGCACCCAAGCAGCCGACTGCGAAGGGCAAGGATACCCAGACTGGCAGCGTATCTACCGATACGCACGTCGAATCTGGCCCAGTGACCGAGGCGAAAACTTCACCAGTACCGCGTGCGATTCAGCACCCCGTGTTGATTGAGCTGGTAAACAAACTAGCGTCGTTCGATGTCGCGGCGCAGGCAGTAATCGCGGAGAGTGACACCGTCCAAGGTTTACTCGCCGGACTGACTCGCACTCTGAATGACCGTAACAAGTAATCCACCAACAGCCCCTCTTCGGAGGGGCTTTTTTTTGCCTCAAATTCTTTGAGACCAGTTACCAGAGTAGAGGTGCGTTTCGGCAAGGACGCAGCGCACTTCCGAGGCCAGTTCCCAGAGTAGCGGTGCGTGTAACACGTTTTGTGTATAATTTATACACAAACTTGCTTTGTCCCATTTGTAACGCTTTGTCCCCCTAATGTAACTTTTTTCAGCACCCAAAATGTTACAATTGCCTGATGGTATCTAATGGTATCTGACGCATAGATGCAGTAATGCGCTACGCGAAAAAGACCAGTTTTCTCTATTTTTATGTAATGTAACTTTTTTACAAAATTATATATACCTACCGTGAGAAAGAGGGCTTCTTTTGCGAATGTAACCTTTCACCTCCACACAAACGCTCACCCTTCCAATTTCCCTAAAAAAGATACAATGGGATTTTACTTTAGATTCAATGACCTACAGACCACCACGGTGTTACATTGTGGGACATTACGTTACATTCCACCAGATACCACCAGATACCATCACTTGACATAACACGTTATATGTGAGACAATATGTCTTGTCGGTGGAGAGACCCCCGCCGATTCACTCACTTTTTTGTGTATAGATTCATACACAAACTTTTACAGGAGACAGCAATGTCAGATGAAGAGTTAATTATTGAAGTCCATAACGCAACACACACAGAGCCGTACATCATGGTGATGGTACGCAACACCGAAGCAGGCATAGAGCCTCTTGGCGAGTGGAGCATGGATCGGGCGTATTCGATCAGCTATCTAGGTGCTGCGGAAGCAGTGCGTAAAGCACAGGCGTACATAGAAGAGCTTTCCCCCCTGCTCAGTAACGTCGAGTTCAAATTGGAAGGAGGTGATCTGTAATGTCAGATAGAGAAACTGCACGCGAAGATGTGTCGATGTGGCAGGACGCCGAGCAAGTGTTACGTCTACGGGAGGATTTGGAGCGTAAGATTTCTATAGAACGCGCAGCGTTACGAGAGTTGAGAGACTTAGAAGTAGAGTTTCGCCCCCTACTGCGTGAAGCAGAGAACGCCTACATGCAAGCCGAAGATGAACGTCGGGATGCTCACAGAAAACTTCTACAGTTTTGTGGGGAGGCGTAATGAAAACACTATTCCTAGTCGTACTCGCGTTTCTCAAGTTCCTGTCTTTCAGCTTCGCGGGTGCCGTCATTCTTTTGGGCGGTGCCTACGGAACGTGGAGCTACTACGCCACGGATCTGCCAACACACTGGGTGTTCAGTTTCTGTGGCCCACTAATGATCGTTGCCGGTATCGGCATGATCGTGACCATGACCATAATTTTTAGGGATGACCTGCTCGACGCAGCGTGCAGAAGAGCGTTCATAGCTTCGGGAGATGAGCATGTTTTATGACAACGAGCTTTTTGCAATGAAGATACGTGGGTTCTCAGACGCAATCGAGAATCTGAAAGCTAGCGGTGCCGATGATTTGCAGGGGCGTTTGTTTTTCATGTGGTTCACCGAAGAAGAACGCGAACGCATATTACTGAATGAGTACGAGCATCGAGGAGACAGCAATGCGTAAGATAGAGAAAGAAGTTATCGGTGCGTTCATCAAGGGCGACACCAAAGCAATGGGCAACACCGAGTCAGCGATCAACCCCAAGACTCGCAACCTAGATCTACTGTTGTTCGGCAACCGCATTGCCACTATGTCGAATACGGATGGGGTTAAGAAGTTATGGGTAAGCAATGCTGGCTGGCCCACTCGCACTACGCAGTCTCGACTCAATGCGCTGTTTCGTCTGCTTGATATGCCTGAGCGTGTGTACACCGACAAGCGTGTTCAGTATCTCGACAGCACACGTCACGGCACCTTCGAGTTAACCAAGCTACAGAAGAGCGCGGTGCTCGTATCAGTTCACTAACCAAAAGTGTGTATGAATTTATACACAAAACCACAACCTAAACCATAAGGAGTTCCCAATGGAACAAGCACTAACCGCTACGCCTGACGTAGCCAACATACCCAGCATCAGTTCATCTGCCATGCTGGTTGAACTAAGAATCTCTGTGTGGACAGCACGCAAGAAGGACAAGGTAGCATCTGCCAAGGTCGCTCGTGAAGCTGGCGCATCTGCCAAAGCTGGCAACTACAACAAGAACCTACTGGCTGGGTGTACCGAGCTTGAGGATCTCAAGAAGTTCGTCGGCAATGCACGCAATGCTCACTACGCGATGACTGCACCGTGGTCTGACATGGGATTGCGTCTGATCCCCACGGCTGCGTTCTTTGATTACGTCAATCACATGACAGGTTTAGAGCAGGAGTACTGGCGGCTCTACAAGCTGTTCGAGGATGAGTACTCATGGCGCATCAGCAACATGCTGGCCCAGCAGAAAGAGCTAGGCACAATGTTCGATCAGAGTGAGTACCCGCCGGTTGACGAGCTACGCAGGAAGTTCGGGTGGTCGCTATCCAAGCAGCCAGTACCTGAGTCTGGGCACTTCGCTCTGGACATACCCAACGAGCAGCAAGAAATGCTCAAGCAAGAGTATGACGAGTTCTACAGTGCTCAGATACAGGGTGTCGCCAATGACATCTGGTCGCGGCTCAAGAAGAACCTTGAGACTGTGCTGCGTCAGCTATCGCCCAAGGACGAGTTCGATGCCAACGGTAATCAGAAGTATAACAAGTTATACGATAGCGTCTTCGATACGTCGCTGGAGCTGATACGTATGATGCGTAGTTTCAACCTGACTGGCGACACACGCATGACGATGGTTGCTGACCAGTTAGAGAACGCGCTGTATGGCGTGAACACCGACGCACTCAAGAACAGCGAGAGCCTACGTCTTGAGAAGCAGCAAGAGGTCAAAGATATTATCCGTAACTTACCGTCCCTAGACATCTAGGGACGCTGGGTACTTTGACATAACATCAAATACCATGTATAATGGTTACACACCACAGGCTAATACCAGCCACAACAAAAATGTGTATAGATTTATACACAAACTACTGAGGAGAAAGCTATGAGCTTCGCACAACAAACTTACGCACTGAGTCTTGACCAAGCCAAGGCATTGATCTTGGCAATCGGTTGGCTCCGCACAGTCCTACTCCAAGGCCATATGGGCATAGGCAAGTCATCACTGCTTGCCGAGTTAGCGGCGGCAAAGTCGGATTATCTGGCGTGCTACTTCGACTGCACCACCAAGGACTTGGGTGACATCACGATACCCAACATCGCCAAGCTGGATGATGGCACTGGTTATGTGACATACCTGACCAACGAGGAGTTGGGTGCTCATAACCACAGGCCGATTATCCTGATGATTGATGAGTTCGGTAAGGCCAACCAAGCAGTCAAGAACGCACTACTGCGTCTGATCCTCGAACGCAAGATCGGTAGCTACACGCTGCATCCCGACTCTATCGTGTTCGCTACAACCAACCTCGGCAGTGAGGGTGTGGGTGACTTGTTACCTGCACATGCTCGTAATCGCATCACCGTCGTCGAGACCAAAAAGCCCGACGCTATGGAGTGGGTCGAGTGGGGCATCAGCAATGGTGTCGATCACACGATACTGGGCTGGGTCAAAGACAACCCACAGGTCATGCAGGACTTCCGCGATGTACCGAATCCAGATGACAACCAGTACATCTTTCACCCCAGAGCAGCAGATCGGGCTGCGTTCTGTACCCCACGTTCACTGCACGCAGCGAGCGACATCTTGCATAACCGTGAGGGGTTAGACGATGACACGTTAACAGCAGCACTCATCGGCACCATCGGTGTTCGTGCGGCTATGGACTTCATGGCATTCCTCAAGCTGGCTGACCAGCTACCGTCATTGGAGTCTATTAAGTCTGATCCTGCCAACGCCAAGGTGCCGACATCTGCATCGGCTACCTGCATGGTGGTGTTCCGTTCACTGTCCACGATTGAGCGTGACTGGATGGATGCGTGGATGACTTACATGCTGCGTCTCGACAAGGACGCGCAAGGTCTGTTCGCCAATGGTGTTCGGGCCAGCAAGTACAGCAAGACCAAGCAGTCTATGGTCATGCAAAACAAGCAGTTCACTCAGTGGGCTATCGACAACAACTACATGTTCGCAGCGGACAAAGTGTGAGGTGTGAGATGACTAGAGAAGAATTGTTTTCCCGTCTTTGGGAAATGCTCAAGGACACTGATGTGGACTTCGAGCACATGGATGAGTTCGGAGATTACACAATAGATGGTGAATTGTGTGTTTGTTTCAAAAATGTTTGGGATGAGGAGATAACATGTTAGCACTGAACCAACAACTGACCGCCGAGCAGCGGCTCACCAAAGCAGTCGTGGACATCACGGCACATGACCGATACATCGCACTGGCTGGTGTGTTGGCTATCGGCAAGAAGACAGTCAGCGATGACGTACCCACGGCCTCCACCAACGGACGTGACGAGACATACGGACGTGCATTCGTTGACTCTTTGACTGACGCGCAGCTACGGTTTCTGGTACTGCACGAGTGTTACCACAAGATGTTTCGGCATCTGATAACGTGGAAGCAATTGCACGACAAAGACCACGAGTTAGCCAACGCATCATGTGACTTCAACATCAACGGTAGGCTAGTCGATGAGAACAAAGATGACGGGTTCGCTACGATGCCATGCGATGCTGACGGTAATACGTTAGGTCTGTTCGATGAGAAGTACCGCGATGGTGATGGCTGGTTAGATCCTGCTGCTATCTTCAATATGCTGTACAAGCGTGGCGGCGGTGGCGGTGGCGGTGGCGGTGGCAAACCAGTTCCACCTAACGGGTCAGGTGGTGGTAGCCCACAAGGTACGTCTTCCGCCCAACCCAAAGGTTTCGATGACCACGATTGGGAGGGTGCCCAAGTTCTGTCCGATGATGAGGTCAAAGAGCTTGAGAAAGAAGTTGAGATAGCGATTCGTCAGGGCAGCATGGTAGCTGGCAAGTTGGGTGTAAATGGCAACCGTAATCTAGATGAGCTTATGCAGGCGCAGGTCGATTGGCGTGAGGCACTGCGCGAGTTCATCCAGACTACGTGCAACGGCAATGACTACTCGACATGGAAGCGTCCCAACCGCCGATACATCGGTGCCGGTGTCTATCTGCCCAGCGGTATCAGCGAGAAAGTCGATGAGCTTGTGCTTGCTATTGATACATCAGGGTCTATCAGCGATCACGCTGTCGCTATGTTCTTATCCGAGGTGAAGTCTATCTGCGATGTGGTCAAGCCCGACAAGGTACGGATTCTGTACTGGGGTAGCTACGTTGTGGGTGACGAGTCATACGAGGCGCACGAGCTAGATACGTTGGTCAAGTCTACCAAGGTCAAAGGTGGTGGCGGCACCGATGTAGAGTGTGTTGTCAGGTACATGGACGAGCATCAGATCAAGCCGCAAGCAACAGTCATCCTCACCGATGGCTACCTGTTCGGTGACTGGGGTACATGGGACTGCCCGACTCTGTGGTGTGTTCTGGACAACGACGATGCGACTCCCGATACGGGCAAGGTCGTACACATCAAAACAAGTGATATGTAAGGAGAAAGCAATGGTTATAAAAGTAAATGGGCATCTACCAGATGGTACACCCGCGAGAGTTGACTATTTCAACATAGAATCCACTGACCGCGAAATTCAGGGGTTTTTGGAGGCAAATCCCGATGTCAATGAAGCGATTGACAATATGTTGCACAACGCCCTAGCCGCGAAGGGGTATGACTCTGATTGGATTACTTGGAAAGCAAGTTTTCTTTTAGCTTTTCAAGAAAATAAATAATACGTAAGGAGAAAGTGTTATGTGGGCTAACAAACCAAAAGCAGAGTTTACACATCGAACCAAGGATGTCATCGCAGGACAGCCTTCCGATGTTCAACCGATTGGAGAGTTGACGAAGTTTCAAAACGCGCTGCGTAAGAAAATGCACGGTGTGCAGTTTGCCTTGAACGAATTGGACGGTCAGCATAGATGTTGGGTGTACTACCCGCACGAGACATTTGTTCGGGGTGAGCTTTATATCTATCGAACTGAGGCTGCTTATGCGGTGGTCAGTCGCACCATTGAGAACGGTAGATACGCTAGCTATAGCTCAGAACATTACATGCAGTGGAGTGGTAAGCTGGCTACTGCGGTCAAGAAAGCTGCGGCGGCACTGACACCGTGGTCAGTATATGAGATGGCTGCGGTGCACTGCCGTGACTATGAGGCATCACGCAACGAACAGGTGAGCGAGTCAGACGGTAAATTGAAACAGTTGTTTCGAGAGTTAGGTGCAGGTCGAGACACTATGGCATGGCGTGCCTTGCAAAGTATGGCGGACTTGGTACCGGACTTGGATGTACGTTCTAAGATACAGGACATAACACGTCAGAAGGAAGAGCTGGAGAGCCTCACGTCTGTTGGTCGTACCCCGACGTTCGTACATATCTGTCAGGATCACCGTGGCAATCAACGTCTGGCTACACTAAAACACGAGACACGCTACAGCGCCATTCAAACAGATGAACAGCCTCAGTATCTCAATGAGTTGAGTGATGGCTACTCTGATTTGGTTGGTAAGATTAGTGTACTCAACATGGCTACAGTCGGTGAGTATGTGTCTGGCGTTGGTATGAAAGCCGCAGAGGATATGTTCTATGTCTGCTTCTGATTGGCGAGATGGACACGGCATGGATAAGGCTATGGAATCAATACGTATGATCGAGGACATAGCCACCACGCTGGGTAGTCAAAACAAGTTAACGCATGAAGGAGCTATCTACCACGCAAAAGTAGATCTCGACAAAGATATATGGCAGTTAACATGTTTAGGCACCGAGTGTATTGACTTGCCGCATGGTGGCATCTATCGTGGCACGGAGGCTTTACCTACCGAGTTGCAGGAGAAACTTGCGGTTCTGCGTATGCTAAAGCCGCAACAATCCGAAGTAGTAGGGGTGGGTTTGCGCTCTGGGGAAGATAGCTTTTGGATTTATATGTAGCGAGACCAGCACCCACGGAGATAGCTATGGCAGCAACACCAGAAGCAAAGGTGAAAAGAAAGGTAGCAGATGCGCTAAAGAAGTTAGGTGCTTACTACTTTTATCCTGTCACGGGGGGCTACGGTAAGAGCGGTGTACCTGACATTGTTGGGTGCTATGAAGGGAAGTTTTTTGGCATCGAATGCAAAGCTGGTAAAGGGAAAGTAACGGCGTTGCAGGCTAGAAACTTAGAAGAGATTGCGGCGGCGGGTGGACTCGCTGCGGTGGTGAACGAGGATAGTCTGCACGCAGTTGCGGATATTCTCAATGAGAGAGAAACCGATGAGCGTCAAATGATGCTTGATTTTTTAGGAGACCAAAATGGCGAATGGGACTAAGGCAGCAAAGCTGCGTAGGTATTTTAAGAAGAACCCTGAAGCGACAGCAAGAGAAGCTGCGGAGTGGGCAAACTGTAGTTACGGAAACGCTTGGACGATCAAAAAAGAGTTCTGTAAAACAACTCCTGTGGTCAGATCCAAGGACTACATTCCAAAATCACAGGTACATAAAACACCGCTATCGGACAACGCAATCGAATACGTTGATGGTAGGCCCACTATGAAACTCAAGTTAAAAGAAGAGGTGTTAGCCAAGCAGATGGCACAGATAGCGGGCCAGAGTGACGGTAGCACTGCATCCTATTACGAGTTACCTGCTGGAGCGCAAGAGCTACAGGATCTTATCTCGTATAAGAACATGAATGCTCAGATCGGAGAGATATTTCGAGCGGCATATCGCTACGGGCAATCTTCACACAGTGATCAGTTACGTGACGCTAAGAAGATTAAGTTTTATATCGACGCTGAGATTAAACGTCTTCTAGGGGGTTGATATGACTGAGGTTGCAGACTTAAAGGTGTTCTACGTGACCGTCGAAGAAACTATTTCAAGGCAGGTGGTGGTCGAAGCAAAGAACGAAGAAGAGGCACGATACCAAGCTATAGATGACTGCGGCACGGTTGTTCGCGTTCCTATCACCACAGGTAAAACTGTTATAGCTATATCGGAAAGGGAGCGGGTGTAGTGGACTTAATTACACTCGATTTTGAGACGTACTACGACAAAGACTTTTCATTAACAAAATTAACCACGGAAGAGTACATCCGCGACCCTCGTTTTGAGATCGTGGGTGTGGGGGTGAAAATAAATAATGGTGCTACGGAGTGGGCGTCTGGCACGCATAAAGAACTCAAGGGATACTTCGACGAGTTTGACTGGGCTGGCAGCATGGTGCTGGCTCACAACACTATGTTCGATGGTGCTATATTATCTTGGTTATTTGATATTCGCCCTCGCGTTTGGGCTGATACTTTGTGCATCGCCCGTGCTATTCATGGGGTGGAAGCTGCTGGAAGCCTCAAAGCACTTGCGGAGAGATACGGTATAGGTGTCAAAGGCACTGAGATACTGAATGCTTTAGGCAAGCGCCGAGAAGAGTTTACTGATGACGAGTTAGATCGTTACGGTGACTACTGTGTCAATGACGTTGAACTTACCTACAGACTGTTTAATAAGTTTCTGAAGCAAGGGTTCCCAAAGAAAGAACTCAGGATCATTGACTGCACGCTACGTATGTTCATACATCCCCTGTTAGTTCTAGATTCGTGTTTACTGCAAGAACATCTTGAGCAGATCAAGCAACGTAAGGATAAGCTGTTATGTGATGCTGGTGTGGCCGACAAGAAAGAGCTGATGAGTAACGACAAGTTCGCAGAGTTGTTACGCTCAAAGGGTGTCGAGCCACCAACCAAGACTAGCCCGACTACAGGCAAGGATGCCTACGCATTCGCAAAGACAGATGACGGATTCAAGAGCCTTGTAACGCATGCCAATCCAGAAGTGCAGGCGTTGGCGGCTGCTAGGTTGGGTAACAAAAGCACGCTAGAAGAAACACGTACGCAGCGGTTTCTCGACATCGCGGAGCGTGGAACTCTGCCGGTTCCTGTTCGGTACTATGCGGCACACACTGGCAGGTGGGGTGGGGATGACAAGATAAACCTACAGAACCTACCCAGTCGTGGGCCTGACGGTAAGACGTTAAAGAGAAGTATCGTCGCGCCTGACGGATACATACTCATAGATTGCGACTCGTCACAGATCGAAGCACGAGTGCTGGCGTGGTTCGCAGGGCAGACTGACCTGACTGACGCATTTCGTAAAAAAGAAGATGTGTATATCAAGATGGCGGCACGCATATACGACGTGGAAGAGTCGGAGGTGACAAAGAGACAACGGTTCGTTGGCAAGACCACGATCCTCGGTGCTGGTTACGGTATGGGCGCGGTAAAGTTTCAAGCGCAGTTGAAGTCGTTTGGCACGGACATAGAATTAAATGAAGCGAGGCGCATCATCGACATCTATCGTAACGCGAACTGGAAGATAAGCCATGTGTGGCGAGAGGCGCAGAACATGGTTAGTCACATGGCGCAGGGTGACTCCTATCAGTTTGGTAGGAAAGGTGTGGTCGAAGTCATGGGAAACCGGGAAGCCATCCGTCTACCATCTAAACTCCTAATGCGTTATGAGGATCTCAAGGGAGAGCAAAACTCGAAAGGGACTGAGTACACATACAAGACACGCAACGGTAGAACGCGGATTTACGGTGGGAAAGTGATAGAGAATATCTGCCAAGCGTTAGCGCGTTGTGTGATAGGCGATCAGATGCTGTTGATAAATAACAGATACCGAGCAGTGCTGACAGTGCATGATTCAGTTATTGCCTGCGTGCCTGAGTCCGAGGCAGAGGAGGCTCAACAATACGTCGAACGGTGCATGAGATATGTGCCAAGATGGGCGAAGGGACTGCCGTTAGAATGTGAGAGTGGTATGGCATACGCATACGGGGATTGTGAGTGAATGTAGCGCCGTGGTCGTTCAGTAAGATCAAGGCGTTTCAACAATGCCCTAAACAGTTCTATCACGAGAAAGTGCTGAATCAGTACCCGTTTAAGGAGACTGAGGCGACGTTGTATGGAACAGCTTTTCACGAGGCTGCGGAGACATACATCCGCGACGGGGGCGAACTTGACCCTAGATTTAGTTACGCAAAGGGCGCACTTGATGCACTGAACGCCAAAGAAGGCGACAAGTTATGTGAAATAAAGATGGGACTAACAGAAGATCTAGAAGCGTGTAGTTTCTGGAGTCGTAATGTTTGGTTTCGTGGTATCGCAGACTTACTGATACTAAATAATGATAAAAAGTTAGCTTGGGTTATTGACTATAAGACAGGTAAGTCGGCAAAATACGCAGATAAAGGGCAGCTAGAACTCATGGCTCTGGCTACTTTTAAGCACTATCCCGAAGTGGAGACCGTTCGGGCTGGGCTGTTGTTCGTAGTTAGCAATGACTTGATAAAAGATAACTACACTATAGAGCAAGAAGAAACGATGTGGACAAAATGGCTGGGTAAATACAGCGACATGGAAACAGCTTTTGAGAATGACACATGGAACCCCAACCCCAGCGGGTTGTGTAAAGCATGGTGCCCAGTGTTGGAATGTCCACACAACGGGAGAAACTAATGCCTTATAAAAATCCAAAAGACCGCAAGAAACAAAAGAACCCGCGTGTTGGCACCAAGGCACACGAGGCACGTATGGAGAGACAACGTGCTAGACGTGCTATGGATAGGACGGGACGCGATGCCAACAACAACGGCAAAGCCGATAAGCGTGAGGGTAAAGACGTTAGCCACAAGAAGATGTTAAGTCGTGGCGGTAGCAACAGAGATGGCGTGCGTGTGGAGAGCAGAAGCGCCAATCGTAGTCGTAATGGCAAAAGCCCGAGACGTAGATGAGAGAAGAGCTTAAAGGGTTGTTGCTAGGATTTAGCATTACTCTTGGCATATATCTTGTGGCTCTGATTTTGTATTTGATGACTTTGTTTGATTAGTGGGGCACAAAGGTCGGGTGAGCGGTGGCATCCGACTTCTCCTCGCAGTTGGAGACCATGCTGCATAAAGAATGGATGAGATGAAGCACGCTCCCCACGACTAGGTATTGTTGTGGTTCCTAGTGAATATTGGCGTCAATCTCATCAACCACCGCATTCAGTTTTGGGGTACGGCCTTTCAGTAATGGTGGGCCTCAACCGGATGCTCGGAACAGGCTAACCCTGTTGCCCTGCCCCACTTTTTATTCGCGTGTTGTGGACACCCACTTCGCGCTTTTTTGCATGAAGGGACAAAACATGGGTAACAGATTTACAGTAGCAGATTTCCAAGCCGAGATAGCGCACACGATGCAGAAGCCTTTTCTGCGGGTCAAAGGTGTGACGCTTCCCACCAAGCCGCTCTTAAAAAGAATGGTAAACGAGTCAGCACCCGCCGTGGTTAGTCAGTTATTGAACAGTGTTGTTTATGAAGTATCGGAGGACGTGGTTCTAGATACGATAGCCAAAATCGAAAAAAGCACTCGTAGGCAGTTGGTCACTACTTTTTGGGAAGCAAGAATCCCACACGAGGATATGTTTATAGCATGGGAAATGCCTAAGCCCGACAACATAGAGGATGAGGGTCAGCAAGTATTTGAAGGCTGGCTGATAACCAAAGTGCAAAGAGAACAGGCTCTCGCTATACGTGTCGATAGCCCAGTAAAAACACCAGAGACGTTCTATCGTTATCAGTACTACGTTGGTGAAGCGGGTGCAGGTGATAAGAGATTAGCGATTACTCATGTTCCCGTATCTATCGCTAATGCAGGTTACTCCGATGACGCACAAGATGAACCGTGGGCGGTTTACGAAACTGAATATGACACCGGCATGAAAGACCAAGCAGGACTAACGCTCTTTGAGGTATTGAAACGTATTGTTGCTATCCCGAAGTACGGTTTTATTAATCCTGTGACGGGTGAGGCCCAAGTAGATTACAACGAATGGGCGCACGCTATAAATCCTGATGAACAGCATATGCTTAATCAGATCTCTGCCATGCCAACCAGTTTTCCAGAGGGCGACTTTGACCCTTATCATGGCGCTTTTAGGTTCATGCAGAGTGCTGTTGAAGAAGAAAATCCTTATGCGATAACGATGATTAAGTCTTTTCCGAAACTGTTGGGGTTCATAGCTGCACAGAATTTTAACTGGGTGTTCACTGAACCCGTGTCTCGTGGCAAACATACAAAGAACATTAGTAGTCGGATGCAACCTCGCAATCGCCACTACAAACTTGAAATCAAACTACCCAAAGAGAAACAAGTTATAGAAGGTAAGCAGACCAAACGCACTCGTGAGTTTGGTAATGCACTGCATGAGGTGAAAGGTCATAAGAGAGAGTACAAAAATGGGCGAGTGATATGGATTGACGCGCACCAACGCGGCGATGCGAAGTACGGCATCGTCACCAAAGACTACGTATTAACGAAAGATAAGAAGGGTGATAGATGATATTTAACGCAAATAAACACAAAGACGATTTTGAAAACGAAGAAGACGCTATTCAGTATATTCATGAGGTGGCGCTGGTGGCTATATCATACGACAAAAAACCCGAAGACCTCACAGATATAGACATTGCTAGAGCCAGAAAGAAAATGAAGAAATATGGCATAGATCTGTCTGTGGATTTGTGGAAATGAAGGTCATAGACAACAAGGCGCTTCTACTACGTTTACGTGATCCGTCAAAAGTCACAGATGTAATACCAAAGAGTAAGGAGTTATCAGGTAATCGTGTAGTCGTTAACTGGGGTGTAGACGAGGCTCACGTACTCAAGAATCTCGACATTCACGCACCGTCGCCCATCGAAGGCAAGTATAAGTGGACGGGCAAACACCAACCATTTAAACATCAAAAAACTACAGCGGGGTTTCTGACACTCAACAAACGTGCGTTCTGCTTCAACGAACAGGGTACAGGCAAAACCGCCAGTGCCATCTGGGCAGCAGACTTTCTAATGAACCAAGGGCGCATCAATCGTGTTCTTGTAGTCTGTCCTCTGTCGATTATGGATTCCGCATGGCGCGAAGACCTGTTTACTTTTGCTATGCACCGCAAGGTGGACGTGGCTTACGGTACAGCAAAGAAGAGAGCGCAGATAATAGAGAGTGATGCAGAGTTTGTCATAATAAATTATGACGGTGTGGCAATCGCATCCGAAGCTATCGCCAACGGTGGGTTTGATCTGGTCATCGTGGACGAAGCAACTCATTACAAGAATGCACAGACTGACCGCTGGAAAACACTTAACAGTTTGCTCGGCCCTGACAAGTGGCTATGGATGATGACTGGCACCCCCGCCGCACAGAGTCCACTGGACGCATACGGTCTGGCTAAACTTGTTAACCCGAAAGCGGTGCCACGCTTCTTTGGTTCTTTCCGTGACCAGACCATGATCAAGGTCACAAACTTCAAGTGGGTGCCTAAGCCCAACGCTACAGAGACAGTCTTCAAAGCATTACAACCAGCGATACGGTTTACCAAAGAAGAGTGTCTTGATCTACCTGACATCATATACACAACTCGTGACGTACCACTCAGCCGTCAGCAGGATAAATACTATAAAGAACTGAAGAACCGCATGGTCATGGAGGCTGCGGAAGAAACGGTGACAGCAGCAACAGCGGCAGTGAACATGAATAAACTGTTACAGATAAGTTCTGGCGCGGTGTATACCGACGACAACGAGGTGGTGGAGTTTGACATCAAGCACAGATACAAGGTTCTGCGCGAGGTGATTGACGAATCCAGCAAGAAAGTTCTCGTATTCGTACCTTTCAAGCACACGATCACACTGCTTGCTGAGAAGCTACGTAAAGACAAGATACCTACGGAGGTCATCAGCGGAGCAGTCAAGGCCAGTGACCGTACGCGCATCTTCAAAGAGTTTCAAGAAACAGATACCCCACGAGTGCTGGTCATCCAACCGCAAGCGGCAGCACACGGCGTAACGCTGACTGCTGCTAACACAATCGTATGGTGGGGGCCGACAAGCTCTGTCGAAACTTATGCACAGGCGAATGCTCGCATCCATAGAACGGGTCAGGATCACAAGTGCACCGTCGTACAGTTACGAGGATCGCACATAGAAAAGCGCGTATACGCACTTCTAGATAACAAAATAGACACACATACAAAAATTATAGATCTTTACCAAGAAATACTTGATTAAGTTACTAGCTATAACTATATTGCATTTCTCGGCAATGGAAGGACAAAACATGGCTGATGCGAAAAATGTAGACGGTGTACCTCTACCAAAACTGACTCAGGCTTATCTGAATTTGAAAGCGGCTAGAGACGAACTGTCTGCGGAGTACAGGAAGGCTGACGAAAAACTTGTCAACAAGCAAAACAAAATCAAGAGCGCGTTGCTCAGTTACCTCAAAGAAAACGACATCAAGAGTGTTAAGACTGATGCTGGTACGTTTTACCGTACGGTTAAGCAGAAGTATTGGACATCTGATTGGGAATCTATGCACCAATTTATTTTGGAGCATGAGGTGCCAGAGTTTCTAGAAAAGCGTTTACACCAAGGAGCGGTTAAGCAGTTTCTCGAAGAGAATCCTGAATTACTGCCGAAGGGACTAAACGTGGATTCTGAGTATGCGCTAACGATAAGGAAGGCGTGATGGAGCAATTAGTTCCGATTGAAGATGTTGCGAAACATTTTGGTGTGTCATTATCCACTGCCCGTAAATGGGTGAGGGATGGGGTCATACCGAAAAACACGTACATAAAGATAGGGCATACCCAAAGATTCGCTTTGGCAACGATTGCAGAAACTCTGTTAAAGGGTGAAGCGGTGGCTGATGAATCTGAAACAGAGGGGTTTGACCCCACGAGTTTCGATCCTGATGAAGACGTGTAGTGCGTCGAGTCAGTTTACAGGGTAACAAGTTTACTGGGTTAGATCACCAACCGGACGGCACGGTAGCAGACGTGATTATTGTAAACGCAGCGGGAGTATCGCGCTCGTATTACAAAGATAGTTACGATCCGAACGCTAGACGTTTGCCGACATGTTGGTCAAAAGACACTCAGAGACCAGCTCCCGAAGTGCCAGATAACCAAAAGCAGAGTGCGCGTTGTATGGACTGCACGCACAACATAAGAGGTTCTGGTGAAGGTGGGGGTAGGGCTTGTCGGTTTGGGCAGCGTTTAGCAATCGTTGAAGAACGAGCGTTAAAAACGGTCTACCAATTGCAAGTCCCTGCCTCTTCGATATTTGGCAAAGCAGTAGGTAAGAGTTCGATGCCCTTGCAGGCTTATGCCAAGTTTTTGTCTGGGCATGGAACACCCAGCGCAGCGGTGGTGACGAGAATAAGTTTTGATGCGGCTAGTGTCGTGCCAAAGCTGTTCTTTTATCCCCAGAGACCATTAGAAGAGCAAGAGCTTATTTTAGTGAGAGAGATGGTGGACAGTGACGAAACATTAGAAGCGATTGCTTTCGACGTTACGCCACATAATCGTGAAGGTTCGCCCTTCACTGCTACTGAAGGGTTTACGATAGCCAACTAGGAGACCAAAATGGCTGATGATTATAAGTATTACACAATAGAGAATGTCGAGGCTCTATATCCAAAACTCGACGCTACGTACAAGTTTGACCAGACTGCGAATGGCGGCAAAGGTGCCTCTGTTAAGTGCGATCCGTTGGATGACAATGCCGCATATGAAATATCTTTTGTCATGGATGCAACGAAAGCCAAAACTTTGCACAAGGCAATGAGGCTGGCTTACCAAGCTGGGAAAAAAGATGGTTGGCCTGATAAGTTTCCTAACCCGCTGAAAAAACAGGAAGATGGTCGCTGGGTTGGTAAGGCCAGACTGAAGGGTGCGTATGGCAGCGACAAGACAACCGTACTGCAAGTCGATGCCAAAAATAACAAGCTGCCGTCAGATTTTCAGCTAACCACAGGTAGCACCGTAAACGTGGCGTTCACGTTTGTACCATACGCTATCAACGGTTATGGCGTTAGTTTGAGGCTTAGTGCTGTGCAAGTCATCGACTACAAGCCTTTAGCGGCACGTTCGCCTTTCGGCGTCGTAGATGGGGGCTTTGTAGCGCAACCTGATAACCCGTTTACAGATACAACTCGTAGCACGATTGATGAGCCTGAAGATGACAGTGATGACATTTTCGGTGATGAGCCAGACACCTCTGAGATAGAGGAACCAAAAAAGGTCGTAAAGAAATCTACTCCCGCACCCAAGGAAGATGACGACGATCTGAGTGCCATTGTTGAGGATTGGGATGACTAAACCTTAGCAATCACTCCGCTGTGACTAGGGGTTCTAGTTTCCCCCGAAAAAGATGCGCCGACATCTCTGTCACAGCGTACCCTCGGCACTGGGTGCAAAAATGAACACGATAGAATTTTTACGTTGGGTGCTACCACCCGAAGGGGCATACGTCGCCTTTATACATAGCTCGACAGCAGGTAGGCACCGGCAAGTATATTTTGATTCGCTAGAAGAACTAGCGGAAGCCGCTGAGTATTACGATCAAGAGGGTTGTGACGTTTACTTTGCGATGGGTAACTTTAAAGAGAAGGGGACTCGTCGGGCAGAGGATGTTAACCACATAAGATCTTTCTTTCTTGATTTAGATTGTGGTGAGGACAAGGCAGATACCGGCAAAGGTTTTGCCACACAGGGAGAGGCGATACGCAAACTACAAGACTTCTGCGTATCACTAAAATTACCAAAACCTCTTATAGTGAACTCAGGTCGTGGACTCCACGTCTACTGGGTGTTAAACGAGCCGGTGCCAGTAGAAGAGTGGAAGCCGGTAGCTGAACAGTTCAAACGTAAATGCAAAGAGTTTGGATTAGAAATAGATCCTGCTGTCCCATCAGATGCTGCGCGGGTTCTACGGGTGGTTGGGACACATAACCACAAACCTGATATTCCTGCGCCGGTAGAACCTGTAAATAAAACACCCGACAAAATTAACTTTGATTTTTTCGGCAGCAAGGTGGGCATAGACACACTCACGTTGCCCCAAAAACGCGTAGCAGAAGAGGGGCCATCTAACCTACGCGAAGCTATCATCCAGAACCTCAAATATAACTTCAAAGATATTCTTTTGAAGTCATCTAACAACAAAGGTTGCAAGCAGCTTGCACGCATAATTAAGGGTCAAGCAGAGGCGAGTGAGCCGATGTGGAGGGCAGGGTTGTCCATCGCTAAGTTCTGTGAAGATGGTGACAAAGCTGCACAAAAAATATCTGAGAAGCACCCTGAGTACACGCCAGAGCTAACGCTCAAGAAGTTGGATCTAATTAAAGGCCCATACCGTTGCACTACATTCGATGAAAATGAAGGTGGCATATGCCCCGACTGCCCACACTGGGGCAAGATCAGTTCGCCGATTGCACTGGGGCGCAGGGTGTCAGAAGCAGAGATCAACGAAGACGGTACATATGCAAATGACTTTGGGGATCAGCAACTACAAACAGGTCATGCCACGCTAGTAGAAAAGTTGCCTTGTCAGGATGTTTCTACACAACACGTTATACCGTTATATCCTCGCCCGTACTTTCGTGGGTCTAACGGCGGTGTATACGTCAGGAACATCAGCCAAGACGGAGAAGTCGATGAGCATGTTATCTATCATCACGATGTATACGTGACACAACGCATATTAGATGTGGAAGCAGGTGAGACTGTGGTTTGTAGAATACACCTGCCGAAAGACGGTGTGCGAGAGTTCACGATGCCGCTTACAGCAATGACTTCTCGTGAAGAGTTCCGTAAGAATATGGCGATGCAGGGCGTTGCCGTCCCACGAATAGACGATTTGATGCAGTATATGATTACTTGGGTAAACGAGTTACAGACAACTTCTACAGCAGACACCGCGCATCGGCAGTTTGGTTGGGCTGACGAAACCATGAGCGCGTTCATCGTGGGCGATAAAGAAATACACGCAGATTATATTCAACATAACCCCCCATCCACATCCACCGCCGCTTACATCTCGTACTTTCAGCCAAAGGGCACGTTGGATGCGTGGAGGAAAATGGCTAATTTCTACAACACTAGGCCAGAGTTACGGATGCACCAGTATGTTGTGTGTACGGCATTTGGTTCTCCTTTGATGAATTTCTTACCCCAAAATGCTTGCGCGTTACACGTACATAACAACCTGAGTGGGACTGGTAAAACCGCAGCCATACGGGTAGCAGCCTCAGTATGGGGGGCTGAGAAGGGCATGATGACACCCGAAGCCGCTACCGATGCGTTCAAATTTAATCGTGCAGAACTGTTACGTAACCTACCGTTCTATATAGATGAATTGACCAACACGGAAGGGAAGCAGCTAAGTAATTTGGTTTACCAAATATCCGCTGGAGAACAACGTGGTCGCATGTCTAGTGGCTCTAACCAAGAACGCACTCGTGGGGAGTCATGGCATTTTCTATGTGTTACCACCGGCAACGCAAGCGTCGTTCAGCGTATTTCAGCAGATAAGCAAGCGCCGAAAGCAGAGGCGCAGCGGATACTAGAGTGGAGAGCAGAGCGTGTGTTCAGTGATACTGAAAGCAAAGAGGAGACTGATACTTTTGATATGGCCCTCAAAGATAATTATGGGCATGCAGGTATAATCTACATACAGTACGTTATGCAGAACTTAGATTCAGTCAGAAATCTTGTTTTAGCCACACAAAAACTCATAGATAGAAAAGCAGGGCTTACCTCTGAAAATCGTTTTTGGTCTGCCGGTGCTGCTTGCACGATAGCCGGTGCACGTATCGCATGTCATTTAGGGCTTGTTGACTACGATCTAAAAGGTTTATTTGCGTGGACTATCGCTCTGTTGAAGGCTAACAAGGCAGCGGTTGAAGATATGGGGGTCTCTGTAGAGCAGACTTTGACTGACTATTTGACGGAGAACTACAACAACATACTGATTCTTAAAAGCACTGATGACCTACGTAGCACGTCTGGTAACGGGCTAGACAACATCGTAATACCTGACGCACTACCGAAGGGTAAGCTGGTAGCACGTTATGAGACAGATACAAAGAAAGCGTACATAGTTCCTAAGTTTTTGAAGTCATGGTGCGCTGCACATCAGATTGACTACAGTGCATTTGTAGAGGGCATGATGAAAAACATGGGTGGCAAGCGTGTACAGATGCGGCTTGGCAAAGGCACTCATGCAGGATCAATGCTACCGAACAGCAGGGTGATAGCTGTTGACTGTAACTTGTTTGGGGATACCACCGAGGGTGAGGATAATCTATACGACACCGAAGAGTAGATGTCAGACATAACGCTAAGGTTGTATGACTTGAACCCTGACGGGGTACGCATTGTTGTTGACTGGGGTGCTATGGTGGTCGGAAGTTCAGTATTCATACCGTGTATCAACACAAACAAAGCGTTGCAGCAAGTAAAACGTATCTGCGTAGAAGAGTTGGAGTGGGATGTGCGTGCGAAAATGGTTATAGAAAAGCCGTTTTCAGGTGTTCGCGTATGGAGAATCGTGTGATACGATCCGCTTCGATAAGGTCGGTCTCCAGAGGTCTTATCTTCTCTCCTGCCCCTCTATCGTAGACTTCCCTTCACTGCGGTAGAGGGGTTTTACAATCCCAAGTTGTCCCATATGGTTAGGGTGTCATCGTATTCGGCAGCACTCTGTTTCATGTCATTGAACATGCGAGGGTTAATAGTGACACCATAGTGCATCTTTTTTGACGTACGCATGTGCTGCGCCATAGATCTTTTTATAGTGTCTGGTGTTATGGCGAAACTAGGGTAGGTTGAATTGAACTCTAGCATTTCTTGTCGTAAACGCATCGCCCTAGAATAGTCGCCAGCTCGTACGGCTGAGTAGTATTTACGTAACAAGCCGGTGCGTTGTTTCGCGGCTTTACTAGATATTTTCTTGAGTTGAGCATTCTCAGCAAGTTGTCTGGTATACGAAGCAGGAGCAAAACCAAAAAACTGTGCTACAAGTAAGGGCGCGGATATATCTTCTACAATTACGTCACCACGTTGCGTTTTAGCGCCATCTTCGTAGAATCGGTACGCTTTTAATGGGTTACGTAAGAAAGCAGGAGCAAATGACTCCGCACCTCTATAGATTTCGCCATCTAGCATTTTGTCAATTCCGCGATCCATTTGCAGTGTTTGACCAACCACAGGGCCGCCAAGCACTTCAATAAGGTCATACAAGAACGGCTGTTGCTTCTCTATTAGCCTGTCTCGAAATATAAGGTCGGATAATCCCATTCGGCTTGCTACATCTACACCAAGAACAGCATTGACTGGGCCTGAGTAAAGTTCTTCTCCTATAGTCTTGCGAACTACAGTATCAAAATCTTCGTCGTCATCACCCTTAAACAGATCATAAACCGTGGCAACCACACCGTATAACGGTAGACCTTGAGCGCCTGCCATTAATGTTGAACCACCCATGATACCAAACAGTTGTCTACGCGCCTGTGCCTTTTCTGCCGGTGTACCCCTAACAACCTCATTAGCTAATTTAGCTATAAGCTCTACCATCTGTATGCCATAGCGTTTGTATAAGAAAGCAACTTTACCAACCCCTTGTTGAGCATATCTCGGAGCGGATGCAGCAGCAGTGCCGCCGTTGGTAAGCTCCACTTCATATACAGCAAACTCAGCAGCTTCACGGTATTCAGCTTCACTTAATTTGATGTTGGCTTTTTCTTCCGGAGACAGAGCGTTAAAATCTGCTTTGGACAAATTGTTCTTGGCACGCTTCATCGAGTCCACTTTCAAACGATAGGCCGCAGCAAGACCCACCTGACGTGTCATACGTTCACCATGATGAAACAGGAACCCGGAGACTGCGCCGATCTTTCCTCGTACGCTATCAATCTCTTCCATGTCCAACGTGTCGTACACGATAGATTTATTTAGCTGACCTTGTTCCTCTGCAACTTTAGCCAGCATTTCAAATTCTTTTATTTCTGGGGGTATGCCTTCAGCGCCATAATCGTAGTTATCAATGGATGGAGCCGCAGGAACCATAACTTGTTCAGTGCCATCTGGCCCCATAGCTTCTGCTGGGGCTTCACGTTTTTTAATAAACGGCAGGTATTTATAGTTTTCATCAGTTTTCCCTGCATTCTTAAATAGTCGTACAGCCTCTCCTATGGCTTTTGTAGTATCGCTATAACCAAAATACTCGCCATCATCACCCCTAGTGCCTGCTAAGTGTGGAGCAATTACCATAGGTATCTGCGAGAAGTTGACCAACACGGAGGACAAGTTCAGACCTAAAGTTGTGGCAAACCCGAATGTGGTGAGGTTTTTAGCCCAATTCTCTACGTCAGGATTTCTAGCAAAGTCGATGCGTTTCTTTACTTCTGCGAGATACTGCCCAGCTATCTCTCTGTCTTTCTGCGAAACATTTGACTTGTCATATTTTTTGAAGTCTTCGTCTAACTCAGCCTCTAGTTTTTGAAACTCTGAGGCAAACTCCATCCGCACAATTTGGCGTGCGACAGATGCGGTGCGAATGCGTAAGGCCCGTACCATATCGTGTTGTGGATATTTAGCGTCTCGTAAGATCGCGGGATCGCCGATAAAACCACGGTATCCATCACGACTTCTAAATGATTGTGCAAAAGATCTTTCAGGCAACGTGTCCAAAAAGAGTTTTATCACTTCGTCTTGAACGCCCTTATCTACGTCATTTGCACTTAACACGTTAAGCACATTATTTACAAAAGACCCAGCAGGTGCGTTGTTGTACCTTGGTTTTTCGTTGCCTCGGAACGCTCGCATACCCGTGAGATTTATCTCATCTGCGATTGCGTTTAGCTCCTCCATAGCTTTTCTACGCTGAGACTTAGATTCAAAGGACTCTGTAAAATACTCGCTCTGCCCTGTATTCGGATCAGTGGCGGTGTACTCTAATCGGTACTCGCCTTCACGTATCAAAGGAAAATAAGGATCAATGGTGGCGTTTTTATATAGCTTATTAATTAGTTCGTCGTAAACGTTCTTGCGTTTTTCGGGATCTAAGTTTGTGGCTTCAAGCCTTACTTTCAGCACTTCACCGACTTGCTTGTACAACGCTTCGTAAGTGTTACGAATCGTTCTATAGATCTTCTGCCCGTCCTCTCCCAGTGAAGTCCAATCGCCATTCGATGCGTGCATAGCATCGTATTCGGCTAACTTGTCAGCGTCTTCTTCATACGTCTTTCTGTCTTTAGACGGGTCTACGCCGATTAAAGAGCTGTATGGCATCAGCCTATTAAGAATATCTACCTTCTTTTTATTGTTTTTAGCGAAATTAGATATTTTATTAATCGTTGCATCCACAGGGCGTTTAAGTTCCTGTAGTCGCCCACCTTCTTTCAGCACTAGCTCTCTAACTTTGCCGATCTTAGGTATGTACTTTCTAGCCAACATATCCAGACCGTTAAGACTAAGGAAGCCCAATATGGCACTTCTACCCCTTTCTGGTATTGAAGAGTCTGCAACCACGTCTTGTATACGTTGCACGCCTTTGGAATTAAGTATGGGTATATTTTTGTAAGCACTAGATAACGTCTTAGACGCATATTCTTCCGGTCTACTAACCAGCGCAAAGTTTGGCGTCCGTGCTTGCACGACTGATGAGTCTTCTTCAGCTTCTGCAAGCTGCTTCATCTGGTTGTCAAATCCTTCTTTTACGCCTTTTAGATCTGATTCCCTTGGATTTAACAATGAAGTTTGCACCCGCAACAGTTCATTTAGAGCAGTATTATCTTTTGGCGGTAAATTCAATAATTTACGTAAGGCGTCTACAAGAGCTTTCCACAATGTAGAGGTGCCCTTACCCACTTCACCAGTGCGAGGGTTGTACGGAACAGAGTCAAGAAAATCTTGCATTTCACTGTCGGTGAGTCCCCACGCTAATAGTTCATCTGGCTCTGTTAGATAATTTGGGCCTCTACTAACACCAGCTAAAGTACCAGCTAAACTTTTTACGACAGGGTGCAGGTCATCTATCTTAGTAGGATCTTCAATGAGATCATCTATTTCCTTTCTTACATATCTCATTATTCCTGAATATAAATCAGATAAATCAGCAGCATCTCTTTGTAATTTATTGGTGGTTGGTATTAACTCGCGCTCAAAAGCAGCGTTGCTAGCCATTGTTACAGCGTGTATGGCTTCGTGTAATAAAGTTTTATGAGTAAGTCCGTTGTGTGCAGAGCGTGCGCTATCAGTTGCTTTTAAGCGTACGGTTATTCTTTGCTTTTTATAGTCATGAACCGCTTGACCTCGCACGCCGGTCTTTACAACATCCCCCCTTACTTTGTTCACACGGTACTTGAAGTCGTAACCGATGTTTTCCATGCGTTGAATTAATTTGACTAGATTTTTAGCCAGTAGTAATTCAAACGGATTATTAGCGTTACGCTGAACATTCTTTACAGCATCTACTAAAGTACCGCCTACTGTTTCTTTTAACAGCCGATCACGTTCCGCTGTTAGCTCTTCGGGCGTTCTGCCTTGGGCTATTTCTTCCGATTCTGGAAATCGTTGTAGACCCGCTTTGTCGCCAACGGAATATTGTGTGCCCTCAATCCTTCTTAGATTAGGATTTGCATTTTCTAGCCTTGCATATTCGTCGTATGATTCTTCGCGTGTGGGGCGTTTCAAACCATAATCTTTTGCTTCCTCCACTCGCTCTTTATGAAACTCTTGCATAAGTTTCAAGCGTTCATTCTGTGGTAGTCGGGGAGTTTTTTTAGCGCGAGGAGTTTTTTGCCCCTCTATCTCTTCTTTACGTTGGCGTACGTTTTCAACAGCTTCTGCAAGCTCTTCCGCCTGTTCTGTTAGCAATGCCTCATCAGCATCAGTATCGACTAGCTGTTCGTCTAACGTATCTTGTGCTTCTTCAAACTCTACAGGCGTAGAATCAGGTGCTTTTCTTATTTCTTCAGTGGTTCTGCGGCGTTTTTGAACCCCAGTTTGCGGTTCTACTTGTTGCTCTACGTCACCAACTTCTTGGAAGTCAGTAACAAAATCTTGTAAACGTGTTACTACACCGTCTATATCAGGCTCGGTTCCCGGTTCATTTGTAAGTTCTGTTTGTATCTCCTCTATAAGTTCTATTCTTCTTAGCTCCGCAACAGCACGTTCTGCTGAACCTTCTTCGAGCGCAGATATTTCTCTCTGAATATTTATGAGATCTTGCGCTAGAACTAGCCTTCTATCTTCAACCGTTTCATCTACGACAGGAGGTGCGTCAGTTACTTCTTCAGTTACTTCTTCAACTGTTTCATCTACGACAGGAGGTGCGTCAGTTACTTCTTCAACTGCTTCTTCAGTTGCTTCTTCAACTGCTTCTTCAGTTACTTCTTCAACTGTTTCATCTACGACAGGAGGTGCGTCAGTTGCTTCTTCAACTGCTTCTTCAGTTACTTCTTCAACTGTTTCATCTACGACAGGAGGTGCGTCAGTTACTTCTTCAGTTACTTCCTCAACCGCTTCTTCAACTGTTTCATCTACGACAGGAGGTGCGTCAGTTACTTCTTTACCCGCTTCCTCTCGTTCTTTTTGAAGTTCCTCTACAGCCTCATCTACTTTCTTTTTACGTTCTTCTTCAGTTTCAACGACTATTTCAGGCTCTTCTCCTTCGCGTTCAATAACTGTAACCGCTGCAATATCATCACCAGCAGGCACTTTACCGCTAACTACTTCCTCTGCTTTTCGCCTTATATCTTCTTCTGTTTTTTCAACTTGAAGTCTAGCTTCAGCGTCTTCTCTAGCTGCAACGTCGCCACCGAGCACAGTGGTAGTACCACGTATAGAACCACCTAACAGACCACCAGCTATACCGGCTTCACGATATTCAGCAAGGGCTTCTTCGTCATCTATAGGCAGTCCTGCTTGAGCACGCTCAAGAACTTGTTGTCCTATTTCTGTGGGCGCTTCTACTACAGCACCGGCTACAGTGCCTTTAGTTCCACGAGTAAATATACCTCCCCCGCCGATAGTGCGATTGGTAAGTCCAAGCCCACCAACCAGTAAGCGGTCAACAATACCGTCAAGTATTGCTTGAGGTATTGCAGTAAGGGCTGCTGCACCTTCATCTATTTCAGTTCTAAGCCCTACCTCTATGGCTTCTTTTTGCCGCTCGCGGTTCA
>Ga0208919_1000509_pt1 | contig 26043 bp, 25 predicted proteins | sample 4_EtaG_FD_184076 | JGI IMG/M metagenome (GOLD analysis project Ga0208919, IMG submission 184076) | Marine viral communities from the Subarctic Pacific Ocean - 4_ETSP_OMZ_AT15127 metaG (SPAdes) (version 3) | ecosystem: Environmental > Aquatic > Marine > Oceanic | place: Pacific Ocean | collected...
TAGCCATGGCAACCGAACCGCTGCGCAGATGGAAGAGGTCATTAAGTTCCCGTCAGACGTACCACCATCAGCTTTGCCAGAAGCTTCAGAGTTCCTCTTTGTCGCGAGGAATATGGACGAAGCGACCTCAATGATTGGTGAGTTTACAATAGCTAGAAACCAAAACAAATCAATGAGTAAGGGCTTAGACCTTCAAGACTTCTTAAAGATAGATATTGATGAGGGTACTTGGCCTCAAGCCGTAGCATATACAGACCCAGCATTACCGGACATCGTCAGAAATAATGCAAAACTTTGGAATGACAAACTTGCTACTGAAAAATACACCCCAACGACAACGCCATTAAAGAAAGTAGGGCCGGGAGATAAGCCTTGGGATGAGGTAATAATTCCCTTACAGCCAAGAGACTTAGAAAAAATGAAAGCTGTTGGGACGCGCTTTAAAGGACTCCGTGGTTTTTATGGAGTTAGGGCGAATGGAACGCCAGTATTATTTAGGATAACTAAAGAGAACTTAATTACAGGCGAGATGGTTGAGGGGAGCATAGGGCAATCCTTTAGATTAGGCAGCATGGAAGAAGTAGAAGCTGTCGCCAGAAGAATCAATGAGATTCTTGAAGATACAAGAAAGTCTCCTCTTCAGATTGACCCTGATACTTTATTTGGAAAACTAAGGAAAGCCAGAACTCACCTACGCACCGTACTGGAACCTCGACTGGCTCCTGAATCCCTCACCCTGCCCGCTCAACGTACTGCTCAATTTTTCAGACAGGTAATTAACGCGCAGGCTGAATGGGTTAGAACTTTTCCTGACCCCGACGAAGAGGCACTACTTCAAGCCCTTCAACTAGCAGAGACAATTCATACGAGAGGTTTAGATTTAGACCGAACCGCAGGACAACGCGCCCTTAAAGTTATTGATGGCTACATTAAAGAAAACGAAGCTTGGGCTTTGCAAACTAAGAGAGCGTTAGAAGACGCTCGCGATCCTAGTAGAAGGATTGCAGACCTTAAAACCCGCGGTGTAATAGATGCCGAAACTGGCAACCTTAAGATAACAACCTCTAAAGGTATAGAAGTAGTCACAGAGATAAATAGTGTTGATAGTTATGTAAAAACTGTTGGCAATATGTATGGCGTTGAAAAGCAATCCCAAGAGAAGATTGCTGGGTTTTTAAGACCCTTTATGCAGTTTCTGGCAGAGGGCTTTGGGATAAGTGAAGAAGACGCAATAAAAAATATGCTTATCGGTGTCGCAGATAGACAGGCCAAATCTGCCTTCGACGTCCCTGATCTCCCAGAGCATTTAAAAGGGGCACTGGCAGTTACCCACGGTCTGCCAACACAAAATTTATCGGCAGCGCATTGGGCTAAGATAAGAGCATCAGGTGCCATGGATGTAAACCCAGATTTACATTTCGCTCCCATGCAGTCATTAATATCACTCTTTAAGCGAGAGAGGAAAAAGCCTAGAGGCACGGACGAGTTGGGAAATGTTGTTACATTGGTGCATGAGTTTTTCCATGTAATTATGAATAACCTTGTGCAATTATTACCACCGGAGCAATACGAAGAATTTAGTCATCTTATAAAACAACAGATTGCCTTTACCCGAAAAACACTTTACCCCCTCCATGAGTCAGATGACTATGCAGAACTGGTGGAAGAGATAATTTCGGCTTCAAGCGTTACTAGAAGGGCTGCCCTAGCAAAAGCAAGGAACCTGAGTGACTCCCAGTACAACGACTTAATAGCAAGATGGATGGATATACCGTCAGTCAAAGCAGCGGTCTTGTCGGACGAGGTTGGGGAATCGTATGGAGGTCTGTTTACGAGAGGCGCGCGGTTTATGTACAACGCCGACCCTGATCTTCTACAGAGAGTAGATATATTAGGAGATTCTCCGGGGTCAAGGGCTTGGCGTAAATCGGGTGACGCAGCAATGGATGACTACAAACAACTTGCTATTAAAATCTACGATCCCGTAACGGGAGAGCTAGTAAAGACTGATCCTTGGCATAGTCAGGTAGCAGAAGCAGGCGCAGAAATCTTTTCGTCGTATATATATAAAATGCTTACTAATCCAAACTATCGCCCCTACTTGGGAGTAACCCGCGGCGACCAGTGGATGAACGAGATGTTCAGGAAGTGGGCTGAAATGCTCCTGAAGCTAATGAGAGACTTTAGGGCATATTGGGAAAGAGGCTTGAAGGCGGTGGACAAGGAAGGATATGGGACACCCTCACCCGAACATGTTAGATGGCCTACTGCACAACGCTATACAAAAACAGGGCCACATGGTATGGCAGAGGGCTGGCGAGGTGCAGACGGACAAACGTGGGATCGCGTTGAAAAGTTACTTGATGACGTAAGAAACGCAGAGTTCCGACCACTATCAGTTCCTCTAGCTGGCGAAATGTTAGTTCCAGCAAACAAGCAGGGTGGTAATAGGCTCCTTCTTGAGAGGCTTATGGCAGCGAAAGTTCAGCGACGGGTGGGTGATTACCTGCCTGAGAAAGAGGCAAACCTTCTTCGGGTTAATCTTGCCAATCTATTAATAGGGTTTGACGCTACCGAACTTATTGAGACACTCCCGCTCGCAAGAGATATAGATATGCCGGGCACTACTAGCATAGATGATTTATTGGTGGGTCAAGACCTTATAGCTGCTGGTCTCCCGTTAGACATCCGGTCACAGCGAATCCCAAGAGCCTTGCTAACTGATATAGCAGCCCCACAGCAGTATCTTACCCCCTTTGGAGTTTCTCTTACATCAGGAGAGCAGCTAAGGCATATCTGGCGGGTACTTAAAGAGAGGAAGTTATTAGACCCAAATGAACTAGTAACAGACCCTGACGCTCCAAGGAATTTTGTGACCCCTCAGTTTCTACTGGATAACGAGTGGGCATTTCGTGCCCTTGACGCAGTGCCACTAGAAGCGTGGGCTACCCGTGTATCCATGTCCAAGGCTTTGATGAGAGAGATAGGACAGTTATCTTTTGCTCAAAGAAATAGTCTAGAACCTTTACATGAAGCCATTTACTTAAAGGACAGCTTAGAACCACTCACTTCGATGCAGGCAGCCCAAGCCGATCAGAGTGGTTTTAGATTCAGAGCCAACCCTCAATTTCCTGAACAGGTGTTTACCCTTCAAGACATGATTGATGCAAAGTGGCAAGGGAGGGCACCCGGATACTGGGCGGGCGTAAGGTTGATTCGTCCTATTACGTCTGAACACGTTTGGCCTGCAAAAAAAGACCTTTGGAATGCAGAAGCATTACTGAAGAGGGTAGAGAGGGAGGGCAGCCCTGACCAGTACGAAGAAGCAAAACAGATAGTAGAGAATAACAAGGCGAACCTTCGCGATCTCTATGACGCAATAGCTGATCGGCCTGAATACCAAGAAGCTATAGAAGAGTGGTTCAGGGAAGCAACTGCGGACGAACTTGCGGAGGCAGCACGACATGTACAAGGCATACAAAGAAAAAGACCAGAGGGGCCTGCCCTCTTCTTCCATGGAGGTGTTATCCCTCAAGGAAGATTCAGGCATTCTCAAACAACAACCTCCCTACACAACACGCTTTTTGGGCCGGGGCTTCTCCTTACTGACAACGCACTAATTGCAGGCATGGATGGAGTGAGTTCTCTGCAATCAGCAAAAACGGGCGTTACAGATGCAACAAAGAGGTGGGGAGGTGCCCTTATTAATCAGACTGAGTGGAATGGAATAGTAGAAGCATTCCATGTCGCTGTTCCATCTGAGAACATTATGCGCCTTGATGGTATCGGCAAGTCTGATCCTGTAGGCACAAGGTTCTTCAATAATCTTTTTGGGAGACTTGGGACAAACGACAGAAACTATGAAACAACCTTTGGCCCAGAAGTAGTTTCCTTAGCCAACTCTTATTTCCGTGAAGCCTTAGATGAAGTTGCTCAATGGCCCCAGCATGGGTATAGAGACTTCGCTGAGGCACTTGACCATTTCACAGGGGACATAACGAAAAAGTTTGACTTCTATAATCCAGATATTATGGAAGGCCCTGCGAGAGTAGCTAATTCCTATAACGGTTCAAACGCTTCTTGGATGATGTTTACTCACATGGCTGCCATGGTTGCCACTGAAAGAGCAGTAAGAGAAATAGGTGCGCCAATGGCTATAAGGGGTTTTCCTCACCGATCTCCCCACGAACTTTGGCGCACACGGGCAGCACTGATGCGCAGGCTGAGAAAAGAACTTGATGAAGTAAAAGAGTTTAGTGAAAATCTGTATGACACATATTGGGAAGCAGATTTTACACCGGATATGACCCCTATGCGTGAGGGAGGCACAAAGTATTTCGGCGATATGTCGAACCCTTCGGTAGACGCAAGAAGTAATAATGGGCTAATTGCCAGAATAATACAAAGAACATCTCCTTCAATGTGGAATGTTATGAAGGGATTTGAGGAAGCAGATATTCCGGGTACTAGAGGATATAGGTACGATGCGGACGTAGTAGCTGTTGGGCAACGTGGGGAGGTAGGCCAGTTAATGGGAACGCCAGCAGAAAGGGTTGAAGTAAATCCAGAGGAGTTCGTAACTTACGAAGGGCTTGCAGATGACTTCTTTTCAGTGATGTTGCCAGCGAACGCAGACCAAGCTGCTCAAATGATGTTAGGTCAAATAAGTAACGGTCAATTACTTAACCAATTTAGACTTGGTCAAGGGTGGCTTCTGCCTGAAGATAAGTTTGGACGCACCATGCGTAAGGTGGTACAAAAATGGTCAGGAGGAGAACTTAGAGACCTTGAACTTTTCTACAAAGAAGCAAACGTAGAAGCACTAACTTTCATTGGTGGAGGCAACACCGGGATACCTCATAGACTAGCCATGCTTGTCGGGAATGAGGATGTTATTAATAACAATTTAGTTAAAAGGGAGAACTTAAGCCCAGAAGCCCCTAGTGCTAGATTGGAAACAAACTTTGAGTATCCAAGAAAAGCAGAACGCCTACCAAAAAGAGATAAGAAAACAGGTCGTTTCGTAAAAAAGACCAGTATGTTTTCAACCTCGCAGTTTAGCTTTAGCCCAAGTGAGGCTACCAAAAAAATATCAGATGCTAAAGCTAAGTTAGAAAAGGTTATTCGCAAGCAGATAGAAGCACTCAAGGAGAAAAAAATACTTGGTAGTTCTAGGCAAGGTGGCGCAGCGGACGTAGTAGACCTTAACAAGAAAGCATCAAAGGGAGATGTTGTACCAAACCTTGATGTAACTGACGCTAATATAGACCCGCCTATTTATAAGGGTAAGCCTACTCGCTGGAACAATATCGTTCCAAGGGAACTGGATGCAGTTCTGGCTTCCGACCCGGCTGAAGGTCTTAGGTTGGCAGATGGCACGATAACTGAAGAAGGCTATGCAAGCATCGCAGTGGCTATTATTCGCAGGATGCCTGAACTCCTTGAGAAGTCATGGGAGTTAGTTAAGGTCAACGAAGAAATCAGGTCAGCAAGCCGAAGAAGAAAAGCTGCAATAGTAGCTTCACAAGCAGAACAAATAGCTGATCCAAGTCGGTTAGCGATAGCCCAGATGGGTGCCCTGCGTGGCGAAATGACTGCCTTGGGCTTTGAGCCTATGTCTATGGACGTTCAAGAGTTTAAAGCCTTACTTTCATATGCACAGCAGCGATTAGGAGAAAGACCCTTCGATGTTGTTAACGCAAAGTTAGCCCTTGAGAAACTTACAGGACATTCCTTTGACCCAAGCGTAGAGCCGGGACTTGCAGCGCGTCATCTTACCCGCAACGAAATCATGTTGATTGAACGGTTATTCGGCTTTGATATTGCAGCTTTAGCTGCCACAAGAAGCAGGCAGCTACGCACAAGAGAGAAGATACTAAGAGGATTAGTAGACTTCCTAAACATTCCAAGAATCCTTTTGCTAGGTGGAGACTTTGGAGGACTGTTTAACCAAGGACTACTGTTTGCTGGGCGACCCAAAGCTTACCTGAAGGCTGCTGCTGAAGGCTTGAAATCATTTGCCATACCGAGGAACTTTGAACAGGCGATGAGAGATATAGAAGGACATCAGCATTTCGCGAAGTTCTTCTCACCGCCCGGTGTAAGGTCAGGGGTAAACGGAGAAGGTGGGTATGGTGCTTACTTTGCAGACCTTAATAGTCCGCTAAGTCTCAGGGAAGAGCAGTTCGTATCAGAGTACCTTAGAAGAATCCCCGGCATAGGGCATATGTATAAAGCATTTGAACGGTTCCACGTTGCCTTCCTTAACAAGCTAAGGTTCGACATGATGCAGAGTGCTTACCTTGTCTTCAAAAACTCTGGCGCAAAGCAGGCAGATATAGACAGGCAGATGAGAACTTATGCTGACTGGGTAAACAAAGGCACTGGCAGAGGTAATATCTGGAAGGCTAATGAACTTACAGCAGGGCTGAACACTATCTTCTTAGCCCCACGATGGGTTGTCTCAAGATTCCAAGTACCTGTTGCGGTAGCAAAAGAACTTGGCAGCTACTCAATTAACAGAACAACAGGCAGACCTGTAAAGAACAACCTTGTTGCAAAGCAGATAGCAAAAGACATGGTGGGCTTCGCTACGGTTATAGGCGGGATAGCTACACTACTTTCGCTGAATGGCTTCCAAGTAGGAACCGACCACCGCAAGTCAGACTTCCTTAAGCTTACTAAGGGCAGGACAAATATCGACTTAACTGCGGGAATGGGTTCTGTATTCAGGTTTATATTCAGGGCGGGAAGCGTGTCTCTCCAAGGAGCAACAGAAGGCGAGCCGTTCCGCGGTAAGCTTCTGTCAGCTACAGGTGTTGAATACGATAAGAACCTTTGGGATGTCTCATCAGACTTCCTTAACATGAAGTTCAGCCCAGCCGTGAGAACTGTAGACACGCTTGTTACAGGTAAGAACTTCTATGGTGAAGACATAGATGCTGAACGGGCATTCCTTCCAACTGACCTTAAGACTCTGCAAGAGTGGGCACCTCTATGGATACAGGAAGTAGGTGATGCAGCAGAACAGCTTGGGACAAGTTCAGCAGCATCGCTACTCATACCTGCACTTGCAGGTTTGAACGTTGCAATATATCCCGACAAGAATGACCTTGCACTGGAAGCCCTTGGTAGAAACTACACAGAAGCATGGCCTTTTGAGCAAGAGTCTATCGACATGCTTTACTACACAGAGAGTAGATTCTCTCCAAGTGAATACTCGGAGAACAACTACGCCCTTAACTCGTTGTTCCTTGATGAGATGGAAAAGGTTTTAAGTAATCCTAATATCAGCGATACGCAGAAGTCTTATCAGATTTCCAAGAGATACCACGATCTCAACAAGGAGAAGCGAGGAATTAGACTCCAAGCTTTCGGTGCTGACGACCAAGGGCGAGAGGATGAATACCCGTTAAGGGTTGCCCAACAGGAGTTCTATGAGTACAAGGACAGCCTTTACGATCCCGCAACATTTGCAGGATCGAACTCAGCCTATGAATATGCTGAACTCCTTGAACAGATATACCTTGATGGTCTTACTGAAATAGAGCGTGAGTACATTCTTGCAAACATGTACATGCTCCCCTTGCCGATGGAGTTGCTTGACCTAAAAACTACAACGGGCGAATCTCCGGGCTGGGTGAAACGAGTTACCCAAGCAAGGGAAATTCAGGCAAAGGTTGTTCGCAGGCACGGCCTTGAAGCTGCACCCTTTGATCCCTCACTATACGAAGAGACTCGCGAGATGCAGAGAAATATAGGCGGGGAAACGTACGCGCAGGAAGTTGCCATAGTCAACTAGCTTGCCTTATTATTTGTAAACCTAAACAAGTGAGATGTGCCATCTAACTGGTGTTATATCTCGGAGACAAAGAAAATATGGTTACAGAGCGTAACGACATAAGTACAGAATCTCAGGTAGAGACTACCGAAGTTCCTTTGGATACGCCTGCTCCGACTGAAACTGAGACAGTAACAGAACAAGTTGAGCAGCCTACGCCAGAGGTTGAGAGTAATGAATCTATCGAGGTTGTTGCAGAGTCTGCACCTCAACCACAGTCTGAAGCATCGACACCAGTACAGTCGAGTGAGGAGTTCCGTAAGTATCAGTCGTCCACCGACAGGCGGATGGCTGACTTAGAAAGTAAGCTACAAGAATCAGAAACAGCACGCGTACAAGCTGAACAGCGCGCAAACCTAGATAACCTGAACCAAGAAGTTCAGGCTTACGAGCAGCAGCTTCGCACGACGTATATCAACCAAGGCATGGATGATGTGACCGCTGGGCAAATAGCACAGCAGAACGCAAACATGGCGAAGGAAGCATATACAGCGAAACTTGAGGCTCAAAGGGTTGCTCAACAGCATAAGGAAGCTGAAGCCCAGCTAAATACTAGGACTCAACTTGCCAAGGCTTATGAGTTAGCGAGTCAGTACAAGGTTCCATATGCAGAGTTACAGGACTTTCCTGACCCTGTATCTATGGAACGGCACGCAAAGGCTCTTTCTAGGATTCAAGGTTTAGAGGGGAGAATCCAACAGGTGACTCCACCCCAACAACTCGCAGGTAGCGCACCTTCTGCTGACGTAGCACCCACAAATGCCGAAGACGTTTTGGATAGATACAACGCAGGTGATTCTGCAATAACTACTGAGATGGCACGTTCAGCCGCGCAGCGGTTAGGCATGACTATCTTTGGCTGAGGTATAAGAAATGGCTTCTGTACAGACCAGTACAACTGGTAATTTACAAAATATGTCACGAATTATGCTTGCTTCGGCTAGGTATACCGAAGAGCATAATGCGCCAATGGTAGGACTTATTGAAAAGTTCAGCCTTGGTAAAGGTGAATATCAACTCACGATCCCCAAGGTCGCCCAGATGGATGCTGAGGACTTGGTAGAAGGTCGTGACATGATCGACAGCGAGGACATTGATATTTCAACTGTCACCGCTACCACCGCTGAAGTAGGACTGAAGGTAATTGTTACCGACACTCTTCTCCAGCAAAACAACGAAGATGTGTTTAAGATCATTGGTCGCCAGATGGGTGACGCAATGGCTCGCAAGAAGGACACAGACATCATTTCTTTGTTTCCAACTCTAAACGGTGGAACAAAACTTGGCGCAGATGGTGCAAACCTTTCCCTTGCTAACGCATCAGCACTCGTTGCTACTGCAAAGTCAGACTTATTTGGTTCTGATATTTTTGTGGTACATCACCCCAATGCTGTTTGGAAGCTGGCAACAGATGTTGGCAATACCCTTGCCACCTATCCACTCCCTGACGCTTTCAACAAGCCAGCGGTAAAAGATTACTGGACAGGTATAAAAATCTCTGGTGTTCCGTTCTTTGAAGACGGGAATATCCAGAAGGTTTCTAGCGTTGATTCCGGTTATGGAGTTATCGCCGACAAGACGGCTATGGGTCATCTTGCTGCTAGGGCAAGGCGAGAAGAGCGTGAGCGGGACATTTCCCTGCGAGCGCATGAAGTGGTTGTCACTGAAGATTACGCAGTGTTTGAAGTTGACGACACCCGTGGTGCTGCAATCCAGTACGAAATCGGAAACCCGTCAACTAGCGCATAAGTTAGTTTTTATTAGGAGGCTCTTGTGGTTAAATCTGGTTTGCAAGGTATGACTATTGGTGGGGTTACAAAACGATCCTACTGGAAATACGAAGCCGATATGGATGCTTGGGTTGAATGCCCTAATCTCCCTGTTTCGTATGAAGACGTATACTTACAGCGAGGTTTCCGCAAGAGTCCTCCTGAAAAAAAGGATGTAACGATAACCGAGTCCTCTAACATCGGTAATCGCAGGACTAAAGAGCCTGTAAAAAATACGAGGTAAATTCTCATGGCATTTCCAACTAGTATCTCGGGATCACCGGGATATGAAAAGGCAGCGACTACTACACAGAAGCACCGCCTTGGTACAAGAATGGTTTTCCCTGACGGAAGAACTTTCTACTACTCCTACGCAGCCGAAGCTATTACGGCTGGTAAAGTAACAATGGGTTCGCAAACATCTTCAGGTCACATAAAAGACCTAGCTGTTGCTGAAGCTGCTTCTGCTGGAGCGAACCAGATCAAGCTTACCAACTCTACTACTGCTATCACAGGCAGTGGTAAGTACACAGGTGACTTTGGTACTCGCGGTGACTATGTAGATGGCTACGTTTTTATTAATGACGTAGCTGGTGAAGGTCAGATTTTTACAATCGCAGACCACAGTTCAGCAACTGCAAGTGGAACCTTGACCATTGATCTTTACGACAATGACTCGGTTCAGACTGCGCTTACCACTTCTTCGGAAGCAGGTATTCACAAGCCTGTTGGACACTCGGTAGAAGTCTGGGATGTAAATGATATTGACGGGCCACCCCTTGGCGTGCCCGCGCATGACATTGCTTCTGGTGAATACTTCTGGAACCAGACTACTGGCCCGGCAGCAGTTCTTACAAACGGAACTGTTGTGCTTGGTAAGAACGTAATGACTGGCTCTACTACAGATGGTTCTGTAGATGTGATGGCTGATGACTCTAGTGCAGAGTTCTTGGTTGGAGCAGTATTGGCTGTTGGTGCTACCACTGAATACTCATTGGTAGACCTGCAAATTAGGCCGTAATCATTTAGGAGGGCTGGCATGGCAAAGGCAAAGTTGTGGCTTCCTGTGTCCGCAGGAAATCAAAGGCGTAACCTTCGCCAAGTCAGTTCTCCTGAAGGCTTAGAACGCGTTATGGGTACGATGGAAGAGGAAACTTTCAACGTCGGCCCAAACGGGCAGCCTGTGTACATTCCGGGCGCAAGCAGACTCACCGGGCATCAACTCGATGAGATTCTTCACAAGGCAGCCGAACAAGCAGAGGCAGAAGCAAAGGCAGCACAGCCAACGCAATCTGTAAGCAGAGAAAAATTGGATGACCTTAAAGGGGCGTTGAGGTCTATAGCAGACTGGCGCAAAGGTAAGCGCAACAACAAGTAGAGGTTATCGTGGCTGCAATACAAAGCAGAACTAGAGAACAAATACGCCGATCTATTGCTGCTAATCTCGACCAGCCCCCATCAGGTACCGCAACAGGGAATGGAAGTACAACAACACTCCTTGATACCAACTACATAGGCGGGGATGATGAGTTCAATGGTGGCTGGCTTGTCTTTACATCTGGAACCAATGACGGTCTTATCCGTCGCGTAACCGACTACACTACCAGCACGGGTACATTTACCTTCAAGCCAGCAGCTACGGCTTCTACGGCAACGAATGACACCTACGAATTTTGGAGGTCTGAGTACCCGCCAGACCGTATCCACGAATTTATTAATCAAGCGGTTATCCAGCGCACTCCCCGTGGCTTGGCAATCGACGAAGATGTATCTAATCACGGACACTCATCAGATAGTCGTCACGATATTCCTTCAGCTATGGTGGCTGTTTCAGCAGTTGACTACCGCTATCAGTACGAGGGTAAGCAGGTAGACGAGGCCAGCACCGCTTGGACTGCTGGTACGAGTGTAACCATTGCTGCTGATACGGAAGACCACAAGGCATTCAACAGTTCTACCCGTATGTCTCTGTCTGGTGTATCTGCCGGGAATATGGGCTACAAAGATATTAGTTCGCTAGACCTGCGTAAGTACGACACGCTTGAGTTCTGGTTTAAGTCTTCCGACACACATGTTGCAGGAACCTTAACGATTGTTTTAGCAGCAGCATCTGCGTTAAGTAGTGCAAAGGAAACCATTAACATCCCTGCTGCTGATGCCAGAACATGGACGTATATGAGGGTGACTCTTACGAACCCAGAAGAACTCTCGGCTATTACATCTGTAGGAGTTAAGTACGTTTCAGGTGATAACTCAAGGTATATATGGATCAATGACATCAAGGCTGTTAGGTCAGAGTCAGCGGTATTCCGTAGGCTTTGGCCCGGTTCCTATCGCATAGAGCGCGAAGCACGCAAGGTATTTCTTAAAGAAGATTCAAGGGCAGAGGTGGGGTATAGCCTTATACGCCTGATTGGGTACAAGCTACCGTCCCTGCTTACGGCTGACTCAGATACAGCAACCCTAGACCCTGACCTGATTGCTGCACGCGCTACAAGCAGGTCGCTATTCAGTCTTGCCAGAGGCAGGACGACAGACCCTGACGACAGTGACAGGCGGGCTGCCTTCTTTGAAGGTGTTGCTGCGCAGGCAGAGCGTTCACTACCTGCCCTTAGACCGGGTACAAAGATGGTGGACTAATGGCTTCTGTTGTCGGTCAAAATGAAATCCTTCTTAACAGCAAGCGGTACAAGATTGCTGGGCCTGTCCGCAAGACCCTTGTAAGCATCGCTGCTCCAAGGTTTACCATCGGTGACACCCAGCGAGGTGCTGACCCAAGGGCATCTATCCTCACACAGAACGACTTCCGTGGTGGCATTGGTTGGAACCGTGGGCTAGACGCAGGGTCTATTGACAGGGTTTGGTGGACTAATTGTCAGACTAGATTCAAGGGACACGTACTTCTTCCAAGGGCATCTACGCTACTTGTTAACAACTCAACAGGTGAGATTAATAGCATCACTCCTTATCAGGTAACTGGCGAGGCTTCAGAAAGCCTCTATGTTGTATACAGGGGAGGAGAGGTGTATAGGTGGGCTGACAATACAGGTACTGGTGCTTGGGTAGACCTGTCCTTAACTCTGACAAATCCCTCTTCGGAAGCTATTACATTTACCCACACTGACGGAGTTAACTATCTAATTTTTGCTAGGGGAGATAAAGGGTATACGTGGACAAAAGACGGAGCAAGCTATACAAGTCCAGACGGAACTTCAACCACACAACACAGAGTAGCTTACTTCACAATTTGGCATGGAACTCTCTGGGGGATAAGTGAGGACGGGACACTAAAGAACTGGGCATCAGGGCCTGAAAGTACAGCAACAAATAAGGGAAAGCTACCGTTGCCTAATGATTATGTAACGGGGCTTCTTGTTTATCGAGATGCTGCTGGTAGCCCGATCATCTACGCTACGACCAAGGTGGGCTTATGGGCTTTCGATGAGACTAATAATAGGTGGGAGGAGACAGAGTTAAGGACACCCTTCCATATCAAGTCAGGCCAAGGTGCAACAGTTTGGCGTGAGTCGATTTACTTTCCAGTAGGCAACGCTATCTACAAGTACCAGACAGGTGCAAACACAGCCGTTGTAAGCCTTGTCGGATTCGACAAAGACCACGGCGTTCCAAGTACCTATCAGGGTCAGATAAATAAACTAATCGGTACGCACAACGACCTACTTGCGTTCGTAAATGCTGATATAGCTGAAGTTACTTATACCGCACAGGGTGGCGCATCTGAGGGAACTGGAGGTCACTCTCCTGTAATTAGTGGCTTGGGGACTTCTACGATAATAGGCTATAACGAACAGGCTTGGGAAGTTAAGTGGACATCACCAAACAATGTTGGACTTAGGGCAGGTGCTGTAGGTAGTCCGTACCTGAAGGACTATCGGCTCTGGTTTGCTGTTGGCTCAAGGATGTATAAGATGGATTTATCCCCTGACGTTATAAACCCTAATGAGATAGATGACTTTCAATACGCCTTAAGCGGAACTCTTGAGACACCTTGGTTTGATGGCGGGGATGCAGCGGGAGATAAGCTTGCGTTAGCCCTTCGCGCAGTTACGTCAGGGTGTACGTCAGATGTTCATATAAAAATAGAATACGCCACCGACTTTACCGAGTCTTACAGCAACCTCATAACCAACATCGTAACCAACGGAACGAATGAGTATGAGTTTAATTCTGGGGTGGGTGTTGAGTTCGCTTCTATTAAGTTTAGGCTTACCTTCACAAGTAATGATGCGGATAATAGCCCAGACTTAAACCTGATCGAGTTAAGGTGGAGGGAAAAGATACCCGCTAAGTTCGGTTTCAGTATAAGCATAGATGCAGCCAAGGCCTTTAGGGGCAGCACTCCCAAGCAGATGATGGATGACATAACAACTGTTATTAACACCAACGCACTTGTTCCGTTTACCTACAAGGACAATGATTCCGACAGGACTTATAACGTTGATCTTGTAAGTGCTTCAGGGTTTGAGTTCACTGGACTAGATGAAAGGTCGCAGATACAACTACAACTGGTTGAAACTTAATGGCTGAGACTGTTGAAATAATTCCTACCCCTGAATGGTGGGTTGGTAGCGGGCCTGAATACCTGTGTTGGCAGGCACTACTGAAACTGGGATTAAAACCTGATATAGACTTTAGTTATCAATCGCAGTTAGCAGGTGGCAGGGCACAAAGAGGTGGGAGAGTAGTAGATTTTGAGATATATAACCCACCTAACATTGCAATAAACGTACAAGGGTTATTCTTTCATTACGAAAAGGGCACAGCCGTTAGACAGTCAGACATACTTACGAGAGAATATCTAGCAACACTAGGAATACAACTTATATTTATTGATGAGGATGACTTAATAGAAGATGCTAGGAGTATCGTAGCCGATGCCCTTGCAGGAATAGACCGATCTAGGTTTAGTTAGGTACCAACATGGCAACAACATCTGTAACGCTATCGGGATTTGTATACGACAATGCAGGTAACGCTGTCCAAGACGCAACAGTTACCGCTTATACAAGTGCGGACAACGCTACCTCTGCTATCTCTGGGCTTACAGATACTACGGATGCTAACGGTAGGTGGGACTTAACTACTACCGATGAAACCAAGTATCCAATGGATATTAAGATTGTCTTTGGCTCCAGTGTCCGCTGGATAAAAGCAGGTAACGGAATAAACGTCACACGCTTAACCGTAAGCGGGGCTGCTGTCTTTGGAGAGAACGACACAGGTGTTGACGTTACCATGTACGGTGCCACCTCTGGCAGATACCTGTTGTGGGATGAGTCGGAAGATGCCCTGCACCTTAACGACAGTACCGAGTTGAAGATCGGGTCACTCGCTGCTGGTGACATGATCCTCTACCATGACGGCACAAACTCTTATATCACCAACGCAACTGGTGCGCTAAAGATAGCTACTGAATCAAGTGGCATTGCCGTAACCATCGGTCACACTACCTCAGAAGTAACTGTTGGGGACAACCTGACTGTAACTGGCGATCTTACTGTTAGTGGAACAACAACAACTGTAACTTCAACAACCGTAGCTGTTGGCGACTCCATGATATTACTCGCCAAAGATCAAGGTACTAGCGCAGACGCAGTAGACTTTGGTATCTACGGCAAATACGGAGTCGGTGGCACTGCTAAGTACGCAGGTATATTCAGAGACTTAAGTGCTACCAATGATCCGTGGACATTCTTTGACGGATTAGAAAATGAACCCGGAACAACAGTTAATACAGGTGGTACAAACTATGCCCTAGCAGCCATTACCGCTGCTGAAATTGTAGGCACGACCATTGACGCGTCAACCGACTTTACTATTGGCGACACCGTAATAACCGACGGTGTTATTACGGACTCATCAGGTTTACAGCTTGCAGCAAACCTAGATATTAACGGTACGTCTGACATCTCTGGCACTTTAACTTTAGGCACAGTCGTAAACGCTGATGCAGATGTAGACAAGTTCCTTGTGCTTGATAGTAGCGGGAACGTAGATTTCCGAACAGGCGCAAATGTTCTTAGCGATATAGGGGCGACGGGAGCCACTGCCCTAGACGACATAGGGACTGGTGATGCAGCAGCAACTCTAGCTACAACAGTTGGGAACATTACCATTGATGCTCAGGCAACTGATGCCGATGTAGTCATAAAGGTTGATGACAATGGTTCAGCAGTTACAGCAGTAACCTTTGACGGTAGCGATGAAGGTAATGCCATCTTTGTTAATGATGTTCAGCTTAAATCTGATAGTGCTTTACTTGAGTTCGGGGCAGACCTTGATACTACGCTAACCCATACAGACGGTACAGGGTTAACTCTCAACTCAACTAACAAGCTTACTTTCGGAGACACTGACTCATATGTCCAGCAGTCTACAGATGGCACACTCAGGATTGATGGTGAAGCGATCATCGACCTCAATGCCAGTACAAGGGTTGATGTGTCGGGCGACCTGAAGGTTGGCAATGACCTGTCTCTAGCATCGGACTCCGCTGTATTTAATATGGGTGATGGTAACGATTTCACTATCACTCACAACGGTACCACTGGAGCGACTGTTGCAGCAAAGCCATTAGTGCTTGAGGGATTAGAAGCATCTTCTCTTGCGAATGATACCCACTCTGGAATTGTGCTTGAGTTCTTAGCGGGAGAATCTCTTGCTGTAGGTGATTGGGTTTATATGAGTACGGTTGACGGTAGGGTAAGTAAAGCAGATGCAAACGACACTGGCGATGACGGACATTACCCTGCCATTGGTGTGGCTGTTACAGCGCAGGGGTCAGCGGGTAGTGCTGTAAAGATTCTAACTCATGGGGCTTACAACGACTCAGATGGAAGTGGGTTTGCGGATGCAGACTTAGATGAAGGCAAGGTGTTGTTCTTGGCAGAACTCCCCGGAGAAGTTACTGCAACCGCACCAAGCGATGATGGAGACATGGTGCAGGTATGTGGCATTGCAATAGGCCCAAGAGATATTTTTGTAAACCCTAGCCTAGACGTAATCGAGCGTGACTAATGGCTAACGCAGTAAAAAAAGTAAACGGCATAGCCATTGCTGATATTAAAAACATCAACGGCATAACCGATAGTAACCTCAAGAAGCTAAACACGCTTGAGTTCACTGGCGTAACTGACGCTCATGTGCTGATCTCTACACCTTACGATTTTGATGTTCATGGTAACGTAGATGAAGTTACCATTACATCTGGGATTGACGATACCTATGCGGTATATGAGTTTCATATGGTGATCCATCCTCAGACAGATAACAAAATCCTTAAATGGCAAGCTAATGCTGCCAGTGGAAGTAACACAAGCGGATACAACCAAAATATTACCTCTACTGGTGTTCGTGCATACCACTATGAAAGTGGTACTGATTCTGGGGTGGGCTACGATACTTCTATAGATCAGAAAAATTCAGATCAGGCTCTTGAATGGGTAGTAGACAATGTAGGGGCAGAAAACCACGAAAATATGGCTGCAATTCTTACACTGTACGACCCTTCAAGCACAACGTATATAAAGCACTTTACGGTGGAGTCTAGTACACATATGTCTGGTGATGGGAATAAACATGAATTACATGCAGGTTATATAAATGCAGAAGAAGCGATAGATGAAATAAAGTTTGTAATGTCAGACGGTCAGATACAGGGTGGCTTTATTAAGATGTACGGAATATCGAAATCATAATGGCTAAGACACTAATTGGCAGCGCACATACAGCTTCAGGCTCACCAGCAGTAATTACAATTACAGGGATTGATAATACTTATAAGGTGTATGAGTTCCATTTTTACAATATGCACCCATCTGATAATCAGCAGGATTTGGTCTTTCAGGTAAACGACTCAGGTGATGAGGGCGGGGCTTTTGATGAATCTCCAATACAATCTACTTTCTTTGATGCTTTTCACAATGAAGCTGATAGTGACACTGACCTCACTTATGTCGCTACCCGTGACCTCGCTAACGCTGCGGATTTTCAACCGCTTTTCGACAAAGTTCCCAACGGTAACAATGCAGCTTCCGTATCAGGTGTGCTAACTCTTTATGATCCGTCTAGTACTACTTATGTAAAGCACTTTACAAGCCGCGTTCAAGGTATGCATCACTCTAGTTATGCAGCAGATTGTTTTGCTGCGGGATATATAAATGATGCTACCGCAATAACAGAGATTAGGTTCAAGTTCGCTTCTGGCAGCATAGACTCTGGCACAATCAAGATGTTCGGGGTGACGTAATGGGACTTACATTTATTGCATCAAAGACAGCCCCCACTGACGCGGATTCAGGCGTACTTCGGTTTGTACATGGGGAAGATAGCGTAGTACTGGATAATACCTACGACGAATACCTGTTTTACTTCGTAAACCTACACCCTTCCGATGATGCAGCAAAAGTCATGTGGCGATCAAGTACTGACGGAGGCTCAAGTTACGGAGTTGCTACAACGAGTACATTTATTCAGACGTACCACAGTGAAGCTGGTGGTAACGAAACTTTTTCGTACAACACAAGTTACGATGCAGCGGAAGGGACTGGCGATCTTTACCTAAGTGATGGCGTTGGCAATGATAGCGACCAATCTGCCAGCGGACTTTTTAGGCTGTATGACCCATCTGACACGACGTATATAAAAAACTTTATGGCAGAAGTTCAGCACGTATCTGCTGGTAACACCTGTAACATTTCCCGATCAGCAGGATATATCGATACAACAGATGAAGTTGATGCAGTTAAATTTTTCTTTTATAAAAGCGGTGTCACTGCTAACATCGACTTGGGAACAATCTATATGTACGGAGTAAGCTAATGGCAACTAAAGCAGAACATCTTAAAGATATAAGGGCAAGTAATCCGTCGCTGACAGAAATGATAGATGGTGTTAGTTCGACAATGAGTGCCTCTGATTACGAAGCCACGATTAACCAGTGGGCAACAGCTAGGGCAGCAACAGATGTTCGTAACGAAATCATAGCAAACGGTGGAGCGTCAGCAGACTACGCCAGCTTCAGGACTGACTCGATGATTGACGGCAGCTACCCAAAAATTGGCGACCAGTTGGACATGCTGTTCCACGATATAACAGATGGTAAGCTAGGCAAGACGGGCAGTTGGTATAAGGCAGTCAAGGCTACGAAAGATAAGTTCACTAAACCATAGGACTAACATGACCACAGAGAACAACATAACGATAACAATGCAGGACGTAGATGTAGTGATGGCTACAAACCCTCAGTTTAAGCAGTTACTTCTTATTGCTGCCGAATCAAGAAGGCGAGCCGAGGTAACTCAGAACATCGAGAAGGAAGCAACAAAGGCAAAGGGCAAATGACTGCACCCGCAAACTTAAGTGGGCGACCACCCTCACTAACTCCCGCCGTACACAAAAGGATCATCAAGAATTTAAGTGAAGGGAACTGGCTAACAACCTCTGCTCAAGCAGCGGGCGTAAGCCAGCGTTCAGTGATGAGGTGGATACAAAGGGGTAAGGGTGAGATGCCCGGTAAGGATGCGATTGAGCCATATACCAGCTTTGCTAAAGATGTAGAGCGGGCAATCTCAAAGGCAGAAGTACAACTTGTAAGTGATCTACAAAGGGAATCAGATTGGCGAGCCAAGGCATGGTTGCTAGAGCGTGGGCCTTCGCGTGAGCGGTGGGCACCGCAAGTTACACTTACTGCGCAACTTGCTCCTGCTGTTTCGATTCTTGATACCCTACGCAATAGAGCTATCGCACAGGAAGAAGAACTACAGCCGTTAGAACTACCTGTAACAGTTGTTAATAAGGAGAAAGCTGATGCCGAAAGTGGGTAAACGTCATTACGCGTATACTGCCAAGGGTAAGGCTGCTGCAAAGAAAGCAGCAAAGCGTACTGGTAAGAAGATGACTAACACTCGTCGCAAGAGGAAATACTAATGGCAGGTATTATGCACGGAAGGGTAAAGGCATCCTCTAAAGGGCGTGAGCCAATACGGTTTACGAAACTCCCAACCCCTATCAAGTACCTGTTGCTAGAAGTACCATCCGACAACAAGGGTGATGTTTATATTGGTGGGCCTACAGTAGCCAAAGACAACGCACCTGTCTTGGCTAAAGGCACGCCCAGAGAGTTCACCTTCAGGCATGATGTTAGAGAGGCTCCCGGCGATCTCGCAGATTTTTATGTACACTTTGGACATAACGGAGATGTCGTTAACTATCTAGCGATAACCATTTAGGAGGATACAAATGGTAAACAAGCGTGAAGAAGAACCAACACCAGAGGAAGAGGCTGGCGTAAAGCAGCCTGTTGAGACAAGCATCTTAGAGGAGCCGACGCTAACAGTTGAGGACGACACTAAGACGCTAACCCCTACTGAGTTTGTTGAGTCGCTTGCTGAACTCAAGGACAAGGCTAAGGCTGCTGGGATACGACCAATCCAAAACATGGTAACATCGTACTTATCTCAGGGATTGGCGATGGTCGATGGGCTGTTGGAGTCCCTTGAGGGCAAGAAAAAGAAGGGTAAATAATGGGCTGGCTACTTGGCTATACACTCGGAAGCGTTGCAGCGTCCTTTGTAGTTGTCCGTGCCTTTGATTTTCTAGTTGGAGGCGCAGTTGATTCAGCCACCAGTGCTGCCAGAGGTATTGTATTTGTGAATACTTGGGCTGCTGTTACAGCAAAGTCAGGTATGCGTGACCTTACCAAGTCAGCGCAGAAACTACGACGGAAAAATTTAGCTGCGAAAAATAAGATAGACGCTCTGTCTGATGACGAGCAACCATAAAGGAATACTTCCATGAACGAATGGGTTTTAGTAGGAATCGTTGCAGCAGGTACTGTTGTGCTGCTGGGAGGCGGGGGCTGGATGGCTACTGCTTTGCGACGAGGGCAATCTAAGAAGACCAAGAAAGACACTTAGAGTTGCTCGCTCCTGAAATTAGGAGCATCGGGGAAGTTGCCAGAACTGCTTCACGTATATTAGGGCGACGTATCAGGATACGGCTGTTCTGGATTCTTCTCACATTTGGGGCTGGTGCCGGGGCTACGTGGTATTACAGGGAAGCAGTCTTTGGTTTACTGCTTGCTCCCGCAGGGGAGAATCTTTCTCCCTTTGCGGATGGTTTACCTATATTCACTTCGCCTACGTCAATGATGGGGGCAACGATACAGCTTGCTATCAGAGGGGGAGTGATCGCCGCGCTCCCTGTTGTAGTAGTCAGTGTCTACACTTTATTTAGTTCGCTGGTTCCTCCTCAGCAACGGCGGTTTCTGGTTATATTCCTACCAGTAACCGTCCTGTCCTTTTTACTAGGTGCTGCGTTCGCTTACTGGGTACTGCTACCCACTGGGTTAAAGTTTCTACTTAACTTCGGTGAAGGCGTGGCTGTCCCTGTTATAGTTCTCTCTGAATACATAGACCTACTCTCGTCTATGATCTTCTGGCTGGGCGTGGTGTTTGAATTGCCTATCGCCATGTTTCTGTTAGCCAAGATGAGAATAATTTCATACCTGAAACTGCGTGGGTTGCGGAAGTATGTACCAGTAGCAGCCTTTATTCTTTCGGCTATCATCACGCCGACGTTTGATGTGGTGAACCAGACATTGCTGGCTGTCCCTATCATCCTGCTGTATGAGATCGGACTGTTCCTGTCATGGCTGGCGTGGCCTGAGCAGGGAGACTACATGTTCGTAAAGAAGATAAGGGCTGGGATAAGGTGGGTCTTACGCAAGGTGCGGGCAGCTATAAGGTTCCCTGTAGTGAAGGCTCGTTGGGCTTACAGGAAAGTTATGAGGAAAGACTAGAACCATGCCATCCCGTAGTAGCAGCCTAACGATACCCAAGTGAACTTGACTACCTTGCCAATGAACACCAGTAGTAGGAACTTGCGAACAGGATAGAGTATGCTGCCAGCAGCTACGCCCATGATGTCGAACAGTGGATTCGGAATGATGCTGCCTACAAGTAGAGTGAGTGCAGCGTAGCGGGAGAATAAGTTCTTGAACCGTAGGTAGAAACGGTTGCGTTCAAAGACAGCCTTGCCACCCATGCCAGCAAGATACCCGGTCAACTCTCCGAGAGCCTCTGCTGAACCTGCTACAACTGCAATTAGGAAAGGGTTCAAGTCAACAGCCGCGGCTACACAGACTGCTGCTAGGGAACTGACTGGTAGGAATACCAGTGCTGCGCCTATGAAGGCGAGGAACCATATGCTGGTATAGCCAGCAGTTTCGATGTTGAATGTTCCGGTAGCCCATAGCACTAGCCCTGTCGCAATGAAGGCTGCGCTTATAGCCAGCGGGCTAACGCGTGTTAGGAATTTCTGGTGTTGGTGTAACCAATGTTGTCGGTAGTTAGAATCATCCATCTTTAGTAAGATAATTCTAAACCGTACGCGTGAAAACTGTCCCCTATCTGACGTTCCAAATTCAAACCCCTGCGGAGTTTGGAACAGGAAGCCCCCGGCTCGTAAGAACCGGGGGCTTTGAATGTTCCAGCGATAGGAGAGTGGGGTCTCACCACCCTTAAACCTAGTGCATGCGAAGAGGAAGGTTATGACACTTCCTAATCCTTAACTACTTATCTTCGGCTGTGTCTGAGACAGAAGGAGTCAGCGTAGTCGACTGTCTTATCCCAAGAAGGTACTGCCTCGCCCGTGGTTCTCTCTTGTCGGGTCTGTTTAACACCCTTTGCTGAACGGATAGATACACAATTTTACTCCCACTTTCGTGGCACTTCGCGGGCTATGTCAAGCAATACCCGCCAAGTACGACCCAACATGTGACGTAAGTACTCACACTTGGGTCTGGTAAACAGGCGTTTCTCACCCATACTAGCTGTCCTCTTCCAGCTTAAGTATCAGCTTTACGAAGTCATCCATCAGCATGGTGACACCGATGATGTTCTTGTGACTACCCTTGCGGGCATGCTCAAACGTAACGAGCGGGAACTTGTCAGTCCCTTCCGCTGCTGCTTGCGCTTGTTCAATCGCCGTTTGAAAACGTGACGACAGGACTTTACCGTACTTGTGTTCGATTGCAAACGCATGATGCTCCACATCAGGGGCAGAGCCGCGCTCTCGCCCCGTCACTGGTACACGTTCGCCACCGAGTATCTCTGCTATGCGTCGCTCGGATGCTTTCCATGTTGCTCTAGCTGTCATTAGGAATACTCCCTGTTTCCACGCTTGTCGTTCCACTTGTCAGACCAGTCAGGCCCAAGGTCGGTTCCGGGTGCGCCAACATGGTAATTGGGGTCTTCGGTATTGGGTTGCTTAAACTCCTCCAGATGAGTGACAACCCCATTTGCTTGGTCGTCTAACTCGACAGCACGGGTGAGTAATTCTTCAGCCAAGTCTGGGTCATCTGACTCGTAGGCTTGTTGCTCAAGTTCTTCTTTGGATAACTCTGGCTGGGCAAAGACTTCATCGTCAGCAGTTGGTTCGGGGTCAGTCCCCTCAGTGGGAATGTCTTGCGGAACCCACTTACCTATACCCTTCTCAAACAAGCGAATAGAAATCTTTTCGATTGTGAGTGCGGAGTACTTCCACTTCTTCAGGGTGCCTATAAAGGTAGCCCTCTTCGCCCCGTAGTTCCTAACCTTAAGGACTTCCACCAGCTTTAGGTCAAGCATGTGCCTGAACATTTCGCTGCGTTTCCCTGCCGACCACTTCGCAATAGGGCCACTTTTTTCTCGGTTCGGCAGGAACACCTTCTTGCCCCTTGCCCAATTTGCGTAAGTAGCAATGTCCCCCAAGGTTGTGCTTCTCATACCCCACGTTATATGGTGGGTAGCCATACCCGGAGGGGCCATCACCATAAGACGTTTCTTCCTCTTACGGTTTAGTTTATCTAGGGCGTTTGTGTTTGGGCTAGAACCCCGTACACGCCTTGCTTCTCTCAGGATGTCCGGCTGGTCAGCGTCTTGTCTATCGTCAATCAACTCCCGTTTACTAAGGTCTTCAACTGTTGCTTCTAACGCCTCTATTCTTTTGCTGGTGCTTGAACTTAGCCACACATGTCCAACATTTTCTACCCGTAGTTCTTCTACGAGTTTCCTTACTTCAGCGACCCCATCCTGAGCATACGACACCTTCTTAGACATGTCGTTCATAACCTGTCGCCAAGCTGAGAACCTCTGCTCGTTAGTACGAACGTACTCGGCATAGTCCTCATCAAACATGTTCAACTGCTTCGGCTGCCTCTTTACCCAAGGCCAACCTACAAGCGTGCTGACTAGTTCCTTCAATGCACTCGTTGTTTTTCCAAGTGCTTCTTTCCTAGTACCCATTTCTCACTCCTTTTGTTAGTGGGGTAACAACACTCTCTCTTAAGAGAGAGAGTTGTTATCCCCCATACCTACTTAACCAATAAACCCCAAGTCTTTTTCCCTGATGCATCAGTTATCTCAACGAATGTTGTTCCCTTGCCACGCGTTAGGGCCATGCTCACTGCTGATGGAGTCTCCTGTAACGTGTCAGCTAGGTCTTTAACTGTTTGGGCTGCACCTGTTCTCAACTCATCTATGATGCGAGTCTTGATAGGTATTGACTTAGCCAGTGTCGCATTAAGATCAGCCATTGCCAACTTCTTAAACGACGCGGTCTCGTTCTCAATGCTCATCCGTATACCTACTGGTTTAGATAAGCCTGAGTTATTGGATTTCTCTTGAACCATAGACAGGTCTAAGTACGCCTGTCCTAAGTCCTGTTGCTTCTCTACTCTCCACACATTCCGTGCCATGTTCTTCCAGAACTGAGAGCCGAACATCTTACCCTCTTTGCTAACGTGGCTGATGATGAGTGAAGCTGTGCCAAACGACCGAAGCGTATTCATTAGCCGTGTGGCAGTGATGCTATCGTTAGCGTCACCGTCAAGCGAAGGTATAAGAGAGTCAACGACTACCAAGGGGCAACCCATCTCCTCTATCTTCTTGCTTATCTTCGGTTGTAAGGACACTAGCGGAGCCGTACAGCGCATGTATTCCACCGGGAAGTCCCAGCGGTCTAAGTCGTAGCTGTGAAGCCCTCTCAGGTTGATGCCCTTAACAATCCATTCCATTCGCGTTTTGATTTCTTGGTCGTCTGTTTCCCAATCAAGGTACAAGACGTTGCCAGTGGTGTTAGGTTTTAATCCTTCAACCACTTCAAGGTTCGCGGCTATGGTCATGGCTGTAGCTATGCCTAGCATGGACTTACCTGTACCACCATCTCCATAGATGATGGTTGGCTTACCTTCGGCAAGAAGGTTGTCTATCAGCCAAGGACTAACGCTCTTTTGTGTGGTACCTGCACGTAGGTCAACGAAATCAGACGTATCTTCTTGCGCATCCCTTGCAATCCTGCAAGCTACATCAAGGATTGCCGACCAATCTTCGGCTTGCCTGTCCTTCAGCATCATCACTGCTTCCTTGCGTCTGCTCATGGACACCATGTCAAACGCAACAGGCCCAAGCAGCACGCCACTGTTGTAGGTGCTGACTTGTATCTGACATGCAAGACGTTCCTTCGTCTTGTATATCTGGTTGAACGCTATCGTAACCCCGTTGTCAGGCCATACAATCTCTACGTCACCGACAGGTGAGATTTTACATAGCGGGTCAGGAATCTTTCCCTCTGTAAAGTTACGCACCTTTGTCTGTTCGTAGCCTGTAGCTGACCGAACAATCCTTGCCACATCTTGCTCTGACATGGGTGGGGTACAGTTGTTAGCGAACTGTGTAACAGTTGCCTTGATTATGTCTTCGGGTACACCTCTTGACCAGAAGTATCCTGCCAACCTAATCGCAGTCTCGTCACGCTGTCCTTCAGGCGCACCGTTCGTAATCGCTTGAGCAATCCACGGTTCCATAGCGTTGCCGTTAGGCTGGCTAATCATCCCGTCGTCGGACACTACGCCCTTCTTACTACTCAAGAACTGCTCTGGTACAACACCGAACTCCGCAAACTCACCGCCGTTATCAGCGATAACAGAGTACGCAGTGTTACCTACCTCACTTGGAGGCGCAACCACGTAACCCTTATCGTTGCGAACGTCAACGTTCTTAAGAAACCCGGCACCTGTTTTGAACAGGTTGTTGTACTTGTAGTAGTAGTGGAAACCTTTCGGGGTTTCCACCGTGTATGTCTCTGGCAACAGGATGCCTGCATCCTGCAAGGACTTTACTCCTTCGTCACCATCCACATCAACAACTGTCATACCTGAGATCGCACCTGTGACTAGACCTATGTTGGCATCGGGCTGTTCTTTCCAGAACCCGCGCATGTCCCCCACTCCCATGCGCTTGCTCTGGTAGTCCTTCCAACTTGTAAGCAGAGGTCGTTTGTCTTGGGGCTTGAGTGGTATAACACTCATGCCCCTTGCTGCATATGCTAATGCAGCGTCAAGTAACTTAGGCATCTAGTCCTCCCACTTAAGTG
>Ga0208919_1000510_pt1 | contig 25992 bp, 12 predicted proteins | sample 4_EtaG_FD_184076 | JGI IMG/M metagenome (GOLD analysis project Ga0208919, IMG submission 184076) | Marine viral communities from the Subarctic Pacific Ocean - 4_ETSP_OMZ_AT15127 metaG (SPAdes) (version 3) | ecosystem: Environmental > Aquatic > Marine > Oceanic | place: Pacific Ocean | collected...
GGAGTGTTTGACCCTAGATAAATTATTAACTATTATTATATTATATTATGGAAGAAGAAAATGAAAAAGTAGTCGAAGAGACTACACAAGAAACGACTGAACAAGTCGATGAAAGTAAATTTGAGTCTGCTGGAGATGATACTGTTGTCAAAGTAGACTTAAGTAAACCACCAAAACCAGTAGAAGAAAATGAAGAACCAAAAAAAACAACCGAAGTTGAAGCAGATTCAACTGACGACAGCGGAGTGGTTGCAGAGTCTGAAGATGCCGAGCCCGCACAAGAACAAGAAGAAGTACAACCGGAAGCTGAAACACAAGAAACTCCAGTATTAGAAGAAATTACTGAAGAAGAGGTTGAAAAGGTTGAAGAGCAGATTGAGGAAGCTGTAGCAGAAGCTGAGGCTACTGGAAAACAATTACCAGAGAATATCCAAAAATTAATGGACTTTATGGAAGAAACTGGTGGTGATTTAAATGATTATGTTAAGCTTAATCAAGATTATAGCAAGCTAGATGACACAGCTTTGTTAAAAGAATACTATAAGCAAACAAAACCACATTTAGATAACGAAGAAATTAACTTCCTTATGGAAGACACGTTCTCTTATGACGAAGATATGGACGACGATAGAGATATACGTAGAAAAAAATTAGCGCTTAAAGAGCAAGTTGCCAGCGCTAAAAGCCACTTAGACGGGCAAAAGTCTAAATACTATGATGAGATCAAAGCTGGAAGTAAGCTCACAACTGAGCAGCAAAAAGCAATTGATTTCTTTAATAGATATAACAAGGAGTCAGAAGCAACTCAAAAAACAGTTAAAACAAACTCTGATATTTTTACACAGAAAACCGAGCAGGTTTTCAATGACAAGTTCAAAGGTTTTGAATATAACGTCGGTGATAAAAAATACAGGTTTAATGTAAACAATGCTGAAGAGGTTAAAAACACTCAGAGCGATATAAACAATTTCACCAAAAAGTTTTTGGATAAGAAATCTGCTTTAAAAGACGCTAAGGGTTATCATAAATCTCTGTACACAGCAATGAATGCGGACGCTGTTGCGAAACACTTTTACGAACAAGGAAAAGCAGATGCTATGAAAAATAGTATTGCTAAAGCCAAAAACGTTGATATGAATCCAAGGCAAAGTCACGGGAAGGTTGAAGCAGGTGGTGTTAAAGTAAGAGTGTTAGGTGAAAATTCTTCTGATTTTAAGTTCAAAATTAAAAATAAAAACAAATAACAAATTTAAAACAAATTTAAAATGGCAATTACAGCAGGAACAAATTTAAACAGTGTTGCAACTTCTACTCAGATGGCGTTAGTTAATAACTATATTGACTTTACGGCAGCTGGTACAGCGGGTTGGGCACAACAATACTTACCTGATTTAATGGAGAAAGAAGCTGAGGTGTTCGGTAACAGAACAATTTCAGGTTTCTTATCACAAGTTGGAGCAGAAGAAAGTATGACATCAGACCAAGTAATCTGGTCGGAACAAGGAAGATTACACTTAAGTTACAATGGTACACTAGATGTATCGGCTAATCAAATTACTATCGGTACTGATTTAGATGGTAACGCTGGAGCAGCAGCTCACGGTATTAGAGTTGGTGATACTATATTAGTATCTAGCGCTCGTGATGGAGCAACTACACAGTGTTACGTTAAAACTAGAACGGCTGGTGCTGCTACTATTGTAGCTTTACCTTACAAAGCTGCTCTTATGTCTGACGCGGCTGCGGGTTCGCTTACTGATGGTACTTGTACTGTTATGGTATATGGATCTGAATTCGCGAAAGGTACTAGTGGGCAAACGTCTTCTAACGAGCCAGTTCACCAAAGTTTTACTAACAAACCAATTATCTTAAAAGACTTCTATCAAATCAATGGATCTGATGCGTCTCAAATTGGTTGGGTTGAAATTTCTGGTGAAGATGGTCAAAACGGTTACTTATGGTACTTAAAAGCTGAAGGTGATACTAGAACTAGATTTTCTGATTACGTTGAAATGTCAATGGTTGAATCTGTTAGAGCTTTAGCAGCTTCTACAATTCACGATGACGCAGTTTATGATGGAGGTGCTGGTACTATTACTAATACTGACCCTGGAACTGAAGGTTTATTTGCGGCTATCGAAGATAGAGGTAATTTAACTTCAGGTGTTACAGGTGTTAATGCTGCAACTGATTTAGCTGAATTCGACGCTATCTTAGCTGAGTTTGACAAGCAAGGTGCTATTGAAGAAAACATGATGTTTGTAAATAGAGCAACTGCTCTAGCAATGGATGACATGTTAGCTTCTATGAATTCTTACGGAGCTGGTGGTACTTCTTACGGAGTATTTGACAACTCAGAAGACATGGCATTAAACTTAGGTTTCTCTGGTTTCAGAAGAGGTTCTTACGACTTCTACAAAACTGATTGGAAATACTTAAACGACAACGCTACAAGAGGTGGTGCTGTTGAATCTTCTAGTGCAATTAGAGGTGTTATTGTACCAGCAGGTGTATCTTCAGTTTATGATCAACAATTAGGAAAGAACCTTAAACGTCCTTTCTTACATGTTAGATATAGAGAAGGTCAAACAGAAAGCAGAAGAATGAAGACATGGATTACTGGTTCAGTTGGAGGAAACGTTACGACTGACTTAGATGCGATGAATGTACATTACTTATCTGAAAGATGTTTAATCGTACAAGGTGCAAACAACTTCATGTTGATGAACTAAGCACAATTATTTTAAAAGAACCGAGGTTTCGGCCTCGGTCCTTTTATTTTTATTAATTTTATTATATATTATATTATGGCAAAAAAACAAAAAACAGAAAAGGTCGTAGAACCTTTAATAGAAAAAGACTTCGAAAAAGTTGAAGCACCGGTTATGGAAAAACCATTACCAAAAAAGAAAAAAGATACTTGGGAGATAAAAGATAGACAATACTATTTAAGAGGTAGTTTAAGACCTTTAAGTTACAGTATTAAATCTTCAAACATATACTGGTTTGATGAGGAGAAAGGATATGAAAGAGAAGTAAAAATTACTTCAAATCAAAGAACTCCATTTGTTGATGAGATGGTAGGTGATCAAAGGTTAGAACATGTTATATTTAGGAATGGAACCTTATTTGTACCTAAAAATAAAGTTATTTTACAACAAATACTATCGTTGTATCACCCAGATAAAGGAAGAAAATTTCATGAGAAAGACTACCAACAAGAAGCCGTTAGCGAGATACACGTATTAGAACTAGAGATTGCAGCGTTAAATGCCGCTCAATCTATAGACATAGATATGGCAGAAGCTGTCATGCGTGTAGAGTTGGGATCTAAGGTGTCAGAGATGAGTTCTAAGGAACTTAAAAGAGATTTACTATTATATGCTAAAAGAAATCCAGGTTTGTTCTTAGAACTAGTGAATGATGAAAATGTTCAGCTTAGAAACTTTGGTATCAAAGCGACTGAAATGGGTATATTAAAACTATCACCTGATCAAAGAACTTTTTCATGGGGATCTAATGATAGAAAACTAATGAATGTTCCTTTTGATGAACATCCTTATTCAGCTTTAGCTGATTGGTTTAAAACCGATGAAGGAATGGAAATCTACTCTAACATAGAGAAAAGATTGAATTAACAACAAAATAATATGGTTGCCCTTCGGGGTGACCATTTATTAAAATTTAATTTTATGGCAAAAAAATCAAAGGGTTTAGGAGACTCAATAGAAAAAATTACAAAAGCAACGGGAATAAAAAAAGTTGTAGACACAGTTAGCAAGGTTGTTAAAAAAGATTGTGGATGTGGGAAAAGAAAAGACACCTTGAATAGATTATTCCCTTATAATAAATAAAAGAAATTATGGTAAGCGTAGATACAGTATATCAAAAAGTTTTAGCCTTAGCTAATAAAGAACAAAGAGGTTATATAACACCTCAAGATTTTAATCTATTTGCTAACCAAGCACAAATGGAAATATTTGAACAATATTTTTATGATACAAATGTTGCTAGAAAAAGCCAAGGCAACGACACTGTTTACTCAGATGTAGATGATATGCTTGAAGAGAAAATGCAGATTTTTGAAAAAACAGACGTTTCTGTTACCGTGTCCGGATATATACCCTCTTTAAGCGGGAAAATATTACCCGAATATGTTTACAGAGTTCATAGAGTAGAGCTTAATGGAAACCCGTGTGAAATATTAAACACTAAAGATTTTTACGATTGCAACGAGGCTGGACCATTGTTACACCCAACTACCGTTAGGCCTATCGCAAATATAAGAAATAATATTATACGCGTTCATAAAGGTAAAGACTTACCAGTGTTTCCAACTAGAATAATTTATTTTACACGTCCTGCTAAAGTTAATTGGACCTACGTTGTTATAAACAAGCAGGCAATGTATGACGCTAACCCTTCAACTCAAGACTTTGAACTTCATCAATCAGAGGAAAATCAACTTGTAAATAAAATATTAATGTTAGCTGGATTAGCTAACCAACAACCAGATATAATGAAAGCTGGTCAAGGTATGGATATGGCAACAAAACAACAACAACCTAAAATATAATAAATGGCATTACTAGACAATCAATCTTCCTACCAATATTATAGCAATTCTACTTTATATGGTGAGTACCAATTTGTTTCACTAACTGATATTATAAATCAATTTATGTTTGTATATGTCGGTGAAGATAAAATTATATCAAAAGCCAGTAGAACAGATGTAGCTTTCCACGCGCAAAGAGGTTTAGCTGAAATGTCATTTGATACTTTTAAATCTACTAAGGCTTTAGAAATAACTGTTCCAGCAACACTACAAATGACGCTGCCACAAGACTACGTTGGTTACGTTAAAGTTAGCTGGGTTAATAATGCTGGTATTAAACACGCTATGTATCCTGCTAGCAAAACATCTAATCCTACAAAAATAACGCAAGCTTCTGATAACTCATATAGTTTTAACGGTGCTGATGGCAGCGTGTTAACTGATTCTGAGTCTACAGCTTGGGCAAACTATAAATCTGTAACTCCATCTGAAAACCAAAACGATTATCAAGATGACGTTTACTGGCCATTAAATGGAGAGAGATACGGAATAGATCCTCAACACGCTCAAGCTAATGGTTCTTTTTATATAGATGAAAATGCGGGAAAAATTCACTTTAGTTCTAATATATCAGGAAAAACTGTGATCTTAGATTATATAAGTGATAGCTTAGGAACTGAAGATGAGATGAAGGTTCATAAGTTTGCTGAGGAAGCAATGTATAAATGGATTTCTTGTGCTATTTTATCAGGAAAATCTAATATACCTGAATATCAAGTAAACAGATTTAAAAAAGAAAAATTTGCAGCGGTTAGGACTGCAAAACTAAGATTATCTAATTTAAAATTAGAAGAATTAACTCAAATACTTAGAGGTAAATCTAAGCAAATAAAACACTAGTACATGCCAGAAATTAAGCATAATTTTACCGGTGGTAAGATGAATAAGGATCTTAATGAAAGACTTGTTCCAAAAGGAGAATATAGAGACGCAATGAATATACAAGTATCAACTTCAGAGGGGTCTGATGTTGGGGTTGTTCAAAATATATTGGGTAACAGCTTGATTAGTGAGTTAGGTTATTTAAGTTCAAACTCTACTTGTGTTGGCGCTGTAGCTGATGAAAAAAATGATGCTCTTTATTGGTTTGTTACCGACGTGCCTAGTGATTATTACGTTGTGCCTGGTACTGGAACAAACATAGATGTTAACGCTTTTACCTCTAGCTCTCCTCAAGGAGCGCAGGTGGGTTACAAAGACATGATACTTCAACTTAAAAGCGGTATTATTACACCTGTTTTTGTTGCTAGAAGAGCTGAAGCTGCTTATACTATATACCAAACTGGTGGTAATATTAGTTGGAACTCAACAGCTGGTACTATAACATTCCCACCATCTCTTAGTGTTGCTGATTTACAAGTTGGTATGAGTTTACAAGGCGACTCCACGACATTACAGATGTCATTTACTGGTATGATTGTAAGTGATGTTGATATTAACACCAACACTATTACTATAAATGGTGATATAACTTGGATAGATTCATCTGTGACTGGCCAACAAGGACAGCATGGGACAAAACTATTTTTCCTTTCTTTAAGTGATTCTGGACAAGCAACTATACTTGGTTTTAAAACTGGTAGCTTAATTACTGGTATAGACATTATAGACGATATGTTGTTTTGGACAGATGGTATTACTGAGCCTAAAAAAATAAATATTTCACGTAGTATCGAAGGGACACCTAGTGGTAATTTTCACACTAGATTAATTAACCCTGCTCAAAACATAAGTTATGGTAGTGGAGTTTTAGTTCAAGAAGAACACATAACGGTTATTAAAAACTCACCCAAAAACGCTTTACATTTAGAGCTTAATGACGGTAGAGACCCTTTATTAAGCTACTCGGGGATAACAACAGTGGGGTTAAACGCGGCCACATCAAGCGTGTTGGGTTCTTCTAACTCCACAGTTGTATATGATTTTACGACTTTACAAATTGGAGATACCGTTCGTTTTTCTATACAAACAGATTACTCTTTCTCAACTTCAATGGATTTCGCGTGGGAAGAAGATAATTATTTGTTGTTAAAAGAATTTGATAATAACAACAATACTGCTTCGCCAGTACCTCTTGCTAATTGGACTATAAGAGGTTTAATAACAGGGTGGACTGGAAATAACTTTAACAGCACTGCGGGTAACGTTCAGGTTGAGATTGAGGTTGTAGGTTTAAAAGGAACCCCACTTGAACCAGATCCAAGTAATATTTATACTCCACTAAACTACGTTGTTGATTACGAAGATACAGAGCCTGATATATTTGAAGATAAATTTCCAAGGTTTTCCTACAGGTATAAGTATGAGGATGGTGAGTATTCTACGTATGCACCATGGTCTGAGGTGGCTTTCTCACCAACCGTGTTTGACTACGACCCTAAGCAGGGTTGGAACACTGGTATGCTTAACAATATTAAAAACGTAAAGGTTAAGGGTTTTCAACCAACCACATCAACCACGTTAACAGGTAGAGATGTTATTGAGGTAGACATACTTTACAAAGAAGACACTTCCCCTAACGTATACCTTGTTCAAACTATTAGTCCTATAGACATACTTCAATCGGGACAATCTTTATTACCCTGGTATGCTGATGAATACTTGATAAAATCAGAAGCAATAAAAAACACACTTCCTTCTAACCAGCTTCTTAGACCTTGGGACAACGTTCCTAAAAAAGCACTAGCACAAAGCGTTAGTGGTAATAGACTTGTGTATGCTAACTATGATCAAAATTACGATTTATTTGTTAACAATGAGCTTTACAAGCCAGAATTTAAAAACAGTTTAGTCTCTTGGTCACCACCATCAATTAATATTCCAAAAAAGTCAATAAAATCCTTAAGAGATTATAAATTAGGTGTTGTTTTCACAGATAAATATGGTAGGGAAACACCAGTTTTAATCGGCGAGAGCGGCGGTTTTAAAGTAGAGAAAACAGATTCTGTAAACGCAAATAGATTAAAGGTTGGATTAAAAAGTAGCGTACCACCAGGATTACCTTTTTATAAATTTTATATAAAAGAAACGTCCAGTGAGTATTACAACTTAGCAATGGATCGTTGGTATAAAGCGGAAGATGGTAATATATGGTTGGCGTTTCCTTCTTCTGATAGAAATAAAGTAGACTTAGACACTTCTTTTTACTTTAAAAGAGGAGAAGATAGTGACGACAATGTTATAGAAAACTCTACAAAGTATAAGGTTTTAGCTATAGAAAACGAAGCTCCAGAGTTTATCAAGACTAGAAGGTTGCGCATAGGAACAATTGGACATTACGCAAACACAGCACAGGTTTTTGGAAGTCCTTCGTCACCCTTGCTAGGAGCACCAAGTGTAGGAGGTATATCTTTTTCCATGAATTATGATGGTGGAGGTTTTGGCGGAACTAGTTTATCTAATTTAGAAGATATTAAAGAGGATTTATATATTCAGTTTGTAAGCTCTGGCGATTACTCCGAACAGTATAAAGTAGCGGAAATAACCTCTGATAGAGACCTGTCAAGCGGTGGATCAGGGGTGCCTGAGACTTATTTTGTAACTCTCGCTACTAATCTTAAAAATAATATAAATTTTATATTTGATAATCCTACTGCTCCATCACTAATAAAAGATGACACAAAAATAGCCTTTACTAAAGCTGTTATAGAAAACAAACCACAATTTGATGGAAGGTTTTTTGCTAAAATTGAAAATGATGGTAAAATTAAATCACAAATAACCGATAATTCAATTGGGGTAAATTATATAGAAACTGCATCCAAAAAGGTTTATGTTTTAGATCATGATGGGCTGTTAAAACAATCCTCTTCCGCGGCGGTTGTAGAGGGATCTTCTTATGGCAATTTAGTTACCCAAGATTGGAGTGGTTTTATTACTGGTGGTAATGCTTTACAACAAGCTGAAAACCCTAACGGAACAAATTGGAATTTTCTTGCTGCTAGAAACGCTTACTTTCAAAAAGGAAACAACATAGCCTCTACGGATAACAGCAATGAGCCAAGTAATAGTTGGCCTTTCGCGCAGATAAACTCTTTATTTCACCCTACATTTCAGTCGCCTTGGGGTATTTCCAGTAGTAACCATTCAATGAAATTCTCTTTAGACCAAGACAAAGCGGGTGTTTGGTTTATAGACAGGTCAACTAAAAAATACAGACTTAATACCACTGGGCTTAATGATAATGTTTTAGATTGGCCGGATACTCACGCTATGAACCACGTTTCACCGGCTTGTACGTTTGCGACAGACTGCGGGGCTTATGTTGATGAGCAGGGAAATGTTGGTGGTGGTATTTCGCAAAATGGCACGGAGATTAATTTAGGTTTCGGTGGTTTTGGAGGAGTTAACGGCTGGTGGATTGGTAATAGTGGGGGTAATTGTGCGCAGAATAATTGGTGGTTCAACAACAATCCTAAGAATAATTATTTTGGTGTCGGTGCAACCAACGCTAATTGGAACGACGTTGCAACAACTGCATTTGTTAGTTCGTTAGAAGCTGGTTTTAAATTTAAATGGAGGGAAGACCCAACAGAAACCATATATAAAATAGAAGGACAAACATCATATCAAAAAAACCTAAGATTTGGAAGAGCTGATGATTCTATTTGCAGTACTACTACACACCTTATTGGCGCCTTGTCATCTTATACTAAAACATTTACTTTTAAAGTAACTCCATCTATGAACGGTTGGAACCCAGCGGCAGATCCAGGTACATACATGAATAACGGATTGCACCTAGGTAATGGGGTATTGTACAATCCAAGTCACTCTAGTGTTTCTAGTGGTGACAGCACTATTACGGTTAGCAATATAAGTGATTTAAAAGTTGGGATGTCAGTGATACACAGTGAGTACGCATCAGACACTAAGATTATTGCTGTAAATAATTTTACCAGCACAGTGATAACATCTAATACTTGTGGTAGCGGTGGTGCTAGTGTAAATACTATAGAGTTTGGTTTTACAATAAGAATAGTTGAAGCACATGTGTATGGTATAACTGGAAACGCTAACGATCCAAGAGATAACTATATAGTAGTTGATAACATTATAACGGAATGTAGTAATGGTAACTCTTTAAAACCTACTTATAGTCTTCACAAAGGAATGATGCTTGACTCGTATAATCTAGACTCAACAGTCAAAAATCCTAGTAGCGCGGTTGTTATAGAAAGCATAACACCGCATACTAATGGACATAAAATAAAAATTGCTGGATACTATGCACCAATGAATTATTTTTCTAGTGCTGGTAATTTTGGAGATGATTTTGTTATAGGTGAGAGACTGCTTTTCAAACAAGTGTCTATGAACGGGGCTAGTAACTTTACGGAAAAAAACACTGCTGATTGTCAAGTAAACGGGCCTACAGTTAACGGTTCTCCACTTGGAATGATAGGCGCTGTTGGTTATGACATGGTATTTGTTGATGCTGTTGATGAATACGCTGACGGAGGAACTTTGCCAGAAAACCCGTTTGTTTGGGAAACGGAGCCTAAAGAAAATACCGCTTTAGATATTTATTATGAAATAAGTGAAAATCTTCCAACTACACTAGGCCCAGATACTATTGAGATGGCTATACCTATTGGTTCTGATGTAGTAAACAACCAAGGAGAAGGTTTACCCTCGTGGAACAATGTTTCGGTACTTAATAATAGTAATCCATCTGGAAAAGAAATAATACTAAATCAATACGCGTGGGTAGGCACTGGTCCAGGACCTGGTAATATACCTCCGTTAATGAGTGGTAGTCTTTTGTCAATAACAAAACCTAACGGAGTTAACTTTACCGTGGAGATTGACGAGGTAATATTAGATTCCTTACCACTTACAGATATTTCAAGAACTTTTAAGATTAAAGATAGCTTACACAATAGTAATTATCGTTTAAACTGGCATAACTGTTATTCTTTTGGAAATGGTGTCGAGTGTAATAGAATTAAAGATACTTTTAATTCACCATTTATATCAAACGGGGTTAAAGCATCAACAACGTTAATTGAGGATTATAAAAGCGAAAGTAGAAAAAGTGGGTTGATTTACTCTGGTATATACAACTCTACAAGCGGTGTAAATAATCTAAATCAATTTATTGCTGCAGAAAAAATTACAAAAGATATAAACCCTATTTATGGTAGTATACAAAAACTACATAGTGGATGGGGACAAGGTGGTGATTTAATAGCTCTTTGTGAAGATAGAGTGTTAAAAATACTAGCTAACAAAGACGCGTTGTTTAACGCTGACGGAAATTCAAACGTAACTTCGACAAACAATGTTTTAGGTCAAGCTATTCCTTATTCTGGTGAATATGGAATATCTAAAAATCCAGAGTCATTTGCATCAGAAGCTTATAGAATTTACTTTACAGATAAAGTTAGAGGTACTGTTATGAGGTTGTCTATGGACGGGTTAACACCTATATCAAATCATGGTATGAAAGATTGGTTTAGAGATAATCTAAAACTAGGTGATAAACTAATTGGTAGTTACGATGATAAAAAAGACGAATATAATATTACTATAAAAAGCAATACTACTGCTAAAACAGTTACGTTTAAAGAAGGCGTAAAAGGTTGGGTAAGCTTTAAGTCATTTACACCTGAAAACGCTATTAGTTGCGCTAATGAGTATTATACTTTTAAAAATGGTAATATATGGAAACATCACGATGAGTCTGTTGATAGAAACACCTTTTACAATCAAAATCTTGTACCTTCAAGCGTAGAGGTTATATTCAACGAAGTACCTGGAAGCGTTAAATCTTTTAAAACAATAAACTACGAAGGTTCTCAAGCTAAGATAACTTCAAAAGATGAAAATGGTATCACGCTAATGGACGGCGAATACTTTAACTTAACAGAAGAAAAAGGTTGGCATGTTACTGACGTTATTACTAATTTAGAACAAGGTGGTATAACTGAGTTTGTAAAAAAAGAAGGTAAGTGGTTTGGATATGTTATAGGTAACGATATTACTATAAGTTCTATTGGTAACATTTCGTCGGATAACTATCATACTGAAGACTCTAGCATACAGGGTATAGGTAAAACCGCTAGCGTAACAACTAGTGTTGTATTCGGTTGCATGGACGATACAATGTTTAATTATAACGACGCCGCTACTAATGATGACGGCTCTTGTGAACCATTTGTATATGGTTGTATGGATGTCAGCGCTGATAATTACCTCGTAAGCGCAAATACAGACGATGGAACTTGTTATTGGTTAGGTTGTACAACAGGACCCCTCGCTCTTGCGGCTCAAGAATTATCGGGTGGATCACTGAACTTTGACGCTAACGCAACTGTTGATGATGGTAGTTGTATCCCAGCTGTTTGGGGATGTACTGCTCTGGGTAATTGGAATTACAACCCATTAGCAGACTTTGGATCAGGAATTTTAAGTAATGGAAATTTCTGTGGTTATGCTAACTGCATGTGTATTCCTTTTATAGGTGGTTGCACTGATCCTAACGCTAGTAACTATATTACACCTGTTGACGAGATGATAGACGTTAATTATGATGATGGTTCTTGTGAATATTTAGGCTGTACTGATCCTTTAGCGGAAAACTATGATCCTATATTCGTAGGTAGTACTGTTGATGGTCCTAATGGAAACTACGCTTATCTGAATGGTACTGCAGTTGACGATGGTTCTTGTACTTATATCGGTGGTTGTATGGATAATTTAGCATGTAATTATGATGCTTTAGCTACTGTTGATAACGGTTCGTGTAACTATTGTGGAGACACAGGTGCTAATGTAGTTAATTTTGATTACGCTGACTCAAGTTGTACAGCTGGTTGCGAATATTGTTATGGACCTACAAATCTTCAAATAATTTCTCAAACAACAGCCGATACTGGCATGAGTAATGGAACTGTTACTATAGAGTGGACAGAATCTACTTCTCCGTCAATAAGTTATTATGATATAATGTTTGGTGGTAGTTTTGCAACTGTTGTTGATTCTGGAACTGGAACAGGAACATACACAATAACAGGTTTGCCTACTGGAACTATAAACATAAGTATTAATGGTTATTGCGATAAAGTTCTTGGTAATTACGCTATTGGATTAGGACCTAACACAAGTGTAACAATTACAACAACGCCAATACCTGGTTGTACAGATAGCACTGGAGCAAATAATAACGTTGGTGGAACTTGGGGTGCTTGTAACTATAATAACTTAGCAACAGTTGATGATGGTAGTTGTGATTATACAATATGTACTGGTTGTAATGATAACACATACTTAGAATATTGTGGTGATTGTTGGGATGCTATTAATCAAGTTGTCGTAGCTAGTGGTGGAAGCGCTTGGGTTGCCGATACAATTCCTACTAGTTGTTTAACTCCTATAGTTAATGGTTGTATGGATGCCACTGCGTTTAACTATGATCCTAATGCTACTGTAGATGATGGTTCTTGTGTTCCTATAATTTTAGGTTGTACAGACGACACTTTAAACAATAATGGAACTTACGCTGCTTCAAACTATACTGCGCTTGCAAATACTGATGATGGTAGTTGTAATTCTTATGAATGTCCAATAATATCAATTGAAAACGTTACAGCTCAAACTGGGGTTGGCGGCGCTGCATTTGCATTTCGAGTTAAATCAAACTTAACTCCTTACTCTTTCGGTCCTGCAGAAGTCACTTCAGAGTGGTCTGTTGGTACACTTGGTTTTACTGGTGACGTAAATGTTACTGGTAGTACTGGCTCATGGGTTGGCACAACGAACAGTGTTGGGGCTAATAATTGGCAAAATTATCTTAGCAGTGGTTTCAGTCAGATTGGCGCTAAAAAACTAATCCAACCAGATAGCAAGTTCTTTTCTCCTGGAGATACTACAGTAACAATTGAATTTAACCTTTACACTAATGATGGCAACTGTACGCTTTCAACTAGTAATACTTACTCTATTGGTTGTACTGATAACTCTGCGGATAACACTGGATCATTTGATATAACTGACGATACACAATGTGAATATTCAGGGTGTACTAATAGTAACGCGCCTAATTATAATCCACTTGCAACTACAGATGATGGTTCTTGTATTTTACCTGGATGTACTGATCCATTAGCAAATAACTATGATCCAACTGCAGACCCTGATGATGGTAGTTGTACTTACACTGGTTGTATGGATGCCACGTTGAATCCTGATGGTAGTGGTACTTACGCAGCAGATAATTATAATCCCGATGCTACTACGCCTTGTACTACTGGATGTGTAGGGAATCTAACTGGAGATAATTGTTGTTGTACTTATAGTGGAACGCCTAGTGTGAGCATGTTAGCAGGTAATCCTCCTTGGGGAGCCACTGCTTTTATGAATATTGTATCTTTAGGACAGAACCTTGACACAGCTTATGATCAAGCTACGGTTACATCTATAGATCTTGGCGTTGGAACTACCACGAGTACTATTAATAATCCAGCAATTGAAATCGCTTCAGGTGGTGTTTGGAGCTATCCATCTATTGGTAGCCAGCCATTCTCAGGCAGTGTTATTCAACCCGATTGGGCACCATACGTTGATATCAACAATTCTTATGGCGTTGGTAGTGGTGATTTAACTATAACGTATTACGTTGACTGGTCAGGAACAATAGATAATCCTTCTATGAACGATGTAATAACGACCAGCACTTCAGATACTCTCGTAGTTTCAGCTGGTTGTAAAACAGATGGTTCAGCTATGAACTACGATCCAAATGTAACGCTGCATATTGATGGTAGTTGTGTTGCTCCAAATCCTGGATGTATGGATTCTACGGCAACTAATTATAACGCTACGTTTAATCAAGATTGTACTTTTACTGGTAGTGCAAACCCTACCGATTGTTGTTGTTACGCTTGTAGCGACCCTCTTTGGGACTCAACTAATCCTGTTGTTGTTAACACTTGGAACTCTTTAACGTCTCCAACACACGCAACGCAAATTACATTTAACTTCGCCGCGGTTAACACGGCAGTTAGTTATAGTATTGTAATTCAACTTGGCGCTGCTTCAACTATTGTTGGGCTCAATGTTGTGCCTACGTCAATAAACAACGGTATCGCTAGTTACGTTTACAATAGCCCTTGGCCTGCGGGATCAACTTGGTTCCAAGACGGAACTACATACGCATTCGCCGTAGTGGCAAATTGCGAAAATGGAGATGGAGGTTCTTGTGGTCAAGGCTCCAGTGGTTACATATCACTTGAATTAAACTCTAATATTTAAACTATGGCATACGTAAAAACATTAACCTTTAATCACGATATAAACACTTCTCTACAAATTGGAGATCAAGTTTACAAAACAAGCACATCACCTCTTGGTGGTTTTGAAAATAATTCTAGCGCGGTACCAATACATATTGGTAAAGTTCACGGTATTATTTCTTCTAAACAAATAAAGGTTTACAGTGAATACGTTGATAGCAATGGTACTCCTTTGCCTTACAATATGTTGAGTACGGATGGAGGCGAATATATATCTTTTTCTAAAAACAGAGTTGTAAACAACAATGATTTGCTAGGATATTATGCTTCTGTTCATTTTGTAAACAATTCAACTACGGACGCTAAATTATGGTCAGTAGGAAGCGGTATAACTGAAAACAGTAAATAAAAATGAAAGTAATAAATAGTTTTGACTTAGATTTATCAGACTTACCTGCTACTAGCGAGCGTAGGCGTTTTAATATATCTGGAAGCAACGGAGCAAGGTTTAAATTAGAAGTTAAAGATAATACTACTGGGTATTACTATAACTTCGTAACAAACGCTTTTCAAGTTAACCCCTCTAGCTTGCAAGAAAAGATTGGTGGCGATTTTTATACTGGAGCTATAACCTTCCCAGCTGTAACAGGTGGTGATGATCAATACGATATATTTTTATATGCGGTTCCTTCTTCTGTCCCAGAGGAATCAACTATCCATGAAACTTACAACGAGGTTAGATTTGGAGATGGCTCTATAGATATTAACAGTTCTACTGGCTCTAACTCCTTGATAATGCAAAAAGTTATATATCAGTATGCAGCTTTAACACTAACATTGGCGGGTTATTCAATTGGTGGCACGGTGGCTGGTACGGTCGGTACTGACACTATATCTATAAACAGAGGTAAACCTAAAGCTAAAACAGCTTTTTCTTTTACAACAACCGCTCTTACAACAGCTGCTTATAGGATTTTAAAACAACCAGCAGCAGATGACGTCTTAGCTTTTATAGAACCAGTAGTTGGCGCCGCTCCAATTGACTTACCAGGAGAAAATATATATCCAGCTGTTAGTAATACAGACACTATAGATGGCGCTGTTTCTAGTAGCAATAGAATCGTAATGGATACTAACGTTGCGGACAAAATGGTTGTTGGAGATAGAGTTACAGGTACCGGGATATCATCTTCGTCTGTTGTAACAGTTACTCATTTAAACCCGGATAGTGATAACGCTAAAGAGGCTCAGTTATCAGAAGCTGTTAGTATAAGTGATGGAGTAACTTTAAGTTTTAGCAATAGAAAAAACTTCAGCTGGCCTATAAGTAAAGCTAACCTAATTAAAGAAGGTATGATAATCGTGCCTGCTACTAACGTTACAGCTGGTACCGCGGTTGGCGTGTATGAAGACAGAGTAACAATATTCGAGGACACTAAAGATGAAAGGGTAATTATAAAAAACACAAGACCAGCTATAAGCGCTGTTGGTAAAAAACCAACAATAGCAAAAGGCTTGATAACAGCTCAAGATGGTGATATTGTTTTTAACAAACAACAGGTCTTAGCTTTAGCTGGACAAACTTTAAAAATTGGTGGATATGGAGAGAGTGAAATATTAAGAGTTTATGGCTGGGAGGTTAAATTCACGGATTTAGCTATTGCTTTAACGCCACCAACCACAACAACATCTGGAACTGTTAGTGCTAGCACAACAATAGGCGTTGCGGATAGAGAGGGTGTTATTAATAACGTGTCTAGGATTGGTGGAATAGGTATTAACCCAGCTTTACAAAATCCACTTATAACAGCAGGTGGTGGGGCTGACGGTGCTGGAAACTGGACCACTGATGGCGCTCAAACATTAGAAAGCGGTATTACTCTAACTGTAGAAAACACGGGTAGAATAGCTACTATAACTGGTAATATAGAAATTGTAAAAGCGGGTAACGCAAGTCAAACACTAAGATTTGATGTTAATAGATTACTTTCTACATCGGCATAATAGTAAAAAAACACACAAAACTGTGACTATTTAGATATAAATTAAATTAAATTATGTCTAAAAATGAGTTGCAAAAAATATTTGACAATATCCCAGCTAAATCTTACAAAGAAAAGGTAAAACAAATTGAGAATTATTTTGTTAGTATTGCTGATGGAGATAATATTATAGGCACCGGAAAAGAAATAATATATCCAGAACATTTGTGGAAATATAAACATTCTTTTGCGGACGGTATTTATATTAGAGAGATGAGAATGAAGAAAGGTCAATTGGGTTTTTCAGCAATACACAAACACAGTTATGGATTCTTTTTGTTATCAGGAACATTAGCATCGTCAAAAGAAGATGGTGTTGAAGAGTTTATAGCACCGTGTTATATTATATCACCACAAGGAGCAAAGCGAATTGTGTATGCAGTGGAAGATTGTGTTATAACAACTGTACACGCAAACCCCACTAACACGGAAAATTTAGATGAATTAGCAAAAATAAACGTAGTGTTCAGTTGGGATGAGTACGAAAAATATTTAAAAGAAAATAAATTATGATAAATTTAACAGGCATAATGTCACCACATAACCACATGGATAGAACATGGGGTGCAATTGTCGTTGGTGGTATTGGAGCTGGTGTTAGTTTGATTAACGCTAGTAAAAACAGGGACGCTGCTGAAACTGCTGCGGGAGAAGCTGAAACTAGACGCAAGGCTGAACAAGAAAAATTAGACAAGCAAAGAGCTGAATACAAAAGTATGAATTTTACAAACCCATTTGCTAATATGGAAAACACGTTTGAAGACCTAACTGTTAACCAACAACAAGCTCAATTTCAAGCTCAACAAGGTTCTCAGCAAAGAGCTAACATAATGCAAAATATGAGAGGCGCTGCTGGAGGTAGTGGTATAGCAGGTTTAGCTCAAGCACTAGCAAATCAAGGCGCAATGCAAACTCAACAAATATCAGCGTCAATCGGTCAGCAAGAATCAAGAAATCAAATAGCAGCAGCTAAAGGTGCGGCAGCTATTCAAACTTATGATAGGCAAGGTCAACAATGGGTTCAACAAGCTGAAATGGATAGGCAAGCTACTTTACTTGGAATGCAAATGGGTGAGACTACAGGCGCTAACTTAGCACAGCAACAAGCTCAAGCAAATCAAATGAACTCTCAAATTGCTCAAAGCAACGCCACGGCAGGTTTGTTTGAAGTAGGGTCTATGGCAGCTGGTCAAATAGATTTTGGTAGTAAATTATCTTTAGTTCCAGGAGGCGGAGCAACTCAGGAAGATATAGACGACTATTTAGCTATGCACCCAGATAACAGAAAAAAGAAATAAAAATATGGCAGCAGACAGAACATTAGTAGACGCGTCGTTTAAAGAGGCTACATCAAGAGCTGGAGTAGACGTTCCAAATCTAAAACCTTTATACGATAGTAATACAAAGAACTTGAAATCTTATTTAGGTATCGCTAAAGATGCTATGAAAGAATATAAGGTAGAAAAAGAAACCTTAAGACTTGGTAAGAACGCACAGTTAAGTGAGTTTAAAAAAATAATGGATAAAAACTATGAGAAAATTGTACAGAGAAAAGAAACAATGCCTCAAGAGTTGGTTAACGCCGTTGATGCTGAAATTAAAAGATTACAAGATGAATTCGAAGCTGTAAATACTTTTGGTAAAGGTGACACTGTTGAAAACGAAAAGGCTAGAACAAGAATAACAGCAGACTTGCAGAGAGTTATCAGTGAAGCTGTGGATGCTAGAGCTACATTTCAATTATTAAGTGAAAATAAAGATGCTTGGCATACTAACGCTATTAAAAGCGAAACAATAGCCCCAATGATGTTAATGATGGATTTAGATAACATGGATATGGACGACAATGTTTCAGTATCGTTTGTTAATGGCAAACTAACTTTTAACGCAAAAAACTACACGCAAGTTGACGATGGGTTTGGTAATATGGTTATGGGTGGAGATATGAGTTATAATTTAAAACAAATGAGGGAAAATCTACCAACAATAAACGCTAAAACACAAGGTGCTGTGGTAGATATTTATAAAACTAGAGTAGCCCAAGCAAAACTAGACGCCGAAAATAGTAACGCACCAATGATTAACGATGAAGAATTATTGTCAAATATTGAAGCTATAATTGACACAAAAGAAGATTTTAGAGACTTAGCGTTAACACGAATAGAAGGTGTTAATAAAGAATCTTTAGTATCAGCACTACAAAATACTGATCCAGCAAAAGGAGCGTCTATATCGTTAGATCTTTTAGAGTCAACTTTTTTAACAACATTTCAATTAACAGACGTTGACAAAGATGGTGATATTGACCTTCAAGATATGGAGGCATTACCTGAAGCGGATAAAGCGCTTTTTAAAGAAAATTTTGATAAAATGGTTAATGTTTTAACAGATGTTAATGATGAAAATTTTGACTTAGAAAGATCAAAAAAAGTTTTAGTAAATCACTTAAGAAATGATATTACTAATAGGTATGATTATACGTTCAAAGGATTTAACGACGCTATATTAAAACAAGTTCAAGGAAATTTTAAAGTTGGTAGAGGTGGATATTTACATAATCCAGCGAAAAATAGGGAGGACTATGTTGGTTGGAGAATGAATAGACAAGGTCAGATGTTATATGATGACAGAGAAGTTGCTAAAAAAATTAAAGCTGGTGAAGAGTTTACAGATCCTTGGCAAAATGAGTACGTGCCAGTGTTGGATAATAAAGGTAAGGTCGTGGGGTATAACGTAAGAGATGGCGCTACTGGTAGACTTATAACAGATGACAGGGAGGTAGAAGGTGAGACTATTACTGGCCAACCTGTTTTTTATACTAAGGTTCAAGCAAGAAGAAACGCAGTTGGAGTAAAATATGATTAATAAAATTAAATTACATTACGCATGTTAGAAGAGTTATATCAAGGTTTATATGATGACGGTTATTTTTACGGTAGTTTTAAGCAGTTTCAAGAGAAATTTAAAGACTTAGATTACAGAAAAACATTGCACGCTGGTATTGTAAATGATGGTGATTTTACGGGTGACTTTAATACTTTTGAAAACAAGTTTACTGGAGCAGCCACTGAAGTCCCTACGTATAACCCAGAGACTATTTTATCATCAGCAGACTATGCTTCACCAATAGATGTTGCTGGCTATAATATCGATGCTCACACTAGTTTGTTTAATAAGAGTGAAGGAGAGGCTATAAAAGAATTAAGAGAGTTGTATCGTGGCTTTAACTTTGAAGAAGTAGCGTTAGGATCTAAAGAAGGTGGTGGGTTAGATGCTATTAAAATTTCTACTAAAGACGGTAAACACTCCGCTACGTTCGACATGAACATTGGCGGCTTAAATCTTTACGGTAGTCAAGCTGGTTTAAGCGAAAAAGAAGGTAGAGATAGATCTTTTAATATCCTCAAAGATTTTGTTAACAAATATTCTACTGATGAAACTATTGCTGCTCAAGACACGGCTAAAAAAGCAAGAAGAAAAATTTGGGAAGATATAAATACTCAAAGAGATGAATTGGCTGCTGAAGAAATAGCTAAAATACAAGAAGATTTTGATAGCGGTGAGTTGTTTAAGCTTAAGACTGATGCTAAAGTTGGACTTATGGGTAATCTTGAAATTTTAATAGGCGGTAGAGAGGCTATACCAAACGTTGTCTTAAACACTATTACACCTTACAAAGAAGAGCAAAAAAGAGCTTTAGATGATTTAAAAGCAGAGTATAAGGCTGATGGAAACAAAAGTACACCAACCACGGAAGAAGTGCAAGAGAGAGCTTTAGAGTATATTATAGATGGTATTCAAGAAAAAGCGTTAACTGAAATTATAGAAAGCGACGAGGTGCAGGGTGATATTAATTTACCCGGTTCGATTGGTTTGCAAAATAAAGTCATGAACTATGTAAATGATTTATTTGGGGACAACAAAGCTAGTTTAGCTGAAAAATACACTATCGCAGCTAAGGAGTTTGATGTAGATTTTAACAATGATTATAATACGCTTGTAGCTAAATCTTTAGAATTAGATAATGGTGTTGAAATTACTAGGTTTAATGAAATAAACTCTCAATTAGAAGATCCTGATTTCGAGTTTGATATTATGCCTGGCGAAAGCGTGGTTACATTACAAAATGGTAGACAAATTCCAGAGAGAATATTTAATGAGTTTAAAGGGCTTAATATTAAAATTAACAACAAGATTAAAGCCCTTAGATCATTTAAAGAAAAGGTAATGGAAAAAGCTGTTCAGTATGGTGACAATGCTGCTGCTATTGATATTGCTAGAAGAAATTACGATGGTTTAGAAAAGTTTTTAACCACTACAGGTTTAGGGTTTACTGAAATGTATTTTAATGCTACTATAGGTGTAAACTTAATGGGTGGTGGAGAGAATAAAGAGGCTATTGATTTTCTTTCTGATTTTAAAACGTCAACATCGGAAATTAGAGATTCTTATGCTAAAGATGTACAGTTTGATGATGCTTTTGACTCGCTTGCAAACTTCGGTACATTTGTGGCTCAAGAAGTAGCTAATCAAATACCTGTGTTTGCAACTTTAGCAATACCTGGTGTTGGTGCTGCAACTCTTGGTTTTAGTGCTTTTGGAGAGCACTATACCGATTTATCTATTGAAAAAAAATCTGTAGGTGGAAGGCAACTTTCTAACGCTGAGATGTGGTGGATGAGTGCTGGTTTTGGCGCCTCTGAATTAGTTTTTGAATCTTTAACTACAATACCACTACTTAGAGCTGCTAAAAGAGGTTTTTCAGCTACACCTGGTAAAAAAACATTGTTAGATCAAACAATGGGTAAATACTTTAAAAAGAATATTGGTAAAACAGTATACGGTATAGCATCGGAGCCTATAGGTGAGGGTATGACGCAGTTAACTCAAAACATTATAGATGGAAAGCCATTAACGCAAGGATTAGCTCACGCTATGTTTTCTGGTCTTATGTTTGGTACAACTTTAAGTACAGCTCCATTTGCGAAAGGTTTATATTTGTCTCAATTTAACGATCACTCTGCTAACATAGATTATAGAGAGCGTGTTGATAAGATTAAAAATCTTAACAAGACAAATTTAAATATAAAAATAAATTTAAAAGCTGGTATTACTGGTGTTGGAACGCAGGCTGATATAGATGTAAACAACAAAGCAATTGCTGATTTACAAGCTGAAAATGAAACGCATGTTAGAGAACAAGAGGCTCTTGTTAACGGTTTAAGTGACGATGCTACAAAATACTATTTTGCACTAAACTCTGAGTTAGAAGGTATAAAAAACGAGGCTATTGAAGTTGATAATAACACTACTTTAACAGATCGGCAAAAAAACGATAGACTAAAACAATTACAAGTAAAGTTTGATTCTAAACAAAGACAAAAAGATTTCTTTAGAGATAAAAACGCTTTTGGAAATGAGTGGGACGCTTACTCTGGTTTAGATGAAAACGCTGATGACGTAGCAGCTTTAAAAAAGCAAGCTGGTGATGATTTAGTTAATATCAACTTAGAAGCAACTAAAGCTCGTAGAAAAGAACCAACGGAAATAGAAATAAACCAAAGAGCTAAGTTTTTATATAACATTAGAAAAATTAAAAAAGATCATGCTGCTAACTCAAAAGCTGGTTTAACAGACACTAAATTATTTGAAACAAACCAAGATGCTATAACTTGGGTTGAAAAACAAACAAACATATCTGAGGCTACTAAAGCTAAGTTTCTTAATGATATAAAAGATAGCAACGCTCATGGTGCAAATATAAAAACGCAAGACGGTCAAGTGCCATTTATTATTGCTAATAACATGGCTATGGATGATAGGTTAGAGACAAGAACGCATGAAGTTGGGCACTCTGTTTTTATAAAAGCTATTGGTGCTAACCCAGCCGCTTTTAAAGATCTTAGTGGACAAATAACAGAATATTTAAAACAAGCCAATCCAGCGGCACACAAAAGATTAATGTTTAGATTAAATCAAGCTGGTGCTATTAAAGAAAAGTTATACGATGAAACTATAATGGTATTCTTAGAAGAGGTTGCTAGTGGTAAAGTTGATGTGGCTAAATCAAAACAAGCAGGGTTTTTAGCTAACCTTATGAATAAAGGTATTGAAAAAGTTGGTGGTAAAAAAATTGATTTAAGAGGAGAGACAGATGCAATAAACTTTTTAATTGGAATAGCTAAGAAAATTAAAGCTGGTACTATTGATATATCAGACATACAAGCAATTAAAGAAAATAGAATAGCTAAACAAGCTAAGAAGTCTGCACCTAAAACTAAAGTTGAACCCACAACAAAGCTTTCTAAAACTCAAACTAAAACAATAAATGATCTTGGTAAACAAATTGTAGATGAAGACGGCAATGTAACGGATTTAGAAAAAGAAGGTCAGGGTAATGCTTACTTTCAGGTTGAAGCTGAAAATATTTGGAAACAAATACAAAAACAAGGTTTGTTAGATGGTCTTATATTAGCTCAGCCACACGAAGGGGTTAAAAATAAAACGTTTTTAGATACTACTTATGCGGAGCTTTTTTCTTGGTTTAAAAAATATCAACCTGAAAGAAAAAATCCTAGTGGATTACTTGGCCATATAAACCCTCAAATACCTAATAGAGCAAAACAAGCTTACAACGATATAACAAAAGGTGAAATAAAATACACACAAGAAATAGGTGAGACAACAAAAGAAGGTGAAGTAAAAGTTCAAGTTGCAGCGGAAACTGATGTGGCTATGGAAGCTTTTGAAACAGAAGATTTATCAATTCAAGGTCAAGCTAAGAAAAATAAAGCAAAAAAACAAAGGTACTCTCAACTTAGACAAGAGATGGGTTTCAAAAGAGAGGTATTAGATAAAGATGGTAATGTTGTTGAAGAAGGTGACAAGATACATAAAGAGGTATTAGAAAGTGCTAAGAAAAGTTTAATAATGGCTTATGGTGCTACCCAGAATATTACAGACGTTCAGTTAAGAGCTAAGGCCGTTGCTGAAAAAATTAAAAAAGAATATAATAGTCTTAGCAGTCCTCTTTTTAAACAGATTAAAAACTTTTTAACGTATGGTATTGCTGAAAATAGAGATATAAAAGGAGAAAAAATTATTTATCTTAATCAGTTAGAAAAGTTTAGAGTAGCTATTGTTGAAAACGTGTCTACAGCTGATTTTGTTCAAATGCAAAGAAACGATACTCAAGAAGATAAAATATTTCTTAATTTTGTAAAACAAGTAACTAAAACAGACGAGGTTATAGACTTAATAAAACAAGAAAGACTACCTCCATCAGCCTTAAATACAATAACAAAAAATAAAAAAACAGGTCAAGGCTCTAACTCAGTTCCTTTATATGACAAAATAATGCCTTCTCCTATGGAGTTAAAAAGCTGGGCTGACCAACCACTGGTTAATCCAGATACCGGTAAAAGATCTGGTTTAAAAGGCACTAGAAAAGACGGTATTGTTAAGCGTGTTGTTAACAGTTTAGTTACCGATGCAATCATGGAAGCTAGACAATCTGAAGAGGTTCAAAGTAAGATTGCTGAAATGGGTATCGATCCAGGAAGTGTTGCTGAGCTTGGCGCTGCAATTGGTAAAGAGGTTGGCGTTAAATTCTCTAAGAGTAACGCGGTAGGAGACGTTACAGCGGCTATAGATGGTGCTGGAGATGTTAGCGTGTATTCTCAAATTAAGTTCTCTAAAGCTCATAGAGATGCTTATGAGAAGCAATTAACTAAGAGAAGACCCGATCTTACTGAAGATCAAAGAAAAAATGCTGTTCAATCTGTATTTGACTTTGTAGACGGTAAAGAAATACCAAACAATAAAAAGTCTAAGTATGAAAAAATGGCCATGCATTATACTGCTAACGGCTTTTTAATATTACCTGAAGATGGTTATAAGGTTGTAGAGGCTGAAAGAATAGCTGCTCAAAAGAAGTTAGATCCATTCTCTTTTAAAAACCCTAACGTTTTAATAGAAACATACGCTGGTCAAGTTAAAGCTGTTAGAACTAATCCAGACAAGGTTAAAACGTTCAGTAACAAAACAGAGTATACAGACGGCGTTGTAATTTATAACGTTGAAGACTCTAAACAAGGTCAACTTGACACTAGAAAAGTAATTGACACTCATTTTGGGGAAAAAGCAAATCCTTGGTGTTTAGCTGCTAGAGTAAAAGATGGATCGGGTGATAAGCTAAAAAATGCCTTTAAACTATGGAACAATTATAATAAAAAAGGTAATGGTCATCAAATAGCTTTTCAAAACGGTAAGCTAATAGCTTTTAGAGATGGTAACAGAATGCAGTGGTGGGACAGAATGGACGAGCCTTCTGCTGGGCCTATAGTTAAAAGTAAAAAACAAAAAGATGGCTTTAGACCAATTGTTCAAGCTAATTCTAAAAAGTCTGGTTTACAATCAGAAATATTACGGTACGAAAAAGTTGATGGCAATAGTAAAACTGGTACAGTTACAACAAGAAACCTTGAGGGAGTTATAACGAGTAAGGTTACTCACAAAAACGGCAAATTGCACGGTGAGCAACTTGATTTTAAGGACTCGCCAAACATAAGTATTACTGAAACCTCTGTTTATGAAAATGGTGATAGATTGTCTGACAAGGAAACAAGAGTTTACAAAAAGAAAGAAACAAAAGATAAACAACTAATTGGTTTAGACGCTATTCACGTTGACAATATAACTAGTTGGGAAAAAAACACGGTGTATAAAGACTATTTAAAAGGTTTGGGTTTTCAAACAATAATAGTCGAAGGTATTGTTAACCAAAAGTATTTTAACAATCGTAACAACAAAGGAGCAATGCAAGAAATTTTAGCTCCTTTTGAAAGGTATAACAGGTTGCAAGGTGAGAAAGTAAGAATAGAAACTACGCTTGATAGAGATAACATAAGAAGAGTTGAAGACTTTCAGTCAGGTGAGTTTCAAACTTTAAAGATAAATGGCGTACAACAACAAGTAAACCAAAGGCAAGTAACAACGCATAATGGCATTAAGTTTTCTTTAACAAAACTAGAGATTAATAATAAACTAGATCCTCATATTATAAAAATGATAGAAGGCTCTAAAAACGGAGTTAACC